>Ga0209207_1000010_pt1 | contig 319833 bp, 291 predicted proteins | sample SaghotsprinmetaG_FD_184140 | JGI IMG/M metagenome (GOLD analysis project Ga0209207, IMG submission 184140) | Hot spring microbial communities from South Africa to study Microbial Dark Matter (Phase II) - Sagole hot spring metaG (SPAdes) (version 3) | ecosystem: Environmental > Aquatic >... | reverse complement strand
CGACCCACTACGGCCGTGTGTGCCCGATCGAGACCCCTGAAGGTCCGAACATCGGTCTGATCAACTCCCTGGCGGCCTATGCCCGCACCAACCAGTACGGCTTCCTGGAAAGCCCGTACCGTGTGGTGAAGGACACCCTGGTCACCGACGAGATCGTCTTCCTGTCCGCTATTGAAGAGGCCGATCACGTGATCGCCCAGGCTTCGGCGACCATGAACGACAAAGGTCAGCTGGTCGATGAACTGGTGGCTGTACGTCACCTCAACGAATTCACCGTCAAGGCGCCGGAAGACGTCACCCTGATGGACGTGTCGCCGAAACAGGTAGTTTCGGTTGCCGCTTCGTTGATTCCGTTCCTCGAGCACGACGACGCCAACCGCGCGTTGATGGGTTCGAACATGCAGCGTCAGGCTGTACCGACTCTGCGCGCTGACAAGCCGCTGGTAGGTACCGGCATGGAGCGCAACGTCGCCCGTGACTCCGGCGTTTGCGTGGTGGCTCGCCGCGGTGGCGTGATCGACTCGGTCGATGCCAGCCGTATCGTGGTTCGTGTTAATGATGACGAAGTAGAAACTGGCGAAGCCGGTGTCGACATCTACAACCTGACCAAGTACACCCGCTCCAACCAGAACACCTGCATCAACCAGCGTCCGCTGGTGAGCAAAGGTGACAAGGTTGAGCGCAGCGACATCCTGGCCGACGGCCCGTCCACCGACATGGGTGAACTGGCGCTGGGTCAGAACATGCGCGTGGCGTTCATGCCGTGGAATGGTTTCAACTTCGAAGACTCCATCTGCCTCTCCGAGCGCGTGGTGCAAGAAGATCGTTTCACCACCATCCACATTCAGGAACTGACCTGTGTGGCGCGTGACACCAAGCTCGGTTCGGAAGAAATCACTTCCGACATCCCGAACGTCGGTGAATCGGCACTGAACAAGCTGGACGAAGCAGGCATCGTGTATGTCGGTGCTGAAGTCGGCCCAGGCGACATTCTGGTTGGCAAGGTCACGCCGAAAGGCGAAACCCAGCTGACTCCTGAAGAGAAGCTGCTGCGTGCGATCTTCGGTGAGAAGGCGTCTGACGTTAAAGACACCTCCCTGCGTGTGCCGACTGGCACCAAAGGTACCGTTATCGATGTACAGGTCTTCACTCGTGATGGCGTGGAGCGCGATGCGCGTGCCCTGTCGATCGAGAAGAGCCAGCTCGACGAGATCCGCAAGGACCTCAACGAAGAGTTCCGCATCGTTGAAGGCGCAACCTTCGAGCGTCTGCGTTCTGCTCTGGTTGGCAAGAAAGCCGAAGGCGGCGCTGGCCTGAAGAAGGGCGCAGAAGTCACCGACGAGTTCCTCGACGGCCTCGAGCGCGGCCAGTGGTTCAAACTGCGCATGGCGGACGATGCGCTGAACGAGCAGTTGGAAAAGGCCCAGGCCTACATCTCCGACCGCCGTCAGCTGCTCGACGACAAGTTCGAAGACAAGAAGCGCAAGCTGCAGCAAGGCGATGACCTGGCTCCAGGCGTGCTGAAGATCGTCAAGGTTTACCTGGCAATCCGTCGTCGCATCCAGCCGGGCGACAAGATGGCCGGTCGTCACGGTAACAAGGGTGTGGTCTCGGTAATCATGCCGGTCGAAGACATGCCGCACGACATCCACGGCACGCCAGTGGACATCGTACTGAACCCGCTGGGCGTACCGTCGCGTATGAACGTCGGGCAGATCCTCGAAACCCACCTGGGCCTCGCGGCCAAAGGTCTGGGCGAGAAGATCAACCGCATGCTCGAAGAGCAGCGCAAGGTCGCCGAGCTGCGCAAGTTCATGCAGCAGATCTACAACGAGATCGGCGGTCGTCAGGAAAGCCTGGATGAGCTGAGCGATCAGGAAATCCTCAAGCTGGCGAACAACCTCAAAGGCGGTGTGCCGATGGCCACCCCGGTGTTCGACGGTGCCAAGGAAAGCGAAATCAAGGCCATGCTGAAACTGGCAGACCTGCCAGAAAGCGGCCAGATGCGCCTGATCGATGGCCGGACTGGTAACCAGTTCGAGCGTCCGACCACCGTTGGCTACATGTACATGCTGAAACTGAACCACCTGGTGGACGACAAGATGCACGCGCGTTCCACGGGTTCCTACAGCCTGGTTACCCAGCAGCCGCTGGGTGGTAAGGCGCAGTTCGGTGGTCAGCGCTTCGGTGAGATGGAGGTCTGGGCACTGGAAGCCTACGGCGCCGCCTACACCCTGCAGGAAATGCTGACCGTGAAGTCGGACGACGTGAACGGCCGTACCAAGATGTACAAAAACATCGTGGACGGTGATCACCGTATGGAGCCGGGCATGCCCGAGTCCTTCAACGTACTGATCAAAGAGATCCGTTCGCTGGGTATCGACATCGATCTGGAAACCGAATAACACGTGACGCGAATCGAGAGCGGGGCTGCCTAGCCCGCTCTCTGCTCCGCCAGGAGGAAAGGCCTTGAAAGACCTACTGAATTTGCTGAAAAACCAGGGTCAAGTCGAAGAGTTCGATGCCATTCGCATCGGTCTTGCTTCGCCTGAGATGATCCGTTCGTGGTCGTTCGGTGAAGTTAAAAAACCGGAAACCATCAACTACCGTACGTTCAAACCTGAGCGTGACGGCCTGTTCTGCGCCAAGATCTTTGGCCCGGTAAAGGATTACGAGTGCCTGTGCGGTAAGTACAAGCGCTTGAAGCATCGCGGCGTGATCTGCGAGAAGTGCGGCGTTGAAGTGGCCCTGGCCAAGGTTCGTCGTGAGCGCATGGCGCACATCGAACTGGCTTCGCCGGTTGCCCACATCTGGTTCCTGAAATCGCTGCCGAGCCGTATCGGTTTGCTGATGGACATGACCCTGCGTGATATCGAACGCGTGCTCTATTTTGAGAGCTATGTCGTTATCGACCCGGGCATGACCACCCTGGAAAAAGGCCAGCTGCTGAACGACGAGCAGTACTTCGAAGCCCTCGAAGAGTTCGGTGATGACTTCGACGCCCGCATGGGTGCTGAAGCCGTCCGCGAGCTGCTGCACGCGATCGACCTGGAGCACGAGATTGGCCGTCTGCGCGAAGAGATTCCGCAAACCAACTCGGAAACCAAGATCAAGAAGCTGTCCAAGCGTCTGAAACTGATGGAAGCCTTCCTCGGCTCCGGCAACCTGCCTGAGTGGATGGTGTTGACCGTTCTGCCGGTTCTGCCGCCAGATCTGCGTCCGCTGGTTCCGCTCGACGGTGGCCGCTTCGCGACTTCGGATCTGAACGATCTGTATCGTCGTGTGATCAACCGTAACAACCGTCTGAAGCGCCTGCTCGATCTGTCCGCGCCGGACATCATCGTGCGTAACGAAAAGCGCATGCTGCAGGAAGCGGTCGACGCCCTGCTCGACAACGGCCGTCGCGGTCGCGCCATCACTGGCTCGAACAAGCGTCCGCTGAAGTCGCTGGCTGACATGATCAAAGGTAAGCAAGGTCGCTTCCGTCAGAACCTGCTCGGTAAGCGCGTGGACTACTCCGGTCGTTCCGTTATTACCGTAGGCCCGACCCTGCGCCTGCACCAGTGCGGTCTGCCGAAGAAGATGGCCCTCGAGCTGTTCAAGCCGTTCATTTTCGGCAAGCTGGAAATGCGTGGTCTGGCGACCACCATCAAGGCCGCCAAGAAGATGGTCGAGCGTGAGTTGCCAGAGGTTTGGGACGTTCTCGCCGAAGTGATTCGCGAACACCCCGTGCTGCTCAACCGTGCGCCAACCCTGCACCGTCTGGGTATCCAGGCGTTCGAGCCGGTACTGATCGAAGGTAAAGCGATTCAGCTGCACCCGCTGGTCTGCGCCGCGTACAACGCCGACTTCGACGGTGACCAGATGGCCGTTCACGTGCCACTGACGCTGGAAGCCCAGCTCGAAGCGCGTGCGCTGATGATGTCGACCAACAACATCCTGTCGCCAGCCAACGGTGAGCCAATCATCGTTCCGTCGCAGGACGTGGTACTGGGTCTGTACTACATGACCCGTGAAGCGGTGAACGCCAAGGGTGAAGGCCGCGTCTTCGCCGACCTGCAGGAAGTCGACCGCGTATTCCGCGCCGGCGAAGCGTCCCTGCACGCCCGCGTGAAAGTGCGTATCAACGAAACCATCAAAGAGAAAGATGGTTCGATCACCAAGAACACCCGCATCGTCGACACCACTGTTGGTCGTGCGCTGCTGTTCCAGATCGTACCGGCCGGCCTGTCCTACGACGTGGTCAACCAGTCGATGAAGAAGAAGGCGATCTCCAAGCTGATCAACCAGTGCTACCGCACTGTGGGTCTGAAGGACACCGTGATCTTTGCCGACCAGCTGATGTACACCGGTTTCGCCTACTCGACCATCTCGGGTGTGTCGATCGGCGTGAATGACTTCGTTATCCCGGATGAGAAGGCGCGCATCATCGACGCGGCTACCGAGGAAGTGAAGGAAATCGAATCGCAGTACGCCTCCGGCCTGGTTACCCAGGGCGAGAAGTACAACAAGGTGATCGACCTCTGGTCCAAGGCCAACGACGAAGTCTCCAAGGCGATGATGGCCAACCTCTCGAAAGAGCCGGTTGTCGATCGCGAAGGCAAGACCGTCGAGCAGGAGTCGTTCAACTCCATGTACATGATGGCCGACTCCGGTGCGCGGGGTTCTGCTGCGCAGATCCGTCAGCTGGCCGGTATGCGTGGCCTGATGGCCAAGCCGGACGGCTCCATCATCGAAACGCCGATCACCGCGAACTTCCGCGAAGGTCTGTCGGTTCTGCAGTACTTCATCTCCACTCACGGTGCTCGTAAAGGTCTGGCGGATACCGCACTGAAGACCGCGAACTCCGGTTACCTGACCCGTCGTCTGGTCGACGTGGCCCAGGATCTGGTCGTGACTGCAATCGATTGCGGTACCGAGCATGGCCTGCTGATGACTCCGCACATTGAAGGCGGTGACGTTGTAGAGCCGCTGGGTGAGCGCGTACTGGGTCGTGTGATCGCTAAGGATGTACCGAAGCCAGGCAGCGATGAAATTATCGTTCCGGCCGGTACCCTGGTTGACGAGCAGTGGGTTGAGTTCATCGAGCGCAACAGCATCGACGAAGTGGTTGTGCGCTCGCCAATCACCTGCGAAACCCGTTACGGCATCTGCGCCAAGTGCTACGGTCGTGACCTGGCTCGCGGTCATCAGATCAACATCGGTGAAGCAGTCGGCGTTATCGCTGCTCAGTCGATCGGTGAGCCGGGTACCCAGCTGACCATGCGTACGTTCCACATCGGTGGTGCGGCCAGCCGGACCTCGGCGGCTGACAGCGTACAAGTGAAGAACGGTGGTGCGGTACGTCTGCACAACCTCAAGCACGTTGAGCGCCTGGACGGCAACCTGGTTGCAGTGTCGCGTTCCGGCGAGCTGGCGATTGCCGACGAGTTCGGTCGTGAGCGTGAGCGCTACAAGCTGCCGTACGGTGCTGTTATCTCCGTGAAGGAAGGCGACAAAGTCGACGCTGGCGCCATCGTTGCCAAGTGGGACCCGCACACCCACCCGATCGTTACCGAAATGAAAGGTACCGTGACCTATGTGGGCATGGAAGAAGGCATCACCATCAAGCGCCAGACCGACGAACTGACCGGCCTGACCAACATCGAAGTCCTCGATCCGAAGGATCGTCCGGCTGCCGGCAAGGAAATTCGCCCTGCCGTTAAGATGGTGGGTGAAGATGGTAAGGATCTGCTGCTGCCAGGTACCGACGTACCGGCTCAGTACTTCCTGCCGGCGAACGCCCTGGTGGGTGTGGCGAACGGTGCTCAGGTGGGCGTGGGTGATGTTATCGCCCGTATCCCGCAGGAGACCTCGAAGACCCGTGACATCACAGGTGGTCTGCCGCGTGTTGCTGACCTGTTCGAAGCCCGTCGCCCGAAAGAAGCGTCGATCCTCGCCGAGATCAGCGGCACCATCTCGTTCGGTAAAGAGACCAAAGGCAAGCGCCGTCTGGTTATCACGCCGACCGATGGCAGTGATCCGTACGAAGAGCTGATCCCGAAATGGCGTCACCTGAACGTGTTCGAAGGTGAGCAGGTCAACAAGGGTGAGGTGATCTCCGACGGTCCGAGCGATCCGCACGATATCCTGCGTCTGCTGGGTGTCAGCGCGCTGGCCAAGTACATCGTCAACGAGATCCAGGACGTGTACCGCCTGCAGGGCGTGAAGATCAACGACAAGCACATCGAGACCATCCTGCGCCAGATGCTGCGTAAGGTCGAAGTGGCTGAGGCCGGTGACTCCACCTTCATCAAGGGTGACCAGATGGAGTTGACCGCGGTACTGGGTGAAAACGAGCGTCTGGCTGCAGAAGACAAGTTCGTCGCCAAGTACACCCGCGTGCTGCTGGGTATCACCAAGGCGTCGCTGTCCACCGAGTCGTTTATCTCGGCGGCCTCCTTCCAGGAAACCACCCGCGTTCTCACCGAGGCGGCGGTTACTGGCAAGCGCGACTACCTGCGTGGTCTGAAAGAAAACGTGGTCGTGGGTCGTTTGATCCCGGCCGGTACCGGTCTGGCCTATCACAGCGAGCGCAAGCGCAAGCGTGAAGCGGCTCAGCCGGTACGCGTCAGCGCCAGTGAAGTGGAAGCCGCACTGACCGAAGCGCTGAACTCCAGCGGTAATTAAGTACAAAGCCCCGCCAGTTCGCTAGCGGGGCTTTGTCTTGACTGGGGCTGTGAGTCTCTTTAGACTCATGCACCCCTAAATTTGGCAGGGCACGTGCTCTGCCATTTTGTTTGTAGGGCAATAGCGTCGCAAGACAACAGTGGAGCTTAAGATGGCAACTATCAACCAGCTGGTACGTCAGCCGCGTAAGCGTATCGTCGAGAAATCCGACGTACCTGCGCTGCAGAACTGCCCGCAGCGTCGTGGTGTGTGCACTCGCGTGTATACCACTACGCCGAAAAAACCTAACTCGGCACTGCGTAAAGTTTGCCGTGTACGCCTGACCAACGGTTTCGAGGTTTCCTCGTACATCGGCGGTGAAGGCCACAACCTGCAAGAGCACAGCGTCGTTCTGATTCGCGGCGGCCGTGTAAAAGACTTGCCAGGTGTGCGTTACCACACCGTGCGCGGTTCGTTGGATACCTCCGGCGTTAAAGACCGTAAGCAGGGTCGTTCGAAGTACGGTACCAAACGTCCGAAGTAATCGGCGCGCTGTACTGAATTGCGAGTTTCTATTTTTCTGAGTCGATAAGAGTAAGGTCGGGCATCCACCTCAGGGTGCAGTCCCGGGCTAACCTGAAGACCGTTTGAGGGCTTATCAAATGCCAAGACGTCGTGTAGCAGCCAAGCGCGAAGTGCTTGACGATCCAAAATACGGAAGCCAAATCCTGGCCAAGTTCATGAACCACGTAATGGAAAGCGGCAAGAAAGCCGTTGCCGAGCGTATCGTTTATGGCGCCCTGGACAAGGTTAAAGAGCGTAAGAACAGCGATCCCCTGGAAATCTTCGAGAAAGCTCTCGACGCCATCGCTCCGCTGGTCGAAGTGAAGTCGCGCCGTGTAGGCGGTGCTACTTACCAGGTTCCGGTCGAAGTTCGTCCGTCCCGTCGTAACGCTCTTGCCATGCGCTGGCTGGTAGATTTCGCCCGTAAGCGTGGCGAGAAATCCATGGCCCTGCGTTTGGCTGGCGAGCTGTTGGATGCTGCAGAAGGCAAAGGTGCTGCAGTTAAGAAGCGTGAAGACGTGCACCGCATGGCAGAAGCCAACAAGGCTTTCTCGCACTACCGCTTCTAAATCTGGCATCTCAATATTTGCGAGGGCTTTATGGCTCGTACTACACCGATTAACCGCTACCGTAATATTGGTATCTGCGCGCACGTTGATGCGGGCAAGACCACCACTACCGAGCGGATCCTGTTCTACACAGGTCTCAGCCACAAGATGGGTGAGGTGCATGACGGCGCGGCAACGACCGACTGGATGGTGCAGGAGCAGGAGCGTGGTATCACCATTACCTCCGCTGCTGTAACCACCTTCTGGAAAGGTTCGCGTGGTCAGTATGACAACTACCGCGTAAACGTTATCGATACCCCCGGCCACGTAGACTTCACCATCGAAGTAGAGCGTTCGCTGCGTGTGCTCGACGGCGCTGTTGTAGTGTTCTGTGGTACTTCCGGCGTTGAGCCGCAGTCCGAAACCGTATGGCGTCAAGCCAACAAGTACGGCGTTCCACGTGTTGTTTACGTGAACAAGATGGACCGTGCGGGCGCCAACTTCCTGCGCGTAATCGGCCAGATCAAGAACCGCCTGGGTCACACCCCGGTTCCAGTTCAGTTGGCTATCGGTGCGGAAGAGAACTTCGAAGGTCAGATCGATCTGATCAAGATGAAGGCTATCTACTGGAACGATGACGACAAAGGCACCACGTATCGCGAGGAAGAAATTCCTGCAGATATGCTGGAGTTGGCTGAAGAGTGGCGCTCCAACATGGTTGAGGCTGCTGCCGAAGCCAGCGAAGAGCTGATGAACAAATACCTTGAAGAAGGTGAGCTGACTGTCGAAGAGATCAAGGCCGGCCTGCGTGCGCGCACCTTGGCCAGCGAGATCGTTCCGGCTGTCTGCGGTTCGTCGTTCAAGAACAAGGGTGTTCCCCTGGTTCTCGATGCTGTTATCGACTTCCTCCCGGCTCCTACCGAGATCCCTGCGATCAAGGGTATTCATCCGGACATCATCGACAAGCCGAAAGATACGCTGGTCGATGCTGACTACGATGAGCGTCATGCTGACGACGCAGAGCCGTTCTCCGCTCTGGCCTTCAAAATTGCCACCGACCCATTCGTCGGTACGCTGACCTTCGTTCGCGTTTACTCGGGCTTCCTGAGCTCCGGTGACTCCGTGATCAACTCGGTCAAGGGCAAGAAAGAGCGCGTTGGTCGTATGGTGCAGATGCACGCCAACCAGCGTGATGAAATCAAAGAAGTACGTGCAGGCGATATCGCTGCTCTGATTGGCATGAAGGACGTCACCACTGGTGACACCCTGTGCTCGATCGAGAAGCCGATCATCCTTGAGCGTATGGACTTCCCGGAGCCGGTAATTTCGGTGGCTGTAGAACCGAAAACCAAGGCTGACCAGGAGAAGATGGGTATTGCTCTGGGCAAGCTGGCTCAGGAAGACCCGTCGTTCCGCGTCAAAACTGACGAAGAAACCGGTCAGACCATCATCTCCGGTATGGGTGAGCTGCACCTGGACATCCTCGTTGACCGCATGAAGCGCGAGTTCAACGTTGAGGCCAACATTGGTAAGCCTCAGGTTTCCTACCGCGAGAAAATCACCAAGAACTGCGAAATCGAAGGCAAGTTCGTGCGTCAATCCGGTGGTCGTGGCCAGTTCGGTCATTGCTGGATTCGCTTCGCGCCTGCTGATGAAGGCCAGGAAGGTCTGGTTTTCCTCAACGAAGTCGTAGGTGGTGTGGTTCCGAAGGAATACATCCCGGCGATCCAGAAGGGTATCGAAGAGCAGATGAAGAACGGCGTTGTTGCCGGCTATCCGCTGATCGGCCTGAAGGCAACCGTGTTCGATGGTTCCTACCACGACGTCGACTCCAACGAGATGGCGTTCAAGGTAGCGGCTTCCATGGCGACCAAGCAGCTGGCCCAGAAGGGTGGCGGTGTTGTGCTTGAGCCGATCATGAAGGTGGAAGTAGTAACCCCTGAGGACTACATGGGTGACGTGATGGGTGACCTGAACCGTCGTCGTGGTCTGATCCAGGGTATGGAAGATTCGGTATCGGGCAAAGTGATCCGTGCTGAGGTTCCGCTGGGTGAGATGTTCGGTTACGCGACCGACGTCCGTTCCATGTCTCAGGGTCGCGCAAGCTACTCCATGGAATTCTCCAAATACTCCGAAGCTCCGGCGAACATCGTCGAAGCTCTGGTTAAAAAACAAGGCTGATTCAGCCCTTTAGGCAAGGAGTTAATTGTCGTGGCTAAAGAAAAATTTGAACGTAACAAACCGCACGTCAACGTAGGCACCATCGGTCACGTTGACCACGGTAAAACCACTCTGACTGCTGCTCTGACTCGCGTCTGCTCCGAAGTATTCGGTTCGGCTCGTGTTGACTTCGACAAGATCGACAGCGCTCCGGAAGAGAAAGCTCGTGGTATCACCATCAACACTGCACACGTAGAGTACGATTCCAACATTCGTCACTACGCGCACGTTGACTGCCCGGGTCACGCCGACTATGTGAAGAACATGATCACCGGTGCTGCCCAGATGGACGGCGCTATCCTGGTTTGCTCGGCCGCTGATGGTCCGATGCCGCAAACTCGCGAGCACATCCTGCTGTCCCGTCAGGTAGGCGTTCCGTACATCGTTGTCTTCCTGAACAAGGCTGACATGGTTGACGACGCTGAGCTGCTGGAGCTGGTTGAAATGGAGGTGCGTGACCTGCTCAGCACTTACGATTTCCCAGGTGACGACACTCCGATCATCATCGGCTCCGCGCTGATGGCGCTGAACGGCGAAGACACCAACGAAATGGGCACCACTGCTGTTAAGAAGCTGGTGGAAACTCTGGATACCTACATCCCAGAGCCGGTTCGTGCTATCGACAAGCCGTTCCTGATGCCAATCGAAGACGTGTTCTCGATCTCCGGTCGCGGTACTGTGGTAACTGGCCGTATCGAGCGCGGTATCGTCAAGATCCAGGAAGAAATCGAGATCGTTGGTCTGCGTGACACCACCAAGACCACCTGCACCGGCGTTGAAATGTTCCGCAAACTGCTCGACGAAGGTCGTGCTGGCGAGAACTGCGGCGTTCTGCTGCGCGGCACCAAGCGTGACGATGTTGAGCGTGGTCAGGTTCTGGTTAAGCCGGGTTCGGTCAAGCCGCACACCACCTTCACTGCAGAAGTGTATGTGCTGAGCAAAGAAGAAGGTGGTCGTCACACTCCGTTCTTCAAAGGCTACCGTCCTCAGTTCTACTTCCGTACTACTGACGTAACCGGTAACTGCGAACTGCCGGAAGGCGTTGAGATGGTAATGCCAGGTGATAACGTGCAAATGACCGTTACCCTGATCAAGACCATCGCAATGGAAGAAGGCCTGCGTTTCGCCATTCGTGAAGGCGGTCGTACCGTCGGCGCCGGCGTCGTAGCCAAAATCATCGCGTAAGTGATGATTTGAAAAGAAGCCCCCGCTTGCGGGGGCTTTTTTATTGGGTTGACACCTGCTAGGGGCGTCTATAGAATCACGCCTCCTTTTAACGGGCGTATTGCGTCCGTTGGGAATAGCAGCTTGGAATCTGAGGTCAAAATGCAAAACCAACAAATCCGTATTCGGTTGAAGGCTTTTGACCATCGCCTGATCGATCAATCAACCCAGGAAATCGTGGAAACCGCGAAACGTACTGGTGCTCAGGTGCGTGGTCCGATTCCTCTGCCTACCCGCAAAGAGCGGTTCACTGTACTGACTTCCCCGCACGTCAACAAAGACGCGCGTGATCAGTACGAGATCCGTACTCATAAGCGTGTTTTGGACATCGTCCAGCCAACGGATAAAACCGTTGACGCGCTGATGAAGCTCGACCTTGCGGCTGGCGTGGAAGTGCAGATCAGCCTCGGCTAAAACCGTTTAGGTTTTAGTCGTGTAACGCTCTGAAATGGGCGGCCATAGCGGGTGAAAGCCCCGTACACTCATGAGGTTACAACATGACTATTGGTGTAGTCGGTCGGAAAGCGGGCATGACCCGTATTTTCACCGAAGAAGGTGTCTCCATTCCGGTTACGGTCATTGAGATCGAACCGAATCGCGTCACTCAGTTCAAAACTGAAGAGTCCGATGGCTATCGTGCAGTGCAAGTCACTGTCGGTGAGCGTCGTGCTTCTCGTGTCAGCAAGGCGCAAGCCGGTCACTTCGCTAAGGCGAACGTCGCGGCAGGTCGTACCGTTCTGGAGTTCCGTCTCGAAGACGGCGAATACCAGGCTGGTGATCTGATCAACGCTGAAATTTTCCAAGCTGGTCAGCTGGTCGATGTGACCGGTCAGTCCAAGGGTAAAGGCTTTGCCGGTACCATCAAGCGTTGGAACTTCCGCGGCCAAGACAACACTCACGGTAACTCCGTGTCCCACCGTGTTCCGGGTTCCATTGGCCAGTGCCAGACTCCGGGTCGCGTATTCAAGGGCAAGAAAATGTCCGGTCACATGGGTGCTGAGCGCGTGACTGTGCAGTCCCTGGAAGTAGTGCGCGTCGATGCTGAACGCAACCTGCTGCTGGTCAAGGGTGCCGTTCCTGGCGCTACTGGCGGCAACCTGGTTGTCCGTCCGGCAGCCAAGGCTCGCGGTTAAGGGGAAGCTGACATGCAATTAAATGTAAATGGCGCTCAAGCGATCGAAGTATCCGAAGCCACTTTTGGCGGCGCGTACAACGAGACCCTGGTTCACCAAGCTGTTGTGGCCTACATGGCCGGCGGCCGTCAGGGCAGCAAGCAACAAAAGACCCGTTCCGACGTATCCGGTGGCGGTAAGCGTCCGTGGCGTCAGAAGGGCACTGGTCGTGCTCGTGCTGGTACCAGCCGTGGTCCGATCTGGCGTGGCGGTGGTGTGACCTTCGCAGCTCGTCCACAGAACCACGATCAAAAGCTGAACAAGAAGATGTATCGCGCGGCTATCCGTTCGATTCTTGCTGAGCTGGTTCGTACTGATCGTCTGGTTGTTGTCGAAGACTTCAGCGTTGAAGCTCCGAAAACCAAAGAACTGTTGGGCAAGTTGAATGGCATGGGTCTGACCGATGTGCTGATCGTGTCCGATGCCGTTGATGAGAATCTGTACCTGGCTGCTCGTAACCTGCCGCACGTTGATGTTCGCGACGTTCAAGGTTCCGACCCGGTCAGTCTGATCGCGTACGAGAAGGTGCTGGTCACCGTTTCTGCCGTGAAGAAATTCGAGGAGCTGCTGGGATGAACCAGGAACGCGTATTTAAAGTGCTGCTTGGCCCGCACATCTCCGAGAAGGCCACGGTTCTCGCTGACAAGAAAAGTCAGTTCGTTTTCAAGGTTGCAACCGATGCAACCAAGCTGGAAATCAAGAAGGCTGTCGAAAGCCTGTTCGGCGTGAATGTTGCTGCTGTCAATACCGTGAATGTTCTCGGTAAGACCAAGCGCAATGCTCGCGGTCTGGGCAAGCGTAACGACTGGAAGAAGGCGATCATTTCGCTTCAGCCAGGCCAGGATCTCGATTTCGCCAGCAGTGCTGAGTAAGGAAGGGGTGCATCATGGCAATCGTTAAGTGCAAACCGACTTCCGCAGGCCGCCGTTTCGTGGTCAAGGTGGTCAATCAGGAGCTGCATAAAGGCGCTCCTTACGCTCCGCTGCTCGAGAAGAAGTCGAAGTCTGGCGGTCGTAACAACAATGGTCGTATCACCACCCGTCATATCGGTGGTGGCCATAAGCAGCATTACCGTCTGGTCGATTTCCGTCGCAACGACAAAGATGGCATTCCAGCCACTGTTGAGCGTATCGAATACGATCCGAACCGTACCGCACACATCGCTCTGCTGATGTATGCAGACGGCGAGCGTCGCTACATCATCGCCCCTAAAGGCGTGAGTGCTGGCGATCAGCTGGTAGCTGGCATCATGGCTCCGATCAAGCCGGGCAACAGTCTGCAACTGCGCAACATTCCAGTTGGTAGCACTGTTCACGGTATCGAACTGAAGCCGGGTAAAGGTGCTCAGATCGCTCGTTCCGCTGGTGCTTCGGCTCAGCTGATTGCGCGTGAAGGTGTCTACGTGACCCTGCGTCTGCGTTCCGGTGAAATGCGTAAAGTACTGGCTGAGTGCCGTGCGACCCTGGGCGAAGTCTCGAACTCCGAGCACAGCCTGCGTTCGCTGGGTAAAGCGGGTGCCAAGCGCTGGCGTGGCGTTCGCCCAACCGTTCGTGGTGTTGCCATGAACCCGGTTGACCACCCACACGGTGGTGGTGAAGGTCGTACCTCTGGTGGTCGTCATCCGGTGTCTCCATGGGGCTTCCCGACGAAGGGCGCGAAGACTCGTGGTAACAAACGCACCGACAACATGATCGTCCGTCGTCGCAAGTAAATAGAGGGATACGACAGTGCCACGTTCTCTGAAAAAAGGTCCTTTTATTGATCTTCACCTACTGAAGAAGATCGAAGTGGCGGTGGAAAAGAACGATCGCAAGCCAGTGAAAACCTGGTCGCGTCGCTCGATGATCCTGCCACAAATGGTCGGTCTGACCATTGCTGTGCATAACGGTCGTCAACATGTCCCAGTTCTGGTGAACGAGGACATGGTCGGCCACAAACTGGGCGAATTTGCCGGCACTCGTACCTATCGTGGGCACGTGGCTGACAAGAAAGCCAAGCGTTAAGGGGTAAGGAAATGGAAGTAGCCGCTAAGTTGTCGGGCGCTCGCATCTCCGCCCAGAAAGCCCGCTTGGTCGCCGACCAGATCCGCGGGAAGAAGGTGGGCGAAGCGCTCAACCTGCTGGCTTTCAGCAGCAAGAAAGCCGCGGAAATCATGAAGAAAGTGCTGGAGTCGGCTGTAGCCAACGCCGAGCACAACGAAGGCGCAGACGTTGATGACCTGAAAGTCAGCACCGTTTTCGTCAACGAAGGGCGTTCGCTTAAGCGCATCATGCCGCGTGCCAAAGGCCGCGCTGATCGCATCGTCAAGCGGTCTTGCCATATCACTGTCAAGGTTGCGGACAAGTAACGGAGTCGATCAGATGGGTCAGAAAGTACATCCCGTTGGCATCCGCCTGGGAATCGTCAAGGAGCACACCTCCGTCTGGTACGCAGACGGTCGGACTTATGCGGACTATTTGTTCGCTGATCTGAAGGTGCGTGAGTATCTCCAAGACAAACTAAAAAGCGCGTCCGTAAGCCGTATCGACATTGCTCGCCCGGCTCAAACCGCACGCATCACCATCCACACCGCTCGTCCAGGTATCGTTATCGGGAAGAAAGGTGAGGACGTTGAGAAACTGCGTCAGGACCTGACCAAGCAAATGGGTGTGCCTGTGCACATCAATATCGAAGAGATCCGCAAGCCGGAGCTCGACGGTATGCTGGTTGCGCAGAGCGTAGCTCAGCAGCTGGAGCGTCGCGTGATGTTCCGTCGCGCCATGAAGCGCGCTGTACAGAACGCCATGCGTATTGGTGCCAAGGGCATCAAAATCCAAGTGAGCGGTCGTCTCGGCGGTGCTGAAATTGCACGTACCGAATGGTATCGCGAAGGTCGTGTGCCGTTGCACACCCTGCGTGCCGATATCGACTATGCCACGTACGAAGCGCACACCACTTACGGTGTGATCGGTGTCAAGGTTTGGATCTTCAAAGGCGAAGTGATTGGTGGCCTTAAAGAAGAACTGAAACCTCAAGCACCTGCGCCTCGTAAAAAAGCTGCTAAGTAAGGAGTACGCAAAATGTTGCAACCAAAGCGTACGAAGTTCCGCAAGCAGATGACCGGCCACAACCGTGGTCTGGCTCAGCGCGGTAGCAAAGTCAGCTTCGGCGAGTTTGCGCTGAAGTCTGTTGCTCGCGGTCGTCTCACCGCCCGTCAGATTGAGTCCGCTCGTCGTGCTCTGACTCGTCACGTTAAGCGTGGCGGGAAAATCTGGATTCGCGTTTTCCCGGACAAGCCGATCTCCAAGAAGCCTCTTGAAGTGCGGATGGGTAAAGGGAAGGGTAGCGTTGAATATTGGGTAGCCCAGATCCAGCCAGGCAAAGTCCTGTACGAGATCGAAGGCGTTTCCGAAGAGTTGGCGCGTGAGGCATTTGCCCTGGCTGCTGCAAAGCTGCCGCTCGCCACCACTTTTGTTAAGCGGACGGTGATGTGATGAAAGCGAATGAACTTCGTGAAAAATCAGCACAGCAGCTGAACGAGCAACTGCTCGGCCTGCTGCGCGACCAGTTCAATCTGCGTATGCAGAAAGCAACTGGCCAGTTGGGGCAGTCTCACCTGCTCTCGCAAGTTAAGCGCGATATCGCTCGTGTGAAAACTGTGCTCAACCAGCAGGCAGGTAAGTGATCATGGCTGAAGCCGAAAAAACAGTCCGTACGCTGACCGGCCGTGTCGTCAGCGACAAGATGGACAAGACCATCACCGTACTGATCGAGCGTCGCGTTAAGCACCCGATCTACGGCAAATATGTCAAGCGTTCGACCAAGCTGCACGCGCACGACGAAACCAACCAGAGCAAAATCGGTGACAAAGTTTCCATTCGCGAAACTCGTCCTGTTGCCAAGACCAAGTCTTGGGCGCTGGTTGAGATCCTCGAACGCGCAGTGGAAGTCTAAGGGCTAAGGGTCGGAGAAATTATATGATTCAGACTCAATCCATGCTCGACGTCGCTGACAACAGCGGTGCTCGTCGCGTTATGTGCATCAAGGTGCTGGGTGGCTCGCATCGCCGCTACGCTGGCATCGGCGACATCATCAAAGTGACCGTCAAGGAAGCAATTCCGCGCGGCAAGGTGAAGAAAGGCCAAGTGATGACTGCTGTTGTAGTCCGCACTCGTCACGGCGTTCGTCGCCCTGATGGCTCGATCATCCGCTTCGATGGCAACGCTGCTGTTCTGCTGAACAACAAGCAAGAGCCGATCGGCACCCGTATTTTTGGGCCAGTGACTCGTGAACTTCGCTCTGAGAAGTTCATGAAGATCGTCTCGCTCGCACCTGAAGTGCTCTAAGGAGATCCGACATGCAAAAGATTCGTCGTGACGACGAGATCATCGTGATCGCCGGCAAAGACAAAGGTAAGCGTGGCAAGGTGCTCAAGGTTCTCGCTGACGACCGTCTGGTCGTTGGTGGGGTCAACCTGGTGAAGCGCCATACCAAGCCGAACCCGATGTCGGGCGTTCAGGGCGGTATCGTCGAGAAAGAAGCGCCTCTGCACGCTTCTAACGTGGCCATCTTCAATGGCGAAACCAACAAGGCTGATCGCGTTGGCTTCAAAATCGAAGACGGTAAAAAAATTCGTGTCTTCAAGTCGACCCAAAAAGCGGTTGATGCTTGAACACTGCTAGGTAGAAGACCATGGCACGACTAAAAGAGATTTACCGGAAAGAAATCGCGCCGAAGCTTAAGGAAGAACTTAAGCTCGCCAACGTGATGGAAGTTCCGCGCATCACCAAGATCACCCTGAACATGGGCCTGGGCGAAGCGATCGGTGACAAAAAAGTCATCGAGCACGCAGTTGCCGACCTGGAAAAGATCACCGGTCAGAAAGTCGTTGTGACTCATGCCCGTAAGTCGATTGCAGGCTTCAAGGTTCGTGAGGGCTGGCCGATTGGCGTTAAAGTGACTCTGCGCCGTGAGCGTATGTACGAGTTCCTGGATCGTCTGCTGTCCATTTCCCTGCCGCGCGTGCGTGACTTCCGCGGCCTGAATGCCAAGTCCTTCGATGGTCGTGGCAACTACAGCATGGGCGTTAAAGAGCAGATCATCTTCCCGGAAATCGACTACGACAAGATCGATGCCCTGCGTGGTCTGGACATTACCCTGACCACCACTGCCCGTAACGATGATGAAGGTCGCGCTCTGCTGCGTGCTTTCAACTTCCCGTTCCGCAACTGATTGGAGTTGGATCATGGCTAAAACCAGCATGAAAAACCGCGAGCTGAAGCGTCAGCAAACGGTAGCCAAGTACGCCAAAAAGCGTGCCGAGCTGAAAGCTACCATCGCCAATCCGAACACCAGTCCGGAAGCCCGTTGGGAAGCTCAAGTTGCTCTGCAGAAGCAGCCGCGTGACGCCAGCGCTTCGCGCCTGCGTAACCGTTGCCGCATTACCGGTCGTCCGCACGGCGTATTCCGCAAGTTCGGTCTGTCGCGTATCAAGCTGCGTGAAGCTGCAATGCGTGGTGATGTACCAGGTCTGGTTAAAGCCAGCTGGTAAAAACAAAGCCGGCCTAGTGCCGGCTTTGTCTTGTGTGTGAATCAGGCCCCTTTGGGGCTTGATTCATTTTTGATCAGTCTCTAGAATGCTCGGCTCGCCTGAGCCTGGGTCAAATTTCCCGGAATTCTCAGCGACTGTAGCCGCAAGGCTAATTCTTTTTGTATCAGGAGCGTCTAGCCCATGAGTATGCAGGACCCGTTAGCGGACATGCTAACTCGTATCCGTAATGCCCAGATGGCTGAAAAGTCCGTCGTAAGCATGCCGTCTTCCACGTTGAAGGTGGCTGTAGCCAAAGTTCTGAAAGACGAAGGTTATATTGCGGGTTATCAGATCAGCGGTGAAGTTAAGCCGCAGCTGTCCATCGAGCTGAAATACTTCGAAGGCCGTCCGGTTATCGAAGAAGTTAAGCGCGTGAGCCGTCCAGGCCTTCGCCAGTACAAATCCGTCGATGATCTGCCGAAAGTTCGTGGCGGTCTCGGTGTCTCCATCGTCTCCACCAACAAGGGTGTGATGACGGACCGCGCTGCGCGCGCTGCCGGTGTCGGCGGCGAAGTGCTCTGCACAGTGTTCTAAGGGGGGATAAGCATGTCTCGCGTTGCTAAGAACCCCGTTAAGCTGCCAGCTGGTGTTGAGGTCAAACTCACCGGTCAACAGCTTTCGGTAAAGGGTGCCAAGGGCACTCTCGAACTGAATGTTCACTCGTCCGTTGAAGTCCTGCAGGAAGCTGGTGAGCTGCGTTTCGCTGCTCGCAATGGCGATCAGCAGACTCGTGCAATGGCCGGTACCACTCGCGCTCTGGTCAACAACATGGTGATCGGTGTTAGCGCTGGCTTCGAGCGTAAGCTGCAGCTGGTTGGTGTTGGTTACAAAGCGCAAGCCAAAGGTCAGGTGCTGAACCTCGCTCTCGGCTTCTCCCATCCGATCGACTATGAGTTGCCGGAAGGTGTAGTGGCTGAAACCCCGAACCAGACCGAGATCCTGATCAAGGGTGTCGACAAGCAACTGGTTGGTCAGGTCGCTGCGGAAATTCGTGATTTCCGTCGTCCTGAACCTTACAAGGGCAAAGGTGTTCGTTACGCAGACGAAGTCGTCCGCCGTAAAGAAGCCAAGAAGAAGTAGGGCATAGCAAATGACCGACAAAAAAGTTACTCGACTGCGTCGCGCTCGCAAAGCACGCCTGAAAATGCACGAGCTCGAAGCCGTGCGTCTGTGCGTGTATCGCTCTTCGCAGCACATCTATGCCCAGGTCATTTCGGCCGACGGCAGCAAGGTTCTGGCCAGCGCCTCTACCTTGGACAAAGCACTGCGTGACGGCGCCACTGGCAACGTTGACGCGGCCAAGAAAGTTGGTGAGCTGGTTGCCGAGCGTGCGAAAGCCGCTGGTGTAACTCAGGTTGCATTCGACCGTTCTGGCTTCAAGTACCACGGCCGCGTCAAGGCGCTGGCTGATGCTGCTCGTGAAGGCGGGCTGGAGTTCTAAGTTATGGCAAATAACGACCAAAAGCGCGACGAAGGCTATATCGAGAAGCTGGTACAGGTTAACCGCGTTGCCAAGACCGTTAAGGGTGGCCGTATCTTCACTTTCACCGCGTTGACCGTGGTGGGTGATGGTAAAGGTCGCGTCGGTTTCGGCCGTGGTAAGTCCCGTGAAGTGCCTGCTGCCATCCAGAAAGCGATGGAAGCTGCGCGTCGCAACATGATCCAGGTTGATCTGAACGGCACCACTCTGCAGTACGCAATGAAGTCCGCTCACGGCGCTTCCAAGGTGTACATGCAGCCTGCTTCCGAAGGTACCGGTATCATCGCCGGCGGCGCCATGCGTGCTGTTCTGGAAGTGGCTGGCGTGCAGAACGTTCTGGCTAAGTGCTACGGCTCGACCAACCCAGTGAACGTGGTTTACGCCACTTTCAAAGGTTTGAAAGCTATGCAGTCCCCAGTGTCTGTTGCGGCCAAGCGTGGCAAGAGCGTCGAGGAGATTCTCTAATCATGGCTAATACCGTCAAAGTGACTCTGATCAAGAGCACCAATGGCCGTCTGGCCAACCATAAAGCCTGCGTTAAAGGCCTTGGCCTGCGTCGCATCAATCACACCGTGGAAGTTCTGGATACTCCGGAAAACCGCGGCATGATTAATAAGGCTTACTACCTTCTCCGTGTGGAGGGTTAATACATGTACCTGAACGATTTGAGTCCTGCGCCGGGTTCCCGTCGCGAGAAGCACCGTCCGGGCCGTGGTATCGGTAGCGGTTTGGGTAAGACTGGTGGCCGTGGTCACAAAGGTCAGACCTCCCGTTCCGGTGGCACCATTGCTCCGGGTTTCGAGGGCGGCCAGCAGCCTCTGCACCGTCGTCTGCCTAAGTTCGGTTTCGTTTCTTTGAAGGCTATGGATCGCGCAGAAGTGCGTACTTCCGAGCTGAATAAAATCGAAGGCGGCATTGTTACTCTGCAGTCGCTGAAGGATGCCAACCTGATTAACCAAAACGTCCAGCGTGTGAAAGTCATGCTGTCCGGTGAAGTTACTCAAGCGGTCACCCTTAAAGGTATCGCCGCCACCAAAGGTGCGCGCGCGGCTATCGAAGCAGCTGGCGGTAAGTTCGAGGAATAAATGGCTAAGCAAGGTGCTCTCTCAGCGCTCAGCAATGGCGGGTTATCCGAGCTCTGGGCTCGTTTGCGCTTTCTGTTCATGGCGATCATCGTCTATCGGATAGGTGCACACATCCCGGTTCCTGGTATCAACCCTGATCGGCTGGCGGACCTGTTTCGACAGAATGAGGGGACCATTCTTAGCTTGTTCAACATGTTTTCCGGCGGCGCGCTGGAGCGTATGAGTATTTTTGCACTGGGGATCATGCCGTACATCTCGGCGTCGATCATCATGCAACTCATGACCGCTGTCAGCCCGCAGCTGGAGCAGTTGAAGAAGGAAGGTGAAGCTGGCCGTCGCAAGATTAGCCAGTACACCCGCTACGGCACCCTCGTCCTGGCTATTGTCCAAGCTGTCGGCATGTCCGTCGGTCTGGCCAGTCAGGGCGTAGCGTTTTCGGTCGATTTCGGCTTCCACTTCGTTGCAGTCACCACCTTTGTGGCGGGTGCAATGTTCATGATGTGGCTGGGCGAGCAAATCACTGAGCGTGGTGTTGGCAACGGTATTTCGATGCTGATCTTTGCAGGCATCGTAGCCGGTCTGCCGTCGGCGATCGGGCAGTCTTTCGAGTCTGCTCGTCAGGGTGATATCAATATCTTTGCCCTGATCGCCATCGGTTTGCTGGCAGTAGCGATTATCGGTTTCGTGGTGTTCATTGAGCGTGGTCAGCGTCGCATTGCGGTGCACTATGCCAAGCGTCAGCAGGGTCGTAAGGTCTTCGCTGCGCAGACCAGCCACTTGCCGTTGAAGGTGAACATGGCGGGGGTTATCCCGGCTATTTTCGCCAGCAGCCTTCTGTTATTCCCGGCTTCGCTGGGTGCCTGGTTTGGTCAGTCCGAAGGTATGGGCTGGCTGCAGGATATTTCACAGGCTATCGCTCCTGGTCAGCCGTTGAACATTTTGCTGTTTAGTGCAGGGATTGTTTTCTTCTGCTTCTTCTACACAGCGCTGATGTTCAACCCGAAAGACGTAGCGGAAAACCTGAAGAAGTCCGGTGCCTTTATTCCGGGTATCCGTCCCGGCGAGCAATCGGCGCGCTATATCGATGGCGTGTTGACCCGCTTGACCATGTTCGGTGCTCTGTACATGACGGCCGTATGCTTGTTGCCCCAGTTCCTGGTGGTGGCTGCCAACGTACCGTTCTATCTTGGCGGGACCTCGTTGCTGATCGTGGTCGTGGTTGTTATGGACTTTATGTCGCAAGTACAATCGCACCTCGTTTCGCACCAGTACGAATCCCTGATGAAGAAAGCCAACCTGAAGGGCTACGGCAGCGGCATGCTGCGCTGAAGTCCATAAGGTTCGAGGAGTTGGTGATGAAAGTTCGTGCATCGGTGAAAAAGCTGTGCCGTAACTGCAAAATTATTCGCCGTGAAGGTGTTGTGCGAGTGATTTGCAGCGCGGAACCGCGTCACAAACAGCGCCAAGGCTGAGTGTGATTGAGCGTTACAAGCCCGGCAGCTAGTGCGCTGCCGGGTTGATTATTTGTTATTACAGCGTTAATATCTCGCGCCCTATTTCTTGGCTTCCGGGGCGTAGGTAGCTGTCAATTGGAGTTCCACTGAATGGCCCGTATTGCAGGCGTTAACATTCCGGATAACAAGCACACTGTTATCTCGCTGACCTACATCTATGGTGTTGGTCGCACTACTGCACAGAAAATCTGTGCTGCTACCGGTGTAAACCCGGCAGCAAAAATCAAAGATCTCTCTGACGAGCAGATCGAGCAGCTGCGTGGCGAAGTAGCCAAGGTGAATACCGAAGGCGACCTGCGTCGTGAAGTGAACATGAAAATCAAGCGCTTGATGGACCTGGGTTGCTACCGCGGCCTGCGTCATCGTCGTGGTCTGCCGGTTCGCGGTCAGCGTACCAAGACCAACGCGCGTACCCGTAAGGGCCCGCGTAAGCCGATCCGCAAGTAATCGCATTCGCGCATCGACAGGAATCTAGTCATGGCAAAACCTGCTGCTCGTACTCGTAAAAAAGTCAAAAAGACGGTGGTTGATGGCATCGCCCACATCCACGCTTCTTTCAACAACACAATCGTGACCATTACTGACCGTCAGGGCAACGCTCTGTCCTGGGCTACCTCGGGTGGTTCGGGTTTCCGCGGTTCGCGTAAAAGCACCCCGTTCGCTGCCCAGGTGGCTGCTGAGCGTGCTGGTCAAGCTGCGCTGGAATACGGCCTGAAGAACCTTGACGTTAACGTCAAGGGTCCCGGTCCGGGTCGTGAGTCCGCTGTCCGTGCTTTGAACGGTTGCGGTTACAAGATCGCCAGCATCACCGATGTGACGCCAATCCCGCACAACGGGTGCCGTCCTTCGAAGAAGCGTCGCGTGTAATCAGGAGACAGTGAGAAATGGCTCGTTACATTGGTCCCAAATGCAAACTGTCTCGTCGTGAAGGCACTGATCTTTTCCTGAAAAGCGGCGTTCGCGCTCTGGAATCGAAGTGCAACATCGAAGCAGCCCCAGGTATTCACGGCCAGCGCCGTGGCCGTCAGTCCGACTACGGCACCCAGCTGCGTGAGAAGCAAAAAGTTCGTCGTATCTACGGTGTGCTTGAGCGTCAATTCAGCGGTTATTACAAAGAAGCTGCCGGCAAGAAAGGCGCTACTGGTGAGAACCTGCTGCAACTGCTTGAGTGCCGTCTGGATAACGTGGTTTATCGCATGGGCTTTGGTGCTACCCGCGCTGAATCCCGTCAGCTGGTATCGCACAAGTCGATCAGCGTAAACGGTAAAACTGTTAACGTCCCGTCCTACCAGGTTAAAGCTGGTGACGTCGTTGCAGTCCGCGAGAAATCGAAGAATCAGCTGCGCATTGTTCAAGCTCTTGAGCTGTGTGCCCAGCGTGGCCGCGTTGAATGGGTAGATGTAGACACTGAGAAAAAGTCTGGCGTGTTCAAAAGCGTCCCGGCTCGCAGTGATCTCTCCGCTGACATCAACGAAAGCCTGATTGTCGAGCTCTACTCCAAGTAAGGGCTAGAAAATAGGTGCATCCATGCAGATTTCGGTAAATGAGTTCCTGACCCCCCGTCACATTGATGTGCAGGTGGTCAGTTCGACCCGTGCGAAGATCACCCTCGAGCCTCTCGAGCGTGGTTTTGGCCATACCCTGGGCAACGCGCTGCGTCGCATCCTGTTGTCCTCCATGCCTGGCTGTGCAGTAGTCGAGGCCGAGATTGACGGTGTACTCCATGAGTACTCCGCCATCGAAGGTGTTCAGGAAGACGTCATTGAAATCCTGCTCAACCTGAAAGGTCTGGCTGTCAAACTGCACGGTCGTGACGAAGTGACTCTGACTCTGGCGAAGAAGGGCTCGGGCGTAGTTACCGCTGCCGATATTCAGCTGGATCACGATGTCGAAATCGTCAATGGCGACCACGTAATCGCCAACCTGGCTTCCACTGGCGCGCTGAACATGAAGCTCACCATAGCTCGTGGTCGCGGCTATGAGCCGGCTGATGCTCGTCAGAGCGATGAAGATGAAAGCCGCAGCATTGGTCGCTTGCAGCTGGATGCTTCGTTCAGCCCGGTACGCCGTGTGTCGTACGTGGTGGAAAACGCTCGTGTTGAGCAGCGTACCAACCTGGACAAACTGGTTATTGACCTGGAGACCAACGGTACTCTGGATCCTGAAGAGGCTATTCGCCGCGCCGCTACCATCCTGCAACAGCAGTTGGCTGCGTTCGTCGACCTCAAAGGTGACAGTGAGCCTGTTGTTATCGAGCAGGAAGATGAGATCGATCCGATCCTCCTCCGTCCGGTTGATGACCTGGAACTGACTGTACGTTCGGCTAACTGCCTCAAGGCAGAAAACATTTACTACATCGGTGATCTGATTCAGCGCACCGAAGTAGAACTGTTGAAAACCCCGAACCTGGGCAAGAAATCCCTGACCGAAATCAAGGATGTTCTGGCCTCTCGCGGTCTGTCCCTCGGTATGCGCCTCGACAACTGGCCGCCGGCAAGTCTGAAGAAAGACGATAAGGCGACTGCCTGATCGTCATCATCACCGAACGTGAGTTTGGTAAGGAATTGAACCATGCGTCATCGTAAAAGTGGCCGTCACCTCAGCCGCACCAGCGCACACCGCAAGGCCATGTTCCAGAACATGGCGGTATCGCTGTTCGAGCATGAGCTGATCAAAACTACTCTGCCGAAAGCCAAAGAGCTGCGTCGCGTTGCCGAGCCGCTGATCACTCTGGCTAAAGAAGACAGCGTTGCCAACCGTCGTCTGGCCTTCGACCGTACTCGTTCGAAAGCCATCGTCGGCAAGCTGTTCAACGACCTGGGCAAGCGCTACGCCACCCGTCAGGGCGGTTACCTGCGTATCCTCAAGTGCGGTTTCCGCGCTGGCGACAATGCTCCAATGGCCTATGTTGAACTGGTTGACCGTCCGGTCGCTGGTGCAGCTGTAGACGCTGAGTAAGTCGTAGGTTGTATGAAAAAACCGGGCCTTGGCCCGGTTTTTTTATGCCTGCAGCAAGGCTGGCTGCATTCAGTGCGCTTGACCCATTGGCTGCGGCCAGCCAGCATTAACCTTTGTTTGTCGCTTGCTAAGGAAACCGCCCATGAAAGGCCATGTAGACGTCATCGATTACCTGAAGGTGCTGCTCAAGGGCGAGCTGGCCGCGCGTGATCAGTATTTCGTGCATTCGCGTCTGTATGAGGATTGGGGCTTCAGCAAGCTCTACGAGCGGATCAACCATGAAATGGAGGAGGAGACTCAGCACGCTGATGCCATCCTCAAACGCATTCTGTTTCTCGAGGGCACGCCGGATATGGTTCCCGACAGCTTCCGTTTTGGCCAGACCGTACCGGAAATGCTCAAGCTCGACCTGGCATTGGAGTACCACGTGCGGGCAGCGCTGAGCAAAGGCATTGCCCTGTGCGAGCAGCATCAGGATTACCAAACCCGCGACATTCTGCTGGTGCAGCTGAAGGATACCGAAGAGGATCACGCCTACTGGCTGGAAGTTCAGCTAGGCCTGATCGACAAGTTGGGGTTGGAGAATTACCTGCAGACGCAGATGTAAGTCAGCCTGTTGTCATAAAAAAGCCCCGCATGTGCGGGGCTTTTTGTTGTGCGCGCGGTTACGCCCGGTCACGTTCCAGCAGCGGTTTGAGGAAGTAGCCGGTATGCGACTGCGGCATCTCGGCGACGTCTTCCGGCGTGCCGATGGCGATGATCTGACCACCTTTGGAGCCGCCTTCCGGGCCAAGATCCACCAGCCAGTCGGCAGTCTTGATGACGTCCAGGTTGTGCTCGATCACTACTACGGTGTTGCCGTGGTCGCGCAGGCGATGGAGCACCTCGAGCAGTTGCTGGATATCAGCGAAGTGCAGGCCGGTGGTGGGTTCATCGAGGATATACAGGGTTTTGCCGGTATCGCGCTTGGACAGCTCGCGGGACAGCTTGACCCGCTGTGCTTCGCCGCCGGACAGGGTGGTCGCTGACTGGCCCAGCTTGATATAGGACAGACCGACATCCATCAGCGTTTGCAGCTTGCGCGCCAGGGCCGGTACGGCATCGAAGAAGGCGCGGGCCTCTTCGATGGTCATGTCGAGCACTTCGGTGATGTTCTTGCCCTTGTATTTCACTTCCAGGGTTTCGCGGTTGTAGCGTTTGCTCTTGCACACGTCGCAGGGTACGTAGATGTCCGGCAGAAAGTGCATCTCCACCTTGATCAGGCCGTCGCCCTGGCAGGCTTCGCAGCGGCCGCCTTTGACGTTGAAGCTAAAGCGGCCTGGGCCGTAACCACGTGACCGCGACTCAGGCACGCCGGCAAACAGCTCGCGGATCGGTGTGAACAGGCCGGTATACGTTGCCGGGTTCGAGCGCGGAGTGCGGCCGATCGGGCTCTGGTCGATGTCGACCACCTTATCCAGGTGCTGTAGCCCGTCGATGCTGTCGTGTGCGGCGGCTTCCAGGGTGGTGGCGCCATTCAGTGCGGTGGCGCTGAGCGGGAACAGGGTGTTGTTGATCAGCGTCGACTTGCCCGAGCCGGACACGCCGGTCACGCAGGTCAGCAAACCAATCGGAATTTCCAGGTCGACGTTACGCAGGTTGTTGCCGCGCGCGCCCTTGATCTTCAGAGAGAGCTTCTTGTCGCGGGGCGTGCGCTTGGCCGGTACTTCGATCTTCACCCGCCCGGAGAGGTATTTGCCGGTCAGCGAGTCCGGGTGCGCCATCACTTCAGCGGCGGTGCCCTGGGCGACAATCTGCCCGCCATGCACGCCGGCGCCAGGGCCGATGTCCACCACGTAGTCGGCCAGGCGGATGGCATCTTCGTCGTGCTCGACCACGATCACCGTGTTGCCGATATCGCGCAAGTGTTTGAGGGTGCCGAGCAGGCGTTCGTTGTCGCGTTGATGCAGGCCGATAGAAGGCTCGTCGAGGATATACATCACACCGACCAGGCCAGCGCCGATCTGGCTGGCCAAACGGATACGCTGCGCTTCGCCGCCGGACAGGGTGTCGGCGCTGCGGTCGAGGGTCAGGTAGTCGAGGCCGACGTTGACCAGAAACTGCAGGCGCTCGCGGATTTCCTTGAGAATCTTCTCGGCGATCTCGCCGCGGCGGCCAGGCAGGCTGAGACTGCCGAAATACTCGGTGGCGTCGCCAATCGGCAGGCCGCTGACTGCTGGTAGGGTTTTCTCACCGACCCACACGTGCCGCGCTTCTCGGCGCAGGCGGGTGCCGCGGCAATCCGGGCAGGGCTGGGTGCTGAGGAACTTGGCCAGCTCTTCGCGCACGCTGGTGGATTCGGTTTCGCGGTAACGCCGCTCCAGGTTGGGCACGATGCCCTCGAAGGGGTGCGAGCGTTTGACGATATCGCCACGGTCGTTGAGGTACTTGAAATCGACGTTCTGCGTGCCGCTGCCGAACAGGATGCACTTCTGGTGTTCGGCGCTGAGTTCATCGAACGGTACTTCCAGGCTGAAGCCGTAATGCGCGGCCAGCGAGCCGAGCATTTGGAAGTAGTATACGTTGCGTCGATCCCAGCCGCGAATCGCGCCCTCGGCAAGGGTCAGCTCGCCATTGACCAGGCGCTTGGTGTCGAAGAACTGCTTGACCCCCAGGCCGTCGCAGGTCGGGCAGGCGCCGGCCGGGTTGTTGAATGAGAACAGCTTGGGTTCCAGCTCGCTGATCGAGTGCCCGCACACCGGGCAGGCAAAACGTGCAGAGAAGATGATCTCTTCGCCTTCCTCTCCTTCCATGGGCGCGATCAGCGCCAGACCGTCGGCCAGCTTCAGGGCGGTCTCGAACGATTCGGCCAGGCGCTGCTGCAGGTCGCCGCGGGCCTTGAAGCGGTCGACCACGGCATCGATGCTGTGCTTCTTCTGCTTGTCGAGCTTGGGCAGTTCGTCCAGCTCGTAGAGTTTGCCGTTGACCCGCACGCGGACGAAGCCCTGAGCGCGCAGTTCGTCGAAGACAGCCAGGTGTTCGCCTTTGCGTTCACGAATCACCGGGGCCAGCAGCATCAGCTTGCTGCCTTCGGGCAGGGCCAGTACCTGATCGACCATCTGGCTGACGGTTTGCGCTTCCAGCGGCAGGTCATGGTCTGGGCAGCGTGGAATACCGGCGCGGGCGTAGAGCAGGCGCAGATAGTCGTAGATCTCGGTGATGGTGCCGACGGTGGAGCGCGGGTTGTGCGAAGTGGATTTCTGCTCGATGGAGATCGCTGGCGAGAGGCCTTCGATGGTGTCGACATCGGGCTTTTCCATCATCGACAGGAACTGTCGGGCATAGGCCGACAGCGACTCGACGTAGCGGCGCTGGCCCTCGGCGTACAGCGTGTCGAAAGCCAGGGATGACTTGCCGGAACCGGACAGGCCAGTGATCACGATCAGCTTGTCGCGTGGCAGGGTCAGGTCGATGTTTTTCAGGTTGTGGGTACGAGCCCCCCGAATCAGAATCTTATCCACTTAGGGAACCTCTAATAGCTGTCTGCGTTGCCATCGCTTCGTTAAAAACAGGCTCAAATGCTCATTTACAGCACGTAAACTACGCTTTTCGCCTGTTTTTGCCTCGCGCTGGCGGCCTCGCCAACGCTTTTAGAGGCTCCCTAACAACGGCCTCGCATGGCGGGCGGAAAACTACCGAGTATACGGGCCCGAAGGCGGGCGCGGCAAAGCGTCACTGCTGTGCCGCATGGTTTGAGTGCTGCTAGAATCGCCGCCTATTTCGACAGGGCCTTTCCCATGCATGATCCGCACAGCGAGCGCATGAGCGGCAGTGAAACCCGTGCGGCCGGTGGTCTGGCGCTGGTGTTCGCATTCCGCATGCTCGGTATGTTTATGGTGTTGCCGGTACTGGCGACCTATGGCATGGACCTGCAAGGCAGTACGCCGGCGTTGATCGGCCTGGCCATTGGTGCCTATGGCCTGACCCAGGCTTTTCTGCAGATTCCGTTTGGCATGCTCAGTGATCGTATCGGCCGACGGCCGGTGATCTATGTCGGGCTGCTGATCTTCGCAGCCGGCAGCCTGCTGGCGGCCAATGCCGATTCGATTTATGGAGTGATCGCGGGGCGCATTCTGCAGGGCGCCGGGGCGATTTCCGCTGCGGTGATGGCGCTGTTGTCCGATCTGACCCGTGAACAACACCGCACCAAGGCCATGGCCATGATCGGCATGAGCATCGGTCTGTCGTTTGCCGTGGCGATGGTGGTTGGTCCATTGCTGACCCGCGCTTTTGGTCTGTCCGGGCTGTTTCTTGCCACGGCTGCGATGGCGTTGCTGGGTATCGTTATCGTTGTTGGAATGGTGCCGGCCTCCGCTGGGCCATTGCAGCATCGCGAGTCGGGTGTGGCCAGGCAGGCGTTGTGGCCGACGCTCAAGCATGCGGACCTGCTGCGCCTGGATTTCGGCATTCTGGTGCTGCACGCGATTCTGATGGCCAGCTTTATTGCCTTGCCATTGGCGCTGGTGGAGCAGGGCGGGCTGGCCAAGGAAGAGCATTGGTGGGTTTATCTGACGGCGCTGCTGGTAGGCTTTTTCGGCATGGTGCCGTTTATCATCTACGGCGAGAAAAAGCGTCGGATGAAACAGGTGCTGCTCGGCGCGGTCAGTGTGCTGCTGCTGTGTGAGCTGTTCTTCTGGTGGTTCGGTAGCAGTCTGCGTGCCCTGGTGCTTGGCACTGTGGTGTTTTTTACCGCGTTCAACCTGCTGGAGGCTTCGCTGCCGTCACTGGTCAGCAAGGTTGCACCGGCCGGCGGCAAGGGTACGGCGATGGGGGTGTACTCCACCAGCCAGTTCCTTGGCGCCGCGATTGGCGGCATTCTCGGCGGCTGGCTGTATCAGCACTACAGCCTGGGGGGCGTGTTTGCGGGCTGTGCCCTGCTGGCGCTTTTTTGGCTGGCCTTTGCTGTTACTATGCGCGAACCGCCGTATGTCACCAGCCTGCGTCTGCCGCTTTCAGCTGCGGCCTTGCAAGAGACGGGGTTGGCCGAGCGTTTACAGGCTGTGCCCGGAGTGGCGGATGCCATAGTGGTGCGCGATGAAGCGGCCATCTATATCAAAGTGGATACCCAACAATTGGACCGCACGTCCCTTGAGCGCCTTATAGAGCCGGCGCCGGTGGCGTGCTGAAAGCCTAGGAGAACGTTATGGCCCGTGGGGTTAACAAAGTCATTCTGGTCGGTACCTGCGGACAGGACCCGGAAACCCGCTACCTGCCGAGCGGCAACGCGGTTACCAACCTGAGCCTGGCGACCAGCGAGCAGTGGACTGACAAGCAGACCGGTCAGAAGGTCGAGAAAACCGAGTGGCACCGTGTGTCGCTGTTCGGCAAGGTTGCCGAGATCGCCGGCGAATACCTGCGTAAAGGTTCGCAGGTGTACATCGAAGGCAAACTGCAAACCCGCGAGTGGGAAAAGGACGGCATCAAGCGCTACACCACCGAAATTATTGTCGACATGCAGGGCACCATGCAGCTGCTCGGTGGTCGTCCGGATAACGCCGGTGGTGGCGACTCCGCGCCTCGTCAACAACGCCCTGCGCCGCAGCGTGAGCAGCAGTCGGCCCCGCGTCCTGCGCCGCAGCAGGCGCCTCAGCCAGCTGCAGATTTCGACAGCTTCGATGACGATATCCCGTTCTGATTCGCTGAGTTAGCGCTCTATCATGCGTATGCGGCTGATGCTGCTGGGTGGCGGTAATGCGTTGGGGCAGGCCCTGATTCGCCTCGGCGCCGAAGAAGATATTGGTTTTCTCGCGCCGAAACCGCCGGAGTCAGGCTGGGATCCCGCCAGTCTGACCCAGCTGCTCGATGACACCCGTCCCGATGCCCTGATCAACCTTGCCTACTATTTCGACTGGTTCCAGGCTGAAGTGGTCAGCGAGGCGCAGTTTGCTGCCCAGGAGCGTGCCGTCGAACGCTTGGCCGAGCTCTGTCAGCATCACCAGATCCGCCTGCTGCAACCGTCCAGCTACCGCGTCTTCGATGGTTCGCGTGCGACTGCCTACAGCGAGAAGGAAGAGCCGGTGCCACTGGGTGTGCGTGGGCAGGCGTTGTGGCGCTTTGAGCAGCGTGTGCGGGCGATTTGTCCGCGGCATGTGCTGCTGCGCTTCGGCTGGTTGCTGGATGACAGCGCCAATGGCCTGCTCGGGCGTTTTCTCACCCGTGCCGCGCATGATGAGCCGCTGTTGCTGGCTGATGACCGGCGCGGTAATCCGACCCCGGTCGATGATGCCGCTCGGGTGATTCTCGCCGTACTCAAGCAGCTGGATTGCCAGACGCCGCTGTGGGGCACCTACCATTATGGCGGCCATGAGGCGACCACCTCGCTGGCGCTGGGGCAGGCGGTGCTCAGCGAAGCCCGCAACTTCCGCAGCAACCTGGTCGATGAAGTGAGCCCGCAGGCGCACAGCGCGCGGCCCGATGCCGCTGAAGAGCCGCAGCATGCCGTGCTGTCGTGCAAGAAAATTCTGCATACCTTCGGTATCAAACCGCGTGCCTGGCGCTCGGGGCTGCCGAGCCTACTGGATCGTTATTACCGCCATGTCTGATTCGCGCCCTGTTCTGGTGACCGGTGGTGCCGGCTTTATCGGCTCGCACCTGGTCGATGCGTTGCTGGCGCTGGGGCACCGCGTGCGGGTGCTGGATAACCTGTCGATGGGCAAGCTGGCCAATTTGCCGCTGGATAACCCGCAGTTGCAGTTTATCCAGGGCGATGTGGCCGATGCAGCCCAGGTCGCGCAAGCGGTTTCCGGCTGCTCGGCCGTGGCGCATCTGGCGGCCATAGCCTCGGTGCAGGCCTCGGTGGATGATCCGGTGGCGACTCATCAGAGCAACTTTGTTGGCACCTTGAACATCTGTGAGGCGATGCGCCTGCATGGCGTCAAGCGCGTGCTATTTGCCTCCAGCGCGGCGGTGTATGGCAACAACGGTGAAGGTTTGGCGATTGATGAAGCCACGCCCAAAGCACCGCTGACGCCCTATGCGGCGGACAAGCTGGCCAGTGAGCATTACCTGGATTTCTATCGCCGCCAGCATGGCCTGGAACCGGCGATCTTTCGTTTCTTCAATATCTTCGGCCCACGCCAGGACCCCTCCTCGCCGTACTCCGGGGTGATCAGCATCTTCACTCAGCGCGTGCAGCAGGGGTTGCCGATCAGCGTATTCGGCGACGGCGAGCAGACCCGCGACTTCTTCTATATCGAAGACTTGGTCGCGCTGCTGACTCAGGCGCTGGCAGCGCCGCAAGTCGTGGAGGGTGCGGTGAACGTTGGCTGGAATCATGCGGTCAGCCTCAATCAGTTGCTCGCGCAACTCGGTGAACTGTGTGGTTGCTTGCCGGCCGTGAGTTACCAGGCGTCGCGCGCCGGCGATATTCGTCATTCGCGGGCTGACAACCAGCGTTTGCAGGCACATTATCAACTGCCTGCGGCGACCCCCATGCGCGAAGGGTTGCGCCGTCTGCTGACGCAAGGCTGAGTGTGTGACGCCATAAAAAAACCGGCCGCGAGGGCCGGTTTTTTTATGCCTGAGGGCTTAGAACTTGTAGCCCAGGCCAACCATGTAAACGAACGGGTCCACGTCCACATCAACCTTGACCTTGTCGCCGAGAATGTTGGTGGTGCCGGTGGTTTCGATGTCGATGTAGCGCACCTGGGCGTTGAGCATGATGTTGTCAGTCAGCATGTAGTCCATGCCTACCTGTGCGGCCAGGCCCCAGGAGTCCTTCATGTCCAGGCCGCTGAAACCTTTACCTTCCGCTTCGCTGCTCAGCTTGGTGTCGAAGAACCAGGTGTAGTTGATGCCTGCGCCGACATAGGGCTGGAAGGCCGAGCTGGCATCCAGCGGGTAGTACACCACGCTCAGGGTCGGCGGCAGGTGTTTGAGGCTGCCCAGTTTGCCGTTGAGGCCAGCAAAGCCGCCCGGCATGCCTTTCACGCCGACGTCATGGCTGAACGGGGTGGCTGCCAGCAGCTCAATGCCGATGTTGTTGGTCAGCATGTAGGCGAAGTTCAGGCCCAGCTGGGTGTCACTGTCCAGGGTGGCTTTGGTGCCGGCTACATCGGTACCCAGTGCGCCTACCCAGATGTCGCTGCTGCTTTCCTGCGGGTCAACGGTGATGGCACCGGCGCGCACGATGATGTCGCCAGCCTGGTGCGCGTGCGCCAGTGGGGCGGCAATGGCCAGGGCCAGCAGTGAGGCAGTAAACAGAGATGTACGCATGATGGACTCCCATAAAGCATCGGTTCGTATTGGCTGAGTACGATGTTAGGGGGTGTGGAAAATCGACTGTTGATCCAGCTCAATAAAGTAGCTTGCTATCAAAATAATCAGTGTGTTGCGCCTTGTTGTGCGCTGGTGTGCGAGTGTCTTGCGCGCGAATGGACATGCCCCTAGAGTTGCCGCATGACGATGACCCGCCAACCCCGCGCTTTGATTGCCTGGATGCTGTATGCCTGCGTCCTGTTCAATCTGTTTGCCTGTGGCATTGCCCATGGGCAGATGGCAGGCCTGCAGCTTAGCGGCCTGGGGGCGCTGATCTGTGCGGATAGCAGTGTCGGCAGTGGCGAGCCGGCGTCGATGGCCGAGCCATTGGGCGGGGCGGCGAGTTTCGGTTGTCCGCTGTGCAGCGGCATGGCATTGGGCATGACGCTGTTGTTTGCCTTGGCCTGGATGCAACGTCGCGGTCGAGTTCTGCGCTTGTCGTTACCCCTCTGTCTGCACGTCCCTCCGCGCTATTTATGGCCATCCGCCAACCCTCGCGCCTCTCCGCAAGGCTGATTGCCCAGCCCCGAGCCTGATTCGGCTGGCGCCTTGCCGCAGCCTTGTCTCATCACGTGTGAGTTGCTTCAACGGTCGCTTGACGCGTACAGGGCGAGACTCGCCATGGCTAATCGCCGGCATGTCTGGGTTGCTTAGTGATAATGATGAAGTTGATAATAGTTCTCTTTATGTACGTTCTCTTAACAAGGAATGCCCCATGATCCCTCTGCCGAAGCGCCTGCTGGCAGTCGCTCTGGTTCTGGCCAGTGCGCCGCTCGCGGCGACCCCTCTGGATGCCGCGCTGGATGAAAGTCAGCAACTGGCCGCCGATGCCAAGGCCTCGCAGGCGCGCATCGAGCAACTCGATGATGCCAGCCGGGAGATGCTCACCGAGTATCGCAATGCCTTGCAGCAGGCCGAAGCTTTGCAAGGTTATAACACTCAGTTGCGCGAGCTGGTGGCGGCGCAGCGCAAGGAACTGGCCGGCTATCAACAGCAGCTGGATGGCATTGAGCGCACTCAGGAGGCGGTGACGCCGCAGATGCGTCGTATGGTCGAAGTGCTGGGCGAGTTTATCGCCGCTGACCTGCCGTTCCTGCCGGATGAGCGCAGCGATCGTCTGGCTCAGCTGCAGGACCTACTGCCGCGTGCAGATGTCAGCCTGGCCGAGAAATACCGACGCATCCTCGAGGCTTATCAGGTGGAGAGCGATTACGGCCGTACCCTGGAAGCCTGGCGCGGTGAGCTGCCGAGTGAAGGCACGTCGCGCAGCGTCGAATTCCTCCGTATGGGCCGCGTGATGCTGTATTTCCAGACCCTCGATGGTCATGAAAGTGGCTGGTGGAACCCGCAAACCCGCAGCTGGCAGCTACTTGACGGCAGCGCCCGGCGGCCGTTGCGCCAAGCCATTGCGATTGCCCGCCAGGAGCAGGCCCCGGCCGTGCTTGACCTGCCCGTGAAGACCCTGGCGCTGGAGGCCAAGCCATGAATCGTCGCGTTCTCGCTTTTACCCTGGCCCTGCTGCCCGCCCTGGCTGGCGCTGCCGAACCACTGAGCCCGGACCAACTGCTGCAACGCATTCGCACTGAGCGCGCGGCTGAAGTCAGCGCCATGCAAAGCCGTGAGCAGGCCTTTATTGCCGAGCGCGGTGAGCGTGCCCAATTGCTGGCCACTGCGCGCAGCGCCCTGGCCACGCAAAAGGCCGAAGCTGAGCGACTGAAGGCTGAGTTTGACCGCCAGGAAGCCGAATTGGCCGAGCAGGAAAAACTCCTCAGCCAGCGCGCCGGCCACCTCGGCGAACTGTTTGGCGTGGTTCGGCAGAGCGCCGGTGATGTCGCCGGGCAATGGCAGGACAGCCTGCTCAACGCCCAATACCCCGAGCGTCTGGCGCGCCTCAAGGCGCTGGCCGAAAGCCGCACGCTGCCGTCTGCTGCCGACCTTGATGGCTACTGGATGCTGCTGCTCGAAGACCTGACCGCCAGCGGCCGGGTTGAGCAACTGCAACTGCCGGTGGTGGCGGCTGATGGCACGCGCAATGCGCAGGATGTGCTGCGGGTCGGCGCGTTCTCCGCTTACGGCGCCGATGCCTTCCTGCGTTATGACGCCGATGCCGGCGAGCTGCTGGCGCCGCCGCGTCAGCCGTCCGGCTTGGGCCAGGTTGCGGATTATCTGGACAGCAAAGATGCCGTCGCCAGCCTGCCGGTTGACCCAAGCCGCGGCAGCCTGCTGGCGCAGTTGCAGCGCGAGCCAGGTCTGTGGGATCGCGTCCAGCAGGGCGGCTTGGTCGGCTGGGTGATTCTCCTGCTTGGTGCCTTCGGTCTGCTGCTGGCCGCCTGGCGCATGGTCTACCTGACCCGCGTAGGCCGTGGCGTCAGCGCGCAGATGCATGACCTGAGCGCACCGCGTGCCGACAACCCGCTAGGTCGGATCATCGGTGTGCTGGGGCCCAAACCACAGCTGGCGGATCTGGAAACCCTGGAGCTGAAGCTCGACGAGGCGATCCTGCAGGAAACCCCACCGCTGGAAAAAGGCCAGGGCCTGCTCAAGCTGCTTAGCGCGGTGGCGCCGCTGCTCGGTCTGCTCGGCACCGTGACCGGGATGATCGTCACCTTCCAGGCGATTACCCAGGGCGGTGGCGGCGATTCGCGGCTGATGGCTGATGGCATTTCGCAAGCGCTGGTGACCACGGTGTTGGGCCTGGTGGTGGCGATTCCGCTGCTGTTCCTGCACACCCTGCTGGCCAGTCGCAGCAAGGGCCTGATTCAGCTGCTGGAGCAGCAAAGCGCCGGGCTGATTGCCCTGCACCTGTCCGGGGCGCCGCGTCGTGACTGATTGGCTGGCGCTGTGGTTGCGCCTGGTCGACAGCGGCCATGCCTTGCTCGACTTCATGAGCGCCGGTGGCGTGGTGATGTGGGCGTTGGCCGGGTTGTGCGTGGTGTTCTGGACCCTGGTGTTCGAGCGCTTCTGGTACATGCGCCGGGTGTTTCCGGAATGGGTGGCCGAGCGCCGTCAGGCCTGGCAGCAGGTGCTGAGTGACGACACCGGTAATTGGCAGCGCGCAGTGCGCAGTGCCTGGTTGGCCCAGGCGCAGCAACACCTGCTCGGCCCGCTGCGCCTGAGCAAGACCCTGGTGGCGATGTACCCGCTGCTGGGCTTGCTCGGCACGGTCAGCGGCATGGTCGCGGTGTTCGACGTGCTGGCCATCAACGGCACCGGTAACCCGCGCGGCATGGCCGCTGGCGTCTGGCAGGCGACTCTGCCGACCATGGCCGGCATGGTCTTGGCGATTAGTGGATTGTTCAGCCTGGCGCGCCTCGAACGCGATGCTCGCCGGGCTTTGGAGCGGCTGGCTGACCAGCTGCGTCACGACTGAGATTCGACACATGAGAATGCGCCGTCACCACCAGCAAGACGAAGACACCGGCATCGACCTGACGCCGATGCTCGACGTGGTTTTCATCATGCTGATCTTCTTTATCGTCACCAGCTCCTTTATCAAGGAAGCCGGCGTCGAAGTGCAGCGGCCCCAGGCGGAAACTGCCAGCCCGCAGGACAAAGGCAATATCCTGATCGCCATCACCGCCGACGGACAGGTGTGGATGGACAAGAAAGTCGTCGATGTACGCAGCGTGCGTGCCCATGTCGAGCGCATGCGCGTCGACCAGCCGGACGGCGCTGTGGTGGTCCAGGCGGATCAGGATGCGCGTACCGGCCTGGTGGTGCAGGTGATGGATCAGGCGCGCTTGGCCGGTGTGCATGACGTGGCCCTGGCGGCTACGGCGGGAGCGCGCTGATGCGCTTGCCGCTGTCATTCCTCGCCGCGTGCCTGATGGCGTTGGGGCTGTTCGGCCTGATGCTTTACATGGTCGCGCCGCCCAGCAGCAAGCCGAGTGAAGAGCCGCTGACGGTGGCCAATTTCGTGCGCCTGGATGGCGACTCCAGCGACACTGCAACACGTACTCGTCAGCAAGCGCCGCAGCCACCGCAAGCACAAACAGCGCCGACGCCGACGCCGCCCACCCCGATGACGGCCACCCCGAGCGCCAACCTGCCAGCGTTGGATCTGCCGGTGCCGAGCCTGAGCACCGGCATCGCCGTGAACAGCGCGCCGACCCCGAGCCTGACGGGGCTGGCGGCGGGTGCTGCGGCGCCCAGTGCGCCCGCCCCCAGTGATGCTGGTGGTCAGCCCGGCGGCCCGGAAAGTGAAGTGATGCCGCTCAACGATGTCAGCCCGGAATACCCGCGCTACGCCTTGCAGCGCGGTATCGAAGGGCATGTGAAGTTGGCGTTCACCATCAACCGCGCCGGTGCGGTAGAAAACCTGCGCGTTATCGAAGCCAGCCCGCAGAACGTGTTCGAGCGCGAAGCGCGCCGTGCAGCGGTGCGCTGGCGGTTTGCGCCGCGCACTGAGGGCGGTCTGGCGGTGGCCCGCGAAGCGGTGAAAACCCTGTACTTCCGTCTGGAAGGAGGTCGCTGATATGTATCGTCTACTGTTGCTGATCGCGCTGTGTGGCGCTGGTGCTGCACAGGCCGCTGGGCAGAGCGTTGATCCCGGCGTGTTTCGCGCGCTGGATACCGCGCAGGCTGCGCAGAAGAAGGGGGACTACGCCGCTGCGCGCCGTGCGCTGGATAGCGCCCAGGGCACGCCGGGCAGCCTTGAAGAAGCGTTGCTGTGGCGCAGCCGGGGTTATCTGGCCTGGGCCGAAGGGCAGAATGCTCAGGCCATCGAGTTGCTGGAAAAGGTGCTGAAGAGCGGCAAGCTGGACGCCGAGTTGCAGGCCGAGGAAACCCTTAACCTGGCCCGCCTGAACCTGGTCGAGCGTCGCTACGCTCAGGTGGTGACTCTGCTGGCGCCGGGGCAGGCCAACGCCAGTGAAGAGGTGCTGCAGATGCTGGTGCAGGCCTATCAGGGCCTTAATCAGCCGGCCAAGGCGCTGCCGTTGGCCGAGCGTTATGTGCAGGCCAATCCGCAGGCCGCCGACAGCTGGCTGCAGTTTCTCGTCGCAATAAACGCGGACGTCAAACGCTATCCAGCCGCCGAGCGCTGGCAGCGGCAATTACTCGCGCGTCAGCCGAATAATGCCCAGGGCTGGCGTCAGCTGGCCGCGCTGCAGCAGTTAAGCGGCAGCCATGACAAGTCGTTGGCGACCTTGCGCGCCGCCTACCAGAAGGGCCTGCGTTTCAGCGAAAGCGAGCTGGATAACCTGGTGCTGCTGGCCGGTGCGGCCGATCAACCTTGGCAGGGCGCCAAGCTGCTCGCCGGGATGCTCGATCAGGGCCTGTTGCCACGCACCAGTGCCCGTGAGGAGCGTCTGGGTCTGCTCTGGTGGCAGGCGCGTGAGCGCAGCAAGTCGGCGCAGGTATTCCGCGAACTGGCGCAGCGTTCGGGCAGTGCCAAACACTGGCTGCACCTGGCCCAGCTGGAACTGGAGCAGGCGCGCTGGCAGGCCGGGCTCGACGCCTTGGCCAAGGCCGAGCGCGCCGGTGCCGAACGCAGCAAAGTGCGTGCCTGGCGCCAGTGGGCGGAAAGCGAGTTGAGCTACCAGCGCGACAAGCGGGTTGCCAGCGCCGGTTAATCGAGGCGGGTTACGTCCAATAAAAAGCCAGACCTCAGGTCTGGCTTTTTTCTGCCTGGTTGCTGCGCTGCGTCTTAGCTATCCGGCAGCTCATAGGCATAGATCTTTTCCGCCTCCATCTGATAGCCCGCTTCGGCCAGCTCGCTGCTGGCGTGCTCGACCTTTATCGGGCCTTCGATCCAGAACGGCTGATACAACGCATCGAGTAGTACGCCCAGTTCGCTGGTGACATGCACGATCTGATTCGACGGCGGTGGCGGCACATGGATACACGCGCCGAAGTACGGCACCAGCAGGAACTCAGTCACTCGGCCTTCATCGGTGACATCCAGCGGCACGATATAGCCCGGCAGTTTGACCGCTTGGCCGTCCAGCTCTTTTACCACTGGCGCGGCGGGGGATTGCTGCATGGCCGCCGGGCCGGATTCGGCGAGGGCGTCGGCGAGTTGCGAGAGGTCGTGGATCGGTGCCGGCTCAGTGACTTGTGGCGGTGCGTCGGCCGGGACCATTTCCGACCAGGTCAGCTCACGCACCTCGGCGGCAGCCAGCGGCAGGGCCAGGGTAAGCAGCAGGGTGGCGAGCAGGGAGCTGTGCATGCAAAGCCTCATAAGCGGATCGATAAGCCATCGGCCAGGGATTGGCGGTACGCGCGCCAGGCCGGTACACAACCCATCAACAGGGCGGCGCTCAGGATAGCGCCGAGCAGCGTCCACTCATAGCGGCTTGGCAGATTCAGTGGCAGGTACAGGCCGTAATTCGCCTGCACATAGCCCTGCGCCCCCGCAATGCCCAGGTACAGCAACAGCAGGCCGAGCAGCACACCGGCCAGGGCCAGGGCAAAGGCCTCGACGATCAGCAGGCTGGCGATATGCCAGGGCCGCGCACCAACCGAGCGCAGAATCGCCATCTCGCGGCGGCGCTCGTTAAGGCTAGTGAGAATCGCCGTGAGCATGCCGATCAGCCCCGTCAGTACGACGAACAGCGAGACCACGAACAGCGCCTTCTCGGCGGTGCCCATCAGGCTCCACAGCTCCTGCAGCGCGACACCAGGAAGGATTGCCAGCAACGGCTCACCGCGAAATTCGTTGATCTCCCGTTGCAGGCTGAAGGTGGCGATCTTGCTATTCAGGCCCAGCATAAAGGCGGTGATCTGCTTGGGTTGCAGGTCCATGGCCCGCGCCTGCTCGGCACTGACTTTGGCCGCGCCGCGTGCCGGCATGCCGTTTTGCCAGTCGACGTGCAGGGCTTCCATGCCGGCCAGGGAGATATGCAGGGTGCGGTCCACCGGCGTACCGGTGCGGGCAAGGATGCCGACCACCTTGAACGGTTTGTCGTCATGTTTGACCAGGCTGATGGTGGCCACGCCATGGGCCAGCACCAGTTCCTGATCGAGCTGGTAGTTGAGCGCTTGCGCCACTTCCGCGCCAAGCACCACTTCAAACGGATCATCGGCAAAGACGCGGCCGCTGCTCAGTTGCAGTTGTTGGCTGCGGGCATAGCGATAGTGTTCAAAATACGCTGGGCTGGTGCCCATTACCCGGTAGCCGCGGTGCGAGTCGCCCAGCGAGATCGGGATGGCCCATTTGACCTGACGGTGATTGGCAAACTGTTCGAAGCTTTCCCAGCGGATATTGTTGGTGGCATTACCGATGCGGAATACCGAGTACAGCAGCAGGTTTACGCTGCCTGAGCGCGCGCCGACAATCAGGTCGGTGCCGCTGATGGTGTTAGCAAAGCTGGCGCGGGCTTCGGTACGCACCCGCTCGACCGCGAGCAACAGGCATACAGAGAGCGCGATGGCGAACACCGTCAGCCAGGCGGTAAAGCGGCGGTTACCCAGGCTGGCGAGGGCGAGGCGCAGTAGATACATCCTTAAATCTCCGTGAGCAGGCCGTTGAGAAACGTAGGCGAGGCAGCCGAGACAAGGCAAAAACAGGCGAGAAAGCGGAGTTTACTGGTGTAAATAAGCATTTCGAGCCTGTTTTTAACGCCGTATCGGCAACGTAGGTAGTTTCTCAATGGTCTGCGGGGCGAGTGGCTTTGTTCAGCTCGGCGAGCGACAGGCTGCGGTCGAACAACCGCGCCAGGCTCTGGTCGTGGCTGACAAACAGCAGGCTGGAGCCGGCCTCGCGGCACTCGGCGAACAGCAGTTCGAGAAAGGCTTCGCGGGCGTCGGCATCCAGCGCCGAGGTGGGCTCATCGGCAATCACCAACTCCGGTTGGCCGATCAGCGCGCGGGCGGCGGCGACGCGCTGTTGTTGGCCGATCGACAGATCACCGGCGCGGCGTTGCAGCAACTCTGGCTGGTGCAAACCCAGGTGGGCGAGCAGGGCGTTGGTGGCCTTGGTCACGCTGCCATGGCGCTGCACGGCGCGGCTGGCGCGCAGTTTGGAAAAGTGACAGGGCAGCTCGACGTTCTCGCGCACCGAGAGAAACGGCAGCAGGTTGAACTGCTGGAAGATATAGCCGGTGTGATCGACGCGGAAACGGTCGCGGGCGCTGGCGGACAGTGCGCTCAGGTCTTGGTCGAGCAGGCGAATGCTGCCGCGATTGGGCTTCTGTACACCGCCGAGCAGGCCGAGCAGGGTGGTCTTGCCGATGCCGCTGGGGCCTTTGAGAAACAGGCTTTCGCCGCGTTGCAGGGTGAAGGTGTCGATGTCCAGCAACTCGGGTTGGCCGGGCCAGGCAAAGCCGAGGTTGCACAGGTGGATCAGGGCTGCGCTCATAAAGTAAGCGGCCGGGTTACCCCGGCCGTTCTGCTGCAAAAAGGTGGTTAGAAACTCAGGGTCGGCTGTGCGGGCGTCAGCTCCAGGCCCTGTTGGCCATTCGGGCCGATCAGTTGTACCTGAATTTTCTCGGTGGCGGGGAAGCGCTTGAACAGCTCGCCGAGGTTAAGTTGTTTCAATTCTTCAGGCTGCTGGCAGTCGAGGCTGTAGTGCGCGTGGATATCGCTGTGCTCGCTTTCATGGGACTTTTCGTGGTCGTGGTCGTGGTCGTGCTTGTGTTTATGAGTGTCCGCATGGTCGGCGAATAACGGGCTCTCCAGCTCCTGCTTGCTGATCTGGCAATCACCCGCGCTCAGGCCGAACAGCGCCTGTGGCTCTGCCAACTGACTGCGCGCGGCGGCGACCTTGGCTTTGTCGGCGTCAGTCTTGGCGGCATGCTCGAAGCCAACCAGGTTCATCGCCGGGCTCTCCAGTTGCAGATGCAGCATCTTGCCGTCGAGCACCACATTGAGCTGCGCGGCGCCGTGCTCATGGGCATCCAGGCTGCCATGTTCGGCGTGATCATGCGCGTGGTCGTGTTCATGGCTGTGTGCGGCAACGCCAGTGGCAAGGGGCAGCAGGGCAAACGGCAGGGCAAGTAGCAGGCGGCGCATGGCGATCTCCGATCAGAAGTTAGTGCTTGTTACGTTATAACAACTTTGTGGCGCCCATGGCCAGCCTTGCTTGGCGGCCTGCAGTGGACATGGGAGCATGGCGGCTGATCAGTTGAGGGCAGAACAATGGTGCGAATTCGTGGGCAGATCGGTGCCTGGCCGGTGGATCTGACGGTAGAGCTGGATGCACAGGACTGGGCACAGCTGGCTCAGCACGTGAGTCTTGAAACGCCCGTTGTGTCGCCGACAGCGGCTGCCGCGCCAGTGGCCAATGATGCGCTGTGGCAAACCACCCTGGAGCTGTTACGCCAGGCGGGGCAGATCGACGGGCCGCAGCTGCTCGGGCAACTGGCCGGGTTGGCGGGTGGCGAGGTGGCGGGCAAGCGTCTGCTGGTGCGGTTACGCCACTGCGCGCAGGTGCGTATGGAAACCGGTGCCGATGCGCCGATCTATCACTGGATAGGTTAATTGATGCTCAAGCAGCTCAGGGGTAGGTGATCGAGCACCTGATTTTTCGCGGCTAAAGCCCCTCCCACAGGGATCGCTGTTCTCGTGGGCGGGGCTTTAGCCGCGCGGGGCTGTCTAGTAAATCGCCTGATACAGCTTGCGCCGGTAGGTGGTGACCAGCGGGTGGTCATTGCCCAGCAGGTCGAAGACCTGCAGCAGGGTCTTGTGTGCTGCGCCCTCGGCATAGCTGCGGTTGCGGATAAACAGCTTGAGCAGGGCGTCCAGCGCTGGTTCGTAGTGTTGGCGCGCCAGTTGCTGAATGGCGAGCTGGTAGCTCGCTTCATCATCGTCGGCATTTTGCGCCAGGCGGGTTTTCAGGCTGGCCACATCCGGCAGCTCACTGGCCAGGCGCAGGAAGGTCAGCTGCGCGCGGGCACCGGCCAGGGCCTGTTTGTGCTCATCGCCTTTGACGGCGCCGAGCACTGCTTCCGCTTCGCCCAACTCACCACGCTCGGCCAGGCAGCGCGCGTAGAGAATCAGCGCCGCGGCATGTTCGTTGTTTTCCGTCAGCAGCACCTTGAGCAGGGCTTCGGCATCGGCAAAGCGGCCTTCGCTGAACAGCGCCTGCGCGGCTTCCATTGGGTCAGCGGCGGCTGGCGCTGGTTCGGCCACGTGCGGTTTAAGCATTTCGCGAATCGCCGACTCTGGCTGCGCACCGGCAAAGCCATCGACCGGCTGGCCATTCTTGAACAGCACCACGGTCGGCAGGCTACGGATACCGAAACGGGCGACGATGCCCTGTTCGATATCGCAGTTGACCTTGGCCAGCAGCAATTCGCCGTTGTATTCCTCGGTGATCTTCGCCAGCAGCGGCATCAGTGCCTTGCACGGCGCGCACCAGTCGGCCCAGAAATCCACCAGGACGGGCTTCTGGAAGGAGTTTTCGATCACCAGCTGTTCGAAGCTGGCGCTGCCGGAGATGTCGAAGATGTAGGGCGAATCGCTCATGGTGGTTCTCGAAAGACGGGTGAATACGTGGATTAATGTGGGCGCTTGGTGCGCGATACAAGGGCTGCTGGGCTGGGCTCGCTAGGTGCGCTGTGCATGATACAGGCTGACGTGGCGGAACTCGGCTGGTTCGGCCAGATCCGGCCAGGTACAGGCTTCGAGGATACCCAGGCGCTGGTACAGCGGGTGTTGGAAATCGCGCACGCGCGAGTCCGCCACCAATGCTTCACGGCCACGGCTGAGAAATTGATCGAGCAGCGGCAGGTTGGCGCGGTCGTAGAGTACGTCGGCGACGATGATCAGGTCGAAGCGATCCGCCTCGGTGAAAAAGTCGGTCGAGTAACTCAGCTGCACATCATTCAGCGCGGCATTCGCCCGGCAGGCCTCGATAGCCAGAGGGTCGAGGTCGCAGGCCACCACTTCCAGCGCGCCGGCCTTGGCCGCCGCAATCGCCGCCACACCGGAGCCCGCGCCGAAATCCAGCACACGCTTGCCGCGCACCCATTGCGGGTTTTCGGCTAACCAGCGTGCCAGGACCAGGCCGCTGGCCCAGCAGAAACACCAGTAGGGCGGTTCTTCGAGAATGCGCCGGGTTTCTTCCGGGCTGAAGGCGCGGTCCATGTTGTCGGCATCGATCAGCCACAGGCGAATAGCCGTGCCCGGCAGGGTTTCCGCGCTCAGTTGCGCATCACCGAGCAGGGTGCTCAGGGCCTGTTGCAGAGCCGCCGGAGCGCTCACGGCGCGGGCACCAGACGCAGTTCGCCGAGGGCTTGGGTCTCGCCACGGGCAATGGGTTGCGGCGGCAGGCGCAGGATCAGCCGGCCGGCCTGGTTGGCGCGGCCGTGCAGTTCAACCCGGCTGTGCTTGTTGAAGGTTTCCGGGTTGAAGGGCAGGTGAAACGCCAGCGGATTACCATTGCCACGCAACTGGATGCTGCCGATCAGCGTCTGGGGCCGGCCGCGCGCGTCGACTGCCAGCAGTGCCAGCTCCACATCGGCGGCGTTGGGTACGTTGAGCAGGCTGCCGCTCAATTGGCGCTGATGAGCCGGCAATGGCGCGGGCTCGCTCGGCGTTGCCGGCGGCGCAACGGGGGTGGACGCAGCAGGTGCCGGACTGTCGCTGGCGCAGGCGCTCAGCAGGGCCAGCAGGCTTAAGAGGATCAGCGGCCGAAACGGGGTATGGGCTTTCATCGGGGGAGCAACTCCGCTGTGGGGACGGCCGCCTGTATACCGCAAAGGCCGCGGCTTGTCTTGCCTGCGGGATGCGCTACCATGGCTACCTTCGTTCTAAGGCTGGCCTTACTTATGCACTGTCCCTTCTGCGGTGCCAATGACACCAAAGTGATCGATTCGCGCCTGGTTGCCGAGGGCGAGCAGGTGCGTCGTCGGCGTGAATGCCTGGCCTGTGAGGAACGTTTCACCACCTTCGAGACCGCCGAGCTGGTCATGCCACGCCTGATCAAGCAGGACGGCAGCCGCCAGCCGTTCGACGAGGAGAAGCTGCGTGCCGGTATGCAGCGGGCACTGGAGAAGCGCCCGGTGAGCATCGAGCGCCTGGAAGCGGCGATAGCCCATATCAAGCACAAGCTGCGCGCCACCGGCGAACGTGAGATCAAGTCGCTGGTGCTGGGTGAGCTGGTGATGGCCGAGCTGCAGAAACTCGATGAAGTGGCCTATATCCGCTTTGCCTCGGTGTACAAGCGCTTTCAGGACCTCAACGAATTCCGCGAGGAAATCGACCGACTGTCCCGCGAACCTATCAAAGGTTGATGATGACTTCAGATCACGCCTGTATGGCGCGCGCGCTGGAACTGGCCCGGAAAGGCCTGTACTCCACTCACCCCAATCCGCGCGTTGGCTGCGTGATCGTCCGTGATGGCCGTATTGTCGGCGAAGGCTGGCATGCCCGTGCCGGCGAGCCGCATGCCGAAGTGCATGCGCTGCGCCAGGCCGGCAACAAGGCGCGCGGCGCCACCGCTTACGTCACCCTGGAACCCTGCAGCCACCATGGGCGCACACCGCCGTGTGCCGATGCGTTGATCAACGCCGGTGTTGCCCGTGTGGTGGCGGCCATGCAGGACCCCAATCCGCAGGTCAGCGGTGATGGCCTGCTGCGCCTCATGCATGCCGGCATTGCGGTGCAGAGCGGGGTGCTGGAAGCCGAAGCGCGAGCGCTGAATGCCGGCTTTATCAAGCGCATGGAGCAGGGGCTGCCGTTTGTTCGGGTCAAGCTGGCGATGAGTCTGGATGGCCGCACCGCCATGGCCAGTGGCGAAAGCCACTGGATTACCGGGCCGGCAGCGCGCGCTGCGGTACAGCGCCTGCGTGCGCGTTCCAGCGTGGTGCTGACCGGTGCTGACACGGTGCTGGCAGATGATGCGCGGTTGACCGTGCGCCCTGATGAATTGGGCCTGGGGGCCGAGCTCAGTGCCTTGGCCCAGGCGCGGCCACCATTACGCGTGCTGGTAGATGGACGTTTGCGCGTGCCGCTCAGTGTGCCGTTCTTCCAGGCGGGCGCCGCATTGGTGGCGACCTGCGCGGCTGCTGCTGCGCGGGATCGCTATCTGGACGATGGGCACGAACTATTGGCCGTGCCAGGCAGCAACGGGCATGTTGACCTGCGCAAGCTGCTGGTCGAGTTGGCGGCGCGTGGTGCCAACGAAGTGCTGGTGGAGGCCGGGCCACGTCTGGCCGGAGCGTTTGCCCGCCTGGGCCTGGTGGATGAGTACCAGCTGTTTGTCGCGCCCAAACTGCTTGGCTCCAGTGCGCGGCCGTTACTCGATCTGCCGCTGGCGCGCATGGCTGATGCGCCAGCGCTGAAGATTGTCGAGATGCGCGCGGTGGGTGAAGACTGGCGCATCATCGCGGTACCGCAGCCAGCCGTTTGATGGGCGGCTATTCAGCGCGTCATTTGCCGATGCAGGGCTGCGGCGATTTGTGGTAAAACGCGTCTCGGCTGCGTAAGTAGCCAACGTTCTCAGGGCGGGGTGCGATTCCCCACCGGCGGTAATGGTTCGCAGAACCTAGCCCGCGAGCGCTCGCCATGGCTCCTGCCAGGCGAGGTCCAGCAGACCCGGTGCGATTCCGGGGCCGACGGTATAGTCCGGATAAAGAGAGAGCGGGATTCCCTCCACGGGCGCCTCGTGCGTGTCCGCGAAATCCCTATCGATCGGCATTGCCCTGTTTTTGACCAAAACAGGAGTTCGTCCATGCTGTTCAGCAATACCTTCAACGTGAAACCGGAGGGCGTATGTTCACCGGCATAATCGAAGCCATCGGCAGTATCCGCGCCATGACGCCCAAGGGCGGCGACGTGCGCGTCTACGTGGCCACCGGCAAGCTCGATCTGGGTGACGTCAAGCTCGGCGACAGCATCGCCGTCAACGGCGTGTGCCTGACCGCAGTGGAACTGCCCGGCGACGGCTTCTGGGCCGACGTCAGCCGCGAGACGCTGGCGCGCACCGCCTTCGTCGACCTCAAGCCCGGCAGCGCCGTCAATCTGGAAAAGGCCCTGACGCCCACCAGCCGCCTCGGTGGGCACCTGGTCAGCGGCCACGTCGACGGCGTCGGCGAGATCGTCTCGCGTGCCGATAACGCCCGCGCCGTGCAGTTCAAGGTGCGCGCCCCGCGCGAGCTGGCCAAGTACATCGCGCACAAGGGCTCGATCACCGTCGACGGCACCAGCCTGACCGTCAACGCGGTCGATGGCGCCGAGTTCGAACTGACCATCGTGCCGCACACCCTGGCCGAGACCATCATGGTCGACTACCAGGCCGGGCGTAAGGTCAATCTCGAAGTCGACCTGCTGGCGCGTTACCTGGAGCGCCTGCTGCTCGGCGACAAGGCCGCCGAGCCCAAGGCCTCGGGCCTGACCGAAAGCTTTCTCGCCGAACACGGCTACCTGAAGAATTGAGGAGACGCCCCGATGGCGCTCAACACCGCTGAAGAACTGATCGAAGACATCCGCGCCGGCAAGATGGTCATCCTCATGGATGACGAAGATCGCGAGAACGAAGGCGACATCATCATCGCCTCCGAATGCGTCACTGCCGAGCACATCAACTTCATGGCCCGCTTCGCCCGTGGCCTGATCTGCATGCCGATGACCCGCGAGCGCTGTGAACTGCTCAAGCTGCCGCTGATGGCACCGCGCAACGGTTCCGGCTTCGGCACCAAGTTCACCGTCTCCATCGAGGCCGCCGAGGGCGTGACCACCGGCATCTCCGCCGCCGACCGTGCCCGTACCGTGCAGGCCGCCGTAGCGCGTAATGCGGTTGCCGACGATATCGTCAGCCCCGGTCATATCTTCCCGCTGATGGCCCAACCGGGCGGCGTACTGGCGCGTGCCGGCCATACCGAAGCGGCCTGCGATCTGGCGCGCATGGGCGGTTTCGAGCCGAGCGGGGTGATCTGCGAGATCATGAACGACGACGGCACCATGGCGCGTCGCCCGGAGCTGGAAAAGTTCGCCGAAGAGCACGGCCTGAAGATCGGCACCATCGCCGACCTGATCCACTACCGTCTGATCCACGAGCGCACTGTCGAACGCATCAGCGAGCAGCCGCTGGACACCGAACTGGGCCAGTTCAACCTGGTGACCTATCGCGATGGTGTGGAGAACACCGCGCACATGGCACTGACCCTGGGCACCATCTGCGCCGAAGAACCGACCCTGGTGCGCGTGCACAACATGGACCCGCTGCGCGACCTGTTCATGGTCAATCAGCCGGGGCGCTGGAGCATGCGCGCTGCCATGGCGGAAGTGGCCAAGGCCGGCAGCGGCGTGGTGCTGCTGCTGGGCAACCCACTGACCGGGCCGGAGTTGTTGGCGCTGATCAGCCGCCAGCAGCCGGCCAGTCCGGCAACTTACAGCACTGTGGGTGCAGGCTCGCAGATTCTGCGTGACCTCGGTGTGCGCAAGATGCGCCTGATGAGCTCGCCAATGAAGTTCAATGCAATATCCGGTTTCGACCTGGAAGTTGTAGAATACCTGCCCTCTAAATAATCCCAAGGGTCGCCGCTGGCGGCCCGGCTCTTTAATACAGACGAGATTCGCTATGACCCTGAAGACCATCGAAGGTACTTTTATCGCCCCCAAGGGCCGCTTTGCCCTGGTCGTTGGGCGCTTCAACAGTTTCGTCGTTGAAAGCCTGGTAAGCGGCGCGGTTGATGCCCTGGTGCGTCATGGCGTGAGCGAAAGCGACATCACCATCATCCGTGCGCCAGGCGCGTTCGAGATCCCGCTGGTGGCGCAGAAAGTCGCCCAGCGCAGCGAGTACGACGCGATCATCGCCCTCGGCGCAGTGATCCGTGGCGGTACCCCGCACTTCGAGTACGTGGCCGGTGAGTGCACCAAGGGCTTGGCCCAGGTGTCCATGGAGTTCGGCGTGCCAGTCGCTTTCGGCGTGCTGACTGTCGATTCCATCGAGCAAGCCATCGAGCGTTCCGGCACCAAGGCCGGTAACAAAGGTGCCGAAGCCGCACTGTCGGCCCTGGAAATGGTCAGCCTGCTGGCGCAGTTGGAGGCCAAGTGAGCCAGAACGACAGCACCGGGCAGCCGCCGAAAGGCCCGAAAGCCCCCAGCACCAAGACCCTCGCGCGCCGTCAGGCGCGTTCCCTGGCCATGCAGGCGCTGTATTCCTGGCACATGGCTGGCCAGTCGCTGAACGAAATCGAAGCGCAGTTCCGCGTCGATAACGATTTCAGCGCCGTCGACGGTGCCTACTTCCACGAGATCCTGCATGGCGTGCCACGCCAGAAGTCGGAGATCGATGGCGCGTTCGAGTCGCTGCTCGACCGTCCACTGGACGAGATCGACCCGGTTGAGCTGTCGATCCTGCGTCTGTCGACCTACGAGCTGAAGAACCGCATCGATATCCCCTATCGCGTGGTGATCAACGAAGGCATCGAACTGGCCAAGGTGTTTGGCGCCACCGACGGGCACAAATTCGTCAACGGCGTGCTGGACAAGCTGGCTCCGCGTTTGCGCGCGGATGAAGTTCGCGCCAACAAGCGTTAAGGTCTTTTGGGATGCTTGATTTACGATCTTGCGAGCTAGAGTCCTGCAAGGCAAAAGCAGGCGAGGACGCGGAGTGTGCTGTAGCACATGAGCATTCCGAGTCTGCTTTTAACGCAGCAGGGCCGACGCGCAGCAGATCGTTGCCATCTCATGGGTGAGTTCGAGCTTATCCGTCATTACTTCGCCGCTGCGTCCTGTGCGCAGGCTGGCGAAGCTGTGGCGTTGGGCATCGGTGATGACTGTGCCCTGTTGGAGTTGCCGGCTGGCGAGCAGTTGGCAATCTCCACCGACACCCTGGTAAGCGGGGTGCATTTTCCCGATTCTGCCGATCCTTTCCTGCTGGGCCAGCGTGCGCTGGGCGTTTCAGTCAGCGATCTGGCTGCCATGGGCGCTACGCCTGTCGGCTTTACCCTGGCTCTGACCTTGCCTGGCGCGGAAGCGAGCTGGCTGGAAGCCTTTGCCCGTGGCCTGGACCAGATGGCCCAGCGTTGCGCCATTCGCCTGATCGGCGGTGACACCACCCGTGGCCCATTGAGTCTTACCCTGACGGTTTTCGGGCGTGTGCCCAGCGGTATGGCGCTGACCCGCAAGGGCGCGCAAGTCGGAGATCTGCTGTGTGTCGGCGGTGAGCTCGGTGATGCGGCAGGTGCCTTGCCGCTGGTGCTGGGGCAGCAGTGCGCTGATTCGGCGCAGGCCGCGGCATTGCTGGCGCGCTACTGGTCGCCATTGCCACAGCTGGCGTTGGGGCAGGCGTTGCGTGGCAAGGCCAGTGCGGCGCTGGACATCTCCGACGGCCTGCTGGCCGATTGTGGGCATATCGCCGCCGCTTCGGGTGTGGCGTTGTTGATTGAGCAGGCGCGGGTGCCGCTATCCGACGCCTTGCGGGCGCAGGTTGGCGATATTGAAGCATTGCAATGTGCGCTAAGCGGTGGTGATGACTACCGCCTGGCCTTTACCCTGCCGCCTGAGCATCTGGCGGATATGCAGCTAGCCGGTCTCCCGGTGCAGGTGATTGGCCGCGTCGCCGCCGGCCAGGGGGTGACCCTGCTGGACGCGCAGGGTCAGCCTGTAGAGCCGCCTCGGCGTGGTTATCAACATTTTGGAAGTGCCAGTGACTGATCATCCCAAGCAAGTTCCCGCCGAGTTCGTGCCGCCTTCGGTATGGCGTAACCCCTGGCATTTTCTGGCCTTCGGCTTCGGTTCCGGTACGTTGCCGAAAGCGCCAGGTACCTGGGGTTCGCTGGTTGCCCTGCCGTTTATCCCGTTGTGGCAGATGCTCCCAGACTGGGGCTACTGGCTGATGCTGGGCGTCACCATGCTGTTTGGCTTCTGGCTGTGCGGCAAGGTGGCCGACGACCTGCGCGTGCACGATCATGAAGGCATCGTCTGGGACGAAATGGTCGGCATGTGGATCACCCTCTGGCTGGTTCCTCACGGCTGGGGCTGGCTGCTGCTAGGCTTTTTACTGTTTCGCGTGTTCGACATCCTCAAACCCTGGCCGATTCGCTGGGTCGACCGGCATGTACACGGCGGTGTGGGCATCATGCTCGACGACGTGCTGGCGGGGGTATTTGCCTGGATGACCCTGCAGTTGATCGTCTGGGGCTGGGCGAATGGATTGGCGGCTGCGCTGGGCTGGTAGTAAGGGAGACGCGGTTGATGGGACGCTGCTGGGGCTGGGTGCTAGGGGCTGTCATGAGCGTGATCAGTTCGCTGGTCAGCGCGGCTGAGCCCACGCAGGTACGGATTGCCGCGGAAATCTGGCCAGACCATACCGAGGCCGATGGCACTGGCATGGCCTGGGACATTTTTCGCCTGGTCTTTGAGCCAGCGGGTGTGCAGTTGCAGGCCCAGCATGTGCCCTATACCCGTTCAATTGGCCTGGTTCAGCGCGGCGAGGCTGACGCCTGGGTGGGTTCTTACCTCAATGAAGTGCAGCATCAGGTGTTCTACCCGCGCTGGAACTATGACTTCGATGAGATCGTGGCCCTGGGCTTGAGCAGTGCCCCTGTGCCAACGCTGGACAACCTGGGGGCGTTCCGCCTGGTCTGGGTTCGGGGTTATGAGTACCAGCGCTATTTGCCAAATTTGCACCAGTACCGCGAAGTGATTCGTCGTAGCGGTATCCTCGGCATGCTCGACCAGGGGCATGCTGATTTCTACATCGATGCCTTGGGTGAGGTCAGCGATATTCTCGCGACCTCTGCCGAGCCGTCGCGCTATCGTCTGACCCCGCTGACCAACTTGCCGCTGTACCTGGGGTTTGCCGATACCCCCCGTGGGCGTGCCCTGGCGGAGTTGTTTGACCGGCGCATGGAGCTGCTGGTGGCCGATGGCAGCCTGCGGCCGATCTTCAAACACTGGCAGCAGCCTTATCCCTTTGACTGATCCCTGCGAGACCATAGATGCGCGTGTTTAAACTGATCGCTACAAGCCTGTTGCTGTGCAGCGCCGTTGCATCGGCTGCCCCGCAGGTGCGGGTTGTCGGCCTGTTTCCCGGGGCCGCGGTGCTGAATGTCGACGGCCAGCGCAAACTGGTCAAAGTGGGTCAGACTGGCCCGGCAGGCGTGGTGGTGGTCAGTGCGGACAGCCGTGGCGCGGTGTTGCGGGTGGATGGCGTTGAGCGCAGTTACAGCCTTAGCCGTGAATACAGCGATGGTTTTGCCGAGGCGCAGAGAAAACAGCTGAGCATTGCCAAGGGCATCGGCGGGCACTACTGGATTGCCGGCTCGGTGAATGGTCATCCGATCCAGTTTCTGGTGGACACCGGCGCCACCTCGGTGGCGCTGAATGATGAACATGCACGCCGTCTGGGCATCGACTATCGCGCTATCGGCGTACCTTTGCAGGTCAGTACGGCCAGTGGTACTGCACGCGGCTGGCGGGTAAGCCTGGATCGGGTCAAGGTTGGTGAGCTCGAGGTACTGGGCGTTGAAGCCGTGGTGCTGGAAGGCGGCTCGCCTGCCGAGGCTTTGCTGGGTATGAGCTTTCTCGGTCGGGTTGGCTGGAAAGTGGAGCAGGATGTGCTGGTGCTGGAATCCAAGTACTAAGAACCCGTTTACGATCAGCTGCGCATCGGCCCTGCTGCGTTAAAAACAGGCTCAGAATGCTCATGTACAACAGTACACTCCGCTTCCTCGCCTGTTTTTGCCTTGCAGGTCTCTAGCTCGCAAGATCGAAAACGGATTCTGGGCTCGTTCGATCCTTATCATCAGTAATTCAGGCTAAGCGGCTGCCAGGGCCTGCTGTTACAATGCCGGCCTTATTCTTTCTGCCATTTATCTTTAGGAGCATCCGGTGTCCGTCGTGTTTGTCGCCGCCTCCCAACTGCCCACGCCCTTTGGCGTGTTCACCATGCATGGCTTCCTTGAAGAGGCCACGGGCAAGGAGCATGTTGCCCTGACCTTTGGTGATGTGGCCGATGGCGCGCCCGTACTGGGCCGTTTGCACTCTGAATGCCTGACCGGTGATGCGCTGTTCAGCCTGCGTTGTGATTGTGGTTTTCAGCTGGAAGCGGCCTTGCGCGCGATTGCCAGCGAAGGCCGTGGCGTGCTGCTCTATCTGCGTCAGGAAGGCCGGGGTATTGGCCTGCTGAACAAGATTCGCGCCTATGAGTTGCAGGACGGTGGCGCCGATACCGTGGAAGCCAACGAGCGTCTGGGCTTCGGGGCCGATCAGCGCGACTACGCGATCTGCCTGCCGATGCTCGACCATCTGCGCATCAGCCAGCTCAAGCTGATGACCAACAACCCGCGCAAGGTCAAGGCGCTGGGTGATATGGGCATCAATGTGGCGAGCCGCGTGCCGCTGCAGATCGATCACAATCCGCACAACAAGAAATACCTGGCGACCAAGGCCGGCAAACTCGGGCATATGCTCGGCAGCCTGCACCAGGGCGAGGTCGAGGAAAGCCTGTGACGCGCGGCGAAGTGCGCCGTCGGCTGGAGCTGGAGTGGTGGCGGCAATTGGCCGTGACCCTGGCCCCGTTGTTTGTGCTCAACCTGCTGTTTGGTGCCGGTCAGCAGACCGGTTTGCTGACCATGCCGCTGTTTATCGCCGGCCTGGCTTCGATGTTCGTCAGCCTGCCGCTGTTCAGCGGTTACAAGCGCGCCCTGGTGGCCACGGAAAAAGCCCTCGACAGCCCGGCTGAACACGATGCCTGGCTGGAACTGACCCGGGTACGGCGCCTGGCTCTGCTGGGGGCGGCCTTGCCAGCCTGGATCGCTGCCCTTGCGGTCTTCGCCGGGCTTGAGGCGATCCCGCTGATTCTGCTGGCGCTGTCCAGCATCGTTCTGCTGTACCTCTATCGCATCCCTCGCCAACTCGGCTGATGCGCACGCTGATGCTCTGCATGCTGCTGTCGCTGGCCTGGCCGGTGGCAGCGGCTTCGCGGGTAGTCACCCTGGCTCCATCGCTGACCGAAATCGTCCTCGAGCTTGAAGCTGGCGATCTGCTGGTCGGGCTGCTGGATGGCGGTGAGCGCCCTGCTGCGGTGAAGCATCTGCCCTCGGTGGGTAATTTTGGCCAGCTGGAGCTGGAGAGCCTGTTGCAGGTGCAGCCTGACCTGGTGCTGCTGTGGCCGGACAGTATCAGCAGTGCGCAACGTCAACAGCTGCAGCGCCTGGGCATTCCAGTGCTGGTGATCGAGCCGCGCAAGCTGGCCGACCTGGCCGGGCAGTTTGTCGAGATTGGCGCGCGGATTGGCCGTCTTGAGCAGGGCCAGCGCCTGCAACAGCGCTTCAATCAGGGCCTGCAACAGCTGAGTCTGCGCTACCGGCGCGAGCAGCCGCTGCGCTTGTTCTATCAGGTCTGGGATGTGCCGCTGTACACCATCGGCGGTCAGCAGATCATCAGCGATGCCCTGACGGTGTGCGGGGCGAGTAATATTTTTGCCGAGCTGAGCTTGCCCGCTCCGCAGGTCAGCGTAGAAGCGGTGCTTGAGCGCAATCCCGAGGTGATTCTGGCCGGCGTACAGCAGCAGTTGGATGCCTGGCGCATCTGGCCGGGCCTAACGGCTGTCGAGCGCGAGCAACTCTGGCTGGTACCGGACAACGGCCTGGAACGGCCGAGCTTTCAGATGCTGGGGGCGATGGAGAAGTTGTGTGAGCGTTTGGCGCTGGCGCGTCCGCGAAACGCCAGCCACTGAGCCTCGGCCAGCCATCAAGTCTGGCCGAGGCAGGTTCGCACTTAGAACTGCGGTGTCCAGGTAACGGAGACCAGTGCGGTACGGCCAGCTTCTCGGTAGACGCTGTATTGTGGCGGCCAGCCGGTGCTGTATTGCGCGCGGCTGTAGTCCTTGTCGAAGACGTTCTCGACTTTCAGGCCAAGGGTGACTTCTTCCGTGGCTTGCCAGGCGCTGCGCAGGTTGAGTACGCCATGACCGGCGATTTCACGCTGATTGGCGGCATCGTCGTAGCTGCGGCTGACTGCCAGCCAGCTTGCTCCGAGCGAAAATGCGCCGAACTGACGATCCAGGTCCAGGTTCAGGGTGCGTTTGGCACGACGGCTCAGTACCTGGCCGGTCTCCCGGTCGCGCGGGTCGATGATGCTGACGCCCAGTTGTCCCTGCCAGCCGAACAGTTCCTGCTGCAGGCTGGCTTCAAAACCATTGATACGTGCGCTGTCGACGTTTTGTGCCGGCCACCCAGCAATTGCGTCGCGCAGGTCGGTGCGGTAAATGGAGGCTTCCAGGCGAGTCTTCTCGGCCAGTTGGCTGCGCCATTGCAGCTCATAGGATTTCGAGGTTTCTGGCTTCAGTGCAGGATTGCCGCCGCCCGGCCAGTAAAGATCATTGAAGGTTGGCGCGCGGAACCCCTCGGCATACGAGAGAACCAGGTCATTATCGGCGTTCAACGAATAAGTCAGCGCGCCGCTAAAGGTGTTGGCGCTGCCGAATTGCTCGTTCTTGTCATGGCGCAAGCCAAGCTCAGTGGCAAAACGCTCGCCACGGTAGTTGTGTTGAATGAGCAGGCCCTGATTCCAGCGGCTGTCTTCGTCGTACGCGGTATTGCTGTGCAGCGAGTCTTCATACCAGTCGGCGCCGGCAACCAGGCTGTGGCCGTTGCCAAAGTCGAGGGTGTTCAGCCAGGCGGCAGTGTCGCGGTAAGTGTTGAACGGGCTGCTGCCTTTGACGTCATCGAAACGTTCAGCCGAGCGGTTTTCGCTATGCCCCAGGTCAACGCGGCTCTTCCAGAGGTCGTTTGCCTGCACTGCGAGAAAGCCGGAATAGCTGCTCACCTGGTAGTCGGCGTAGGGGTATTCGCCACCCCAGCCCATGTCGTATTCGCTCTCGCCGCGCTGATCCAGCACGCTGAACCCGGCTTCTACCTGTTCGTTGAAACGATGGCTGAGGTTGGCGCTGAAGGCATTGTTGCGGTATGCGTCACGGTCATTGTCGGGGGCTGCGCTGGCGTAGGAGCGGTTGATGCCTCGTGTATCGTCTGCACTGGCGTTAAGGCTGAAGCGGGTATCCTGATTACCGCCTGACAAGCCGATGCTGCGCTCCCAGGTATTGTGTGTGCCGTAGCCGATACGCAGGCGTGGGGTGAGGCCTTCGCCGGCAGCGCGACGGGTGATGATCTGCACCACGCCGCCAATCGCATCGGAGCCATAGATCGCCGAACGCGAGCCACGCAGCACTTCCACCCGTTCAATCTGCTCAATGCTCAGGTATTCCAGCGGCGAACCGCCTGCTGATGCCGAGCCAATCCGCTGGCCATCAACCAGCACCAGGCTTTGCGCGGTCTTGGTGCCGCGAATGTACAGGCCGACGGTACTCCCGGGGCCGCCTGCTCGGGTGATCTGCACGCCAGGTACGCGTTGGAGCAGGTCGGCGACGCTGGAAGGCTGCAGGCGATCAATATCCGCGCGGGTGAATACACTGCTGGCGGCGCTGCTTTCACTGCGGGCCTGAGCGTCACGGTTGGCGCTGATCACGGTGTCTTCAAGCTTCAGCGCGGCTTCGCGCGAAGGCGTTTCGGCAAAGGTCTGGGCACTGGGCAACAAGGCCGCAGCCAGGGCAAGACGGGACAACTTCATCTAGAGAATCCTCAAAAGGTCGGGAGACTTTTGAGGAGGGCAGGGACAAGAACGGGCGTGCGCAGAGGCAGCCTGAGCTTGACGGTGATGCCCTCCGCAACACCAGTCGCATCCAGCAAGGCCGGTCTCCGGACTCTCGACATACGTGGCCTCGTCCTTCCCAGATTGCTCCAGTGGACAGCGTGAGGTGACGTGCAGAATGGCTCTGCGGTCGATTACCGTTGCGGGGGCAGTGCCGGGATGGCTCGTCATGAGCGCACCGGCTTCCCGTTTAACGCCGCTTCACGGATGAAGGGCGCACCTTGGCGGAAGTAAAACGCCGCGCACCTTAATGCGCGGTTACTGCAATTACAAGTGAGCGTCGTTCAGCTCGGGATCAATGGTGCTCAGCTGGCCAGGGTTGCCAGGCGCTGGCGTACGGCTGCTTCGATGCCAGCGGCATCCAGGCCGCATTCGGCGAGCATCTGCGCCGGTTTGGCGTGTTCGACGTAGTAGTCCGGCAGGCCCAGGTGCAGCACGGGTTTGAGCAGGCCGGCATGGGCGAGGAACTCGCTGACCGCGCTGCCGGCACCGCCCATCACGCTGTTCTCTTCGATGGTCACCAGCAACTCGTGGCTGGCCGCCAGCTGGCGTACCAGGGCTTCGTCCAGCGGTTTGACGAAGCGCATATCGACCACCGTGGCGTCGAGTGCGTCGCCCACCTTGAGCGCTTCGCTCAGTTGCACGCCGAACACCAGCAGGGCGCTTTGCTTGCCTTGGCGGCGAACCACGCCCTTGCCGATTTCCAGCGGCTCCAGGCCAGGTTCTATGGCCGCATTCGGCCCGCTGCCACGCGGATAGCGCACGGCGGCAGGGCCATTGAACAGGTGGCCGGTGCTGAGCATGCGGCGCAGTTCGTTCTCATCACTCGGGGTCATCACCAGCATGCCGGGGATGCAGCGCAGGTAGGAGATGTCGAAGCTGCCGGCGTGGGTCGGGCCGTCCTCGCCGACCAGACCGGCGCGGTCGATGGCGAACAGCACGTCGAGGTGCTGCACGGCTACATCGTGGATCAGCTGGTCATAGGCGCGCTGCAAAAAGGTCGAGTAGATCGCCACCACCGGCTTGGCGCCGTCGCAAGCCATACCGGCGGCGAGTGTCACGGCGTGTTGTTCGGCGATGGCCACATCGAAATAGCGCTCTGGATAACGTTCGCAGAACGCCACCAGGTCAGAGCCTTCCTTCATCGCCGGGGTGATGCCGACCAGGCGCGGGTCTTCAGCGGCCATATCGCACAGCCACTGGCCGAATACGCTGGAGTATTTCGGCCCGCTGGCTTGCTTGGGCGCGGCCGGCGCGTTGATTGGCTCCAGCTTGGTGATCGCGTGATAGCCGATCGGGTCGGCTTCGGCCGGGGCGAAACCCTTGCCCTTCTTGGTCACCACATGCAGAAACTGCGGGCCGTCGAGGTCGCGCATATTGCGCAGCGTGGCGAGCAGGGTGGGCAGATCGTGGCCATCGATTGGGCCGACATAGTTCCAACCCAGCTCTTCGAACAGGGTGCCGGGGACCAGCATGCCTTTGGCGTGTTCTTCGACCTTGCGCGCGATTTCCCAGGCACCGGGCAGGTGCGAAAGGATCTTCTTGCTGCCTTCGCGCATGTTCGAGTAAGTGCGGCTGGAGATGATCTTGGCCAGGTAGTTGGACAGGCCGCCGACGTTCTTCGAGATCGACATGTCGTTGTCGTTGAGGATCACCAGCATGTTGGCGCCCACGTCGCTGGCGTGGTTCAGCGCCTCGAAGGCCATGCCGGCGGTCATCGCGCCGTCGCCGATCACCGCCACGGCCTTGCGCTTCTCACCTTTCAGGCGGGCGGCGATGGCCATGCCCAGGGCGGCGCTGATGCTGGTGCTGGAGTGGCCGACGCCAAAGGTGTCGTACTCGCTCTCCGAGCGGCGCGGGAAGGCAGCGATGCCGTCCTTCTGGCGCAAACTGCCCATCTGCTCACGGCGGCCGGTGAGGATCTTGTGCGGGTAAGCCTGATGGCCCACGTCCCACACCAGGCGGTCGTCCGGAGTATCGAAGACGTAATGCAGGGCCACGGTCAGTTCGATCACGCCCAGGCCCGCACCAAAATGTCCGCCCGTCTGCCCAACGGTATACAGCAGGTACTGGCGCAGCTCGTCGGCCAGAATTTCCAGTTCGGCTTCACCCAGACGGCGCAGCTCGTCCGGCGTATTGGCGCGGTCTAGAAGGGGCGTCAGCGGGCGCTCACGGGGAATCTCGTGGAAGGTCGTCGGCATCAGGCAGATCGTTATCGGTGTAAAAGATGCGGCAGTTTACCCGAAGCGCCGGAAACTGCCCAAACAAGGTTCGGGCAGACGGTTGTTACCAGGTGTCGATTGAGCGCTTTTTGCCTTCACGCGGCGCGGGCCTGGGCGCAGTATTGAGGCCACGCAGCAGCCAGGCGCGGGTTTCCACGGGGTCGATCACCGCATCGATCTCCAAAAAACTGGCCATATTGATGCCCTTGCCATTCTCGTAGGCCTTGGCGACCAGCTTGTCGAACAGCTGCTGGCGTGCCGCCGGGTCCTCGACGGCGGTCAGTTCCTTGGCAAATCCCAGGCGCACCGCGCCTTCCAGGCCCATGGCGCCAAATTCGGCGCTGGGCCAGGCGATGGTAAACAGCGGCGAATGGAAGCTGCCGGCGGCCATGGCCTGGGCGCCGAGGCCATAGCCCTTGCGCAGCACCACGGTGAAAAACGGCACAGTCAGACTGGCGGCGGCAACGAACATGCGCGAAACATGGCGCACCGTGGCCTGCTTCTCCGCCTCCGGGCCGACCATAAAGCCGGGGGTGTCGCACAGTGACAGCAACGGAATATCGAAGGCGTCGCACAGCTGCATAAAGCGCGCGGCCTTGTCGCCGGCGACCGCATCGATAGCCCCACCGAGATGCGCCGGGTTATTGGCCAGCAGGCCGAATGGCTTACCTTCGATGCGGATAAATGCGGTGATCAGCCCAGGCGCAAACTCGCGGCGCAGTTCCAGCACGGAGTCCGTATCCGCGAGTGTGCGAATGACCTGGCGAATGTCATACACGCGCAAACGGTTTTCCGGGATCACGTGGCGCAGCTCGCGCTGATCGGCGCAATCCCACTCGCTGAGCGCGCCCTGGAAGTAACTCAGGTACTGCTTGGCCACCTGCACCGCTGCAGCTTCGTCGGCTACCCGCACGTCGATAACGCCATTGGGGCCCTGCACGCTGACCGGGCCGACCTGTTCCGGTTTGAAGCTGCCCAGGCCGCCGCCTTCGATCATCGCCGGGCCGGCCATGCCGATGGTGGCGTCGTCGGTGGCGATAATCACATCGCAGCAGCCGAGCAGTGCGGCGTTGCCGGCAAAGCAGCGCCCGGACACCACGCCCACCAGCGGAACCAGCCCGGAGAGCTTGGCCATGCCGACAAAGGTGTGGCAATCCAGCCCGGCCACGCCGACGAAATCGGTGTCACCCGGCCGGCCGCCGCCACCTTCGGCAAACAGCACCAGCGGCAAGCGCCACTGCGCGGCGAGGCCGAGCATGCGGTCGGTTTTCTTGTGGTTCATCACGCCCTGGGTGCCGGCGAAGACCGTGTAGTCGTAGGCGATGGCCATGCAGCGCGCGGCCTGGCTGCCGAATGCCTTGGCGTTGACCGTGCCGGTGCCGGCCACCAGGCCATCGGCCGGGCTCTGTTCGATCAATTCGGCCAGCGAACGCCTGCGCCGTTGCGCGGCAATCGCCAGGGCGCCGTATTCACTGAAACTACCGTCGTCCAGCAGGTCCGCCAGGTTCTCGCGCACGGTGCGCTGGCCGGTCTTGCGCCGTTTGGCCACGGCTTGCGGGCGGCGCTCGTCGCGAGTCACGGCATGGCGTTCGAGCACTTCAGCCAGGTCGGCACGGATATGATCGAGGTCCAGGCTCTGTTCGCTCTGGCTGGCGGCGGCGTCGACCTCGGCGGGTTCGATAAACAGCAGTGGCTGGCCTTCATTGAGTGCGCTGCCGATCTGCACGGCCAGTTGGCGGACGATGCCACTGTGGCGGGCGGTGACGACAAACTCCATCTTCATCGCCTCCAGCACCGCAATGCTCTGGCCGACGGCCACGGCATCGCCTTCGGCCACCTCCAGGCTGACCACCACGCCGGTGCTATGGGTCAGCAGGGGCAGGCAGCCGGGTGGTGCATCCTGTATCTGCTGTGCGTCTTGGCCGGCCGCCTGCGCACCGGCAAAGAAGTGGTGTGGATGGGCCTTGGGCTGGGCGGCCAACAGCTCGCCCAGGTGGTTTTCGACAAAGCGCGTGGTCAGCTGATAGCTCGCCACTTGCGGCAGGCGCAGCAGGTTTTGCAGCAGGTGCAGGTTGCTCGCCACGCCTTCCAGGCGAAATTCGCACAGTGCCCGGTAGGCGCGGCGCAGGGCGCTGGGGTAGTCCGGCGCATGGGCGATCAGCTTGGCCAGCAGTGAGTCGTAACTGGGACTGACCGGGTAGCCGGCGTAACCGTAGCCATCCACGCGCAGGCCGGGTCCGCTGGGCGGCTGGTAGGCCGTCAGGGTGCCGGCGGCCGGGCGGGTGCTGCCATCGGCACTCATGCTTTCCAGGTTGATGCGCAGCTGCACCGCGCTGCCGTTCAAGGCCGGAGGCTGCAGCAGGCCCAGTTGTTCCAGTGACTGACCTGCGGCCAGCTTGAGCTGGGTGTGCAGCAGGTCGATGCCGGTGACCTGTTCGGTGACGGTGTGTTCGACCTGAATGCGCGGGTTGGCCTCCATAAAGTAGAAGCGCTCGGGCTGCTCGGCATCCAAGAGAAATTCGAAGGTGCCCAGGCTTTGGTATTTTGCTGCTCCGGCCAGTTTTAGTGCGGCGGCGATCATCCGTTCGCGGGTGGCAGCGGGGAGGTCCGGGCTGGGGGCGATTTCCACCAGCTTCTGCTGGCGGCGTTGCAGGCTGCAGTCGCGCTCCCACAGATGGCTCACTGCACCCGTACTGTCACCCAGTACCTGAATCTCGATATGCCGGGCCTGGCTGACCAGTTGCTCGATATACAGCGTGTTATTACCGAAGGCGCTTTGCGCCTCGGACTGGCAGCGGGCAAAGGCTTGATCCAGCTCACTGGAACTGAATACCGGGCGCATGCCACGGCCGCCGCCGCCGGCCAGGGCTTTGAGCATTACCGCACCATGTTTAGCGAGAAAGGCGTGGGCTTGCTCCAGGCTGATCGGTCGATTGATCCCTGCTACCAGCGGCACCCCGCAGCGTTCGGCCAGCTCGCGCGCTGCGGCTTTGTCGCCAAACAGGTGCAGCGCCTCGCTGCTGGGGCCAACAAAGCACAGCCCGGCGGCCTGGCAGCGGCGGGCGAATTCGGCGTTCTCCGCGAGAAAGCCGTAGCCCGGATGCACGGCATCGCAGCCCTGCGCCTGAGCAATCTCGATCAGCTGCTGCATATCCAGGTAGGCCGCCACGCCCCGGCCCTTGAGGGCTACTGCGCTATCGGCCTGACGCACATGCAGGGAAGCCGCGTCGTCTTCGGCGTAGAGGGCGACCGAGCGAATGCCCAGCTCACTGGCGGCGCGGGCGATGCGGATGGCAATCTCGCCGCGGTTGGCGATCAGCAGGGCGGCGAAGGGCGCAGTTGTAGAGGGCATGGCGGCTCCAGATTTTTATTCTGCAGCCATCTTAGGCGTTCGGCAGGAGAGGTAAACCAAGCCTCAGTGCGCGTAAGTTGGGGTATTTGTCTGGGTGATGATCGACGGGGCCTGGGTAGCCCCCTGCCGTCGTAGCCGCAACAATAGCGGTACAGCTCGCCGCTAAAGCGCCTCCCACACCGTGCGTGGCGCGGTTTAACTGCGCCTTTCGACGATATAGCGCGCCAGTTCCCGCAGCGGCTCAGCCGCCTGGTCGAACGGGCGCAGGGCATGCAGGGCCTGGTCACGCAGTTCCAGGGCGTAGGCCTTGGCGGCGTCGAGGCCGAGCAGGGCCGGGTAGGTCGGTTTGTCGTGGGCCTGGTCTTTGCCCTGGGTCTTGCCCAGGGTGGCCGTGTCGCTTTCCACGTCGAGGATGTCGTCCTGTACCTGAAACGCCAGGCCGATGGCGCGAGCATAGGTGTGCAGGGCTTTCAGGGCATGTTCGTCGGCACGCTCGCTGGCCAGTGCGCCGAGCTGCACGCTGGCTTCGATCAGAGCGCCGGTCTTGTGCCGATGCATGACTTCCAGGGCGGCTTGGTCGAGCTGCTGGCCTACCGAACCGAGGTCGATGGCCTGGCCGCCGACCATCCCGGCAGGGCCAGCGGCACGGCTCAGGGTGTTGAGCATGGCCAGGCGCAGTTCGGCGTTGTGCGGGTTGTGCTTGGCATCGCTGAGTACTTCGAAGGCCAGACTTTGCAGGCCGTCGCCGGCAAGAATTGCGCAGGCTTCATCGAAGGCTTTGTGGGTGGTTGGCTGGCCCCGGCGCAGGTCGTCATCGTCCATCGCCGGCAGGTCATCGTGGACCAGCGAGTAGGCGTGAATCAGCTCTACTGCGCAGGCCGCCGCGTTGGCCCGCTCGGGCTGGCCGCCGAGGGCTTCGCAGGCGGCGTAGGCGAGCAGCGGGCGTACCCGTTTGCCACCATTGAACAGGCTGTAGCGCATGGCGGCGTAAAGACGCTCCAGCTCCGGGCGCGGGCTGTGCAGCAGGGTTTCCAGGGCGGCATCGACGCGGCTCTGGCAGCTGTTCTGGTAGGCCGCAATCATGCCTGTTGGTCCGCGTCGAAGGGGGCTTCCTCCAGCTCACCGTCGCGCTCCATAAGGATCTGCACTTTCTGTTCGGCCTGGGCCAGCGCGGCCTGGCAATCACGGGTCAGGCGCACGCCCTGCTCGAAGGCGGTCAGCGAGTCTTCCAGCGACAGCTCGCCGTTTTCCAGACGTTCGACCAGGTTCTGCAGATCGGTCAGGGATTGCTCGAAGTCGAGCGCGGCTTTTTTGCGGGCGGCCATGGCGGATATCTCGGGGTGGATCGGGGGATTGGAACCGGCGTGACACTAGCAGAGCAGGGCCGGACGGGCAAATCAGCGGCTGGTCTCTGGGCTTGTGGGAGGGGCTTAGGTTGTGACAGCCGTGCGCCGCTAAAACGCCTCCCACAGGCTTGCTGGCCTGGTCGGTTGTCAGCCAATCACGCCATAACCGCGCGCCATCAGCACCGCCAGTAATGGGATGGTCAGTAGCAGCAACAGTTCCAGGCGAATCACCATGATCACCAGGCGTGCCTGGCGGGCGCTGACCTGCGGCACTTCGCCGGCCTTGAGGCTGTTGCGCCAGTTGAGGAAGACAAAGGTCGGCACTACGGAGATCAGGCCGGCCAGAATAAACAGGCCGACTTTGGCGTGAAACAAGCTGTTGCCCAGGTAGTAGTCCAGGCCCTTGCCGTACCAGAACACGCGTGCCAGGCCGGTAAACAGCACCACGCCAGCACTGATGCCATAGGCGATGTCGGTGATGATCAGGCTGCGGGCGCGGCGCAGGTCCAGCGGCAGTTTGAATTGCACATGCTCGACGCTGAGCAGGGCGAACAGCACGAAAATCGACAGGTAATGCAGGTAGGCAGCCAGTGCTTGGCCCATATTGGAGTCCTTTCTCTGGGATTAGTGGGCGAATTCAACCCGGTTACGGCCATTGCCCTTGGCCTGATAAAGGGCCTGGTCGGCGCGGTTCATGGTGGCGGTCGGGGGCTCCTGAGGGGCGCGCAGGGCTGCACCGATGCTAATGGTCAGGTGCAGCGGCTGATTGTCGGTCTCCACTGGCTCCTTGCTCAGGCTACTGCGAATCCGTTCGGCAATCTGCAGCAGCTCATGTTCGTCATGCACCTGCAGCAACACCACGAACTCCTCACCGCCGCTGCGTGTCACCACATCCTGCGGGCGCACGGCGGCACTGATGCGCCGCGCAGTTTCCCACAGCACCTGATCGCCTGCTGCGTGGCCGTGGTTGTCGTTAACTTTCTTGAAGTAGTCGAGGTCGCAGAACAGCACGCCGAGGCTCAAGCCCAGTTCGTCGGCCTGTTGCTGGTGCCTGGGCAGGAAGTGATCGAGGCCGGCGCGGTTCCACAGCTGGGTCAGTGGGTCGAGCATGGTCTTGCGCTGTTCGCGGCTCAGCGCCGCACGCAGCTGTTCGGTCTGGGCGCTGACATGGCGCAGCTTCAGGTAGCCTTCCACCAGCACGGCCATGTCGGTAAACAGGCGCAGCTGCTTGTCCGTTAGCTGCCGTGGGACCGGGTCGATCAGGCACAGGGTACCGAGTGCCTGGCCTTCTTCGGAGAACAGCGGTTGCCCGGCATAGAAGCGGATCTGCGGGTTGTTGACCACCACCGGATTGTCGTGAAAGCGCAGGTCGTTATAGGTGTCTTCGACGATCAAAGGCTGGGTGCCGAGAATCGCGTGGGCACAGAAGGAGATGGTCCGCGGGGTTTCGGTGATCTCCAGGCCGATGCGTGACTTGAACCACTGGCGGTCATGGTCGATCAGGCTGACCAGCACGGTCTTGACCGCGAAGACCTCGCGCACCACCCGTACCAGGGTGTCCAGATAGGCGTCTGCGGGGGTGTCGAGCAGTTCGTTGTCATCGAGAATCTGCTGGCGCAGGACTTCATCGCAGGGCATTTCAGGGCTGAGCATAAGGGGCTCCTGATTGGCTGGGGGCGAACCATTGGTCGGCACGGGTCAGGCGTTAAGCATAGCCACCCAGGCACAGGCCGCGTAGCGCCATAAAAGTCAGTAGAGCCAGCCACAGGCCGTGGTTGCCCAGCGCCTGTAGCCACCAGGCCAATGGCAGGCTTAGAAATAATGCCCAAAGCATGGCATTACGCATCTCGCGCGCGCGTGTGGCGCCGATAAACAGACCGTCGAGCAGGTAGCTCCAGACCCCGATCAACGGCAGCAACGCCAGATAGGGCAGGTAGGTCAGGGCCGTGCTACGTACTGTGGCGATGTCGGTTTGCAGGCCGACAAACCAGTGCCCGCCGAGCCAGAAGAAGAGGGCAAAACCCAGGCTCGCCAGCAGTGACCAGGCCCCCGCCACCAGCATGCTGCGCCGCAGCGCCTGGCGATCCCCAGCGCCCAGCGCATGCCCGCCAAGCGCCTCGACGGCATGAGCCAGCCCGTCCAGGGCGAAGGCGCTCAGCATCAGGCCATTGATCAGCAAGGCATTGGCCGCCACGGTGGTATCACCCAGGCGGGTGCCTTGTACGGTGATGAGGAAAAATGCCGCTTGCAGGGCCATGGTACGAATAAAAATATCGCGATTGACCGCCAGCAGAGGCCGCCAGTTCCGCCATAGCCGCAGTGCGGGCCAATTGATGCGCCCGGCCTGGCGCTTGATTGTCTGGCGCGCCAGGTAAAGGCCGAGCAGTGCCCCGCTCCATTCCGCCAGTACCGAGCCCCAGGCTGCGCCCGCCACTTCCCAACCCAGGCCGAGGACGAACAGCAACGTCAGGGCCACATTCAGCAGGTTGGTGCCGAGCATGATCAGTAACGGCCCGCGGGCATTTTGTGTGCCGAGTAGCCAGCCGACCAGGGCATAGCTGGCCAGCGCGCCTGGCAGGCCGAAGAGTCGAATATGCAGATAACTGCGAGCCAGGACGTCAAGCTGCGCCGAAGGCTGCATCAGCTCCAATATTGATACGCTGAGCAGGCTCATCAGCAGGCTCAGCGCCAAGGCCAGCACGCCGCCTAACAACAAGGCTTGCAGCAACACCTGGCGCAGCGCGCTGCCGTCTCTGCGGCCCGCTGCCTGGGCGGTAAACCCCGTGGTGCCCATGCGCAGAAAACCCACGCTGCCAACCAGCAAACCATACAAGCTGGCGCCCACCGCCACTGCGGCCAATTGGTGGGCGTGCGGCAAATGGCCGATTACCGCACTGTCGACCAGCGCCACCAGCGGTACCGAGAGGTTGCAGAGGATCATCGGCGCAGCCAGTGCCCAGACCCGTTTGTGGGTCGGCGTGTGCTGCCAGGCATCGCGTACGGCGTTTATCAAATGCGTTCTCGAACTTGCTTGGGAATGGCTGCAACAAAATGCGCAGGCGCGTGTCACAGGCGGGGTATTAAACACTGATCGACAGGCGTGCGCTGCTGAGCAATTTTGCATGTGTACGCGTAGAACCTGTTTACGGTCTCGCGAGCTAGAGCCCTGCAAGGCAAAGGCAGGCGAGGACGCGGAGTGTACGAGTTGTACATGAGCATCCGAGCCTGGCTTTAACGCCGCAGGGCCGACGCGCAGCAGATCGTTAACAGGTTCTTAGTTGTCGGTAAGCGCCTCGACTATAGTGTCAGGCCTCTGCATCTACCCTTGTTGGAGCCCCGCAATGCCGAAGAATGGACTGCTTCTGGCACTTGTCCTGAGCCTGCTCAGCGCCTGTGATTCATCCACCCCTGGGCCCGCCGAAGTGACGGCCACCCAAGCCATCCCCAGCACCAGCGAGACGGCCAAAGCGCCGGTTGACCGCAAGGCGCTGGCCGAACGTTACGCCGGTCGCGAACTGACAGTGGTAGACGTTTCGGAGGTTCAGCTGGACGGGGCCAGCACCCTGTCGATCAGTTTTTCCGTACCGCTCGACCCCGAGCAGAAGCTCGCCGAGCGCCTGCATCTGGTTGACAGCAAAAGCGGCAAGGTCGACGGCGCCTGGGAGCTGACTGACAACCTGATGGAAGTGCGCCTGCGTCACCTGGAGCCGCAGCGCAAATTGGTGCTGACTGTAGATGCCGGGCTGCTCGGGCTGAATGGCAAGCGCCTCGCCGCCGAGCAGGTGACCCGCCTGGAAACCCGCGACCTGCAAGCCAGTGTCGGCTTCGCCAGCCGTGGCTCGCTGCTGCCGACGCGCCTGGCCGAAGGCCTGCCGGTGATTGCGCTGAATGTCGACAAGGTGAATGTCGAGTTCTTCCGCATCAAACCCGAATCGCTGCCGGCTTTTCTCAATCGCTGGGGCCGTTCGAGCAATCTGGATAACTGGGAAGCCCGTAGCCTGCTGCCGATGGCCGAGCTGGTCTACGGCGGCCGCTTTGACCTGAACCCGGCGCGCAACACCCGCGAAACCCTGCTGCTGCCTATTGCCGGCCTGGAGCCGTTCAAGCAGCCCGGTGTGTACCTGGCGGTGATGCGTGAAGCGGGCAGCTACAACTATTCACAACCGGCCACGCTGTTCACCCTGAGCGATATCGGCCTGTCCGTGCACCGTTACCAGAACCGTATGGATGTGTTCACCCAGGCCCTGGCCGGTGGTGATGCCCTGGGCGATGTGCGTCTGGAAGTTCTCAACGCAGAAGGCCAGGTGCTGGCCGAAGGTAAGACCGATAGCGCCGGCCATGGCGAACTGCCGTTGCCGCCCAAGGCTGAGGTGCTGTTGGCCCATCAGGGTGAACAGACCAGCCTGCTGCGCCTGAATACTGCCGCGCTGGATCTGGCTGAATTCGACATCGCCGGGCCTGTTGCCCACCCGTTGCAGTTCTTTGTATTCGGCCCGCGTGACCTCTATCGCCCCGGCGAGACCGTGCTGCTCAACGGTCTGCTGCGTGATGCCGATGGCCGCGCGGTAAAAGCCCAGCCGGTGAATGTGGAAGTGCGCCGGCCGGATGAGCAGGTCAGCCGCAAGTTTGTCTGGCAGGCCGATGACGCCGGCCTCTATCAGTACCAGCTGCAACTGGCCGACGAAGCGCCAACCGGCCGCTGGCAGCTGCTGTTCGACCTCGGTGATGGCCGTCAGCAGCTGTATGAGTTCTCCGTGGAAGACTTTCTGCCGGAGCGCATGGCACTGGAACTCAAGGGCAGCGATCTACCTTACAGTCCGAGCGAGAACGCTCAGTTCGACGTGACGGGGCGCTACCTCTACGGCGCACCGGCCGCTGGCAATCGTCTCAGTGGGCAACTCTATGTACGGCCGCTGCGTGAAGCTGTGGCGAGTTTGCCTGGCTATCAATTCGGTTCGGTGACCGAAGAAGAGCTGAGCGAGGATATCGAGCTGGATGAAACCAGCCTCGACGAGCAGGGTAAGGCCAGTCTGGATATCGAAAGCCGCTGGAGCGATGCCAAATCACCGCTGCGTCTGATTCTGCAAGCCAGCCTGCAGGAATCCGGCGGCCGCGCGATTACCCGGCGGATTATCCAGCCGGTCTGGCCAGCCGAGCGTCTGCCGGGTGTGCGCGGGCTGTTTGATGGCGAGGAAGTCGACGCCGACAGCCTGGCCGAGTTTGAAGTGCTGGTGGCCGATGCCGAGGGCAACAAGCTGGCGGCCGATCAGCTCAGCGTGCGCCTGATTCGCGAGCGTCGTGACTACTTCTGGAACTTCTCCGAGAGCGATGGCTGGAGCCATAACTACACCGAGAAATTCCTCACCCTTAACGAAGAAACCCTCAAGGTCGCTGCCGGTGGCACCGCCAAGATCAGCTTCCCGGTGGAGTGGGGCCCGTACCGCGTTGAAGTGATTGATGCGCAGACCGGCCTGCTCAGCAGCCTGCGCTTCTGGGCAGGTTACCGCTGGCAGGACAACGCCGACGGCGGCGCGGTGCGGCCGGATCAGGTCAAGCTGGCGCTGGATAAACCGGCGTATGTCGATGGCGATACGGCCCAGGTCACCGTCACCCCGCCCGCTGCGGGCAAGGGCTACCTGATGGTGGAGTCCAGTGAAGGTCCGCTGTGGTGGCAAGAGATCGACGTACCGGCTGAGGGCAAGACCTTCGACATCCCGATTGCCATGGACTGGGCACGCCATGACCTGTATGTCAGCGCCCTGGTGATTCGTCCCGGCGAACGCAAGAGCAATGCCACGCCTAAACGTGCGGTTGGCCTGCTGCATCTGCCGCTGGAACGTGCGCCGCGCAAACTGGCGCTGACCCTCACCGCTGCAGAAAAAATGCGCCCCAACCAGCCGCTCAAGGTCAAGGTACAGGCGCGCAATGCTGACGGCAGTATCCCGAAACAGGCGCAGGTGCTGGTGGCGGCGGTGGATGTCGGCATCCTAAATATCACCGACTACGCCACGCCGGATCCATTCGCCAACTTCTTCGGCCGCAAGGCTTATGGCGCGGATCATCTGGATATCTACGGCCAGTTGATCGAAGCCGGCCAGGGCCGGGTGGCCAAACTGGCCTTTGGTGGTGACGCGGCGCTGGCCGGTGGCGGCAAGCGTCCGGATACCAGTGTGCTGATCGTCGCGCTGCAGAGTGAGCCGCTGAAACTGAACGAGCAGGGTGAAGGCGAAGTCAGCCTGGCGATCCCTGACTTCAACGGCGAGCTGCGCTTGATGGCGCAAGCCTGGACCGACGAGCATTACGGCATGGGCGAAGGCAAGACAGTGGTCGCTGCGCCGCTGATTGCCGAGCTGTCGGCGCCGCGCTTCCTCGCCGGTGGTGATGAAACCACCCTGGCCCTGGACCTGAGCAACCTGTCTGGGCGCGAGCAGAAACTCGATGTGCAACTGAGTGCCGAAGGTCAACTGCGCCTGGCGCAGAACCCCGGCGCGGCGGTGGCACCGATCACCTTGGCTGACGGTCAGCGCACCATCCTGCGCATCCCGGTCAGTGCCTTGGGCGGCTATGGACAGGGGCGTTTCAAGGTCAGCGTTAACGGCCTGGCCCTGCCCGGTGAGGATCTGCCGCCGTTCAGTCGTGAGTGGACACTGGGCATTCGCCCGGCCTACCCGGCGCAGCTGCAGCACTTCCGCGCCGTGCTTAAAGACGAACCCTGGCTGCTGCCGGCCAATGCCCTGAGTGCCTTCGAGACGGCAGGGCTGGAAGCGCGGCTGGCGATTTCCAGTCGGCCGCCGCTCAACCTGGGCGAGCAGATTCGCGCGCTTAAAGCCTATCCATACGGCTGCCTGGAGCAGACCACCAGTGGTCTGTACCCGTCGCTGTACGCCGATGCCGCCACGCTGAAACGCCTGGGCGTGGAAGCCGAACCGGATGAGCAGCGCAAGCGCTCCATTGAGCTGGGCATCGAACGCCTGCTGAGCATGCAGCGCTACAACGGCAGCTTCGGTCTGTGGGGCGCGGACAGCGATGAGGAGTACTGGCTGACCGCCTACGTCAGCGACTTCCTCCTGCGCGCCCGCGAGCAGGGCTTCGGCGTACCGGAGGAGGCGCTGAAAAAAGCCAATGAACGCCTGCTGCGCTACCTGCAGGAACGCCAGCTGATCGAAGTCAATTACAGCGACAATGCCGAGCACAGCCGTTTTGCCGTGCAGGCCTACGCCGGTTACGTGCTGGCGCGCAGCCAACAGGCGCCACTGGGTGCCCTGCGCAGCCTGTACGAGCGGCGCAGCGATGCCCGCTCCGGCTTGCCGCTGGTGCACTTGGCCGTGGCCCTGCAGAAAATGGGTGACCAGCCGCGTGCCGACGAACTGCTGAACGCTGGCCTGGCCCGTGGCCGTGACAGCAACACCTGGCTGGCCGACTACGGTAGCCCGCTGCGCGACCAGGCGCTGATTCTGGCGCTGCTGGAAGAGCACGACCTGGCCGGCAATCGCCGTGAAGAGCGGCTGTTCAACCTGGCCGATGAAGTCTCCGGGCAACAGTGGCTGTCGACCCAGGAGCGCAACTCGCTGTACCTGGCCGGGCGTAACCTGCTGAGCAAGCCGGAGCCAAACTGGAGCGCCGCGCTGCAAAGCGGCAGCCTGGCCTTTGACCTGAGCAATGCCCAGCCGGGCCTCAAGCTCGATGGCAGTGACCTGGCGGCGCCGTTGAGCATTCGCAACGTGGCGAGCAAACCGGGCGACACGCCGCTGTACCAGCAGCTAACCCTGTCCGGCTACCCCAGCCAGGCCCCCGCCGCCAGCGGCGAGAACCTCAGCATCTACCGCGAGTACCTGGGCATGGACGGTCAGCCGCTGGACCTGAGCAATCTGCAAAGTGGCGAGCTGGTGCTGGTGCACCTGGCCGTATCCGCCAAGCAGCGCGTACCGGATGCCCTGGTGGTCGACCTGCTGCCGGCAGGCCTAGAGCTGGAGAACCAGAACCTGGCACAAAGCTCGGCCAGCCTGGATGACGCCAGCAGTGCGGTGAAAGAGTGGCGTGAGTCGATGCAGAACGCGGCGATCAAGCACCAGGAGTTCCGTGGTGATCGCTACGTTGCCGCGCTGGACGTCAACGGCTACGACACCACCCACCTGCTGTACCTGGCCCGCGCCGTCACCCCGGGCAGCTACCGCGTGCCGCCACCGCAAGTGGAGTCGATGTACCGGCCGAACTGGCAGGCGCTGGGCGAAAGCCCGGGGCGCTTGATAGTCAAGGAGCGCTAGAACCAGTCTCGGATCTGCTGCGCGTCGGCGCTACTGCGTTAAAAATGGCCTCGGAATGCTCATTTACAGCTCGTAAACTCCGCTTCCTCGGCTGTTTTGACCAGCCGGAGGCTGTTACTAACGTAGCGCCTTGTCTCGCTCTAGCTCGCTAGACCCGAAACAGGTTCTTAGAACGCACAAGGCCCGCCAGATTGGCGGGCCTTGTTGTTTAGTTGGTGTGATTTAACTGATCAGGCCACTGAGCAACCACAACCCCAGCACCAGCCATATCACCCCGGCAATGATCGAACGGCGGATAAAGGCGCGTACCGCCAGGTACAGCAGCCAGAGGCCGGCCACCAGCACGACGATGCTGAGCAATGATGGCGTCACCCCCAAGGCCTTGGACATGCCCGTGATAAAGCTGCTGACCGCACCGCCGAGCAGGCCGAAAAAGCCGCTCAAACCTTCGACGATAAAGCGGATCACCGAGCCAACCGCTTCGCCCAGGGATTCAAAAAAGCCTTCTACACCCATAGTTCTCGTTCCACTCAACGCTGCATGGATTGCTGCTGCGCGCCAGTGTGCCAGTGATTTGGCAGAATGGCAGCGTTGCTGGCCGTTTGTCAGTACAGCACCGCGATACAAGGAATGGCTCCGCGCATGACCCGCGTTAACCTGTTTTACCAGCGGCTTGTTGTGATCTGCCGTCAGCACCTCTGGCCGCTGTTGCGGCGGCCCTGGCTGGCGCTGCCGTTGGCTTTGCTGCTGGCACTGCTGGCGGCCGACCGCCTGTTTCCGTTGCCGCTGCCGGGGGATGACCTGGCCCGCGTGGTGCTGGCCGAGGACGGTGCGCCGCTGTGGCGCTTCGCCGACCAGGATGGCGTATGGCGTTATCCGGTCAGCCCCGGTGAGGTGTCGCCCTATTACCTGGAGGCGTTGCTGGCCTACGAGGATCGCTGGTTCTATCAGCACCCCGGGGTCAACCCGCTGGCGCTGGGCCGCGCGGCCTGGCAGAACCTCAGTGGCGGGCGCGTGCTATCCGGCGGCAGCACCCTGTCGATGCAGGTGGCGCGTCTGCTCGACCCGCATGCACGCAGCTACAGCGGCAAGCTCAAGCAGTTGTGGCGCACGCTGCAGCTGGAGTGGCACCTGTCCAAGGATGAAATCCTCACCCTCTACCTCAATCGCGCGCCGTTTGGCGGCACGCTGCAAGGGGTGGCGGCCGCCAGCTGGGCCTACCTGGGTAAATCACCGAGTCAACTGACCCGCGCCGAGGCGGCATTGCTCGCGGTGCTGCCGCAGGCACCCAGCCGTTTGCGCCCGGATCGTCATCCCGAGCGGGCGCAGGCGGCGCGCGACAAAGTGCTCAAACGCCTGGCCAGCTTCCAGATATGGCCGCAATCGGCGATCAACGATGCGCTGGAAGAACCGGTGCTGTTGGCGCCGCGTCAGGAACCGCGGCTGGCCCCATTGCTGGCACGGCGGCTGAATACGGCGGGCAGCCCACCGCTGATTCGCACGACGATCGATGCCGCCTTGCAGCGCCGTCTGGAAGACCTGCTGCTGGGCTGGCGGGCGCGGCTGCCAGAGCGCACTTCGGCGGCGATTCTGGTGGTCGAGCAACCCAGCATGGCGGTGCGCGCCTACCTGGGCTCAGTGGATATCAGCGATGCCAAACGCTTTGGCCATGTCGACATGATCAACGCCGTGCGCTCGCCGGGTTCGACGTTGAAGCCCTTTCTCTACGGTATGGCGTTGGATGAAGGGCTGATCCATTCCGAATCGCTGCTGCAGGATGTACCACGCCGTTATGGCGATTACCGGCCGGGCAACTTTGCGGCTGGCTTCAGCGGCGCGGTGTCGGCCAGTGAGGCGCTGGCCACCTCGCTCAATCTACCCGCCGTGCAACTGCTGGAAGCCTACGGGCCGAAGCGTTTTGCCGGTGAGCTGCGCAGCGCCGGCGTGCCCTTGCTGCTGCCACCGCTGGCCGAACCTAATCTGGCGTTGATTCTCGGCGGCGCCGGCAGCCGGCTGGAGGAACTGGTCAGCGGTTACAGCGCCTTTGCCCGCAGCGGCATGGCCGCACGGCTGCGTTTTCAGCCGCAGGATGGGCTGCATGAGCGGCGTTTGCTGTCGGCAGGCTCGGCGTGGATCGTGCGGCGTATTCTCAGCGGTCAGGCGCGCCCGGATCGTGACCCGCGTGCGCAACTGGTGCAGCGTCCGAGCCTGGCCTGGAAGACCGGCACCAGCTATGGCTTTCGTGATGCCTGGGCGATTGGCGTGGCGCCGCGTTACCTGATCGGCATCTGGATCGGCCGCCCTGACGGCACCCCGGTGTCCGGGCAGTTTGGCCTGGCGTCGGCCGCGCCACTGCTGCTGCAAGTGCATGATCTGCTGGTAAACCGCGACAGCCAGCGCGGCATTGCCTTGCCGATAGACCCGCAGCCGGCCTCGGTCGGTGTGGCCGCCATCTGTTGGCCGCTGGGTCAACCGCTCGACAGCCACGACCCCAACTGCCGGCGTCAGCGCTTTGCCTGGACCCTGGAGGGGACTACGCCGCCGACCTTGCAGGCGCGGGATCAGCCGCTGGGCCTGGGCTTGCAGGAAACCTTCTGGGTCAATGCCCTGGGCCTGCGGGTGGACGCCAGTTGCCCGGGGGCTCGCGCGCAGCATCTGGCGCTGTGGCCGGCACCGCTGGAGCCCTGGCTGCCACGCCGCGAGCGGCGCAGTGCGCGCCTGCCGGCGGTGGACCGGCAATGCCCGCCGCAACAGGTTGTCGCCAGTGCGCCGTTGTCGATTGTCGGGGTGCGCGAAGGCGATCGTTTGCGCCGCCCTGCCGGCAGCGCCGAGCCGTTGCGCTTACAACTGTCTGCGCTGGGTGGTAGTGGTCGGCGCTGGTGGTTTGTCGACGGCCAGCCGGTGGCGGAAACTACGGCCGAAGCTGTGCTGAGCCAGAGCTTTGCGCGCGCCGGGCGCTACCAGCTCAGTGTGCTCGACGAGAGCGGCCAGACCGCCAAATTGAGTTTCAGCCTGTCCAATTGAGGTCGTTTGCCCGCTGTCCGTCAATGGACGGGCTACGCTGCTAGCAACAGGTGCTCGGCAAAGTGCCGGGCAGCAGCGCAGGGAAAAGCCATGTCGATGACCTACAAGGCAAGTGCGTTCTGGCTGTGCGGATTGCTGTTCAGCGCCTGGCTGGCGGCGGCGCAGTGGTCCGGACCACATGACGGGCCGCCGGCGCGCAGCGGCATGCAGGTCAGCTTTATTGCGGCAGATTTTCGTAACGGTGGTGTGGTCGGCGTGTATCGCAGCTTCGAGCGGGCGGCCAAGCTGCTTGGCTGGCAGGTGCACGCGGTGGATGGTCGAGGCGACCCGGCAGAGATCCGGCGCGTAGCGGCGCAGGTGCTGGAGCGCTCCCCGCAGGGGGTGGTGCTCGGCGGTTTTGACCCGCAGGCCCTCGGCGCGTTGATCGATGACTTCAAACGCCAGGACATTCCCCTGGTCGGCTGGCATGCCGGAGATCGGCCAGGGCCGACTGAGGCGCTGTACAGCAACATCACCAGTGACCCGCAGCAGGTGGCCGATCTGGCGGTGGAGTACGCGATGCGTGATGGCCCGATTGGTGTGGTGATTTTTACCGACAGCCAGTTCGCCATCGCCACGGCCAAGACCGAACGGATGGCTGAGCGCCTGGCGCAGTGTGAGCAATGCCGCCTGCTGAGCATTGAGGATTTGCCGATTTCTGCCGTGAGCAAGGGCATGGATGAGCGGGTGCGTACGCTGCATCGGCGCTTCGGCAGTCAGTGGAGCCACACGTTGGCGATCAACGATGTGTACTACGACCATATCAACGTGCCGCTCAACGCCCTGGGGCGTAAGGACCTGCGCAATATTTCTGCGGGTGATGGTTCAGCCAAGGCTCTGGGGCGTATTCATTCCGGCCTCTCGCAACAAGTAGCGACGGTGGCCGAACCCTTGAGCGTGCAGGGCTGGCAGTTGGTTGACGAGCTGAACCGGGCATTTGCCGGTACGCCCCCGAGCCAGTTTGTTTCCGCGCCGCTGCTGATCACCCCCAGTGTGTTGCAGGAGAGCGATGACCTGAGTATCGAACTGGATTTCAGCCACGAAGAGGCCTATCTGCGCTTGTGGCGGCAGCTGCAGTGAGAGGCGCTGCGGGCGGGTTAAAGTCGGCGTAGGGGCTGGCCGATAGCTGTTATACGTCGGCAGATTGTTGAGTTTGTGTACATGATTGTATTCAATCTGCCCTTTCCAATAATAAACATAAGGTAACCCTCCATGAGCGTGTGGAAACGCAGCATTCAGTGGCAGCTGATTCTCAGCATGGGCGCTGCCCTGCTTGCCAGCATTCTGATTGTGGTCGGCGTCTATTCGGCGGTGGTCAATCGCCTGAGTGAGCGCTTTCTGGTCGAAGAAGCACTGCCGGCTCGGGTGCTGGCGATCCGCAATGATCTGGAGCGGGTGCTCACTGCGCCGATTACGGCCAACGCCGGGATTGCCAGCAACGCGTTCATTCAGGATTGGCTGGCCGCAGGTGAAGATGAGGGCCTGCGTGATGCCGTGGCACGTTATCTGGATGGCGTACGCGTGCAGCAGAACGCCATGACCACCTCGATTGCCGTACTGGAAAGCGGCAACTATTTCACCGGCACCGGCCTGGCGCGGGTCATCAGCCGTGATCAGCCGGAGAACCAGTGGTTCTACAAACTGGTCGACAGCAGCCGCGATCAGGTGCTGGAAATCGACATCGACAAGGGCACGCGCCTGCCCACCCTGTTTATCAACCAGCGCATCAAGCAGGGCAGCAAGACGCTGGGTGTGTCCGGTCTGGGTTACAGCCTCAAGGCCATGTCGGAAATGATTCGTGATTTTCGCTTTGGTGAGCGCGGCCAGGTGTTCCTGATCGATGCCCAGGGCGATATCAAGGTGCACCCGCAGGCCGAGCTGAGCGGCAGTGGCCGTCTGGCCGAGCTGTTTGGCCAAGGCCCGGCTGACCAGTTGCTCAGCAGCGGCGGCAAGGCGGTGCGCTTCGAGCGTGACGGCGAGGCATACCTGGCCGTGGCGCAGAAGCTCGGCAGCCTGGACTGGCTGCTGGTCAGCGAGGTGCCGGAAGCGGAAATCTACGCTGAAGCGCGTCAGGCGCTGTTTATGACCAGCGCCATCGGCATTGGTGTGGCGTTGCTGTTCCTTGGCCTGGTGGTGGTTCTGGCGCGTAGTCTGGTGCGACCGATCCGTCAGGTGACTGCTGCGCTGGTGGAAATCGGCGGTGGTGGCGGTGACCTGACCCGTCGTCTGGATGAGTCGCGCGAGGACGAGCTGGGTGACCTGGCCCGTGGCTTCAACCGCTTTATCGGCGGTCAGCGCAGCCTGATCAGTGATGTGTTGGCGACCAGTGAGCGTTTGCGCGCCTCGGTCAGCCAGGTGGCGCAGGTGGTCGACAACACCGCCGGACGTTCCAGCCAGCAGCAGGAAATGACCGACATGGTCGCCACGGCCGTGCACGAGATGGGCCTCACCGTGCAGGAAATTGCGCGTAACGCCAGCAGTGCGGCGCAGTCATCGCAAAGCGCGCGGGACGAGGCGCAGGGCGCACGTAATGAAGTGCGCCAATCCATCGGGCATATCGAGAGCATGTCCACTGATATTGGCAATGCCGCCGCCGCAGTCAGTGAGCTGGCCGAGCAGGTGGCTTCGATTGATCAGGTACTGGCCGTGATTCGCGGGATTTCCGAGCAGACCAACCTGCTGGCGCTCAACGCCGCCATCGAAGCCGCGCGGGCTGGGGAGATGGGGCGCGGTTTTGCTGTGGTTGCCGACGAGGTACGCACCTTGGCCAGCCGCACGCAGAGTTCGACCGATGAAATCCAGCAGATGATCCAGCGCCTGAAACAGGGTGCGGAAACTGCCGTGAGCTCGATGCATGCCGGCCAGCGGGCTACCGGTACTGGCGTAGAAGCCAGCCAGCGTACCGGGCAGTCGCTGAGTGCGATTACCGAGCAGATTGAACGCATCAGCGATATGAATACCCAGGTAGCCACCGCCACCGAGGAACAGTCATCGGTGACTGAGGAAATCAACCGCAACGTACAGGGCATTGCCGACCTGGCCCATGCCACGGCTGGTGAGGTGCAGGTGTGCAAGGAAGATTGCCAGACCCTGCGTGCGCTGGCGGATGACCTGGCCAAGCAGATGGGTAACTTCCGCCTCTAGGCTCAGGGAACAGGTCCTGGTGTGGTGGCAGCCTGGCTGCCGCCTATGTCAGGCCAGTTCGATACGGTTACGTCCGGCGCTCTTGGCCTGGTAGAGGGCGTCATCAACCCGCTTGAAGAAGGCTTCGGCACTGCCGTCACGCAGCATGTCGTAACAGCCGACGCCCAGGCTCGCCGTCAGTGGCAGACGGGTGCCGGGGACGTTGAAACCTTCGCGCTCCAGCTCCTGACGGAACTGCTCGGCCAGCTGGCGGGCCTGTTCCAGCGGGGTGTTGGGCATAAGGATGCCGAACTCTTCGCCGCCCAGGCGCAGCAGGGCGTCACTCTCGCGGCGAAAGTTCTGCCGCATCCGATCGGCAAAGGCACTCAGACAGCTGTCGCCACAGCTGTGGCCGTATTCGTCGTTGATCCGCTTGAAGAAATCGATGTCCAGCAGCACCAGGGATAGCGGCTGGCTCTGCCGCTGGGCGTTGGCCACCATCACCGGGAACAGGTTGTTGAACTGATAGCGGTTGCCCAGCTGAGTCAGGCTGTCGGTGCGGCTGAGCCGCTCCAGTTTTTCCTGCTGCTCAAGCAACTGCAGCTCCAGGGCCAGGGTGTTGTGGTATTCGCGGTTGCTGCGGTTGAGTGCCAGCAGCAGGTAGCTCAGGTAGAAACTCAGGGTGATCAGCGTGGCGTACTGCTCGCGCCAGTCCACGGCCAGGCTGATCAGGCCCGGCAGGTAGATCAGCAGCAGGGCGAGGATTGCGCGCTTCTTGCGCATGGCGAAGTTGAAGGCCAGCGCGGTGCTGAAGGCGATGGTGCTGAGGGTGGCGATGATCGCCGAGTCACTGAACTGGGCATCCTTGTGCGCCAGCGCGTGGGCCAGGCCCCAGCTTAGTGCGGTGAGCAGGATCAGGCCCCAGTGCAGGTTGAGCCAGCGCTTGAGGCTGGCATCACTCTGCTCCTCTGGCAGGCGGTGCAGCAGGCGCAGCGCCAGTAGCAGGGCGAAGATGCTGATGCCGACGAGCCCTGGAATGATCAGCGCGCCTGGCTGATTGCTGAAACCCCAGACCAGCGCCCAGGCCAGCAGGTAATAGATACCTCCCAGCGGCGAGCGGATGCGAGTGTCTTGGGCTTCACGCCACAGTACGAAGGCCTTGGGCTGGCGGGGGAGCTGGGCTTCAGTCATGGTCTGTGATCACAAATACGGCTTTCTGGCAGCATAACCCGTCCAAACTGAAAAAGCTGTCACATCGCCAGCTTTGCTCAAATCGGCAATTCGGCACTCAACTTGCTTGAGTCTGAGGCGAAAACCCGGACATTGCGCGGTTTGATCGCTCCGTGCGGCAGTTTTCTGGTGACCTCGGTGAGACTGGACTAAAACCAAAGGATAAGGCCGTAGTTCTTCCCGTCGCTGCGCAAGGTGTTGGTGGCCAGTGAGCTGCGCTGTTTTGTGTTGGCTAGGCAGGCGAGGTGAGCATGTTGCGAGGGCGAAGTGCGTGGCTGCTGGGGTTGCTGCTGGTGGCACAGATGGGGATGGCGGCCAGCTTTCCCGAGCGGCCGCTGACCATGATCATCGGTTATGCCGCAGGCGGTAGCACCGATCTGCAGGGGCGGGTACTGGCGCAGGTGCTGGAAGAACAGCTGGGCCAGCCGGTTAGCGTTAACAACCTGCCGGGCGCTGGCGGTGCGGCCGCGACGGCGATGCTGGCCAGCAGCCTTGAGCAGGGCTACGTGTTCCAGTTCGGCGGCTCGTCGGTGGTGAGCATTGCGCCGCTGTTGTCGCCGGCGTCCTATGGCGTTGACAGCTTTACCTACGTCGCCGGCATGTCTCTGGAACAGCCGGCCTTTGTCACCGGCGCTACGCGTGGCATCAACGACTGGCCAGGGCTGTTGGCCTACCTGCGCACCAATCCTGGGCAGGTGTATGTCAGCCAGGCCGCGGAGGATCGCCTGATCCTGCGGGCGATTGCCAAGCGCGAAGGCTTGCAACTGCGCACCGTGCCCACCTCCGGCGGAGCCGGAATGGCACCGCTGGTGATCTCCGGCGATGCGGTGTTTGCCTACAGCGGCGGCACGCATACCGGCTACACCGCATCCGGTGAGATGCGTGTGCTGGCCAGCCTGGCGGACCAGCGCCTTCTCGGTTACCCCGAGGCACCGACCCTGCGCGAACTGGGTTATGAGCTTGGCTTGCAGACCATGCGTATTGTCATGGTGCCGGCCAACACCCCGGCCGAACAGGTTGAGGTGCTGGCCAATGCCTTGGCGGCGGCAGCCAGAGATCCACGTTTTATCGAGGTGACCGAGCAGCGCATTCGCCAGCCGGTAACCTTTATGCGCGGCGATGAGATCAAGCCAGTGCTGCTGCGGCAGATGCATGAGTACCGAACGCTGATTGATGAAATTGGCTTGCACTAGGGGCTGGATGCCACCCGGTTACCCCTGAGGCGTGAAGGCGGATGAGTAGTAGTCACAGATCGATGCCCAAAGCGGCACGCTGGGAATTGAAGTTCTCCACCCGAATTGCCCTGCTGTTCGGCGTACTCGGCATGGTGGCGATCAGCATGGTCATGGTCTATTCGCTGCGCACTGCCGAAGCCAACCTGCAGAGTGAGATTCGCCACAGCCTGGCCCAGTATCAGCGCACCCTGGTCAGCCAGATCGAAACCCGCCTGCAACTGCTTGAGGTCTATCTGCACAGCGCCTCGGCGCGGCGCACGGTGAGTGCGCTGTCCGAGCAGACGTTGGCCGTGGAAGAGCTTGCTGCGGATGTGGCCTTCATGTTCCAGGATGCCAATATCGATTCGCGTCTGGAGCTGTTCTTCCTGCTCGATCCCACCGGCGAGCTGGTGATGGATGCCGGCCTGCCCCTGCATAACATCAAACCGCTGGTCGGCGCCTTGCGCGCGCCGCTGCATTACGTGCAGGGTTGGTCGCTGGTTGAGGTTGGCGCGCAGAGTGCCTTGCTCAAGGCCACGCCGATTTTCGACCCGGCCACTGTGCAGCTGCGCGGCTATCTGTTCGTCGGCCTGGCGCTGGGGCAGAACCGTGCCTTCCTGACTGAGCTGAGCGACAGCACCAGCCTGGATCTGCTGGTGCTGGGGCATGCCCAGCAAGCGCTGATGTGGCAAGGCGACAGCACGCTGGGGCTGCGCGGCGAGGCGGAGCTGACTCGCCTGGCCCGTGATGGCGACGGGTTGTATGTGCAGCGTTTCCCGATCACCCTGAGCGGTGTTGCCGAGCCGTTCTGGCTGACGTTGGGGGTGTCGGATAAACGCTTCGCCTCGGTCTACGACAGCTACCTGCAATCGTTTCTGCTGGTCAGCAGCGGTTTTCTCCTGCTGCTGCTGGTGGCTGCCTGGTTGTTGCGGGTCAACCATGATCGGGCGATCAATCAACTGCTCGGGTTTATTGAGGCCACCCAGGCCGGCGAGCGCGGTCTGTGTTTCCAGCCCACCGGTATCTATGAGTACAACCGGGTCGGCGTGGCGATGCAGCACATGGTCGAAGACCTGCATATCGCTGCGACGGTGTTCGAGTCCGCCGAAGGCATGCTGGTGACCGACGCGCAGTTTGTGGTGCTGCGCGCCAATCCGGCCTTCAGCCGCATGAGCGGTTACAGCGAAAGCGAAGTGGTGGGCAAACCCCTCGACGGCACCCTGATGCCGGACAGTTTTGCCAGCAATCGAGCTGCCATGCAGTCAGCGCTGGCTGAGCAGGGCGCCTGGCAGGGGGAAATGCTCGGCCGGCGCAAGAATGCCCAGGAGTATCCACAATGGCTAAGCATTGCTGCCGTGCGCAGCGGCGGGGCGAACCAGCACGTCACTTATGTGATTACCCTGGCCGATACTACCCAGCGCAAGGCGGCTGAACAACGCATCGAGCAACTGGCCTACTACGATCCGTTGACCAGCCTGCCCAACCGCCGCCTGCAACACGAACGTCTGGAGCGTGCCCTGCAGGCCAGCGAGAACAGCCGCCAGCGTGGCGCGGTGCTGTTTATCGACCTGGATAACTTCAAGATCCTCAACGATGCCCGTGGCCATGACATCGGTGATCAACTGTTGCAACAGGTGGCCGAGCGCCTGAGTGGCTGTGTGCGGCAGACCGACAGCGTGGCGCGCATCGGTGGCGATGAGTTTGTCATCCTTCTGGAGAACCTTGGCATCGAACCGCTGGAGGCGGCGCAACTGGCCGAGAGCATCGCCGGCAAGATCCTCTTCACCCTGCGCCAGCCCTTCAGCGTGGGTGGTGTGGAGCATTTCAGCACGTTGAGCATCGGTATCGCCATGTTCAACGGTAAAGGCGAGCCGCTGGACGACCTGCTCAAACAGGCCGACCTGGCCATGTACCAGGCCAAGGCGCAGGGGCGTAACACCAGCTGTTTCTTCGAGGCGCAGATGCAGCAGCGGGTGATGCAGCGCGCCAGCCTGGAGAGCGACCTGCGCCAGGGACTGCTGAAAAGCGAGTTCATTCTCTACTACCAGGCGCAGATCGATCAGCGCGCGGGCCTGCAGGGCGCCGAAGTGCTGCTGCGCTGGCAGCACCCGCAGCGCGGCCTGCTCACCCCGGGCGAGATCATCCCGATAGCCGAAGGCTGCGGGCTGATTCTGCCGCTGGGCGAATGGGTGTTGCAGACGGCCTGCGCGACCCTGGCGCAGTGGGGGCGCTCGGCCGAGTTGCGCCATCTGAGCCTGTCGGTCAACGTCAGTGCCAAGCAGTTGCAGCAGCCCGATTTTGTCGAGCAGGTGCTGCAGATCGTGCAGCGCAGCGGCTGCAACCCCAGCAGCCTGAAGCTGGAAATCACCGAAAGCATGCTGCTTGATGGCCGTGAGGCAGTCATCGCCAAGATGGCCCGGCTCAAGGCGCATGGCCTGCGCTTTGCCCTGGATGACTTCGGCACCGGCTACTCGTCGTTGTCCTACCTCAAGACCCTGCCATTGGATCAGCTGAAGATCGATCGTTCCTTTGTCTGCGACCTGCTCAGCGATAACCAGGATGCCGACATTGCCTGCACCATCGTGTCCCTGGCGCATGCGCTGAAGCTGGACGTGATCGCCGAGGGGGTGGAAACCCAGGCCCAGTGCGAACGCCTCAGCAGTTATGGCTGCACCTGCTTCCAGGGCTACTACTTTGGCCGGCCGGTGCCGCTGGAACAGCTGTTTGCCGCTGCGGCGACCGAGCCGGGTTAAGCGGGCTTAGTGCCCGAGCACTTGGTCGATGGCTTCGGGCTTTTCGTGCACGCCAAAGCGATCAACGATGGTCGCGCTGGCTTCGTTAAGGCCGAGCACTTCGACCTCACTGCCGCTGCGACGCAGTTTCAGCACCACCTTATCCAGCGCTGCGACGGCCGTGATGTCCCAGAAGTGTGCGCGGGACAGGTCAATCACCACCTTGCTCAGGCCTTCACGCAGGTCAAAGGCACTGACGAACTTGTCGGCTGAACTGAAGAACACCTGCCCGACCACCTGGTAGGTGCGCTGGCCGGTTGTGCTGTCCAGCGCCGAGGTGATGTACAGGTAATGGCCGATCTTGTTGGCGAAGAACATCGCCGCCAGCAACACCCCGACAAACACGCCATAGGCCAGGTTATGGCTGTAAACGGTGACCGCCACGGTGGCGAGCATGACGATGTTGGTCGACAGCGGGAAAGTACGCAGGTTGCGCAGCGACGCCCAGCTGAAGGTGCCGATCGACACCATGATCATCACCGCCACCAGCGCCGCCATGGGGATCTGCCGTACCCAGTCACTGAGAAACACCACCATCAGCAGCAGTACGCTGCCGGCCACCAGGCAGGACAAACGGCCCCGACCACCGGATTTCACGTTGATCACTGACTGGCCGATCATCGCGCAGCCCGCCATGCCGCCCATCAGGCCAGCGGCGATATTGGCCACGCCCTGGCCTTTGCATTCACGGTTCTTGTCGCTTTCGGTATCGGTCATGTCATCGACGATGGTCGCGGTCATCATCGACTCCAGCAGGCCAACCACGGCCAGTGCGGCGGAATAGGGGAAGATGATCGCCAGGGTCTCGAACGTCAGGGGCACGTCCGGCCAGAGGAAGATCGGCAGGGTGTCCGGCAGTTCACCCATGTCGCCGACGGTGCGGATATCCAGGCCGAAATACACCGCCACAGCGGTCATCGACAGGATGCACACCAGCGGCGACGGGATCAGGCGGCCCAGCGTCGGCACATAGGGAAACAGGTAGATGATGGCCAGGCCCGCCGCACACATGGCGTAGACCTGCCAGGTGACGTTAGTCAGCTCGGGCAGCTGCGCCATGAATATCAGGATGGCCAGGGCGTTGACGAAGCCGGTGACCACCGAGCGCGAGACAAAGCGCATCAGTGAGCCGAGTTTGAGGTAACCCGCGCCAATCTGCAGCACGCCGCACAGCAGTGTTGCGGCCAGCAGGTATTCCAGACCATGGTTTTTCACCAGGGTCACCATCAGCAGGGCCATGGCTCCGGTGGCGGCGCTGATCATGCCCGGGCGGCCACCGACAAAGGCGATCACCACGGCAATGCAGAAGGAGGCATACAGGCCGACTTTGGGGTCGACCCCGGCGATGATCGAGAAGGCGATGGCTTCCGGGATCAGCGCCAGCGCCACCACCAGACCGGCGAGTACATCGCCGCGAATGTTAAAGAACCAGGTGTTTTTCAGGTGTTGCAGCATGGTCATTTCCAAAGGCGGGGGCGCCGCGGCCAGCCAATAGGCCCAGCCGCGCCGGACGATGAGTCGGGCACGCGACGCTTGGCGATAGGTTGGGCAGGCAAGGCGCAGGGCAAAAAAACGCCGCGCACTTTAACACAGCGGGATCGCCACCCATGGAGCAGGTGCCGGGTGGCTAGCTGCGGCGGATCAGCCAGATACCGGCAACGATCAGCAGCAGGCCGCCGACTTTGCCTGCGCTGATCGGCGCTTCACGAAAACCGGCCCAGCCGAAGTGGTCCAGGGTCAGGGCCATGCTCAGCTGCCCGGCGATCACCAGCACCATAAACAGCAGAGCACCGACGCGTGGGCCGGCAAAGGCGGCGGTGGCGATAAACATCACCCCCAGCAGGCCGCCGCTCCAGTGCCACCAGGTCAGACCTTTGAGCGCGGCGAAGCTGGGGAACTCGCGCTGCACCAGCACCAGAATCAGCAGCGCCAGAGTGCCGACGGCAAAGGACACCAGTGCGGCGGCCAGCACGCTGGACACCTGCTTGGCCAGTTGACCGTTGATCCCGGCTTGCAGCGGCAGGCAGGCGCCGGCAACGAAGGGCAGGGCCATCAACCACCAGATCGGGGCAGGCATGGGCATATCTCCAGGCGTGCAGGGCGGGCGATTATGCCGCAAATGCACAGCACGCCGTCAGCCTCACCAGGGCAAGGTCTGGCCCTGGTAGTCGAGGAAGGTGCAGCGTCGGCGGCCCAGTTCAGCGCTGATCACCTGATACAGCCCTGCTGCGCTATCCGCCACGCTCAAGGGAGCATCGGCGCCGCCCATGGCCGTGCGCACCCAGCCTGGATGTAGGGCCAGCAGGCTCCAGGGCAGTTCGGCATAATGGCTGCTCCAGCTCAGCAGCAGGCTGTTCAGCGCGGCCTTGCTGGCACCGTACAGCGGCATGTCGAGGGCGCGGTTGAGCTGCAGGCTGGCCATTTGCGAACTGATAAAGGCCATCACCCCGCCGGCTTCGATGCGCCCAGCCAGCTGTTGCCCCAGGCTGATCGGCGCAACGGCATTGGCGAGAAACAGCTGGCCGATCTCCGCGTTGTTGGCCTGGCGCGGGTCCTGGTGCGCTGGGCCGTAGATGCCAGCATTGAACAGGGCGCAGGTCAGCGCTTGGTCGCCCAGCGCGCGGTCGATCAGTTGGCCAGCCTCGCGCTGCAGCAAATCGCACTCAATCAGCTGCAGGCGCTGGCCATGTTGTGTGGCCAGCGCCTGCAATTCGTGACTACCCGCCAGGTTGCGGATCACGGCGTGCACCTGCCAGCCCGCCTGCACAAAGGCCTGGGTCAAGCCCAGGCCAATGCCGCGCGAGGCGCCGGTGATCAGGATGCGGCGGCTTAGGGCCACTGCATTTCACCCTTGAGCACCTTGGCGCTCAGCTCCAGGCTGCTGGCGTCGAGCAGCTGTGGGTACTTGGCCTTCATCGCTGCGATCAGCGCCTGGCTGTTCTGGGCCTTGGGCAGCGCCGCTTCCAGGTCATTGAGGTAATTGCGGGTAAAGCGCAGGTCATCCAGGTTCAGTTTCGGCTGGCCCATAAAGTGCCCAGGCACCAGGGTTTTCGGTTGCAGCGCTTGCAGTTCATCCAGGGATTTCAGCCAGGATTTACGCGCTTCTGCGGTTTGTGCATCGGCAATCCAGGGGTGGATGTTGGCGTAGGTCAGCACGCCGCCGACCACCGCCTTGATGCTCGGAATCCACAGGCTGGTGTGCTTGGGGTCATGGCCGATCAGCTCGATGCGCTGGCCTTCCAGGCTCAGATGGTCGCCTTGCAGCGCTTGCGGTACCACGGTGCGGGCCGGGGCGCTGTCCTTGAGGATCGGGCCCCAGTAGGCCAGCTTCGGCTCGCGGCTTTTCTCGATATAGGCGATGGTCTGCGGCGTGGCCAGGACTTTGGCCTTGGGGAAGGCACGGGTCAGGGTGTCCAGGCCGAAGTAGAAATCCGGGTCGCCGTGGCTGATAAAGATGGTGGTCAGGGTCTTGCCGCTGGCCTGAATGCGCTCGACCAGTTCCTGCGCTTCGCGGTTGGAGAACTGCGCATCGACCAGGATGGCCTCGCGTTCGCCGCTGATCAGCGTCGAGGTTACCGGGAAGATGGCCTTGTCGCCTGGGTTGTAGACATCCAGGGTCAGCGGTTGGGCGAAGGCGGTGGTGGCCAGGGTCAGCAGGCTGGCGCTGGCGAGCAGGGTGCGCAGGTGAGTGATGATCGACATGGGGAACTCCTGTTGAGTGAATGAGTTCATCTTAGTTGCTTTAAATAGATCAAAAAGCTCCGTAATCTGCGCATATTTGTTGCGTTAAATGGGCTAATTATGGATCGCCTGACGGCTACGCGGGTTTTTGTCGAAGTAGTGGAACGCGGCAGCCAGACCGCCGCCGCCAATGCGCTGGAGATGTCGCGGGCGATGGTCTCGCGTTACCTCGGCGAGCTGGAAACCTGGGTCGGCGCGCGCCTGCTGCACCGCACCACGCGCAAGCTGAGCCTGACCGGTGCCGGTGAGCAGTTGCTCGGCCAATGCCGCGAGATGCTGGCCATGGCCGAGGCCATGCAGAGCGTCAGCCGTACCGATGAGGCTGCGCCGCGAGGTACCTTGCGCATTGCCTGCAGTCAGTCGCTGGCTCAGGCTTGGCTGGTGCACGCGCTGGATGACTTCACCCACCTGTATCCGCAGGTCAGCATCGACCTGTTGGTGGGCAGTCAGGCGGTCAACCTGGTGGAAGCGCGTATCGACCTGGCCCTGCGCATCACCAACCAGCTCGACCCCAACCTGATCGCGCGTCAGCTGGCGGTATGCCGCTCGGTGGTGTGCGCCACCCCGGCGTACCTGGCCAGGCATGGCACGCCGCAGCGGCCCGAGGAACTGGCCCAACACAACTGCCTGAGTTACGCCTACTTCGGCCGCAGCATCTGGGAGTTTTCCCGCGCCGGTGAGCCGCATGCCGTGGCGGTCAGCGGCAACCTCAGCGCCAATGAATCCATGGTGCTGCTGGAGGCGGTGTTGGCCGATATCGGCATCAGTCTGCAGCCGCGCTATTCGGTCGGCGCGCATCTGCGTTCCGGAGCGCTGGTGCAGTTGCTGCCTGACTACGAGCCGCAGCAACTGGGTATTCATGCGCTGTACGGCACGCGCCGACAGATGCCGCCGGCGCTGCGGGCGCTGCTGGATTTTCTGGTCGAGCGGTTGGCGAATCGACCGGACTGGGACCTGTAAACCGCTCTACAGGGGCTTGCTGAACTGGATCAGCGCGACGCGCTGGCCCTTGGGATCGCGGCGTTCGAGCGCATCACTGAGGGCATAGCCGAGCTTGGGGTAGAGCAGCAGGCCGGCGCTGTTGGCGTTGAAGCACGACACCTGCATGCGTTTGGCATGGTAATGCTCCCGCGCCAACTGCTCCATCACCGCCACCAGATAATGCGCTACGCCTTGACCACGGGCCCAAGGGGCGACCATCAGGTTGCCCAGCGCGCAGTGCTCGTCGTAGTGCCATTGGTAGAAGTTGGCAAAGCCGGCCACCCGGCCATCGAGCAGCACCACGGTGCTGTCGCGGCGTTCGGCCATGGCGGCGGCCAGCTGACCGATGCTCAGCGGCCAGTCGGCCTTGGGGTAGCAGAAGAACAGCTCATCGGCGTTCTGTGGAAAACCGACGATCTCGACCAGGTCAGCCGCCGCAGCGGGGCGGTGGCTGAGGTGTGGGGTGGGGTTCATGCAACATCCTTGTCGGTCAGCGGGGCGGGTACTGGTTCAGTACGTCGGCAACGGTACGGCGTATCGCAGCCTCGCGCTCGCTGGGGCTGGGTTGGCGGCTGCGCAGGACCTGTTCGGCACTGCCGCGCCAGACCAGTTTGCCGTCCTTGCCGTCGAGCAGATCGATCTGCAGGGTGCCGACTTGATAGTCCAGGGTGCGGGTTTCCACGTAACTCGGGCCGCCCCAGAAACCGCCATTCCAGGGATTGCCCCAGGCGCCGCCGAGCTGGGTGCTGACCTGCTGCTGGCGATTGTCGATGATCATCCACACCTGCACCTTGAGGTCACCTGGCGTGTTCGCCGCTGCCGGGCGCAGACCGCGTTGATCGAGCTGTTGGCTGATCGCCGTGCGGATGCGCTGATCTGTCAGGTCGCTTTTCAGACGCGGATCATCAGGTTTGTATTGCACGGCCGGTTCCTGCCAACTCCAGCTGCGGTAGGCGGCAAAATCCCGGTCGGGATCAAAGTCGCGTTCCAGCTGCGGCGTCTGGCAGGCGCTGAGGATCAGCAACAGGGGCAGTAACAACAGTGGTGCACGCATGGGTGCTCTCCTTGAGTTCAGCAATCAGTTTGGAGGATATGCCGCCAGGGCCTGTTGTACGGCGTTGCGCAGCGCGGCGGCGCGTTCACTCTGGCTGCCGCTGTTGCGGGTTTCGGCGTGGCCGTTCCACACCGGTTGACCGTTCTGGCCATCGAACAGTTCGATGCGCACCACCATGACGTCTTCGGTATAGCTGCGTACCAGCGGCGCGCTGCCCCACATGCCGTAGTCATTGCCATAGCGACTATGGCCGTAATGGCTGCCGTACTGTTCCGTGACCTGACGCAAGCGCTGCTCCAGACGCAGCTCGGCGCTGACCTTGAGGTCGCTGGTTTTACCGACGCGGTGCGGGCGCAGGCCGCGTTGGTCGAGGGCATTGCTCAGGACCTCCTGCACCTGCTCGGAACTGGCCCAGGCCGTACCGGCAGGCAGGCGTTGCCAGCTCCAGGTACGGTAGCCGGCGAAGTCGCGAGGCGCTGCCGGGTAGGCGCTGCGGTCCAGTTGCTGGGGCGAGTGCGCAGGTGCCGGCGGCATCGGTTTGCTGTCGGCGACATAGGGGTTCTGGCTCTGGCAGGCAGCGAGGCTGGTCAGGAGCAGTAGTGCGCCCAGTTTTTTCATTGAATGTTCAGCCTCCAGTGAGAGGGCAATCAGCGTGGCCGGCAGATCCAGTGCAGATAACGCCCCAGCCCGGCAAAGCTGGGGTGGCGGCGGTAGGCCAGTTCCATTTCCAGCAGGTCGAGGAGCTCGGCCTTGGCCTGAAAGGGCTGTGGCATATAGTCGTGAAACACCCGCACACCACTCTGGCTTTCGACCTGCCAATTAGCCTCAAGTTGCGCCGCCAGCTCGCGCGGATCAAGCGGCATCTGCGGGGTCAGGCTCTGTTTTTCCCCAGCGAATTCGGCCTTGCGCAACTTGCGGAAGTGGCCCTTGAGCAGGTTGCGGTAGATCAGCGCATCCTTGTTGTAGAACGCCAGCGACAGCCAGCCGCCGGGCGCGCACAGCTGGTGCAGCACCGGCAGGATGCTGTGCGGTTCGGCCAGCCACTCCAGCACTGCATGGCAGATCACCAGGTCATAGGGTTGCTCCAGCTGGCCGAGCAGGTCCTGCCAGGGCGCCTGGATAAATGTGGCGTGTTGCCCGGCAGCGGCAAAGCGCTCACGGGCACCAGTGAGCATCGGCTCGGCGGGTTCGCTCAGGGTTACCTGATGGCCACGCTCGGCCAGCCATAGCGACATATGGCCAAGCCCCGCGCCAATATCCAGCACTCGCAACGGGCGTTCCGGTAGCGCTTCGGCCAGATCAGCCTGGAGCACGGCCAGGCGAATTGCGCCCTTGGCGCCGCCATAGATTTTCTCGGCAAAGCGCGTGGCCAGCTCGTCGAAGTGCCGATCACTCATGGGCTGTGCTCCCGAGGAAGCGCCGTTCGTTGTCGGCCAGCTTGGCGCGCACCACCTGTTCCATATCCAGGCCCAGCTCGCCGCATAGCAGTATCAGGTAGAGGATCACGTCGCCGATTTCCTGGCCTGCATGGGTCAGTTTTTCCGGCGGCAATTGCTGTGATTGGGCCTCAGTCAGCCACTGAAAGATTTCCACCAGCTCGGCCATTTCCACGCTGGCGGCCATGGCCAGGTTCTTCGGGCTGTGGAAGGGCCGCCAGTCGTTGTGGTCACGAATGGCGTGCATGCGGGTGGTCAGTTCGGCGAGGTTCATCAGGCGCTCCAGCAAAGAGGAGCATAGCTTCGGGGTTTGCCGGCCGGTCTTCAAGCCGGCAAACCGCTGCGGCGGGTTATGGGTAGCCGCTTTCGTTGGGGTTGTGAGTCACTTCCAGCACGCGCCAGACGTTGGCATAGACGCTTTCCTGGGAAAACGTGATGCGCCCCTTGCCCTTGTACAGCGACACCACGCGGGCGACGTCCTTGCCTTTGAAGTTGAACGGGATCCAGGCCTTGCCGGTCTGGTGCGAGAAGGTGGCGGTCGGCGCGCCGAGCAGCGCATTGACTTCATCCATGCTCATACCGGTGCGTATATCGCTGAACGAGCCGCTGCCCTGGGCTACGGCTGCCGGTGCGGCAGCGGGGGCAAGGGCTTGGGTGCTGCTGGCCGCAGGCTGGCCCTGGCCGGCGCGATAGGCATCCAGATTGACGCTGCCGGCTGTGTAGGGTGCGCCGCCGGCGCTGAGGCTGTTGCCGGCCTTTTCGCAGTGACGGTCGAGCTTGCGGTTATTGGAGTTGGCCACTACTTCGGCCAGCACTGGCTTGTAGCGGCCGTTGCCCGAGCTGGCCAGGGCCTTGCAGACCCAGGCCAGAGCGTCGGAGGTGGTGTTGTCGGTGGCGCTGCGGTACTTCTGCAGCAGCACCTCGGCGGCCACGTCGAGGGTTTCCTGGTCCCGGTACCCGCTGTGATAGATGCTCTGCGCGGCTTCGCGGATCGACACCGGGCCGCCCTGTACCAGCTGATTGACATAGCGCTGCCCGGACGCGTCCAGGGCATGGGCCTGCAGCGCAGTGCAAGCAAGGACGAAGGACGTGGCAAGTACGGCGGTGTTTTTCATGCTGAGGCTCTCTATTCCACTGGAGTTGTCTAGGGTCGACCGTGACCGCATGGGCGCGGGAGGCATCACGATAATCCGCCCCCGGGAAAACGCCAAGCCTTGCCGCGCGCCTAGTCCAGCGGCTGCCAGCTACCGCTCATATGCACCAGCTCATCCTGGCCGAGCAGGCTGAACTGGCCATGGCTGCCGGGCTCACTGGTCAGTAAGCGCACTTCTGCCGGCAACAGCACCGGCTTCTGGAAGCGCACGCTCACGGCATAGCCGGCAGCAGGCAGGCGCGAGCTCAATTCGGCCAGGGCACGGCCCTTGTTCCACAGACCATGGGCGATGGCGCGGGGGAAACCGAACAGCTTGGCCGTGGCGGCAAACATATGGATCGGGTTGTAGTCGCCGGCGATGCGCGCATAGCGACGGCCGATATCGGCAGGGGCACGCCAGTGCGCCAGGGTGGTTTGCGCAAGCACGGTTTCGGCTGCGCGTTCGGCTGGCTTGCCGTCCAGGCGCAGGGCGCGGCAGAGGATGCGGCTGTCGCCTTCCCAGAGCAGGCCGAGCTGGTCGTGCAATTGGGTGATCAGGCTAAAGGTCACGCCCTTGTCATGGGGTTGCAGGTCCTGCACCTGCACGCTGACGGTAAACGGCCCGAGGCCGCCGAGTGGGCGCAGCACGCGAATATGGTTTTCCAGGTGCACCAGGCCAAGCAGCGGGAAGGGGAAACGCTTGTCGGTGAGCAACTGCATCTGCAGGGCAAACGCCAGGATGTGCGGATAGGCGGCGGGCAGCAGATGATCGTCGGCTGCGCCGCAAATCTGCCGGTAGCGCGCCAGGTGCTTGGGGTCGACCGTGACCTGGCAGCGCACGCCCAGCTCGGGCAGGCTGCGGCCGGTCACGCGGCGGCGCAGGGCCGCGCGTAGAAACAGGGCGGGTAAGGCAGGCGGGGCGGGCAGATCGAGCCAGTCGATGGCCATGGGCAAACTCCTCAGAACGGTGGCAGCAGCTTAGTCGGCCAGCGCTGCCGTGCATTGGCCGCATCGCCTGGCAGTGCGGCAGGCCAGTCAATCGTTTATCAGCATGATTCACGCCTTGAGCGCATGACCTAAAGCTGCCTAAGATGGCCGCGCCTCGCGAACAATAAGAATTCCTGAAAAATGCGTGACCTGACTGACGATGTGGCGCTGATGCGTCCAGTGATTGATGCCTTGCGTGCCAGCGGTACCGACCCTGATCGAGTGCTGGCGCGGGTTGGCCTGCCGCCGGGTGGTCTGCCTGCCGGGCGCTTTCCGCATGCCGCCCAGGCGCTGTTCTGGAAGGCGGCCATCGACGAATGCGGCGAAGAGCATGTCGGCCTCTACCTGGCTCAGCACCTGCCGGCGTTTCACGGCCTGCTGCTGGAATACCTGTTTCTTTCCAGCGAAACCTTCGGCGAAGGCCTGCGCCATGCCCTGCGCTATGTACGCCTGCTTTCCGACACCCTGAATGCCAAGCTTGAGGTGCACGGTGAGCGCGCGGTGCTGGTGCTCGGGTTGATTCCCGGCACGCCACGGCATTTCCCGGAAATGCTCGCCGGCGCGGTAATCCGCTTGTTCGATGCGCTGACCGAAGGCGATTTCACCCCTTATGAAGTGCAATTCATGCATGCTGACGGCGCGCCGGCCGAGCGTTACCAGCAGGTCTACGGCTGCCCGGCGCAACTGGGTGGCGAGCGTTACGCCCTGGTGTTCAATGCCGCAGTGCTGGACAAGACCTCACGGCATGCTGCGCCAGAGCTGCTGCGCATGCACGAGTCATTGGCGCGCCGGCAGCTGGCCGAGGTCGAGCGGCTGGATCTGGTGCGCAAGGTGCGTGAGCTGATTGGCGAACTGCTGGTGGACAGTGGCGCCACCCTGGAGCAGGTCGCCGCGCGCTTGAACATGCCGGCGCGGCGTCTGCGCGAGCGCCTGGCCATGGCTGGCGTACGCTTCAATGACCTGGTGACTGACTACCGCTGCCGTCTGGCCAAGGACCTGTTGCTCAATACCGACGAGCGCATTGAAGTGATCGTCGAGCGCACTGGCTTCTCCGAGCCGAGCACCTTCTACCGCGCCTTCAAGCGTTGGGTCGGCGAAACCCCGGTGGAGTTTCGCAAACGCGGTAAAAATTGAGTGTTACTGGGCGAAATAGGTCGCCCAGAAGTAATACAGCGTCATACCGCTGCCCACGCTGATCACCAGCAGGCGCAGGAACTTGGCCGGCAGACGCTGGCCCAGCGCACCGCCGACATAGCCGCCTACGGTGGCGCCCACCAGCAGAATCACCAGCTCATACCAGCTGACCCGTCCGGCGATGATAAAAGTCGCGGTGGCGACACTGTAGATCACCGCCGAAATCAGGTTTTTCAGGGCATTGGCGCGGGCCAGCGGGTGGCCTTCGATGGAGAATGCCGCCAGTTGCAGAATGCCCATGCCGGCACCGAAGTACCCACCATAGATCGACACGCCAATATGCGCGCCCAGCGACAACGGGCTGTGCGGCGGTTGTGCGGCTTCGGCGCGGCGCGCGGCCAGCCAGCGACTGAGCCAGGGGCTGGCGGCAAACAGCGCGGTGGCCGCCAGCAGCAGCCAGGGAATCAGCTTGGCAAACACCGCATCGCCGCCAACCAGCAGCAACAGCCCACCGAGCAAACCGCCGGCCAGCCCGGCGGCCAGCAACGGCAGCAGGTAACGCCCCAGCGGTCGCAGTGAGTCGCGCGCCGCCCAGGCTCCGGCCAGGCTGGCCGGCCACAGCGCCACGGCATTGGTGGCATTGGCGGTAACCGGCGGCAGACCCGCTGCGAGTAACGCCGGGAAGGAGAAGAAGGTGCCGCCACCGGCGAGGGCATTCATCCCGCCGGCAGCAAAACCGGCGGCAAGCAGAAGCAGAAGGTCAGAAACGGGCATGGGCTTTTTTCATCTTGGCAGTCCGGGCAGGTTAAGCCCTGCCGCGGCATAGGCCAAGTACGACCAAGGTTCGACTGAGCTGTCTGCACAAGTCTGCTTCAGTCATCGGTATTAAGGTTTAACCACTTCTGCAGTTCTGGCGCCACCGGCATAGGCTTGAAGGCGCTGACCCGTGCTCGTCCGGTATTGCCAATGGGCACCCAGATGCGTGAGAACAGCAGGGCCGCGACAACCCGCGGCAGTTGGCCGGCCACTTCGCGGTAATCGCGCTGTTGCCAGCCGAGCGTGAGCATCAGCCAATGGCTTTTGGCATGCAGCAGTGGGCGGCGTTGGCTGAGGATATGCGCGCGTTCCAGCCAGGCGAAAGCGGCCGCATTGTCGTGGGCATGCCTGGCCAGGTCGGCTTGGTGGAAGGCCTCGCTAATCGCCTGTTGTAGCGGTGTATGCATGTTGCTGTGCTCCTATTTCTGCAGCAGGCGCAGGCCGTTGAATACCACCAGCAGGCTGACGCCCATGTCGGCAAATACCGCCATCCACAGGGTGGCCTGGCCACTGAGGCTGATGGCGAGAAACAGCGCCTTGACCCCCAACGCCAGGATGATGTTCTGCTTCAGAATGGCTGCGGTCTGCTGCGACAGGCGGATAAAGGCTGGAATCTTGCGCAGGTCGTCGTCCATCAGGGCCACGTCGGCGGTCTCGATGGCCGTGTCGGTGCCGGCCGCCGCCATGGCGAAACCGATCTGCGCTTTGGCCAGCGCTGGAGCATCGTTGATCCCGTCACCGACCATGCCGACGACAAACCCCCGTGCCTGCAGGGCTTCGATGGCTTGCAGCTTGTCTTCCGGCAACAGGTTGCCGCGTGCTTCGTCGATGCCCACCTGGGCCGCGATGGCTGCCGCAGTGTGCGGGTTGTCGCCAGTCAGCATGCTGGTCTTCACCCCCAGCGCATGCAGTTGGGAGATGGCTTCGCGACTGGATTCTTTAACTGTATCGGCCACGGCAAACAGCGCCAGCGCGCGACTGTTATCGCACAGCACCACCACGCTTTTGCCCTGGCGTTCGAGGCCTTCGAGGGTGGCTTCCAGTTCGGCCGAGCACAAGCCGCGTTCTTCCACCAGGCGATGATTGCCCAGGTAGAACACGGCGCCGTCGATATTTCCCTGCACGCCACGACCGGGCAGGGCGGCAAAATTCTCGACTGCGCGGATGAGCAGGTTCTGCTCACGCGCCTGCTTGGCAATCGCCTGGGACACCGGGTGGTCGGAGCGATCGGCCAGGCTCACGGCGTGGCTGCGATAGTGTTCGGCATCCTGTTCCAGCAGGGGTAGGTAGTCGGTTTGCACCGGCTTGCCGTGGGTGAGGGTACCGGTCTTGTCGAGCGCCAGGAAGCCCAGCTTGGCAGCGCTTTCCAGGTAGACTCCACCCTTGACCAGAATGCCTTTGCGTGCGGCGGCGGCCAGGCCGCTGACGATGGTCACCGGGGTCGAGATCACCAGGGCGCAGGGGCACGCCACCACCAGCAGCACCAGGGCGCGGTAAATCCAGTCATACCAGGGTTCGGCCAGCAGCAGTGGCGGTAGCAGCGCAACCGCCAGGGCCAGGAGAAACACCAGCGGGCTGTAGACCTTGGCGAACTGGTCGACAAAGCGCTGGGTCGGCGCGCGCGAGCCCTGCGCCTGTTCAACCGCATGGATGATCCGCGCCAGCGTGGTGTTGCTTGCAGCGGCCAGTACGCGGTATTCCAGCGAACCGGCTTCATTGATGGTGCCGGCAAAGACCGGGGCGCCAATGGTCTTTTCCACCGGCAGGCTTTCGCCGGTAATGGGGGCCTGATTGATCGTCGAGTGGCCGCTGATCACTTCGCCATCCAGGCCGATGCGTTCGCCTGGGCGCACCCTGACCAGGGCGCCGACTGCAACGCTCGTTATCGCTACGTCCAGCCAGCTGCCGTCGGCCTGCTGCACTGTGGCGCGCTCGGGCGTCAGGTCCATCAGGCTGCGAATGGCATTGCGCGCACGATCCAGTGACTTGGCTTCGATCAGCTCGGCCACGGCAAACAGGAACATGACCATGGCCGCCTCCGGCCATTGGCCGATCAGTACGGCGCCGGTTACGGCAATGCTCATCAGTGCATTGATATTCAGGTTGCGATTTTTCAGGGCGATCCAGCCCTTTTTGTAGGTGCCCAGGCCGCACAACAGGATGGCCAGCAGCGCCACGCCAGCGACCACCCACTCCGGTGCCAGCGCGGCAAAGTGCAGAACTTCTGCGCTCAGCGCCGCCACCCCGGACAGCGCCAACGGCCACCAGGCTTTCTTGCGTGGCTCGGGGGCGGCTTTCGCTTCGCCCGTCAACGGCTCGGCCTGCATGCCGAGCGCGCCGATGGCTGCCTCAATCGGCGTGGTGGACGGCAGGCGGTGCCAGACCCCGAGCACGCGGTTGATCAGGTTGAACTCCAGGCGCTCGATGCCTGCGAGCTTGCCCAGGCGCTCTTCGATCAGCGTCTGCTCCGTCGGGCAGTCCATCTGCTTGATGCGAAACTGGCTGAACAGGGCACCGTCCAGGGCTCCTTCGCTCGCCGGTGCAGTGGCCATGGCGTCCGCTTTCGGTGGGTGATGGTGGCCGCAGCAATCATTCATCAGGCTATCCTCGCTACACGATGGAGTAGAGTGAACACCCTAAAGCAACTACAGGGTCAAGCACCTTTGCGCGAGGTTGTCATGAAGATTGGAGTACTGGCCAAACAAGCGGATTGCCCGGTTGAAACGGTGCGTTACTACGAGCGCGAAGGGCTGTTGCCGGCTCCGGCCCGCACCGAGGGCAATTACCGGCTGTATAGCAGCGAGCACCTGGAACGGCTGACCTTTATCCGCAATTGCCGCACGCTGGACATGACCCTGGATGAAATCCGCCGCCTGCTGGCCCTGATGGACAGCCCCGCGCAGAACTGCGAAGGCGTCAACAGCCTGGTGGATGAGCACATTCGTCATGTTCAGGCGCGGGTTACCAGCCTGCTGGCCCTGCAACAACAACTGCTCGACCTGCGTCACCGCTGTGCTTCGGAGCAAGGCGTGGAGGCCTGCGGCATTCTCCAGCAGTTGAACAGCAGCGGCGGGGTCAGCGCGCTGCCGGATGACGGCCACTCGCATGTGGGCAAGAGCCATCGGCACTGATTCACAGTTTGTCGGGGCATCTCATATACTCCGGGCCACTCTTGGCCCCGCCCGCAAGCCGCATCGGCTTCCAGCAATAAGGGAGCACCCTGCACGTGATGCGTCTGCTGCGACTGATCCTTTTGCTGCTACTGCCGGCCTGGCCGGTGTATGCCGATGCACTTAGCGACCTGCGGCAATGGGACCCGCAACAGCAGGCGACTCAGCCGTTGACGGGAGCCTGGCGACTGACCTGGCTGGAGCCGGAGCAGGCTGAGCAGTATGTAACCCTGCCCTTTACCTGGGACCGAGGCACCGAAAAGCCCTGGGGGCAGGTAGGCTTTGGGCATATCGAACTGCGTAGTGAACTTTTGCTGCCGCCGCACTCCCGGCAGCTGGCACTTTATTTTGACGATATCAAGTCGGCCGCACGTATTTGGGTAGACGATGCGCTGGTACTGCAATTAGGGCGCCCTGGTGACGCCCTGGATGAAATTGCGCGACTCCAGTCTGCGATTGTGCCGTTGCCGCTGGGGCAGGCAAGGGTCAAATTGAGGGTGGAGTTGTCCAACCACTTCCATCATGAAGGCGGCATCGACATGGCCGTGCGTGCAGGCACGTTGCAGGCATTGCAGTTGGATAGCAGCCGGCAGCGAGCGTTGTACCTGCTGACAGTGGGTGCGGCATTTATGATGGCCTTGTTTATGGGGCTGATGGACCGTGGAGCTGCGCGCGCTCTGGGTGGCGCGCCTTTTGCGGCCATTCTGATTCTGGCGGGCATGCGTGCAGTTTCCAGCGGTGAGTTGCTGGACTATTACCTGGAATGGCCGGCCTTGTGGATCTACCGGTTGGAGTATCTGTCCGGTCATCTGTTTGCTCCCGCCTATGGTCTGTTGCTACTGCGCTTGTTTCCCGCTGAGCTGTCGCGGCATGTCCTGCGTCTGATGCTGCTGGTCGGCGCGCTGGGTGCTGTGGCAACGCTGCTGTTGCCGGCCTCCTTCTTTACTCTGCTGCGTGATCCCTGCGCTCTGTGGTTGCTGCTTAGCGAACTGTATTTCCTCGCAGCGTTGCTGCTGGCTGCCCGGCGACGCCGGCCGGGTGCGCTTGGCGTATTGCTGGGCATGCTGGTGCTGGATTTCACCATCGTCAACGACCTGATGATGCATTCCCTGAGTGTGCCCACGCTTAACCTGATACCGCTTGGTGTGCTGTTTTTCCTGCTGTCCCATGGCCTGGTGGTTGGCAGTCGGGTGACAGCTGCACTGCGCCGGAGCAACGAGTTGCGTGATGACCTGCAGCGCCTCAACGCTACGCTGGAGGCCCGTGTCGAGGAACGTACCGCAGCCCTGGCCGTTGCCCGCGATCAGGCGCTGCACGAGGCTCGGCAGTCGCTGGAACAGCAGGCCATGCTCAGCCATGAACTGCGTACCCCGCTGGTGGCCATTCAGGGGCACCTGCAGTTGCTGGGGCGTGATGCTCTGGGCAGCGAACAGGCACAGCGCCTGGAAACAGTGCAGGTTGCTGCCCAGAGCCTGACGGATGTACTCGACGGGCTGATGCTCTTGTCGCGTGCCGAGAAGCTGGAGCTGCCGCCAGCGCAGGTGTTTTCACCCGTACGCCTGATCGAGGAGTGTGCGGCGATCTTCCGGCCGCAAGCCGAAGCGCGTGGTCTTGGTCTGCTGACCCGATGTGCCGCGGATCTGCCGGCGTTTGTGCTGGGCAATCCGCAACCGGTACGGCAAGTGCTCTATAACCTGCTGGGAAATGCACTCAAGTTTACTCAGGAGGGATACGTGGAAATCAGCCTGGCATGCCGTGATGGCGGCCTGGCACTGCGGGTCACAGACACTGGCCCCGGGATTCGTACGGAACTTCAGCCGACAATATTTGAAGCCTTTGTCCGTGACCCGCAAGCAGGTCAGGCAGGTATAGGCCTGGGCCTGTACATCAGCGCACGGCTGGCAGAGCTCATGGGGGCCACCCTGGCACTGCAAAGCTCGCCGGGTAAAGGTACCTGCATCGATCTGTGGTTGCCCTGGCGAGCTGCCGCCGAACCAGAGCCGGGCGAAGACGATGGCTTGGCGCAGTTGCAGGGCCTGCGCGTGTTGCTGGTCGAGGATGTCGACGTCAATCGCCTGGTTACTGCAGAGTTGCTGGAAGACTGGGGGTGTGAAGTCAGCACGGCCAGTTGTGGTGTGGAGGCGGTTGATGCCTGCGCCGCCAACACCTTTGATCTGGTGCTGATGGACATGCGCCTGCCCGACATCGATGGCTTGACGGCCAGCCGCCGCATTCGTCAGCTGACACATGGCCGTGGGCCGATGCTGGTGGCTCTGACCGCCAATGCCCGTGACCTGCAAGTCGACCAGTGGCGTGCGGCGGGACTTACAGCGGTGCTGGGCAAGCCCTTGCGGCGCCATGAGCTCCTGGCGGTGGTCGAAACCTGGGAGCATCCGCCCACGACACAACCTCAATCATACGAAGGCATTTCCGAGGCTCGCCTGGACGTGCTGCGTGGCTGGTTGGGCGCTTCGCTGTTTGATCGCCTGTTGCCGAGGCTGGTGGAGTCGCTGCAGGAAGTACGTGATGCACTGGCTGCCCTTGGGGGGACGGATGCAGCAGCAGAGCAAGTGGCGTTGCTTTGTCATCGATTGCGTGGCAGTGCTCTCAACTTTGGTCTCGACAGTTTGGCGCGGGCGGCCGAGCAGACCGAACGGCTAAGTCAGGTGCCGGACTTGCTGGTGCTGCTGGATCGCCATCTGCAGCTGTTGCGTGAGCGTTTGCAGCAGGGGTATGAACATGAGTGACTGCCGAGGTATTGGCTGGCGATTTGCCGGCAGTTTGCGTCAGAATCATGCGCCTGAGTCCAGGGAGTAGGTCAATGGTCGACAAATTGGTCGTCGTTGAAGACGCGCCGGAAATCCGCGAAATGATGGTGTTGTACCTGCAAAATGCAGGCTATGAGGTTTATGCCACCGGTTCTGGTCAGCAATGTCTGGTGCTGGTGGAGCGCATAAGGCCCGCGTTGGTGCTGCTCGATATTGGTTTACCTGATATCGATGGCCTGACCATCACCGCGCAATTGCGTCGCAGCCAGCCCAGTCTGGGGATCATCCTGGTTACCGTGCGCGATGAGGACTATGACCGGGTGGTTGGTCTGGAAGCGGGTGCTGACTGTTATCTCTGTAAACCGCTTAACCTGGGGATCCTTCTGGCTCAGGTGCGCAGCCTGCTGCGTCGTTGTGGCGGCGGCGAGCGTGAAGCCGATTTCAACCTGAGCCTGGGGCGTTTCCGGGTCGATCTGTTGCGCCGACATATTCTGGACTCGCAGGGTAACGATGTCAGTCTCACGCCTGGTGAGTTTGCCCTATTGATTGGGTTGATTGAGCGGCGCGGGCGGGCGGTAAACCGGCATGATCTGCTAGCCTGCCTGCGTCGCGGTCAGGACGTGGGCGAAGATATTGATGTGCGCACGGTGGATGCTCTGGTGGTGCGTTTGCGCCGCAAGCTTGAGCTCAGTCCCAATCGCCCGCAATTGATCCAGACTGTCTACGGCAAAGGTTATCGATTGGCGGGTGAAGCGGAAATAGCCCACGAGAAGCCATTGCAGGTGACTTTGTGAACGAGGGTTCACAAGCATGAATGCCCTTTCCTAGCACTCACATATAACGAAGTTGGAGAATTCACTACTCGTGATATCTCCATTCGTGACAGTGAGGTCCGCCATGTTGGTCAAACGCCCCGCCCCTCGTTCGACCTTTCGTGAACAGCCCAAGCAACCGTTTCAGCCCACGCGCCTGGCTGCGGCCATTCTGGTCGGCATGGGCGTGCCTGCGGTCTGGGCGGACACGAACACTATCGTTGCGGCCGGTGGCACCTACCAGGTGGGCGATACCCTCGTGCAGTTTCCAGGCACGGCAACCAATATTGCGGTCAAGGGCAATGTCACGGATATCACCACCGGCACGGTGCGTGGGCAGACCGGCTTTAACTCCTTCAGCCATTTCCAGGTCGGCAACGGCAATACCGTAAACCTCTATGTGCCGAGCGGGGCCAGCAATCTGGTCAACCTGGTGCATGACTCACGGGTGGTGATCAATGGCACGCTCAATGGCGTGCTGACTGATGGCAACCGGATTGGCGGCAACATCATTTTTGCCGACCCCCATGGCATGGTGGTGGGCAGCACCGGTGTCATCAACGTCGGCAGTTTGACCATCACCACGCCCTCGGCGCAGCAGATGCAGCAGCTGTCTTCGGCGGTGGGTGTGGTCACGCCCGAAGGCGCAAGCCAACTGGTCGACGACCTGAAGAACGGCCAGTACAACGACGCGGGCGTTTTGACCGATCTGCCGGGTGCAGAGCGCGGCAAGGTTGAAATCAAGGGCAAGATCAATGCCGTAGGCTCGGTGAATATCTTTGGTGCCGCGGCGGTGGTGGCTCAAGGGGCGCGTGTTGAAGGCGGCAAGGACATTGCTGATGCCGTGTTCAAAGGCACGGTTAACACCGCCGGTTTGTCCGTGGGGCAGGCCGCGCAGCGAGCCGATGGTGCGGTGCGCATCGTCGGCCGTGACTCGGCGGTAATCTCCGGGGAACTGGCTGCGCTGATGGCTGATGGCAGTGGGGCCAGTGTTTCAGTCTCGGGTGGGCAAAGCCTGGAGCTGACGGCATCCGCCCGCGTGCGCAGCCAGGGCGAAGCCGGCAAAAACAGCGGCAAAGTGACGCTAGAAGGCAGCACCATCAATGTGCGCAGCGGAGCGCTGGTCGATACACGGGCCACCGGCAGTGGGCGCTCCGGGGATATTCAGGTCAGCGCCATCAGTGATGGTGCCTGCACCTTCTGCGACGGCGGCGATGCCAAGACCGTCGATGAAATTACCCAGACGCTAAAAACCAAGCCGAACTCGCTGCTGGCACCTGACCGCGGCGTTGCCAGCGTCAATATCGAGAAAAATGCAGTACTGGATGCCAGCCACGCCGATGACTTCCGCGAAGGTGACATCAAGGTCAGCGCCACGGCCATCAGCAAACAACTGGGCGGTTATTCTGCAGCCGATGCCAGCGTCAAGGTCGCCGGTACGCTCAAGGGCGGCAATATCGCCCTGAACAGCAATGCCGTGGCGGTTGTTGACCCAGGCTTACTGAGCTCGCTGTTCGACAGCGCGGCGGTCAAAGCCGACATTCTGAAGATGAAGAATGAAAACGGCTGGAGCGATGAAGAGGCCTGGAAAAAGATCGTTGGCGACATCATGGGGCCGATTACCGGGATTGGTTCGCTGAGCAATCCCGACCAGCTCAAGGCGTTGGGTGCAGACCCCGCCGACCTGAGCGAGCTGTCTGCGCTGATTCCCTTCCTGGCCGTGTCGATCGGTCATGCCGATTCCAAGATTGAAGTGCTCGACGGCGCGAACCTGCATGCCAGCCAGAAGTTGCTGGTCAAGGCCGACAGTACGCGTACGGTGACAACGGAAAGCTTCTCCATTCCGGTGGTGCAATCGTTGATTCCCTTCAACGCCGGTATGGCCTTTGGCCGCATCAGCGGCGCCACCAGCGTGGAGGTCAAGTCAGGTGCCACGCTCAAAGGCGAGCAGGGCATCGCGCTGCAGGCGCATAGCCAGAACACCCTGACTGTAGAGTCGGAAGCCACTAACGGGCACGACGCCGAAGGCAAGCAGGCCACCACCACCGGCTTTGCTTTTGCCATGGCCAATACCGATTTGAGCACCACGGCCAAGGTCAACAGCGGAGCGTCGCTGAATACGCGTGGGGATGTCAGCTTGCTGGCCCTGACTGAACAGGCTATTCGCAACAAGGCGGTGTTCAAGTCCCTGGGTAACGGTGCTGCTGGTGGTGCGGTGTTGGCCCTCAGCGTGCTGAAAGGCAATACGCAGGCCGATTTCAAGGCCAACCTCAGCGGCGCGCGTCATCTGGACGTCAGCGCCACCAACCTGATTTCACGCCAGCAGAACGAAGCAACCTCGCAGGCCGGTAAAGGCCTGGCGGACTTCCTTAAGTTTCGTGCGATTGGCACGGTTGATCCGATCAAAAACTATGTGTTGAGCAAGTTCAAGGACGTGAATCCGACTCAGCCAACGGACAGCAAATTCCGTTTGGCCGCCTCGCTGGGGTTGGTGGTCAGTGATCAGCAAGCCGAGGCCAGCATCGGCCAGAACACCCAGCTCAACTTGAGCGGCAATCTCGGGCTTACCGCCCTGCAGGAAATTCGCGAGCTGCACAATCTGGTCAACAGCACCGTAAACGGCTCCAAGAATGGCTCGGACCAGAATGACTATTCGCTGAGCATGGCCGTGGCGATTGCCACTCTGAATCAGGGCACCCGCGCGCTGGTTGGCGATGGCGCGCAGATCACTGCCCAGCGCATCGGCCTGGGCGCTCAGTACATCCAACCCTTGAGTCTCGGCGGTTTTGACCGCTGGAGTTCGCTGAGTGATATCGGCAAGAACATGATGAGCCTGGGGGGCTGGCCGAGTGATCTGGCCGGTAAGTTTTCCACCCAGTACGCCAACTCCCAGGGCACCTCCGACGAACTGGCGATAACCGGCTCCATCTCGGTGCTGACCAATCTGATTGATACCCGCGCCTGGGTCGGGGATCGGGTTCGCCTGGAGGCCTTAGTCAATGATGAGCTTGCCTGGCAGAGCAGGCCGCTGGATGCCCTGGTCGGTTTGCGTGATGCTCAGGGCTTGCTGATTCCGCCCAGTGCCATGGTGGCCAACCGCAGTTGGGGTTGGGCGCAACCCATCACGGTGACAGCGGGTAACCAGCTCGGCCAATTGGCCATTGCCGGCAATATCGGCATGTTCCTGTTCGGCACTGCTGTGGGGGGCGAGTCGGCCCCAGGTGAAGATGCCAAGCCCTCGGCCCTTGGCGGTGCGTTGAATATTCAGACTGTTTCCAGCAAGGCCGTGGCCGGCATCGGCGCGCAGGCGGTGGTCAAGGCCGGCGGGGTACAGGTCCAAGCCCTGCAGGATGATTTGATCCTGGCCCTGAGTCCGTCTGCGGGTAAAGGGGTGAGTGCGGCGGCCAATGGCGCCGCCGTGGCCAATACCCTCACCTCGACGGTCAATGCTTCCATCCACAACACCGCGAGCATCGACGCCAAGCGTATTGGTGTGCATGCCGAACACCGCCTGGGCTTGTGGACGGCGGCCGGTGCCGTGGCGTTGGGTGGCACCGCTGGCGTGGGCGGTGGGCTGGCGCTGAATGTGCTGACCACCGACGTCAATGCGCTGGTGGGCAACAACCTGAACTGGCGCCCGGAGGCACTGGGGCAAGGTCTGGATGTCAGCGGTAAAGGTCTATGGAAGGCCAACGTGCTGGATGTGCAGGCGCTCAGTTCAGGGCAGAGCGGAGCCTTTGCCATTGCCGGAGCCATTGCCAAGGGCAAGGATGAGCAGAAAGAACAGGACGAAGGCACGAAAAAGGCCGGTGATATCGGCAAGCCCACGGTAGAGCTGGCCGACAGCTTTGGTCAGGCGTTGCTGCAGTCGATTACTGTCGGCGTGATCAACGTCACGCCGGCGCTCAGCGCCTTGTCCAGTGCGGCTGGCAAACTCAAGGATGCGGTAACCGAAGCCCCGGAGAAAATTGCCAGTGGCTGGGACAGCATGAAGAAGCTGTTCAGCAAGAAAGACGCGGGCGGTGGTCCGGATGGCGGTGGTGATGACTCGGGTGGCTCAGGCAAGGGCTTCGCCTTGGCTGCTGCCGGCTCGGCAACCATCAATGTGTCGCGTCAGCGCAGCAAGGCGGATCTGGGCGACATCGTGCTTGATCCGCGTGACCCAGCCGACGGCGGCAGCAAGGTCAACGTGCTGGCCCTCAACCAGACGCACCAGTTCAGTGGTTCCGGCGCCGGCGCGCTGACCCTGGCGGGCAAGCAGAAGAGTGAGTCCAGTGCCGCCCTGTCGGGCGCCCTGGCCTACAACCACCTGATGAATGAAACCGATGCGCGGGTGGGTAATGTGCTGTTGCGTGGCAACGACCTGCTGCAGGTGCAGGCCCTCAGTGCTGGTGATCAGATCGCGCTTGGTCTAGGTCTGTCCGTGGCCACCGCCGGTACCGATAAAAATGTCGCAGTGTCATTGTCCGGCTCGGCCGCTTACATGGGCAACCGCACCCGCGCGCTGGTGGAGAACAGCCAGGTGCAACAGCGCCAGGCGGCACCCGGCCAGATCGCAGTCAACGCCTACGACCGTGCACGGGTGATGCTCGGTGGCGGCGCGTTTGCCGGCAGCAAGGGCAACGGTGGCAGTGCCGGCGGTTCGCTGGTGGTGGGGGTGCTGGCCAATACCCTGGCGGCGGAATGGCTGGGGAGTGAGGCGAGCAACTTCGCCCGCATGGATGTCACCGCAGCGAGCGCCTCACGGGTGCTGGCCGGTGCGCTGGGCGGTGCCGTCAGCACGGGCAGCGACAGTGGCGCGGGTGCCGGTTCGCTGCTGACACTGGTTTTGGCCAACAAAATTCAGTCGCGTGTCGACGCGTATAAGCCGAACGCCACGTCTGCGGCGCTGTTGTCTTCACTGCAAGGCGGGGCGCTGAACCTGTCGGCGCAAAGCCTATCCGGCGCTTCGCCGTTGGACAGCCTGTTCGCCACAGCCGCCGAAGGTACTTTGCTCGAGAGCGGTCTTGATCTTGGCGGTGGTAACACCGTGTCGGCGATCAAGGTCAGTGGTGAAGTGGACAAGGATTTGCTCAACGGCAAGAACGGCCCCGGTAACCTGTTCGAGGGGCAAATCGCTGGCGAAGCGGTGCTGGCGGTGGCCGGCAGTCTGGGGGCCTCCGGCGGTAAGGCCGGAGTGGGCGGTTCAATCGCGCTGGTGTATTCAGGCAGCGAATACTCCGCCCAACTGGCCAACAGCCACGTCGACCTGAGCGGCGATTTGACGATTGCTGCGCGGCACAGTGCCGATGTGCTGGCTGCTGCGGTTTCCGGTGCGGGCAGCACCGAGGTGGGGGTTTCCGGTTCCGCCACGGCGCTGATTGGTCGCGGTAATGTGCTGGCGGGGCTGGACATGGGCGATCGTACGCTCAAGGCCAATAACCTGCGCATCAGCGCCGAGCGCAGCGGCGGGCACTATTCGCTGGCGGGCAATATCACTGGCAGCAGCGGCTCCACGGCGGTGGGCGGTGCGGTCGGCATCAGCGACATGCAGCAGCGCGTTGAAGCCGTGCTGGAAAAAGGCCGCTATGAACTGGGCGGCGACCTGACCCTGGATGCAGCCCAGCAGAGCCGCCTCATCAGTGCGGCCCTGTCAGCGGCCGTGACCTCCGGCAATGTTGCCGTGGGCGGGGCCATGACCTTCAACCGGATTGCCGACACCACCCTGGCGCACCTGCGCAATGCCAAGGTGCTGGCGGATGACCTGAGCATTCGCACCACACAGGCCGGTCTGGGCGCGAGCATCTGGTCGCTGGCCTTCAACCTGGCCGCCAGTGGCAGTAACACCGGTGTGGGCTCGGCGGTGGCGATCAACCTGGTCGAAGCCACGCGCAAGGCCGAGGTCAATGACAGCGAAGTGGATCTGAGCGGTTCGGCCAGCTTGTCGTCCGGGCTGGATGGCGAGATCTGGGGCATCGGGGTCAATGCGGTCGGTGGCAGTACGGCTGGTGTGGGTGGCTCGGTGGTGGTCAACAACATCGACGGCAGTGACAGTGCCCGCGTCAGTGGCGGTTACCTGCGCACCAGCGGCAGTGGCAAGAGTCTCACGCTGGACGCAGCACAAGGGCAAGGCATGCTGATTGCCTCGCTGTCCGGGCAAGTGACCGGTTCGGGTAATACCGGTGTCGGTGGCGCGTTCTCGGTCAACCGCATAGGCGCTCAGCGCAGTGCCTCGATTGCGCAGAGTGATATCCGTGGCTTTGCCAGCGGTGCGCTGTCTGCCAGCCTGGATCAGTCCATCTACGCCGCCGCCGTCTCCGGTGCCGGTGCCAGCACGGCGGCTATTTCCGGTTCGACCACTAGCAACGTGATTGAAGGCAGCGAAACGGCCAGCATCACGGGTAGCCATATCGAACTGGGCCGTCTTGAGCTCAATGCCAGCCGTGGCAACCGGGAAATCTGGAGCCTGGCCGGTACCGTGGGCGGGGCCGGCAACGTTTCGGTGGGCGTGGCCAACGCCAATAACATCATTCTGGCTAAGCGCATTGCTGAAGTCAGCGGCAGTCAGTTGCAGCTCAATGGCGCGCTGAGTCTGCGCAGTGGCGGCGCATCGGGTATCCGCTCGCTGGCGGTGGGTGCCGGCGGTGCCGGCTCGGCGGCCGTTGGTGCATCGCTGGCGATCAATGTGATCAAGGGCGAAGAGCGCGCCAGCCTGGACAGCAGCAGCGTCAGCGGCGCTCAGGGTGTCGAGGTCAAGGTGACCGATGGGGCGGCGGACATCTACACCGCAGCCGGTAATGTGCAGGTGGGCGGCAGCGGTTCCGGCACCGGCGCGGTCGCCATCAGCACCATCGAGCAGCAGCGGATTGCGCGGATTCTCGACAGCACCGTCGCGGCCGGCACTTCGGCTATCGATGTGCTGGCCACCAGCGCCGGCAGCATTCGTACCCTGGCGGTCAGCGGCAGCATTGGCGGCAGTGGCGGCGTAGCCCTGTCCAATGCCAGCAACAACATCGGTGCAGTGACCCGCGCGCAGATCGACGGCAGTGCGGGAACGGCCGGCGTGGTCACGGTCAAGGCGTTGGACACCTCAAGCATCGCGGCGTTGTCCGGCGGTGCCGCCGGTGGCGGCTCGGCGGCTGTCGGTGCGGCGACCTCGGTCAATCGCGTGGCCAGCCAACTGGAAGCCCGCGTGCAAGGGCGCAAGGCGGCACAGAGCTGGCTGCTCAGCGACCTGATTGTCGCTGCACATTCAAATTCGACCATCCGTTCGGCGTCGATCAGTGGCGCGGCTTCGGGTACGGCTTCGGTGGGCGGTTCGGCTGCCACCAACGTGATCCAGAGTTCTGCTCGGGCATTTATCGAGCAAGGGGCCTGGGTCATCGCGCAAAACAACGTCACAGTGTCGGCGCGGACGCTGGACCAGATCAGCGGTGCTGCGGGTGCCTTTATGGCCAGCGGCACGGCGTCGGTCGGTGGCTCGGCCACGGTCAACGTGATTGAAAGCAGTACCACTGCAGGAGTCATTGGCGCTGAAACCCAGGTCAGCGCCCTGGCGTTGGGCGCGGCGGCAAGCATTGATAACGGTGTGTTGCTCAATGGTCCGAAAGCCACAGATCGGCTGTGGAGTGATGCCGAGCAATTCAACCCGATTCCCAATCTGGGCTTGGGTACACGGCAGTTCCGTGGGTTGGCGGTGCAGGCCAGTTCGGTGCAGCAGGTTGGCCAGTTGGCCGCAGTCGGTTCGGTTACGTTGGTTCCGCTGTACAGCGCATCAGTCTCGGGCTTGGGCAATAGCAATGTCATCGGTGGCGTCACCCGTGCCAGCATCGAGTCGGCGCAAATCAATCAGGCGCCCGGTGCGGCCGCAGCGCAACAAGTGTTGGTCGGCGCCGCTAGCCATGCGCTGAGCGCGAGCTACCTGGCCAGTGCGTCGTTCAGCCTCGGTGTGGCGGCGGTGGCGGCCGCCTTGGACACTACGGTGATTCAGCGTGAAACCCGTGCGCTGATCAGCGGGGCCCTGCTCGCCAGTCGCGCAGCCACCGAGGTACGTGCGGCGTCCACTCAGTTTGCCAGCAGCATATTGGCCAGTGCCGGCGGCGGTATTGTCGGTACTGCTGGCAACGCCACCCTGGTGATCGCCAAAGGCACCACCGAAGCACGGGTGGATAAAGGCAGTGAGTTGCAGGTCGGCAGCCTGTTGGTCAGTGCGGATGCGCTGCAACAGTTCAGCGCCAATGCGCTGGCCCTGGCCGGTGGTTTGGTGGGTGTGGGGGCCAACTTCGGCCTGGTGCTGAATCAGGCGGTGACCCGTGCCTGGGTCGGCGAGGCATTGACTGCGGCCAATTCACTGGCCGACAGCCGTGTGCAGGCCGGCTCCGTCGCGATTCACGCGCGTGGCAACACGGAACTGCACAGTAATCTGGTGGGGGCGGCAGCCGGTGGTGGTGCGGTAGCCGGTTCGGCGCTGGTACAGGTTGTGGAAACCACCACTGAAGCCGGTGCCAGCCAAGCCCTGTTCGGTACTCCGGCCGCTCCGTTGAGCAGCCTCGATATCAATGCCCACGACAACCTGCGTGTGACCGGCAATGTCGGCTCCGGTGTGGTGGGCGCTGCAGCGCTGGGCGCGTCGGCCAACGTGGTGGTGGCCAACAGTGCAACCCGCGCGCAACTGGACCGCAGCACCGTGCACGCGGGCAGCCTGAGCGTGAATGCCTTGCGCGAAGGCTATGCCGAACTGCTCACCACTTCGGGTGGTTTGGGCTTTGCCAGCCTCAGCGGCAGTATCGGCCTGTTATTGCTGGGCAGCGGCGCGACTCAGGTCAGTGCCGGTGACAGCACGGTGGATCCACTGAGTTACCTGAACAAGGACGGGCAGGGCACGCTGGCCACACTCGATAAGCTGACCAGCACCGGCCCGGTAGCCGAGCTGAATCATGATGAGGTGGTCTGGGATGACGCCAGCCAGCGCTACACGCGTGTCACGGTTAGCGACAAGGCCGATGTGGCGCGGATCAACGCTAGCTCCAAGGTCACCGTCAGTGACCGCTTGCAGGGTAATAGCCCCCGTAAGCATGAAACCCTAGCCCGGGTCAGCGACAGCCAGATCAGCCTAAGTGGCGCAGCTTCGGTACAGGCTCAGGATCGTCTGGCCAGCCGTAACCAGGCCGGTAGCCTGAATGGCGGCGGCGGTGCCTATGGCGCAGCCATGGCGTTCAGCCTGTCGAATGCGCGGGTCAGTGCCGAGATTCTGCGCGGCACGCTGAATGCCGCCAGCGTGCTCATCAAGGCCTCGGCCGTTGACAAGAGCACACCCGAACTGGACGGTGATCACACCCAGGCCATGCTGGTTAAGGTCGTCAGTGGGCAGGCGGCGGTTGTCGGTGCCGTAGGCGGTGCCGTCGCGGCGGCGGTGTTGAACAATGCCGTGAGTACCGTCCTTGGCGGGCCGGTGCAACTGACGGGCAGCCTCAATGGGCAGGCCAGTGACAGTCAGAACCTGCAGGTGAAGGCCTCGGGGGTGGCGGTTGGTGGGTTGGCCGGGGCCGGGTTGGTATTGGGCGTTGCCGCCCATGACAGCCAGGTCAGTCTGGATGTAGCACCGGGTGCCGCTTTGCAGGCGAGTGACATTCTGTTGTCCGCGCTATCGGCAGGCTCGGCCCAGCTCAATGGCTGGGGCAGCAGTGGCGGCGTGCTGGGCGGAGTGAATGCCCTGCTGTTGTTGGCCCGTGATGCGGCGCAGGCCCGGTTGAGCATCGGTGAGGGTGCCCGCCTGCAGGCCACACAGGCGCTGGATCTGGATGCGCAGGTGCGTACGCGCCTGCAGGCCCGCAGCGAAGGCTATGCGTTGGGCGGTCTGCTCGCGGTGGGCGGCAGTGTGGTCGACACCTTGAACAGTGCCCAGGCCGAGTTGACGGTTGGCAACAACGTGCTGCTGTCAGCCACCACCGGTCAGCTGCGCAGCCGCGTGCTGCGTGAGGGCGAACAGGACAGTGCGACTGTGCATGCGCAGAGCCTGGCCGGTGGTATTGGTATTTCCGCCAACGCCGCGGTGGCCACCGCGCGCTCGAACAGCAAGGCGTTGTTGCGCACCAGTGCCAGCAGCCGTTTTGCTGGTGCTGACGGGGGCAGTTGGACCTTCCTGGCACAAACCGATGTGCGTCAGCGCGCCAGCGCCGATGGCAAGGTGCTCGGCATGCTGGCGCTGGGCGCCACCGTGGCGCAGGCACTGTCGCAGTCGCAGACCCTGGCCGAAGTGGCGGGTCTGTTTGAGAGCAACCTGAGCACGGTGAAGATCAACGCACTTGGCAGTCAGGACAACCAGGCCGTTGCCAATGCCGGTCAGGGTGGCCTGGTCAGCGGTGCGGCAGCCGTTGGTAAAACCGCCGACAACAGTTCGACCCAGGCCAGCTTCTGGGCGCGTGGTGTGCTCGGTGATGCCATGCAGGTGGGCAGCCTTGCCCTCAGCGCGTTGCAGCAGTCGCGCTTCAACAGCTTTGTCGACAGCAGCAGTGCGGCACTGCTTGGCATGAGTGGCGCCCATGCGCAGAACGACATCAACCTGACCACCAGTGCCCGGTTGTTGGACGGCGCGCGCATCAACAGCCGCGGCTACAGCCAGAGCGCTCGTGCCAACGTCAGCAAACCCCAGGCAAGCGCCTATAACGTGCAGTCCGGCTCCGGTGGTGTGGTCGATGCGGCTGCTGCGCGCAGCCTCACTGCGATCTCCCTAGATACCAGCAGTCTGGTCGGCAACGACGTGTTGCTGCGTGTCGACGGCGATTGGCGCAACCCGCAGAAACTGGAAATTCAGGCCTTCAACCGTATTGATGGCTATGACCGGGTCAAACTCGACAGTGGCGGCGCGATCAGCATTGCCCGTGCTGAATCCCGCATCGATGTGCTCAAAAGCAACGCCGAGGTGCGCGTGGGTGAGCGCGCCGACCTCTACAGCATCGGCGATCTGGTGCTGGCTGCCAGCGGTGCTTATGTCATCGACAGTCAGGCTAACGCCAAGACCTTCGGTGCCGCCGGTGCGGCCAGTGGCAGCAGCCTGGCGCGGGTCAAGGCCGACTATGTGGCGCGCGTAAACGCCAATGCGGCGCTGTTCGCCTATGGCGATCTGCGTTTGCAGGCCGGTTATGGCCTTGATGGCGCGATGAACCGCGCAGAGCTCACGGCGCGTACTGACCTGTGGAACAACACCGCCTTCCCGGTGGTGACAGACCCGGATGCCGCCGCAGAGTACCTGCGCACCAGCAATCTGCACGTGAACGCCGGTAGCCGACTGCGCAGCGTGGGTGACATTCATGCCTATGCCGGGCAAGGGCATGGCGTACTGACTGGCAAGGGCGTGGGCCGTGACCTCTACCGTCAGGCCGCCGCCGACCTGCTGGGCGCCATCGTCGGGCAGGTGTCGCTGGACATCAACGGCGGCAGCACCCTGAACCGTGGTGAAGGCTTGGTGCGTATCGATGGTCAGTTGGATGCGGGCGTTTATAGCCAACGCAAGCTGGTCATCAGTGGCTTGAAGTACCTGCTCAATGGCCAGGAGGTGGACCCGGCCAGCCTCAACGCTTCGACCCAGGGTACGCTCACCGTTGTACCGGTGATGCAGGAAGTCAGCGATGGCATCACCTGGAGCCTCAAGCAAAGCGAATACTCACAGCTGCTGACGCAGCGTTTGCAGGAGCTTAACAACCGTTTGTCCAACTACGGCATCTCGGCCGTTGAGCGTGCGGCCTTCGAAGCTGAGCGCACCCTGCTGAACAAAACCCTGAGCAAGCTGTATGAGCAGATGGGCGGTACGGTCGCCAATAACCCGGGAGCTGTTTCCGGTGAGGGAACCCTGCCGGAAGGCTTGAAAATCTGGCTGTTGGAGATTGATCCGATATTGGCCAAGCCCGGCAATATTCTGGTGCAAGGCGATGCCCTGATCGGCAGCGGCAAGCTCAATGCCCCGGGTGATGCGAAGATCGAAATCATCAACCATAGCGAAGCATTCCTTAGCCTCAAAGGGCTGGAAATCCCGGATCACCTGGGCGGCCAGTTGCTCTTCAACGGCGCCAAGATGTCTGGCAATGCCAGCATTCAGGCCGCCAATAAACCGGGCAGTGGCAACGCGGCCTTCAGCAATGTGACCGTGGCGGAAAACTCGGCCGCGCCGCGCATAGTGGTGCAGAACCTGCGCAACCCGGCTGACAACATCAAGGATGCATCCGGCCTGAGCATGCCCGCGGCCGATATCTATGTCGCGGGCAGCCTGCTGAACAAGCGCGGCGAGATCGAACTGACCGCCAAGTACGGCAGCATCTACGCCAATGCCGACATCCGTGCGCAGAAACTCAGCCTCAGCGCGGGTCAGGACTTTGTCCTGAACAACCCCAAGGCCTTTGTACACATCGGCGGTGACCCGGCATTCAACAACAACGGCAGCACGGTTAACGGCAATGGTTCGGCCACGGTGGCCGGGCAGAACGTGGTGATCAATGCGCTTTACCTGAACATCAATGGCCTGATCCAGAGCGGCGTGGCGGACTGGCGGGCGACCATTGATGAGTCGCGCTTTGCCAATCTCGACGGTCGCCGTGCAGAGGCCGTTGGCAACCGCCTGCAACTGGTGCAGACCGATGCCCGTACCGGCACCCTGGGGTATGCCTGGGATTACGACAGCAACAGCATTGTGCTTGATCAGGTGCAGGTGGGCGGCGGTTACATGGAGCTGACCGGGCACATCCTCAGCACCGGCAATGGCCAGCTCAAGGTGCTCGACGGTTTCAGTCAGGTGCACATCACCAACAACACCACGCGCCATCTGGAACTGGCCGGGCTGGACCTGGGCCGCGGCGTGGAAGGCACCCTGCGCATCAACGATCTGGGGCGCGGCGAACAAGGGCAGCAGATCGGCGGCGATCGGCTCTGGTCAACGGTGTACACCCGCGTGGGCGATCAGGTGCAGCGGTATGAAGGCTGGAGCAACGGTCCGCTGACTTTCAAGGGCAGCAGCAACGGTCGTGATACCAGCTACAACACCACGGCCGGTCGCTCCTATGTCTGGCTGACCGGTCGCGACGACAGCATCACTACCACCCGGCAAGAGTACTGGGACGCTTTCTGGGGCTTTATCCCGACCGGTGAAGGCACTCTGGCCTGGGAAAAAGTGGTCAAGGGCCAGAGCACGGCTATTCCGGGTGCTGAGTACATGGGCAGCACACAGGGCCTGTACCGGATCGACAAAGATCGCATTCGCAATCACCGCTTTGTCGAGGACGCAACGCTTAACGCCATTATTCAGGCTGCCGCGTTGCAGTTGGCGGATCAGGATCCGGATAACATTCAATTGCAAATGTTCCGTGTCGGCCTAGGGGCCGGGGAAATTTCCCGGGTCAACGACACCTATACGACTGCTGATCCGGTCAAGATAAATGAATTCCTTGGTGGCTACTGCGAGACTCATTTCATCTGGTGCCAGGTTTACCGCACCACCCTCACCAAGGTGTTCAGCTCGGGCACAAAAGAAATCAACCGCTATGCAGTGCAGGCCGATCGCCCGATCAACATCAGCTTTATCGGCAGCGAGAGTGGGCTGATCGACCTGATAGCCAAGGGTGATGTGACGCTGCGCGGTTCGTTGTACAACCTCAGCGGCAGCACATCGCTGAAGGTCGACGGAGCGCTGCGGCAGAACAATGACAGCCTGGTGATTGCCGCGCGTGACCTCGACCTGCAGGCCGGGCAGTCAATCGGCAGCGCCGAACAGGCCTTGCGGGTTGAGGCCACCCGTAGCCTCGGCGCTTCCAGCCAGTCAGGTTCAATTGATCTCAAGGCTCTCAACGGCGGCGTCAACCTGACACGCTTGAGTGCTGGCGGCGATCATCTCTCACTCAGCGCCCAAGGGGATATTCTCGGTCAGGCCGGGATGGTGGTGACGGGCAACACCCTTAACCTGACCTCCAGCCACGGCAGCATTGGTGCCGCTGGCAATGCGCTGCGCATTGATTCGGGTAACAGCGCCCAAGGCTTGCTGCGGGCCAACGCCGTGAGTGATATCCACCTGGAAGAAGTGGGTGGCAATCTCTGGCTGGATCAAATCAAGGCCGGTGGCGATGTCTGGCTCAAGGTCAATGCCGGTGACCTGTATGACGGTAACAGCGAGTTGGGTTACGACAACCGCGCTCTGAGTGAGCTGCAGCGCCTCTGGGCCAGCATGGGCCTGACCGGTACTGCCGCCGATGAAGCGCTGGCGCAACAGCGTGATGCCTTGGTCAAAGCCGGGCAGCAGCGGTATGCGCAGTACTGGCGCATGCGCCAGGGCGGGGCGCTGAGTTTCGATGCCCAGCAGGCCGCCTTCAGCGAAGGGCAGCGTAGTCAGCTCAGCAGCCTGGGCTGGAGCGTGCAGCAGATCGCCACCGAGGAGGCGCGGCGAATCGCTGACTACCAGGCCCTGCATACGCTGTATGGCGCTGGCAGTTTTGATGCGAACTTCACCTACCAACTGCAAGGCAGCGAGTTGGCCAGTCTGGAACAGACGGCCAAATGGACGGATGAGCAACTGCGCTACTCGATTTCCGCCAACCTGTTGCGCCGCGATGATGGCGGTTCGGTGGTCAAGGAGGCCAACAACATCGAGGGCCGCAACGTCACCCTGGAGGCCTCGCGCATTGGCCGCTTGAAAGCCGATGCGATTGTTATCGACCTCAGCCAGGCCGCTACGTTGAGCAACGAACAGCGCGCGGCGCTGGCGTCAGCTGAGCGTGATGACATCGTCTTTGATGCCAATAACCCGCTGCTGATCCGCGTGATTCAGCGCGATGACGTCAACGTCAAGGCCAGCGGAACCCTGACTGCCACGGCGCAAACGGATCTGTTCCTCGGTGGCGAGCAGGATTTCAACGTGCAGGCGCTCAACGGGCGCAGCATCAGCCTGAAAACCGATGGCAGCATCGTCAGCAGCAATGGCGACAAGGTGGTCATTCGTGGCCATGACGTCACCTTGGAAGCGGCCGGTGGCAGTATCGGCAACGCTCAGGCGCTGAATATGGCGGTCACTGGCGACCTCACCGCACGGGCACGGCTACTCAACCTGGTGCAACACGGCGATCTGGTCGTGGAGCGCCTGACGGGCGTGGATAGCATGTCGCTGCACGTGCTGGGTAACCTGCGCGCCGCCAGTCAGTTGGGTGAAAACCTGCTGGGTGGGCAGGTCAACCTCAAGGTCAGCGGCCTGACCGGGGCCAGCGGGCAGCGCCTGCAACTGGGCACCGGGCTGGTGTCTCAACAGATCAATCTGGACCTGGGTGCTGATGCCTGGCTCGGCGGCCTGCAAGGCGCGGCCAGTCAACCGGGCGTGCTGCGTCTGGGCACGGTTGCGGTGAACGGTACGTTGGATCTGGGCCAGGTCAGCGAGGTGCAGCAGCGCGGTGCGTGGCAGCTTGGCGGCTTAGTGGCGGACGTCAGCGGCGACTGGCTGGCCAATGCCGGCAGCAGCCTGAATGCCGACAAGGGTGTCCTGCTCAACAGCGGTGGTGAAGTGCGCCTGGGCAATGTCAGCGTCGCCAACGGTGATCTGGATATTCAGGCCGCACGCCTCAGTGCATTGGCACCATCGACGCGCTGGCACGCCAGCGGTCTGCTGCGTCTGTCCAGCCTGGGTGATATTGGCAGTCTGGTGCAACCGCTGGAGCTGTCGGCCCGGCAGCTGCAGGTCAACAGTGCCACCGGTGGGTTATTCCTCAGCCTGGCTGCTGGCATTCAGAGCGGGACGTTGGACAGTGCCGGTCATCAGTGGCTGCGCAGCCTGGGTAATCTGCGCCTGGACCGGGTCAGCAGTGGCGGGGACATTCAACTGCAGGGCAGCGGTCTGCTCGAACTGACGGCACTGAATGCCGAGCGTGATCTGGATCTGAGCGGAGAAGCCCTGACCGTAGGCACCTTGCACAGTCGCAACGGCAATCTGACGGTCAATCTGAGTGATGCCCTGCGTGTCGATACGCTTAACGTGGCTGGCTTCGGCACGTTGCGCAGTGCTTCCGCGGTATTGGGTGAAGCGAGTTTTGCCGGCGCGCTGGAGCAGGTGCACAGCGGTGCAGTGCAAATCGACCGGCTGACCCGTGCCGGTAACTGGACCCTGCAGGCCGACTCGGCGCGCATCGGCAGCGCCACGGTCAACGGTCAGGTACAGCACACCCTCACTGGTGCGCTGAACCTGGGCCAACTGGACGCCACCGGCGGCTGGAACTTGAAAGCAGGTCGCAGCGAGATCACCGAGGCCAACCTGGGTGGCGCGGTGAGCATGCAGTTGCATGACGCGCTGCAATTGGGCGCATTGACTGCCGGTCAGGGCTGGACGCTGCGCGGCACCTCGGCCACGGTCACCAACGCGGATATCCAAGGCGTCGTTGACCAGCAACTGAGTGGTGCACTGGCGCAAGACAGCCTGAAGGCCGGCGCGAACTGGACCCTACAGGCTGATTCGGCGCGCATCGATAACGCCACGGTCAACGGTCAGGTGCAGCACACCCTCAATGGCGCGCTGGATCTGGGGCAACTGGACGCCACCGGCGGCTGGAACTTGAAAGCAGGTCGCAGCGAGATCACCGAGGCCAACCTGGGTGGCGCGGTGAGCATGCAACTGCATGACGCACTGCAGTTGGGCGCGTTGACCGCCGGTCAGGGCTGGACCCTGCGTGGCACCTCGGCCACGGTCACCAGCGCTGATATCCAAGGCGTCGTTGACCAGCGGCTGAGTGGTGCCCTGGCACAAGACAGCCTGAAGGCCGGCGCGAACTGGACCCTGCAGGCCGATTCGGCACGCATCGATAACGCCACGATCAACGGCCAAGTTCAGCACACACTCACCGGCGCGCTGAATCTGGGGAAACTGGACGCCACCGGCGGCTGGAACTTGAAAGCAGGTCGCAGCGAGATCACCGAGGCCAACCTGGGTGGCGCGGTGAGCATGCAACTGCATGACGCGCTGCAACTGGGCCGTCTGACCACCTCAGGCCGTTTGACCTTGCAAGGCACTGCCGCGCAGATTGGTCACCTGGTCGTGGGTGCAGAGGCTGACCTTGAGCTGGCGGGTGATCTGACGCTGCAGCGCTTGCAGGCGAAGACCTCGCAGCTGCGGGCAGGCAGCGCATCGCAACTGGCTGATCTGGCCATTGACGGTGACCTGCTGGTGCGTGTGGCTCAGGACATGTGGCTGCAGCGTGCGGCGGTGAGCGGTCATGCTGACCTGCAGCACACTGGCGCTCAAGGCACGCTGCGCGTTGGCTCGCTGGATGTTGGGCGAATGCTGAACATGCAGGGCGCGGGTCACTGGCTGGGTGACAGTGCGCTGGTGCAGGGTGATGTCAGTGCCGACATCGGCAGCGGGACCTTTGGCCGGTTGGAAAGTACCAGCGGTGCCTTGCGTCTGAATGCTGGCGGGCATTTGGCGGTCGATGAGTTGCACAGTCGTCTGCAACGGATTGACCTGTCGGCGGGCAGTGCCCAGCTCGGCCGGGTGAGCGCGGCGGGTGAATTCAAGGCGCATACCCAAGGCGATCTGAGTGTGCTGGAGGGACGCAGCGGCGGCGACATGAGCCTTACCACGGCCGCAGGCCATCTGGGCCACATCCGCTTTGGCACCGCGATGGATCCGAATGATACGGCCGGCTTGTTGACGGCCCATCTGAAAACCACCGGTAACCTGTTGGTACATGCCGACGGTGATGTGCTGGGTGGCAATGCCGAGGCTGATCTGGAGCTGCGCATGATTGGCCGCAACCTGCGCTTTGGCCGTGCGCAGAGCCTCAAGGAGGACATCTTCCTGCAGGCCAATGGCAACTTCTTGCAGGGCCACGGCAATATCACCGGGCAGGTGGTGGAGGCCAAGCGTGACGTAGGCATCATCGCCAACGGTGACCTGAGTATGCCCAAGGTGTTGTTCGGGGGTACCTACTCGCTCAAAGCCGGACGTGATCTGGTGGTGGGCCTGGGCGGCGACCTGAACATCACCGGTATTGCCGAAGCCGGCCGTGACCTGCGTTTTGAAATTGCCGGCAAGGTTGACCTGGAGGGCGTGAGGGCCGGGCGCAACCTGAGCATCGTTTCCGGTGCCGCGATCAACATTGAGCAGTTTATCGATGCCGGTGGGCACATCACGCTCAAGGCCAACCAAGGCGATATCCGCATCGGTCAGCGCATCCGCTCCAGCGGTCAGTATGAGGGGCAGGCGATCGCAGGCGATATTCTGCTGAGCGCCTCCGGCAGTATCGAGACGCCGGTGGTGGAAAGCCTCAATGGGCGTATTGAGGTCGAAGGCGCGAGCCTGCAACTGGGTGATTTGGCATCCAGTCAGCGTATCGATCTGCTGTCGCGCGGCTTGATTCGTGTGGCCACCAGCCGCAGTGCCGGTGATCAGCGCTGGACGGCCGACGAGGGTATTTTCTTCGACCGCTTACTCGCCAATGGTCAGGCCTTGCTGGATGGCCTGCTGGATATTCGCGGCACCCAACTGCGGGCTGAGCAAGGGGCGCTGCTGCGTGCCGGGGTGCGTGAGGGGGGCTCCAGCAACGCAAGTATTGTGCTTGATCAGGCCGAGGCTCCTCAGCTGAGCCTGTGGGCTGGCAATCTGGTCCGGGTGGCAGATGCCGGGATTGGTCAGCGTCTGGATCTGCATGCCCGAGACATGCAGCTGTATGCCCGTCACACGGGCAGTGGCCAGCTTGATCTTTGGGTAACCGGTCGCGACGGCCAGCAGGTGGCTGATCGACTTTCGCTGCAGCTGGATGCCAGTCGTGTTGTCGCGCCCCGCCTGTATGTAGCCGATGCACGGATCGATACGAACGCGTCGCAAGTTGACGTGCGTGATGCGCAAGGTATCGATCGTCTGGCGCTGCGCACCGCGCAGGCGAATGTGTACATGGACAATGCCAGCCCGGCCTACATGGCGGATGCGGACGTGCAACTGTATGAAATGGACAAGGCCTTCAGCCTCAAGCAGGACAGCCTGTTAACGGACACCAGTGCCTACGTCCTGCATCGCAAACTGAGCCATCAGGTGGTGGTGCCGAACTTCAGTGTCAACCGCGAGGTGAGCGTGGGCGTGCCATATCAGGGCATCACCGCTGCGCGCTTTGCTGAACAGCATCTGTCGGATGGTTTGATAGCGGCGCGTCTGGCTTCGCTGCGCGCTGTGCAGGCATTTTCGGCTCCGCTGCTCAGCGCCTGGATGCCTTCGTGGAGTCAGGCACCGGTGGAAACCCGTATCAATATCGACGTGGCCGATGAGCGGCTCAAAGGAGATGAGGTGGCATATTGGTCACTGTGATGAATCGGTGGCGTATGAGCTGGGTGATCCTGGCGGGGCTGGTCTTGGCTGATGCGCAGGCCGCCCAGCCCATTGCGCCGCAGTTACCCGGTTTGGTGAACCCGAATTTACAGCGCGAGCAGGTCGAGCAGATTCAGCAGCAACAGCGCATCGAAGAGCGCGCGCGGCGGACTCAAGTGCCCGCCTTGCGCGGTGATGCGCCGGCCGATCAGGTGCTGCCTGATCAGGGCGAGCGTTTTGTGCTCACCGGCATTGCGTTCAACGCCTCGGTCTACCTGCCGCGTGAACAGTTGGAGGCCTTGGCTCAGGGGTATGTCGGTCGTGAAATCGGGTTTTCCGATCTCAATCAGTTGCTGCGTGAGGTGAATGCGCTCTACGAGGCAAAGGGGCAATTGACGGCACGGGCCTTGATTCCGGCACAGAGCCTTGAAGACGGCCAGTTACGCATTGTGCTGGTCGAGGCCAAGGTCGATCAGGTGACCTGGAAGGGCGGGCCGCGTCACGTGGCAGACGCTTTTTATGGCCAGCGCCTGAATGTACAGCCGGGCAGCACCCTAGACAGCCCGGCGCTGATGAACGCCATCCAGCGCTTTAATGCCACGACCCCTGGGCCCCAGGTCACGGCCAGTCTGGCGCCTGGTGCGAGCTTTGGCACGACGTCCGTTGAGCTGGAGGCCTTTGAGCCCAATCGCCTGCAATGGAGCGTGTTTGCCAACAACTATGGCAATGAAAGCACTGGGCGCGAGCAATACGGCGGCAGCCTGACCTGGTTTTCTCCAACTGCTGTGGCGGATGCGCTGAATCTGCTGGTGGTGGCAACCGCCGGCTCGCAGTTTGCCAGCCTGCGCTACAGCCGCCCGCTCAACCGCTGGAACGGTATTGCCTATGCCGAGTTGGGTGGTAACAGCATGGCGGTGGAGGAGGGGCCGCTGGCGGCGCTGAATATTGAGGGGGAATCGCGCACCTACACCCTGGGCTTTGATCAGCCTTGGTGGATTGATGACAACTGGCTGCTGCAAGGTGGCCTTGGCTTTAACCAGCAGCACTCAGAAAACACCGTCGAAGGCTTTACGCTCAGCGAAGTCGATACGCGCGAAGCCTTTTTGCGGGGGCAGCTGGAGTATCGCTCGGCACCCTGGTATGTGCGCTATGAGCAGCGTGTACGTCAGGCGCGTGTGGACAATGCCGTTAGCGGCGATGCTGGCAGCTTTGTCCTGCTCAATGGCCAAGGCTATCTGTCACGTGCTCTGGGTGAGCACTTCGAGTGGGTGAGCCGTTTCGGCTGGCAGTTCGCCAATGACAGCGAGGTGTTGCCTGCCTCACTGTTTTATCAGTTCGGCGGTATCAGTAGCGTGCGCGGCTACGACCCGGGTGTGATTTCTGCCCCGCAAGGTGCAACGCTTAATCTTGAGGCGTGGTGGCGTCCCAATGAGCGTTGGCAGCCGTTTGTGTTCTTCGATTATGGCCGCGCCATGGAGCTTGGCATCACCGACATCGACCTGCAGAGCGTCGGCGTCGGGCTCAATTTCAACTGGGGCCGGCACCTGAGTCTGAGCCTGACTGCCGCCAACACCCTCAAGGATGTGGTGCCGGATCAGGACGGCGGCCAGGTGCTGGCCCAGATCATTCTGCGTTGATTGTTTATTGGTTAATAAAGGGAGATTCAACATGACCACACTTCTGCTCTACAAAGACATTCAGGCGCTCAATCGCGAAGAGCACAAGGCCTTTAAGTTGCAGCAGTCGGAAAACTGCGCCTTTGCGGCTGACACGCATCTGGTGCCGGTAGCCGGTCTGGAGTTTTTCCAGGCGGCCCGTCACTACCCGTTGGTGTTTATCGGTGAGGGCGCGAACGCTACGCCGATTGCCTTGCTGGGATTGGCTCAGGGGCACAACAGTTACCTGGACAATGACCAGCGCTGGCAGGCCAACACTTACATTCCGGCCTTTATTCGTCGCTATCCCTTCGTCCTGGCGCAGGATGAAAGCAGTCAATTCACCGTGTGCTTCGACGCCGCCTTCAGTGGCTGGAACCAGCAGGAAGGCCGCGACCTGTTCGATGGCGAAGGCAAGAACAGCGCGTACCTGGATGAGATGATTCAGTTCTTGCAGAACTTCACCGCTGAAATGGAGCGCACCCGTGCGTTTGTCGAAATGCTTAATGCGTTTGAACTCTTGAGTCCGCGCACCATCAAGCTGACCCACAGCAGTGGCGAAAGCTTTGTGCTCAGCGATTTTCTCGCGGTTGATGAAGAAAAGTTTCTGGCACTGTCCGATGAGCGTGTGCTGGAACTGAACCGCTCCGGTTTCCTCGGCTGGATCTACGCGCATCTGATGTCGCTGGGCAATGCCAACCAGCTGTTCGATCACTACCTGTCCACCCAGGAACAGGCTCAGCGGGTTACGCACTAAGGCCAGAGGGTCATCCGGCAGCGCGTGCCTGACAGGTGAGTTGATACTTGCCTGTCAGGCGCGTTTTGAGCGTTTTACAGGCATAAAAAAGCCGGCTTGTGGCCGGCTTTTAGGGGGTAGTCCCGACTTATTTTTGGTAAGCCGCGACCGCCTTGAGAATCAGACCGCGGGCTTCTTCAGCGCCGCCCCAGCCTTCAACCTTGACCCATTTGCCTTTCTCGAGATCCTTGTAGTTCTCGAAGAAGTGCTTGATCTGCTCGATCAGCAGGGCCGGCAGGTCGGTGTATTCCTGGACGTCTTTGTACAGCACGGTGAGTTTGTCGTGTGGCACGGCAACCAGTTTGGCGTCGCCGCCGGCTTCGTCGCTCATGTGCAGCACGCCAACCGGGCGGGCGCGGATAACCGAGCCTGGCGCCACTGGGTACGGGGTCACGACCAGCACGTCGAGGGGGTCACCGTCGTCAGCCAGGGTGTGCGGGATAAAGCCGTAGTTGGCCGGGTAGAACATCGGGGTGGCCATGAAACGGTCGACCATCAGGCAGTCGCTGTCGTGGTCGATTTCGTATTTGATCGGCGCGTGGTTAGCCGGGATCTCGATGGCGACGTAGATGTCGTTCGGCAGGTCTTTGCCAGCCGGGATCTTGCTGTAGCTCATGGGGCGACTCCCGAGGGGTGGGCCAAAAAAGTGGCGCGATTATAGGCATATTCCCCAGGCGTTGCTACGCCGGGATGCCTAGCCATTGGTCGCGAACTCACTGTCTTCGGTTCTGACCTGATAGTCCGGGTTGCTCACTTGCAACTGCTGCAACCGCGCCAGCGGGTCCTGCCGGTAGAACAGCGCCAGTTGCGCGTACACCGCCGGGAAGGCCCCGGCGAGCAGGTCCGGGGCGCTGAAGAAGTATTCGCTGGTCACGGCAAAGAATTCTGCCGGGTTTTCCGCCGCATAAGGGTCGATGGCGGTGTCGGCCTCGGGGCTGGCATCCAGTTCGGCGTTCATCTGGTCAAAGGCGCTCTGCATGGCCTCGGCCCAGTCCTGAATGACCATGTTGCTGTGCAGGGGCGGCAAGCCGTTGGCGTCGCCATTGAGCATGTCCAGCTTGTGCGCCAGTTCGTGGATCACCAGGTTGTAACCGTCCCACTGGCCGCTGGCTAATACTCCAGGCCAGGCGAGGATTACCGGGCCTTGCAGCCAGGCCTCGCCGCTGTGTTCGGCGTCCCATTCGTGCACCACGCCGCTCGGGTCACGGTGGCGCTGCGGGCTGACGAAATCATCCGGGTACAGGACGATTTCATGAAAGCCCTGGTACCAGTTGAGGTCGGCCAGGTGCAGCACTGGCAGCTCGGCCTGCACCGCCAGCAGCAGGCGTGCGTGGCTGTCCAGCTCCACACCGGGCAGGGCGCAGAGGTGTTTGTGGTGCAAAAACAGCACGGCACGTTCACGCAGGCGTTGCTGTTCGGCTTCATTCAAGCCGTCGAGGATCGGTAGCTGCTGCTGCACGGCCTGCCATTGCGCAGGGCTGATGGGGTGACGGGCAAGGATGCGCTGGCGACGCCAGGCGCGGAACGACCACATGGGCTCGGCTCGGACGCTAGGGAGCGCCCACCTTAAGCCGGGGGAATGTGCTGGGCAAGTCGGCACAAAGGCTGCAGTGACATGCTTACCTGCGACCTGGGAGGGCTGCCAATGTCGATCGAGCATCTGCATCATCCCACCATCAAGCTGCTCTGCGGCAACGGTCTTGACCTGTCCAGCCAGGCCGCCCGGGCCCGCTCGACCTGGTTGCCGGGGCGTGAAGGGCGACCGCCAGTGCTGCTGGTGGTGCTGCTCTGGGCGCGAGAATGCACTGATGTGGTGCGTACGCTGGAGGCTTATCTCGATGGGCTGCTGGCAGACTTCTGCAGCACCCCGGCGGGCTGGAGCGAAGCTCAGGCGGTGCGGCAGGTGCTGGCGGGGTTCAATCAGCAGCTGTTTCGCCAGCGTCAGGCGGGGCGCAGCATCGCGCAACTGAATGCCGGCTTGTTGCTGCTGCAGAACGGAGAGGCGCAGTTTCTCCAGGCCGGGGCCATCGGTTTGCGGCGCTATCAAGGCTCCACGGTAAGCAGCCTGGTCGGCCGTGATGGTTTGCAGCTGGGCATGCAGGCTGAGCTGGCGCTGGTGCAGCACCACCTGCACCTGAGTGCGAATGAGCTGTTGCTGATGGCTCCACAGCCGTTGCTCGACGTAGCCGATCTGCAAGGCTGGCGTGGGCTTGATGCGGAGCTCGATACGCAGGCCCTGCAGACGCTGCTCACGCCCTTGTTGCAGGCTCCTGGGGCGGCGGTTTTGCTGCGGCCGGGTGGGGTTGAACAGGCATCGGCGTTGACCGTGCGCGCGGCCTGGCCAGCGGTGCAGCATGCGCAGCCGGGTGTGCAGCTGGATGGCTGGGTGCTGCTGTCGGCATGCCCGTATGGCCCGCCGGGTCGGTTGTTTCGCGCCACCGATCCGCGTGGCCGGGAGGCGTTGCTATGGCTGGCCGAGCAGGCGGCTGATGAAGCCTTCTGGCAACGCGAATGGGCGCTGCGGCGCAGCCCGGTGAGCAGCTTGCCGCAGGTGCTGTCGTCACATCAGCCGCGTGAACATGCCTTTGTGCTGCTGGAGTCGCCTGCCAAGGGCATGCGCAGCCTGATTGATTGGGTGGCGTCGCATGGTCCGGTGGATGGCCTGACGCTGCTGGCCCTGCTTGAGCAGTTGGTCGCGGCGGTACGCGGTTTACAGCGTCGTGGCATGCAGGGGTTGTGGTTGGATCCGCGCAATATCCTGGTAAGTGATGGCGGTCGTGTGTTGCTGTTGCCCGAACATGCCGCGCTGATCCCCGGTGTCACGCAGCAGGCGCTGCCGGCTCAGGCCGTGCCGCTGGCGCCGGAGGCGCGTGCCGGGCAGGCCCTGGATGGTCGAGCTGATCAGTTTGCCCTGGCGGCGCTGGCTTACTGGCTGTTCTGCGGGCGCTGGCCGGAGGTGGCACAGGCGGATGCCGATGGCAACAGCCGCTATAGGCCACTGGCGCAGTTCAGTGGGCAAGTGCCCATGGGCTGGGATGGCGTGCTGGCGCGGGCTCTGGCGCCCAGGCCTGAGGCGCGTTTCGAGGCGCTCTCGGAGTTTGAGCAGGCGTTGCGCCAGCCGTTGCTGCAGCACCCGGCACCAAGGTTGCGCACACGGCGTTACCGCTCGCCCTGGCACCTGGTATTGCTGGGCCTGCTGCTGGCGCAGCTGGGTATTGGCCTGTGGCTGAGCCTGAACGGCTGACCTGCGACGTCTGCTACGTCGCAGGCCTGCGGGCGGTTACGGTGCGGTGAAGTCTTCGCTGATCGGCAGGACAAAGCTCTTGAACTCGGTGTCTTCTTTGAAACCGATGGATTCGTAGAGCTTGTGGGCCACCTCGTTATCAACGCTGGAGGCCACGCGCAGGCGCACGGCGTTGGTCTCTTTGGCCATCTGCTTGGCGGTCTGGATCAGGCGATCCGCAACCAGTTGGCGGCGTGCATCCTGGCAGACGTAGATGTCGTTGAGGATCCACACACGCTTGAGCGACAGCGAGGAGAAACTCGAATAGAGCTGACAGAAACCGAGGATCTTGTCTTCATCGTCGGCCATGGCCAGGTAGATCACCGATTCCTTGCGGCTGATGCGCTTTTCCAGAAACTTGCGCGAGGAGTCGGGGTAGGGCAGCTGGCCAAAGTGTTCGCGGTAATTGACGAACAGTGGCGTGAGTTGATCCAGATGCTCCAGGGTCGCTTGGACGATGCGCATGGTGAGCCTCTACTTAAAGTCATGTGGATGGCTTCGGCAACACGGCAGCGCTGCCTGCGAACGACCCCGATGCTGCCTAAAGCTTTTGGAAAGTGCAATCCAAACAAGCGTTTGGTTGTAGTTTGCGGAAATTCCCCATCATCCAAGCAGAAAGTTCTCGCGCGGCACCCCGCCGGCCAGCAGCGGCACTTCGGCTTCATCCTTGAGATTGACCCCCGACAGCTGGCGGCGGCAGGCCTCGCGCATCAGGTACAGCAGGCGGTGGCTGGCCATGGCGTAGCTCAGCCCTTCCTGGCGCACGTTGGAGATGCAGTTGCGGTAGGCGTCGGTCAAGCCGACCTTGGGCGCGTAGGTGAAGTACAGCCCCAGGCTGTCCGGTGAACTCAGGCCGGGGCGTTCGCCGATCAGGATCACCACCATGCGCGCACCGAGCAGCTCGGCCACTTCATCGGCCACCGCCACGCGGCCTTGGCTGACCAAGGATACGGGCGCCACGCTCCAGCCTTCGGCAGCGGCCTGCTCCTCGATATGCGCCACCATGGGCAGGGCGTTACGGTGAACGGCCAGTGCGGAGAGGCCGTCGGCGATGACAATGGCCAGGTCGTAGCCGTCCGGATTGTTTTCGCGGTGCTGACCCAGCAGCTCGGCGGATTCATGGCTTAAGCGCCGACCGAGATCCGGGCGTTGCAGGTAGGTGTCGCGGTCCTTGGCGGCGCTGTGCAGCAGCAGGCTTTGCCGATGCTGGTGAGCCAGGCCGGCGGCCAATGCGGCGTGATCGAACGGCAGGTGCACGGCATCGCGAGCCTGGGCGTGGGCGAACTGGAAATCCAGCTGCGCGCGGGTCGGCATGCTGGTGCCGGCACGGCCCAGCGCAATGCGCGCCGGGGTGAGGTTGCGCAGCTGCTGCCAGGGGTTTTCGCTGGCGCCGCTGAGTGGGCTGTCATCGTACATAAGCGGCTCCTTGATTAAACCAGCTGCGCCAGTGCCTGACGAAACGCCGGCGGCAGGCTATTGCCCATGCGCGGGCGGCCGTCGGCCTGGGTGAAGATGCCCATGCGCTGCAGCCAGCCTTCGAACTCGGGGGCCGGCTTCAGCCCCAGGCTCTGCCGCGCATACAGCGCGTCGTGGAATGAGGTGGTCTGGTAATTGAGCATCACGTCGTCGGAGCCGGGAATGCCCATGATGAAGTTGATCCCGGCCACACCGAGCAGGGTCAACAGCACGTCCATGTCGTCCTGATCGGCTTCGGCGTGGTTGGTGTAGCAGATGTCGCAACCCATCGGCAGGCCCAGCAGCTTGCCGCAGAAGTGGTCTTCCAGGCCGGCGCGGATGATCTGCTTGCCGTTGTACAGGTACTCCGGACCGATAAAGCCGACCACGGTATTCACCAGAAACGGCTTGAAATGCCGCGCCACTGCATAGGCGCGGGTCTCGCAGGTCTGTTGGTCGAGGCCATGGTGCGCGCCAGCGGACAGCGCGCTGCCCTGGCCGGTTTCGAAATACATCAGGTTGTTGCCCAAGGTGCCGCGTTTGAGGCTCAGGCCGGCGTCGTAGCCTTCCTGCAGAATCTTCAGACTGACGCCAAAGCTGGCGTTGGCCGCTTCGGTACCGGCAATCGACTGGAACACCAGGTCCAGCGGCACGCCGCGGTTGATCGCCTCGATCGAGGTGGTGACGTGGGTCAGCACGCAGGCCTGGGTGGGAATTTCATAGCGCTGGATGATGCCGTCGAGCATCTTCAGCATCTCGCAGATCGAACTGATGCTGTCGGTGGCCGGGTTGATGCCGATCATGGCGTCGCCGTTGCCATACAGCAGGCCGTCGAGAATGCTCGCGGCAATGCCGGCCGGTTCGTCGGTCGGGTGATTCGGTTGCAGGCGAGTGGACATACGCCCGCGCAGGCCAACGGTGTTGCGAAAGCGGCTGACCACACGGATTTTCTGCGCCACCAGCACCAGGTCCTGCACGCGCATGATCTTCGATACCGCAGCGGCCATTTCCGGCGTGAGGCCTGGCGCAAGGGCGCGCAGGCTGGCTTCATCGGCGCTGTCGCCGAGCAGCCAGTCGCGAAAGCCGCCGACGGTCAGGTGGCTGACCGGGGCGAAGGCCGCCGCATCATGGCTGTCGATGATCAGTCGGGTGACTTCATCCGCTTCGTAGGGAATCAGTGCCTCGCTAAGGAAATGTTTGAGCGGAATATCGGCCAGGGCCATTTGCGCCGCCACTCGCTCACCGGCATTGCTCGCGGCAACGCCTGCGAGATAGTCGCCAGAGCGCGCCGGGCTGGCCTTGGCCATCACTTCGGCGAGGCTGTCGAAACGGTAGGTTTCACCGCCTACCGTATGCTGAAAACTGGACATCGCGTGTCTCCAAAACGCCACCTTGGCGCAGCACGATCATGCTGCGCCAACGTGACGGGTATTACTTGAGCGCGGCCTCGGCTTTACCGATGGCAACGAATTCTTCTTCCGGCGTACCGGCCACCAGGTGATGGCGACTGTACAGGGCGAAGTAGGCGATCAGCACGGCGTAGATAATCGCGGCGCCAATCACCACCCGCGGGTCGACCAGGAAGCCGGCCACCACGGCCACGCAGGCCAGCACCAGGGCGATGCCCGAGGTAACGATGCCGCCTGGGGTGCGATACGGGCGATGCATTTCCGGACGACGCACGCGCAGGGTGATATGTGCGGCCATCATCAACACGTAGGAGATGGTGGCGCCGAACACCGCGACCAGAATCAGCAGGTCACCCTGGCCAGTCAGCGACAGGGCAAAGCCGATCAGGCCGGGCACGATCAGCGCCAGCACCGGGGCCTTGTTCTTGTTGGTCAGCGACAGCGAACGTGGCAAGTAGCCGGCGCGCGACAGGGCGAAAATCTGCCGGGAGTAGGCGTAGATGATCGAAAAGAAGCTGGCAATCAAACCGGCCAGGCCGATCAGGTTGACGAAGCTGCTCATCCAGGTGGATTCGCCGTAGGCAATGGTCAGGGCTTCCACCAGCGGGTTGCCCGATGCCATCAGCGCCTTGGCACCGGCGCCGCCTGGGCCAATCAGCAGAATCAGCAAGGCAAAGGCCAGCAGTACCAGCATGGCGCCGATCAGCCCGCGTGGCATATCGCGCTGCGGGTTGCGGGTTTCTTCAGCGGCCAGTGGCACGCCTTCGACCGCGAGGAAGAACCAGATCGCATAGGGGATCGCCGCCCAAACGCCGACATAACCGAACGGCAGGAAGCTGCTGGCGCCGGTGGCTTCGGTCACCGGAATATCGAGCAGGTTGGCCACCGAGAAGTGCGGCACCATCGCGACGATAAACACGCCGAGGGCAATCGCCGCCACGGCGGTGATGATAAACATCAGCTTCAGCGCCTCACCGACGCCGAAGATATGGATGCCGATAAACAGCACATAGAAGGCCAGGTAGATCGCCCAGCCACCAATGCCGAACAGCGACTCGCAGTAAGCGCCGATAAACACCGCAATCGCCGCTGGAGCAATGGCGTATTCGATCAGGATTGCCGTGCCGGTAAGAAAACCGCCCAAGGGGCCGAAAGCGCTGCGGGCAAAGCCATAGCCGCCACCGGCGGTGGGGATCATCGAGGACAGTTCAGCCAGGGAGAAGCACATGCACAGGTACATCAGCGCCATCAGCAGGGTGGCGAGAAACATACCGCCCCAACCGCCCTGGGCTAGACCGAAGTTCCAGCCGGCGTAGTCGCCGGAAATCACGTAGGCCACGCCCAGACCGACCAGCAATACCCAGCCTGCTGCGCCCTTCTTCAACTGCCTGCTTTGAAAGTAATCGGCATCGACCTGCTCTAAATCGGTGCCTTGCGGTAGACCTACCGCACTGATTTGTTCTGCTGCCATGGGAATTCCTTATCAACAAGCCGGCCGTAGCGCAGGCCCGGCCGGGCTTGTAGGTATTTGAGAGAAAAGTGTTACCCAGTGGATCAGCAACCGCTATGCCAACTACGCCTCTGGTCTAGACCTGGGCGCGGGCTGGCAGGCCGATGTCGTTTCCGAGCATCGGCTGCGGTTGCGCAGGGGCTTAGAAAAAGCCGAGTGGGTTGATGTCGTAGCTCACCAGCAGGTTCTTGGTCTGCTGATAGTGGTCGAGCATCATCTTGTGGGTTTCGCGGCCGACGCCGGACTTCTTGTAACCGCCGAAGGCAGCATGCGCGGGGTACAGGTGGTAGCAGTTGGTCCACACGCGCCCGGCCTTGATCGCCCGGCCCATGCGGTAGGCGCGGTTGATGTCGCGGGTCCACAGGCCGGCGCCAAGGCCGAACTCGGTGTCGTTAGCAATCGCCAGGGCTTCGGCTTCATCCTTGAAGGTGGTGACGCTGACCACCGGGCCGAAAATTTCCTCCTGGAACACGCGCATCTTGTTGTGGCCCTTGAGCAGGGTCGGCTGGATGTAATAGCCGCCGTCCAGGGTGCCGCTGAGTTTTTCCACCGCACCGCCGGTGAGCAGTTCGGCGCCTTCCTGCTTGGCGATTTCCAGGTAGCTCAAGATCTTGTCGAACTGCTGCTCGGACGCCTGGGCGCCGACCATGGTGTCGGTGTCCAGCGGGTCGCCGCGTTTGATCTGCTCGACCTTCTTCATCACCTCTTTCATAAAGGCCGGGTAGATCGACTCCTGCACCAGCGCGCGGGACGGGCAGGTGCACACCTCGCCCTGGTTGAAGAAGGCCAGCACCAAGCCTTCGGCGGCTTTTTCGATAAAGCTCGGCTCGGCCTGCATGATGTCTTCAAAGAAGATATTCGGCGATTTGCCGCCCAACTCCACGGTGCTGGGGATGATGTTCTCGGCGGCGCATTTCATGATATGCGCGCCCACCGGGGTGGAGCCGGTAAAGGCGATCTTGGTGATACGTTTGCTGGTGGCCAGGGCTTCGCCGGCTTCTTTGCCGAAACCTTGCACCACGTTGAGCACGCCCGGCGGCAGTAGATCGCCGATCAGCTCCATCAGCACGCTGATGCCCAGCGGCGTTTGCTCGGCTGGTTTTAATACCACGCAGTTGCCGGCGGCCAGGGCCGGGGCGAGTTTCCAGGCGGCCATCAGCAGCGGGAAGTTCCACGGGATGATCTGCCCGACCACGCCCAGCGGTTCATGGATGTGATAGGCCACGGTGTTGCCGTCGATCTCCGCAGCCGAGCCTTCCTGGGCGCGCAGGCAGCCGGCGAAGTAGCGGAAGTGGTCGGCGGCCAGGGGGATGTCCGCGTTGAGGGTTTCACGCACGGCCTTGCCGTTGTCCCAGGTTTCGGTGATGGCCAACACTTCCAGATTGGCTTCGATGCGGTCGGCGATCTTCAGCAGGGTCAGCGAGCGCTCCTGTACTGATGTGCGGCCCCAGGCATCGGCAGCGGCATGGGCGGCGTCCAGGGCCTTGTCGATGTCCTCGGCAGTGGAGCGCGGGAACTCGGCAATCGGCAGGCCGTTTACCGGCGAGGTATTGGTGAAGTACTGGCCTTTGACCGGCGCGACAAACTCGCCGCCGATGTAGTTGCCGTAACGGGATTTAAAGGAAACGAGGGCACCTTCGGTACCGGGATGGGCGTAACGCATGCTGAATATCTCCTGGTTCTTATGCTTGTTCTGGTGATGCAGCGAGAGGCGCGCTGTGGCGCTTGTGCAGAGACAGAGCAAAGGCTGGGCCAGGCGCGCGTGATTCCCGATCTAGAGCGGTTGCGTGGGTTGCGGTTTAAGGTTGTGGCGCGCGTGTTGTATCGGCCCTGATACAGCTCGCATGACACTCTGTACCAGGGGCGATACAACGCGGTGACTCGCCGGTCAGGCTGTCTTGCAATGGCCGCGCAGCTGGTAGATGCTCGATCATCACGTGCACCTCCTAGAGTGGAGAACAATAACAATGCACAACCCAGCAAGCCGTCATGCTCAGCAGGTGCTGACCGTGGCCCAAGGCCGTGGACAGCTCGCGGGCCCGGCTGCCGATTCCTCGGTGGCACGTTCCTGGCTGCGCTGCCTGCAGCAGCATCACCTTGACCCAGCGCAGAACATGCCGCCGGCGGTGATCGAACACGCGCGCATGCTCGAGCGCCGCGAGCAGTTGCAACAGGTGCTGGAGATTTCCAGCAACGAGATGAACAGCCTGCACCGCCAGCTGGCCGGTTCTGGTCATGCTGTGCTGCTCACCGATGCGCGTGGGGTGATCCTCAACTGCGTCACCGAACAGGCGGAAAAACGCACCTTCGAGCAGGCCGGTCTGTGGCTTGGCGCCGACTGGAGCGAAGCCTGCGAAGGCACCAACGGTATCGGCACCTGCCTGGTCGAGCGCCAGCCGCTGACCATCCACCAGAATGAACACTTCCGCAGCCGGCATACCGGGCTGACCTGCTCGGCCAGCCCGGTGTTCGACCCGCATGGCGAGCTGCTGGCGGTGCTGGACGTGTCCTCGGCGCGGCATGACGTATCGAGGCAGAGCCAGTTTCACACCATGGCCCTGGTCAACCTGTCGGCCAAGGCCATCGAGGGCTGCCACTTTCTGCGCAGCTATGAAGGTGAATGGCTGCTGCGCTTTCATGCCCAGGCCGAATATATCGGCCAGTTCAGCGAGGGGCTGCTGGCTTTCGATGGCGATGGTCGCGTGAGCGCGGTGAATCAGAGCGCGATCAACCTGCTCGGTCTGTCGCGGCGGCAACTGCTCGGGCGCACCTTGATCGAGGTATTTGATTGTCGCCTGGATGACCTGCTCGGCCACGCCTCGGCCCAGCCCAGCGCCAGCTGGCCGCTGTATACCCAGCGCGGCCAGCTGTTGTTTGCCGTGTTGCGCGGCCAGCCCCGGCGCAGTGCCCAAGCGCTGGCTTTGGCGAGCGTGGCTACGCCAGGGCTGTGTCTGGCTGACCCAGATTTGCAGAGTGATTTCCGCCGCGCGCTGCGGGTGTATGAACGCGATGTGCCGCTGCTGATTGGCGGCGAAACCGGCACCGGCAAAGAAGCCTTCGCCAAGGCCCTGCATCAGGTCAGCTCGCGTGGCGGCAAACCCTTTGTTGCGCTGAACTGCGCGGCGATTCCCGAGAGCCTGATCGAGAGCGAGCTGTTCGGCTATCGCGGCGGCAGCTTTACCGGGGCGCGCAAGGAAGGCATGCGCGGTAAGCTGCAGCAGGCCGATGGCGGCACGCTGTTTCTTGATGAAATCGGCGATATGCCGCTGGCGCTGCAAACCCGCTTGCTGCGCGTGCTGGAAGAACGTCGGGTCGAGCCGATTGGTGGTGAAGCGCAGGCCATCGATGTGCGGGTGATCAGCGCCAGTCACCGTGACCTCAATGAGCGGGTGGCCAGCGGCGAGTTTCGTCAGGACCTGTTCTATCGCCTCAATGGCCTGGCGATAGAGCTGCCAGCTTTGCGTGAGCGCAGCGACAAGCTGGAATTGCTGGATTTTCTTCTCGGTGAAGAGGCGCGTGGGCAACTCGTGCGCCTCGATGATGCCGCCCGCGAGGCGCTGCTCGGTTATTCCTGGCCGGGCAATGTGCGGCAACTGCGTAATGTGCTGCGCACCCTCTGCGCGCTGTGCGAAAACGCTGTGATCATTCACGCCGAGCTGCCCGCCGAAATTCGCCATGCCCGTCCCGCGCAGGCGCTGTTGCCGGCGGCCAAGCCTGACCAGTTGGCTGATGCCGAACGCAGCGCGCTGCTTGCGGTCCTAGAGGCGCAGCACTGGCAGATGAGCCGCAGCGCCGAACAGCTGGGCATCAGCCGCAACACCCTGTACCGCAAGTTGCGTAAACATGGGATTGCCCGGCGCGGCTAAAGCCGTAGGTTGGTGTTGAGCGTAGCGAAGCCCAACAGACAACAGGCAGCGTGTGTTGTTGGGCTTCGGCGCTGCGCACCTCAACGCCAACCTACGGAAATGGCCAAGGGGGCTGTGCTAATCTGCGGCCAGTTTTTATCCCGCCTTATTCACCGGCTCTGACGACGCCTGCAAGGTAAATCATGCATATCCATATTCTCGGCATCTGCGGCACTTTTATGGGCTCGCTGGCCGTGCTGGCCAAGGAACTCGGCCACCGCGTGACCGGCTCCGACGCCAACGTCTACCCGCCCATGAGCACCCAGTTGGAAGCTCAGGGTATCGAACTGACTCAGGGCTATGACGCCGCCCAACTCGACCCCGCACCGGATCTGGTGGTGGTCGGCAATGCCCTGTCGCGCGGCAATCCGGCGGTGGAATATGTGCTGAACCAGGGGCTGCCTTACGTGAGCGGCCCGCAGTGGCTGGCCGATCATGTGTTGCAGGGCCGCTGGGTCATGGCCGTGGCCGGCACCCACGGCAAGACCAGCAGCTCGAGCATGCTGGCCTGGGTGCTCGAGCATGCCGGCATGAGCCCGGGCTTTCTGATTGGCGGCGTGCCGCAGAACTTTGGTATCTCCGCGCGTCTCGGCGGTACGCCGTTCTTTGTGGTCGAGGCCGACGAGTACGACAGCGCCTTCTTCGACAAGCGCAGCAAGTTCGTGCACTACCGCCCGCGCACCGCGATTCTGAATAACTTGGAGTTCGATCACGCGGACATCTTCCCGGATCTGGCGGCCATTGAGCGACAGTTCCACCATCTGGTACGCACCATTCCGGGTGATGGCCTGATCATTCATTCGACCACTGAACCAGCGCTCAAACGCGTTATCCAGATGGGTTGCTGGACTCCGGTACAGACCACCGGCGAAGGCGGCCAATGGCAGGCGCGCCTGCTCAGCGCCGACGGTTCGCGCTTCGAGGTCAGTTTCGAGGGCAAGGTCGCCGGTACCGTGGACTGGCAGCTGACCGGCCAGCACAACGTCGCCAACGCCCTGGCGGTGCTGGCGGCGGCGCGGCATGTCGGCGTGGTGCCGGAGCTGGGTATCGCTGCGCTGTGCGGTTTTATTAATGCCAAGCGGCGTATGGAGAAGGTTGCCGAAGTCAACGGCGTGACCATCTTCGATGATTTCGCCCACCACCCGACGGCGATTGCCACCACCCTTGATGGCCTGCGCAAACGCATCGGCGACGCCAAGCTGATCGCCATCGTCGAGCCGCGCTCCAACTCGATGAAGCTTGGCGCCCACCGTGATGGTCTGCCGGAATCCGTGGTGCAGGCTGACTCAGTGTACTGGTATGCACCGCCGAATCTCGGTTGGGACCTGGCCGGCACCGTGGCTACGTCGACCGTGCCGACTCAGGTCTGCGATTCTTTGGAAGCGATCATCGCCGGGGTCAAGGCTGAGGCCGCGCCGGGTACTCAGGTGGTGGTGATGAGCAACGGCGGTTTTGGCGGTTTGCACGGCAAGCTGGCTGCGGCCCTGGAGGGTTAAATGTCCGGACCTGAACGCGTCACTCTGGCCATGACCGGCGCATCCGGTGCGCAGTACGGCCTGCGCCTGCTCGACTGCCTGGTGCGGGAAGACCGTGAGGTGCACTTTCTGATTTCCAAGGCGGCACAGCTGGTGATGGCCACGGAAACCGATGTCAGCTTGCCGAGTAAGCCGCAGGCCATGCAGGCGTTTCTGAGCGAGTACACCGGCGCCGCGCCGGGGCAGATTCGCGTGTACGGCAAGGAAGACTGGATGGCGCCGGTGGCCTCCGGCTCCGGCGCACCCTCGGCGATGGTGGTGGTGCCGTGCAGCACTGGCACGCTGTCAGCAATTGCCACCGGGGCCTGCAACAACCTGATCGAGCGCGCCGCCGATGTGGCCTTGAAGGAGCGTCGTCAGCTGATTCTGGTGCCGCGCGAGGCACCGTTCTCCAGCATCCATCTGGAGAACATGCTCAAGCTGTCGAACATGGGCGCAACCATCCTGCCGGCCGCTCCAGGCTTTTATCATCAGCCACAGACTATTGATGACCTGATCGATTTCGTCGTGGCGCGCATCCTCAACTGCCTGAACATTCCTCAGGACATGCTGCCGCGCTGGGGTGAGCACCATCAGATCACCCCAGATGAATAAGCTTCTGGTCCGCGCGGTCGTCTGCCTGCTGCTGAGCCTGGCCCTCAGCGGCTGCGCCACGGTGCGCACCCTGGATGCCGCCAAGCCAGATGCTCCGGTGGTATATGCAGGTACGCGGCTGAACCTGTATGCGCTGCAAGGCGGTTGCTGTGCCACAGACCGCTTCGGCGCCGAGGCGCCGGCTTACCCGGCCGCCGACCTGCCGGTTAGTGCATTGCTCGATACCCTGTTGCTGCCGCTGTCTCTGGCCACCGCCATCGGCCTTAATCTGGGCGTGAGCGGCGGTTTGTAGTCCTAACCGGCCAGCCGGCACACCTGCTCGGCGGCCTGCTGCAAGCCATAGCGGCCTTTCTCATCACGGCTGATGCGGCCCATGGCGGTGGCGGGATCGTGGGTGAACACTAGGCGGCCGTTGCGGTTGAAGAGGTCGGCGAGCAGGGCTTCTTTCTCTTCGATCAGGCCTTCAGGGAAACGGTCGTAGCCCATGGTGATGGGCAGGTGCACCCAGGGCGCGCCAGGGATCAGGTCGCCGGGGAACACCACCGGCCCCTCTGGCATGGCCACTTCCGGCAGCAGTTGGCCGGGCGTATGACCATCGCTCCAATGCAAACGCCAGTCCGCGCCAAGCAGCTCGCAGTGCTCGGTTTCGTCGATTAGCTGCAGGCGGCCACTGCCTTCCAGCAACGTCATCAGTTCAGGGATGTAGGACGCGCGGTCGCGGGCGTGCGGCTGGCAGGCGCGCTGCCACTGACGTCGACCAGTGATGAACTGCGCGTTGGGGAACAGCAAGCGCGCCGGTTGGCCTTCCTCCCACGCGGCGAGCAAGCCGCCGGCGTGGTCAAAGTGCAGGTGGGTGAGCACCACGATATCGATGTCGGCATCACTCAGGCCGACAGCGGCCAGGCTGTCGAGCAGCACGTGGCGGTCTTCCTGCACGCCGAAGCGCTCTTTCAGATCAGGGCTGAAGAAGGCACCGATGCCGGTTTCAATCAGGATATTGCGCGCCTCTTCTTGCACCAGCAGGGCGCGGCAACCGAGGTCGATACGGTTCAGCTCATCCGGCGTCATCCAGCGTTGCCAGAGAGCTTTGGGCGCGTTGCCAAACATCGCGCCGCCATCGAGTTTCTGGCTGTTGCCGGTCAGGGTGGTCAGGGTTCGCATGTGGATTCTCTGGTTCTTGTCGGGGATCGCACGGTGATCGATCAAGCCTGATCCATACGGGTGAATCAGGCCATTGGACGAAGGGCTGATGGAGCTGTTGATACCCGCCGGGTGTGGTTTGGTGGATCGCTGAGGTGTGATCCGTCTTACTTAAGGTGACGATTGTTTCAGCGTTAGATGGCCAGAGCTATACCCTGGCCTGCGCCGATAAGGAGCTGTTTACGGAACACTAAGGTGCTTGGTGTGGGGCGTGATTACGGCTCAAGGCGGTCAGGCCAACTCAACCAGCCGCTGAGCATCAGCCCTTGGCCTGCCACTGTGTCAGGGCCGAGGCCGGTCCCGGCTTGGCGAACAGGTAGCCCTGAAAGCGTCGGCAGCCCATGCGTTGCAGTGCTTCATACTGCGCCTGGGTTTCCACCCCTTCGGCGGTGACACTCAGGCCGAGGTTGTCGCCCAGGGCCAGGATGGTGCGCACGATGGCGGCGTCGCTGGGGTGTTCGAGCAGGTCGCGGACGAAGGACTGGTCGATTTTCAGCTGGTCTAGCGGCAGGCGCTTGAGGTAGTTCAGTGACGAGTAGCCGGCGCCGAAGTCGTCCAGCGCCAGTTGAATGCCTTGAGCCTTGAGCTGGCTCATCTTGCTGATCAGGTTTTCCACATCCTCCACCAGCTGGCTTTCCGTCAGCTCCAGCTCCAGGCGGCGTGGGTCGGCGCCGCTTTCGGCCAGGGCCGCGCAAACGTCGGCGACGAAATCGGGGTGGTGGAACTGCCGCGCGCTGACGTTGACCGCCAGGGTCAGCTGCTTCAGTTGCGGATCCTGAGCCCAGATCACTAGTTGCTCGCAAGCGCTGTACAGAATCAGCCGGCCGAGGTGCAGAATCAGCCCGCTGCTTTCCGCCAGGGGGATGAACTCTGCCGGTGGCACCATGCCGCGCGTTGGGTGCTGCCAGCGCACCAGGGCTTCGGCGCCGATCAACTGTCCCTGGGCGTCCACCTGTGGCTGGTAATGCAGGATAAACCGGCGCTCGGCCAGGCTCTGGCGCAGGTCGAATTCCAGGCTGGCGCGGGCGCTGACTTCGGCCTGCATCTGCGGGTCGAAGAAACGCATGGCATTACGCCCGGCCGCCTTGGCCTGATACATGGCCATATCCGCCCGTTTGAGCACTTCGTCCACTGTGCTGCGGTCGTTGGGGAACAGGGCGATGCCGACACTGGCGGTGCTGCTGTGGTTACGCTCAAGCAGGCTGTAGGGCGCCGAAAGAGCGGCGACGATCTTGTTGCCGACATGCTCGACCTGGCTGACGGCCTGTGCCGGTTGCAGGCTCAGACCTTCGAGCATCAACACGAATTCATCGCCGCCCAGGCGGGCCAGGGTGTCCTGGGCACGTACATGGCTGCTCAGGCGCTGGGCGACCTGTTGCAGCAACTGGTCGCCCATGTCGTGGCCGAGGGTATCGTTGAGGTCCTTGAAGTTGTCCAGGTCGATAAACAGCAGCGCACCCTGCTGCAGGCCGCGCGCATGCTTGGCCAGGGCCTGTTGCAGGCGATCGAGCAGCAGGCGTCGGTTGGGCAGGCCGGTCAGCGGGTCGTAGAAGGCCAGCTGGTTGATCTTCTCCAGGTTCTTCTTGTGCTCGCTGATGTCGGTGGAAATGCCACACAGGGCGTAGATTTCGCCACGACTGTCGCGCAGCGGCAGCTTGGTCGAGAGGAAGGCCAGATCGGTCTCACCGGTCAGGCTGCGATTGATTTCTTCGGTCTGTACCCGCTCGCCGAGTTTGAGCACGCGGCGGTCGTTTTCATGCAGGTTGGTCGCGGTGTCGAGGTCGAAGAACTGGTCGTCGGTTTTGCCGATGACCTGCTCAAGGGGCAGGCCGAACAGCTCGCAGACCTTGCGGTTGGCGTACTGGTAACGCAACTGCGCATCCTTGATGTAGATGTAGGCTTCGACACTGTCGAGGATGGTGTTGAGGCGTTGTTCGCTGGCTTGCAGGTGCTGGGTCTTCTCACGCACCTGGCGGCGTAGCAGCAGTGCTCCGCCAAGGGCAATGGCCAGCAGCAGGGCCAGAGTGGCAAGGCCCCACCAGACGGCTGTGGGGATCAGCACCTTGGGTCGCTCGCCCCCCCAGCGTTGCAGGCTCTGGTAGTAGACCGACGATGGCGAGTTCTGCCAGGCCTTGAGATAGCGGTCTATGGTGCTCAGCAAATCGGCGTTCTGGCCCTTGCGGGTGGCGAAGAACAACTGAGCCGGCTGGAACATGATCGAGGAGCTTTGCAGGTGGTAGTGCGGGGCATGGAAGTCGCCAAAACGCTGGTTGGCCACTGCCGCATCGGCCTGCCCTGAGGCCACCAGCTCGAAACCCTGCGGCAGGCTTTGCACACCGAGCAACTCGGCTTTCAGGCCGAAACTGTCGAGCAGGCTCTGCAGATACTGCTCCTGCACCGAGCCCTGCAACACGGCGATGCGCATGCCGTGTAGGTCGAGGATCGATTTGAGGTGGAGGTTTTCACTGCTGTACAGCTGCGACCAGCTGAACAGTGCCGGTTGCTTGTGGAAATCCAGCACCTGAGCGCGGCTGTCGTTGTAGGCGACATCCGGTAGCAGGTCGATCTCGCCACGCTGCGTGCGCTCCAGGCACTGCTGCCATTCGCAGGGTTGCGGCAGTAGCTGCCAGTCTTCCTGGCGGGCGATCTCGTTGAGCAGTTCACCGAATATCCCCGACAGTTTGCCATCCTGGCCCAGGAGGATTTTCGGCTCGTTGGCGTAGACCCCGACACTCACCTGGCGCGGCTGGGCTGCGAGCGCAGCGTTGGTGATTAAACTGCTCAGCAGCAACAGGAGGCTAAGGTGGTGCAGTAACGGTCGCTGCATGGGCGGGCCGGCTTCTTTGCGAGGGTGTCCTAACAATAGCCAGAATCTGCGGCAGGTGCTGGCAGTTGGCTGCGTCAGTTGGCCCAGCCCTGGTAGATATAGGTCATCGGCCGAGGGCCTTTGAGATAGCGGTTGTGCAGCTCGCCAATGTGAAAGCCGCCGGCTTCGATCAGGGCGCGGATGTCGCGGTTGAGGTGGCAGCCGCCGGCCAGTGGCTTCCACAGTGGGGTCAGACGGTTCTGCCAGCGCAGCACGGGTAGCTCCGGTGCCAGGCCATGTTCGCAGAACAGCAGGCGCCCGCCGGGCTTGAGTACGCGGCGCATCTCTTTCAGTGCTGCAACGGCGTCAGGAATGGTGCACAGGGTAAAGGTGCAGACAATGCTGTCGAAACTGGCGTCCTCGGCTTGGATCTGCCCCAGTTCCAGGGCAATCATCTCCACCGGAATGCTGATGGCGGCGGCGCGTTGTTTGGCCAGCTTCTGCATATCGGCGCTGGGGTCGACGCCGATGATCACCCTGACTTTTTCGGCATCGTAGAAGCCCAGGTTGAGGCCGCTGCCAATGCCGATTTCCAGCACCCGGCCATGGGCCTGGGGCACCAGCTGTGAGCGGGCTTTCATCACCGCGCCCATGCCACAGGCGAAGTCAATCAGATGTGGCAGCAGGTAGCGCTCATACAGGCCCACAGGGTGCCCTCGGCAGGGTTATTCGGCGTCGTCCGGCAGATCACTGTTGTCACCGCTGATCGCGGCAAAACACTTGATCAGATGCGTGTCGGTGGGGCCGCTGATGCGCCAGGCATCGGCTTCGCCATCAAAGCGTGCAGCCAACACCTGAGCCAGGCTGAAATGCCATTTGCGCAGGGCACGACCGTCCATGCATTCGATGCTCAGCAGGGGGGCGTCGCCAGTGGGGGCGCTGCCGGCCTGGTGCTGGGCCAGTTGCTCACCATCGAGGTGAAATTGCCAGGCATGCAGGTCGTCGATTTCCAGCATGTCGGCGCCGCTCAGGGCGCTGATCAGGTCGTGCGGGGTGCTGCTCATGGGCTATGGCCTCAGTGGTTAGCGGCCAAGACGGCGCAATTGATCGGATTCGATGACCCGGGTGCCGGCGTCTTCTTCCAGGGCCAGGCGCCACAGGGCGCGGGCCAGCACGGTGGCCTCGATGCCACGGTATTTACCTGGCAGCCAGCGCATGAACGGTGCGGCCAGGCGTTCGCCCAGGCGGAACTCCTGGCGTGCGCCCAGCAGCAGCGATGGCCGCACGATGGTCAGCTGTGGCCAGCCCTGCGCGAGCAGGGCCTGCTCCATTTCGCCTTTGACCTTGTTGTAGAACACCGTGGAGTTGGCATCTGCACCGAGGGCGCTGATCACCAGCAGGTGGCGTGCGCCGAGGGCACGGGCGCGTTCGGCAAAAGCCAGCACAAGATCATGATCAATGGCACGAAAGGCTTCCTGCGAGCCGGCCTGTTTGATTGTACTGCCCAGGCAGCAGAAGGCCGTGTCGACCTTGCCGCTCAGTTGCGGCAGCAGGGCCAGTAGTTCGCCTTGCGGGTTTTCCAGGTGCGCGTGGGTGGCCAGCGGGCGGCGGCTGGGGGCCAGTACGCGCGCGACCGTTGGCTCGTTCAGCAGGCGGTCCAGCAGGTGTTCGCCGGTCAGTCCGGTGGCACCTGCAAGAAGGATGTGCTGGGGCGTCAAATACATGGTTTGAGGTTCTCCGCTGATATCTATCAGCTTAACAGGCGGTTGAGTGCGCGCAGTGTTGTTAGAGCCTATTCACGATCTTGCGAGCTAGAGCGATACAAGGCAAAAACAAGCGAGGAAGCGGAGTTTACGGGCTGTAAATGAGCATTCCGAGCTTGTTTTTAACGCAGTAGCGCCGACGCGCAGCAGATTGTGCATAGGCTCTAGGGGTTGACCGCGGCAGGCGCCTCAAGTGCATTGTTCAGCGCACGCTCGGCCTGCTGTTCGCGCAGCTTGCGCCACTGGGCGAGCACCGCCTTGGCAGGCCAGATCTGCGGTTCGGAAGGCTCGAAACCGTCGGCCTCTTCGCGTTCGGCAACGCTGGCCTTGGCCAGATCGAAGGCTCGCTGGAGGTCGTCGGTTTGTTGCAGGGCCTCGGCAAACAGCGCGCGGCCGAAGTAGGTGAAATCGTTTTCCTCGGAACAACCAAAGGACACCCGATCCGCCCGTGCAGCGGTGATCACCAGGGTTTTCTCGTCCTTCAGCTTGGGGATAAAACCGCCGGAATAGCAGGCCGAGATCACCAGCACCTTGTGGCGATCCTTGAGTGGGGCGAGCAGTGCGGCGAGTTCGTCGGCGGGCAGGTCGTCGAGTTGCAGGCGCGGCTGGTCGAGGTTCAGCTCGTGCTGGGCGGAACCGTGGCTGGTCAGATAGATAAAGATCAGGTCTTCCTTGCCGCTGCGTTCGGCCAGGGCCTGAATGCTGTGGCCCAGGCTGGCGCTGGTGGCCAGCGGGCGATCCGCCAGGTGGTCGCGGTGGTTGACCAGGCTGATGCGGCCGTGGGCGGCGAAGCGCTCCTGCAACAGGTCGCTGACGTAGTCGGCCTCGCGCATAAATACGCTCTGCTTGCCATCACCGGCCAGGGTCAGGGCGTAGAGTTCGATGGCTGGTGTCGAGGCTGGCAGTTTGGCAATCGCCGCATCGAGCAGGCGGCCTTGTTCCAGCAACCCGCTAGCCAGGCTGTCGGGGATGGCCTTGCCCTGGGCATCGCGAATCAGGCGGCCGCGCTGCCAGGTGCCACCTTGCTGGCTGCCGTCGGCCAGGGTCAGGTTACCGTTGCCGTGGTATTGACCATAGGCAAAGTGGCCTTGATAGATGCTGCCGTCGGCCAGGCTCAGACGGCCTTCGCCGTGATAGCGCCAGTCACTGAACTGGCCGAGGTAATGGCCGCCGTCGCTGCCCTTGAACTCGCCCTTGCCGGTCAGGCTGCCGTCCTCGAAGCGCCCGCTCCAGACTTCGCCGTCGGCACTTTGGTAGCGGCCCTTGCCGTGGAATTGGTTGTCGCGGAATTGGCCGCTGTAGAGATCGCCGTCGGCATTCTTGAAACTGCCCTGGCCATTCAGTTGGCTGTCCTTGAAGGTGCCGACGTACTCGTTGCCTTCGCCGTCGATCATCACGCCCTGGCCGTGCGGTTCGCCCTTGCGGAACTGCCCCTGAAAGCTGCTGCCGTCGCGCCATTGCAGTTTGCCCAGACCGTGGTACTGGCCCTTGCTGAATTCGCCCCGATATTCCAAGTCCTGGCTCTGCAGGTGGCCTTCGCCGTTGGGCATGCCATTGGCAAAACCGCCTTCGTAGCGGCTGCCGTCGCTGTAGCTCAGGCTGCCTTGACCATGGAAGTCGCCGTTCTGGAACTCGCCGGTATAGGTTTCACCGTGCTTGCTGTGCCATTCACCGGAGCCATTGAACTGTCCGTCCTTGAACTGCCCTGCGTAGTAGCTGCCGTCGCTGTAATCCAGGCGCCCAGGGCCTTGCAGTAGGCCGTCGACCACCTCGCCGCGGTAGCGCCCGCCGTCAGGCAATACGGCATTGGCTGGCAGCAAGGGTTCGCCATCGCCACAGGCGACCAGCAACAGGGCGAGGCTCAGTGGAGCCAGACGGATCAGAGGATGCATGCAGAAAATCCACACCGGAAGGACGTTGCCGAGTATGCCTTAAACTGCCTGGCATGCCGTGATAGAGCGCGCTGAACGCGCCATAAGAAAGGCGCACAAGCCTGCACCTGTGCGCCTCGGACTGCGGGCTGTGATCAGACGAAGCAGAGCGTCAGCGGTTCAGCGATGTAGGCCGGTTTTTCCGAGCCTTCGATTTCCAGTACGACCTTGGCCTTGAGCAGCCACTGGCCAGGGTTTTTCTCGGTGGCATCGGTCAGGGTGACGACCAGGCGCACCTTGGAGTTGACCTTCACCGGCTGGATAAAACGCACGCTGTCCAGGCCGTAGTTGACGGCCATCTTCAAACCCTTGGGCATGATCATGATGCCTTCCATCAGCTTGGGCACCAGCGACAGCGAGAGGAAGCCGTGGGCGATGGTGCTGCCAAACGGGGTGAGTTTGGCTTTTTCCGGGTCGACGTGGATGAACTGGTGGTCGCCGGTGCATTCGGCGAATTGGTTGATGCGTTCCTGGTCGATGGTCAGCCAGTCGGAACGGCCGAGTTCTTTACCGATATAGCTGGGCAATTCGGCGGCGGGTACTGATGTCATGGTTTCTCCTTGAAGACGCAAGTGTTGTTTTTTTTCGGGCGTAAATCCTTCTGCCCTAAGATCATCATGGGTTTGCCGCAGGGTCAAGTGCTTGATGGCCGGCTGTTGCGGGTGCCGCAATCCTGGCGCAACCGCTGTAAACCGGCCGTTGCCGGGCGCTTCTGCTTATAATGCGCGGCATTGCGACTGGGATCATACGATTCGGAGATTACCCATCATGCTGCTACGCGGCCTTTCCTGGCTGGTGCTGTGTCAGTTGCTCGGCACCGCGCTTAACGTCCTGCTGATTCCGATTTTGCCGGGGCCGATCATCGGCATGTTGCTGTTGTTCGGTTTTCTGCTGGTGCGTGGCGAGGTGGGTGAACCGTTGCATCTGGCCTCCACCAGTCTGCTGAAATACCTGCCGCTGTTGCTGGTGCCGCCTGCGGTGGGGGTGATGGCCTATGCCGAGGATATCTTTGCCGATTTCTGGGCAATTGCCGGCGCGTTGTTGCTGTCGCTGCTGATATCCATCGTGTTTGCCGGCTGGCTGATGCAGAAGTTGATTGACCGTCAACAACGCCGGGAGGACGTATGACTCTGGAATGGCATGCCGCCTGGCAGGCGCTGATTCATCACCCGTTGTTTGGCGTGGGGATCACCCTTGGTGCCTACCAATTGGCGATTGCCGCCTACGAGAAAACCCGCTGGGTATTTTTGCAGCCGGTGCTGGTGTCGATGCTCGCGGTAATCGGCATTCTCCTGGCCTGTGGCCTGACCTTTGCCGAATACAAGGACAGCGCGGCGGCGCTGACGCTGTTCCTCGGGCCGACCACGGTGGCGCTGGCCGTGCCGCTGTTCCTCAACCTGCGGCGCATCCGCCAGCTGTTCTGGCCCACCCTGATTACCCTGCTGCTGGCCGGGGTACTCGCCACTGTGCTGGGCATTGCCCTGGCCTGGGCCTTCGGTGCCGAGCAGATCATGCTGATGAGCATGGCGCCGAAATCGGTGACCTCGCCGATTGCCATGCTGGTGGCCAATCAAATTGGCGGGATTGCTGCCCTGGCCGCGGTATTTGTGATGATCACCGGGATCATCGGCGCGATTGTCGGACCATCGTTGCTCAAGCGTTTTGGCGTACAGCACCCGGCTGCGCTGGGTATGGCCCTGGGCATGACGGCGCATGCGGTGGGCACCGCGCGGGCGTTGCAGGAAGGTGAGGAATGCGGCGCGTTTTCTGCCCTGGCGATGAGCCTGATGGGGGTATTCACCGCCGTGTTGTTGCCATTGGCCATCCTGCTCTGGCTGTGAGGAGTTGACCGTGACCTTGCCGTTGTTTCCGCTCAATGCCGTGTTGTTCCCCGGTTGCATGCTCGATTTGCAGATTTTCGAGGCACGCTACCTAGACATGATCAGCCGCTGCATGAAGCAGGGTGAAGGTTTTGGCGTGGTTTGCATCCTTGAAGGCACGGAAGTCGGTGCGGCCGCCGGGCTGTTTGCGGCGATTGGCTGCGAGGCGCTGATTCGTGATTTCCAGCAACTGCCCAACGGCTTGCTGGGTATTCGGGTTGAGGGTGCCCGGCGTTTTCGCGTGCAGCGTGCGCAGGTCTTGCCGGATCAGCTGACCCTGGCCGAGGTTGAATGGCTTGATGAGGCTCCCGAGCAGCCTTTGCGTGACGAACATGCCGATCTGGCCGCGCTGCTGGGCGCGCTGAGTGCCCACCCGATGGTTGCCGCCCTGGGCATGCCGAGCGAGCCGGCAGGCCAGGAGGCGCTGGCCAATCAGCTGGCCTACCTGCTGCCGCTGGACAGCGAGCAGAAGTTGCAACTACTCGACACGCCAAGTGCCGAGCTGCGCCTTGAGTTGCTGCAGCAGTTGCTGGAACTGCTGCAGGGCGGCCATCAATAGCGGTACAGCAATAGCCCCGCGGACAACTGCCAGGTGGCGATGCCGCCCAGTAGTGCCAGAATCGCCGGCAGCAGCAACCACCAGATTCTTGCCGGCAGGGCTGGCAGCGGCGTGCGCCATTGCACCAATGCCAGGCTCAGGGCGCAGAAACAGCCCGCCAGCATGGCCCCGGCGATGATGTCGCTGGGCCAGTGCACGCCCAGGTACACCCGTGAAACGGCGATTGCGGTCGCTGGCAGGCTGGCCAGCAGCAGCCAGGTCAGGCGCATACGTGGCGGCTGCCCACGGCCGGCGAGCAGGCCGAGCAGCAGGAAAAAGGCGAAGGCTGCCGAACTGTGGCCGCTGGGGAAGCTGAAGCTGCTCAGTGGTTCCAGCAGCACATCCGGGCGGCTGCGGGCGAACAGGGCTTTCAGGGTGCCATTAGCCAGCGCCGTACCGAGTGTCGCGCCGATGGCCAGACACAGCGTGCGCCATTGCCGGGTAGCCAGCAGAATCAGGCATAGCAGAGTGGCTGCGGCCACCTGGGTGTGCATATCGCCGAGGCGGGTGATCAGCACCATCAGGGTGTCGAGACTAGCGCTGCGTTGCTCCTGTATCAGGGTCAGCAGCCCCTGGTCCAGTTGGCTGAGCTGTGGCCAGCTAATCATCAAACCGACCAGCAGTGCCAGACAGGCCCCAGCCGCCAGCAGGCTGGCGTGGCGTTGCCTGCGCATGCTGCCTTGAATGCTCAGACCGACCACGATAGCTACGCCAGCTGCCACGGCGCCGGCCTGTGGCCAGAAGCCATCCGGCAATGGCAGGCGCAAGGCTGCACCGGTGGCCCAGCCCGGCAGCATATAAGCGATGGCCCAGCCAGCGGCTGCCAGCAGGCTGACGACGATAAAGCGTGGGAGCGGCATGTTCAGCATACCGGCGACCATCGGCAGCATCGGCCGCAATGGACCGATATAACGGCCGACCAGTAGGCTGGCGACGCCATAGCGCTGGAAATAAATCTCTGCCGAACTCAGCCACTGTGGATGACTGCGCAACAGCGGCAGGCGGCGAATATCCTGGTGAAAGTAGCGGCCGATGCCATACGACAGCGCATCGCCGAGTACGCCGCCGAAGTAGGCCAGCAGCAGGGTTTCCCACAACGTCAGCACACCGTTACCGGCCAGTGCAGCCACGGCAAACAGCAGGATGGTGCCCGGCACGATGATGCCAGCAATCGCCAGGCACTCGACGCAGGCAATCAGAATGATCGCCAGGCCCAGCCATTCGGGGTTGGCGCTCAGCCACAGGGTCAAGCTGTCGAGCCACTGGCTCATCGGTGGTCATCCTCAGGGTGAAGTAAGTGAAAGTCACGGCCGGCCTGCTGGCCTCGGCGTAATGGGTTGCGTGTGCAGTGGCGGGCAAAGGCAGCGTCGACAAAACGGTACGGCAGCTGCTCGTCACGCCCATGGGGGATGCCCAGGCGAGCGCATTGCACGATCTGCTGCGGGCGCTCGCCGAGGTCTTCGACAAACAGGCGCTGTTCATCGAAGGGTTGCGCGTCCCAGTCTGGCACTTTCAGGCCCAGGGCTTTGCACAACAGGGTTTGGCCGTTGCACAGCCTGTCCAGGGCGCGGGCACGGCCTTTTGCGTCCGGGTTGTTGCGTTGCATCTGCGCCAGAGCGGCGGCGCCGCTGCGAGCGTCCTGCCAGGGGTAGGCAGACTTGATCAGCACCGCATTGCCCGGCCCCTGGGCGCTGAAATTCAGCGAGTCACCGCCGCGGGCGTAGTACATGTAAATGTGCCCGCCATCCATAAACAGCGCCCGGCGTTTGTGGGTATAACCAAGCGAGGCGTGGCTGCCTTTCTCGCTCAGGTAATAGGCTTCGGTTTCGATAATGCGTGCACTCAGCCAGTACTTGCCCTGGCGATGGCGAATCACCTTGCCGAGTAGGTCGCGCGCCAGTTGGCAGGCATCGCGGTCGAAGAATCCGGCCGGCAGGGCACGCCCTTCGGGCCAGGGCAAACTAAGGTTGGGATCGGCTGACATGCGGTGTTGTGCTTACTCGGCAGGGCATAGGCTGAGGCTGTTGCCGTCCTGGACGCTTAGCCAAGCGTCACTCAGAGGCGCCGTGATCATAACAATAAGAGTCTGAATCATGCCTGAACGTGCCCGTGCCAGCAGCGCCCATATCAGCCCCAGTGCCCACTACACCGGTTATGTCTGGTATCGCCATCAACTGGCGGATGCGGCCTTCGCCACCGGCTTCGGACGTTTTGTGCATGGCCTGCTCAGCCCGATTACCTGGGGCGCGCGGGTTGGTTTCGGCCTGGATATCGAACAGTTCCTGTTGCAACGCCACCTACAGATCGATGCGCAGCTCACGGCGGCCATTGAGCAGGGCGGTGTATGTCAGGTGGTGGAAATTGCCTGCGGCCTGTCGCCGCGCGGTCGTCGTTTCACCTCGCGTTACCCGCATGTGCGCTACGTTGAGGCTGATCTGCCGGTGATGGCCGCACGCAAACGCCTGTTGCTCAACGCCGAAGGCTGGCTGGGCAGCCAGCATCAGGTGCGCGCGGTGGATATTCTTGCCGAGGAGGGCGGCAAAAGCCTGGCCGCGCTGTTCGCCGAACTGGATCACGGCAAACCCGTGGTGGTGATTACCGAGGGGTTGGTGAACTACTTTGAGCTAGAGCTGATCGAGTCGTTCTGGACACGCCTGGCTGAGCAACTGTGCCAGTTTCCCCAGGCCACCTACCTGACCGAGTTGTATCCAGATCTGCGTGAGCATCCACGTTACCGCCAGTTGCGTTGGGGCGTCGGCCTGATTGGCCGGCTGACCCGTGGCAACTACCCGCTGCATTACCGCAACGACCAGGCGATTGCGCAGGGTTTTCAGCGCTGCGGTTTTAACCAGGTCGAGGTCTTCGACCCGAGCCGCACAGCTCAGGCGCTGGGCCTGGCGCCCTCTCGCAATGCAGGGTTGGTGCGGGTGATCGAGGCGCGCGTTTAAGAGTCTGTTTCGGGTCTCGCGAGCTAGAGCGAGACAAGGCAAAAACAGGCGAGGAAGCGGAGTTTACTATTGTAAATGAGCATTCCGAGCCTGTTTTTAACGCAGTATCGCCGACGCGCAGCAGATCCGGGGCAGGCTCTAGGCGCAGGCCGCTGCTGGTAGTGATTGCCGCTGAAACTGCGTCGCCAGCGCCTGGCTGGCAGGTTGATCACTATGCGGGAAGACAAAGGCCAGGCCGTTTGAGTCCTGACGCAGGGGTAGCAGGGGTTGGGCGGGTAAGTCCTTGCACAGCAGTTGCCAGCCGCGTGTACCGCGAAGGGTGGGGAGATCGGCTTGTAGTAGTCCGCCGAAGAAGCCCAATTCGTTGATGTCCACCATCCATTCACCACCATCGACATTCTGCAGGCGTGCCTGACGCTGGCTGGGCGGCAGGCGTGGTTCATGGCGTTTCTCCAGTTGCAGCAGTTGCGGGTTGCTCAGCAGGCTGCTGCCCGGGCTGCGGCTTGGTAGGGCTTCACCGCGTAGGAACGGGCTGTACAGACTGGAGCAGGCGTCGCGTTGTTCAAACTGGGCCAGGTGGTCGGCATTGTGGATCAGCGCGCAGCTGGCCTGGGCGCAGGCAGCGGCAAAGTGGGCATGCTCCCAGGGTTGAGTGAAGTGGTCATATTCACCGGCCAGCACCAGGGTCGGGCAACTGGGGTGCGTGTGGAAACCCTGAAAGTCCAACAGGCGTTGGCTGTTCTGCCGATAGCGCTCGATGTCGGCGGCTGACAGGCGCTGAATCTGCCGCAGCAGTGCTTTGCGAAATACCGGCGCGACGCCGGTCTGCTCCAGGCGCAGCGGGTTGAGCAGGCCGGTTAGCGCGCCGTGAGCAAAGGCTTCGCTGCGCCCTTCAGCCAGCAGCGCCAGGCCTTCTTGTAGCAAGAGGCGTGCGCCGGGGCGGCCAAAGGCGGTGATCCCGGCCAGCAGCACGCGGGCACAGCGGCTCGGGTGGCGGGCAGCAAACAGCGCGGCCAGGGCCGAGCCGTAGGACAGGCCGATGGGCATCAGTGGTGGCAGGTCGAGTTCTTCGGCAAAGTCGGCGATCAGGTCGGCCAACTGCTCCAGGCTCAAGTGCGGCACCAGTTGCAGGTTGCTGCCCTGGCTGGGCAGGTCGAGCAGGATCACTGGGTGTTCGCTGAGCAGCTCGCTGACCTCGGCGGCAAACGAGCGAAAACTCTGGAAGGCGCCGCCCAGCATCAGTACCGGCGGGCGTGGGTCATGGCTGCGCTGGGCGTAAGCCTGGTAATGCAGGCGTAGTTCGCCGAGGTGCAGCACCTGGGGGGCGTCGTTGAGTTGTGCAGCGCAGTAGTCGGTACGGTAATGCATGCTGATCCCACCCCGGCGGTCGGCCGCCTGTTTTTCTTTCAAGTGCACGGTAAACATTTGGGCGGTTTTTGTTTACCTAACCTTCGGGCGGCAGCGCGGGGCTGGTGTCACTGTTTCTCGGAGTGGCCTGCGGGCTGGGGCCTGGCGGCGTTACCGTGGGTTGGGGCGAACGCGCTGTTTACCGTCCGCCGCACAGCGCTGGGCGTGAGGCGGCGCGCCCGTTATACTCAGCGACTTTTTTCAACCGCCAGACCTGCCAAGACCATGACTGAGTCCGTGCTCGACTATATGACCCGCCTGGGCCGCGCCGCGCGCGAAGCCTCGCGGGTGCTCGCCCGCGCCAGCACCGCGCAGAAGAATCGCGCTTTGCAGGCCGCTGCCAATGCTCTCGACGCCGCTCGCGCCGAGCTGACCGCCGCCAACCAGCTGGACCTGGCCGCTGCCCGCGCCAACGGCCTGGAGCCAGCCATGGTCGACCGTCTGGCGCTGACCCCGACAGTGATCGATTCGATGATCGAAGGCCTGCGTCAAGTTGCTACGCTGCCTGATCCGATTGGCGAGATCCGTGACATGCGTTACCTGCCGTCGGGTATTCAGGTTGGCAAGATGCGCGTGCCGCTGGGCGTGATCGGCATCATCTACGAGTCGCGCCCGAACGTGACCATCGACGCCGCCAGCCTGTGTCTGAAGTCCGGCAACGCGACCATTTTGCGTGGCGGCTCAGAGGCGATCCATTCCAACCAGGCGATTGCTCGCTGCATCCAGCAGGGGTTGGCCGAGGCCGATTTGCCGGCCAGTGCCGTGCAAGTGGTGGAGACTACTGATCGCGCCGCCGTTGGTGCGCTGATCACCATGCCCGAGTTCGTCGATGTGATTGTGCCGCGCGGTGGCAAGGGCCTGATCGAACGCATCAGCCGCGATGCCAAGGTGCCGGTGATCAAGCACCTGGATGGCGTTTGCCACGTCTATATCGACGTCACCGCTGATCTGGACAAGGCAATTCGCGTTGCCGATAACGCCAAGACCCAGCGCTACTCGCCGTGCAACGCCATGGAAACCCTGCTGGTACACGCGGCCGTGGCGGACAAGGTGTTGCCACCGCTGGCTGCGATCTACCGTGACAAAGGTGTTGAGCTGCGTGGTGATGCTGCGACCCGTGCGCTGCTCGGCAGCGACGTGCTGGAGGCCAGCGAAGACGACTGGTACGCCGAGTACAACGCGCCGATCCTGGCCATTCGTATCGTTGAGTCGTTGGACGCTGCCATTGAGCACATCAATCAGTACGGCTCCAAACACACCGACGCGATCATCACCGAGAACTTCACGGATGCGCGGCGCTTCCTCACCGAGGTGGATTCCGCTTCGGTGATGGTCAATGCCTCGACCCGTTTTGCTGACGGTTTCGAGTACGGCCTGGGCGCGGAGATCGGCATTTCCACTGACAAGCTGCATGCCCGTGGCCCGGTTGGTCTGGAAGGTCTGACCAGCGAGAAGTACGTGGTGTTCGGCGACGGACACATCCGCACCTGATGGACCGACACACTGGCGCCCGGCGCATCGGGATACTGGGTGGCACCTTTAACCCGGTGCATATCGGCCATCTGCGCAGTGCCGTGGAAGTCGCCGAGGTGCTGCAGCTCGATGAACTGCGCCTGATCCCCAGCGCGCGGCCGCCACATCGCAGTGCGCCAGAAGTCAGTGCCGAGGATCGCCTGGCCATGGTGCGGCTGGCGGTGGCGGATGCTGAGGTGCTGCGGGTGGATGATCGCGAACTGCAACGCGACAAACCGTCCTACAGCATCGACACGCTGGAGTCGTTGCGCAGTGAGTTGGCAGCGGATGACCAGTTGTTTCTGCTGCTGGGCTGGGATGCTTTTTGCGGTTTGCCCAGCTGGCAGCGTTGGGGTGAGTTGCTGCAGCACTGCCATATTCTGGTGTTGCAACGTCCGGATGCCGACAGTGAAGCGCCTGAGGCGCTACGCGATCTGCTGGCGGCACGCAGTGTGAGTGACCCTTCGGCGCTGGACGGGCCGAGTGGGCAGATTGCTTTTATCTGGCAGACACCCCTGGCGGTGTCTGCTACCCAGGTCCGCACGCTTCTGGCGAGCGGAAAGTCGGCACGTTTTCTGGTGCCTGACGCGGTACTGGCCTATATCCATGCCCACGGACTGTACCGTGGCGCGAATTGAACATGAGGCAAACGAGTTATTTATGACAAATGCAAAAATGCAGAGCGAAGCGCTGGTCAAGCTGGCCGTCGCCGCCCTGGAAGAGATCAAAGCCCAGGACATCACCACCATCGATGTGCGTGGCAAGACCAGCATCACTGACTTCATGCTGATCGCCAGCGGCACCTCCAGCCGTCACGTCAAGTCGCTGGTCGACAACGTGCTGGAGAAAGCCAAGGAGCAGGGCGTGCGCCCGCTGGGCAGCGAAGGCCTGGACAGCGGCGAGTGGGCACTGCTCGACCTCGGCGACATCGTGGTGCACGTGATGCTGCCGACGGCTCGCCAGTTCTACGACCTTGAGCGCCTGTGGCAGGGTGCCGAGCAGACGCGTGCGCAGTTCAGTGCTGAGCCGGGTTCTGAGCAGGAATAAGGACGCCAAGCTGTGCGCATCAAGTTGATCGCCGTGGGGTCGCGCATGCCGCGCTGGGTTGAAGACGGTTGGCAGGAATATGCCAAACGGATGCCCAGCGAACTGTCGCTGGAGCTGGTGGAAATTCCGCTGACTACCCGCGGCAAAAATGCCGATGTGGCGCGCATGATCCGCCAGGAGGGCGAGGCCATGCTGAGCAAGGTGCAACCTGGGGAACGCATCGTCACCCTGGAAGTCGAAGGGCGACCCTGGAGCACCGAGCAGTTGGCGGCCGAACTGGACAAATGGCGCCTTGATGCGCGCACGGTCAACCTTATGGTCGGCGGCCCGGAAGGGCTGGCGCCTGAGGTGCAGGCACGCAGTGAACAGCGCTGGTCGTTGTCGCCGCTGACCCTGCCGCATCCGCTGGTGCGCATTCTGATCGGCGAACAGATGTACCGAGCCTGGACCGTGTTGTCCGGTCATCCGTATCACAAATAATCAGCCAGTAGCCAGCCGCCACCGATGCCGCAGCCCATACGCCTCAAAGACCACGAAAAAGACAGTCGCCTGATCCGCAAACGTGCGGTGGTAGGGGCTGTGGTGGTGTTGCTGCTGACCTCGGTGTTGCTCGTGCGCCTGTACTACCTGCAGGTGGTGCAGTACGAGTACCACACCACCCTGGCGGAAAATAACCGCATCCATGTACAGCCGATTCCGCCGAACCGGGGGCTGATCTTCGACCGCAACGGGGTGATCATCGCCGATAACCGGCCAAGTTTCAGCCTGACGCTGACCCGTGAGCGCGCCGGCGATTGGCCGCAGGTGCTCGATGTGATTGTCGAAGTGCTGAAGCTGGGGCCGGATGAGCGCGCGCTGTTCGAGCGGCGGGTACGTCAGGGGCGGCGGCCATTCGAGCCGGTGCCGGTGTTGTTCGAGCTGAGCGAGGAGCAGATTGCCCTGATCGCCATCAACCAGTTCCGTCTGCCAGGGGTTGAAGTGGCGGCGCAGCTGGTGCGGCACTATCCGCTGGGCGAACACTTTGCCCACTCGGTGGGCTATGTCGGGCGCATCAACGAGAAAGAGCTGAAAGAGCTTGATCCGGTGGCTTACAGCGGCACGCACCACATCGGCAAGACCGGCATCGAGCGCTTCTACGAAAACGAACTGCACGGTCAGGTGGGCTACGAGGAAGTCGAGACCAATGCCCGTGGCCGCGTCTTGCGCGTGCTCAAACGCACCGATCCGACGCCTGGCAAGGACATCGTCCTGAGCCTTGATGTGCGCCTGCAGGAAGCAGCCGAGGCGGCCCTCGCAGGGCGTCGCGGGGCGATTGTGGCGATCTTGCCGCAAACCGGCGAAGTGCTGGCAATGGTCAGTCAGCCGAGCTTCGACCCTAACCCCTTTGTCACCGGTATCGGCTTTAAAGCCTATGCCGATTTGCGCGACTCCATCGACCGGCCGCTGTACAACCGTGTACTGCGCGGCCTCTACCCGCCGGGCTCGACGATCAAACCGATGGTTGCCGTGGCCGGGCTGGATGCCGGCGTGGTGACGCCGCAAACGCGAGTGTTCGACCCAGGCTTCTATCAGTTGCAGGGGCATAGCCATAAATACCGCAACTGGAACCGCACCGGTGATGGCTGGGTGGATATGGACCTGGCCATTGCCCGTTCCAACGACACCTATTTCTATTCGCTGGCGCACAAGATGGGCATCGACCGCATGCATGACTACATGAGCCGTTTCGGCTTGGGTCAGCGTGTGGCGCTGGACATGTTCGAAGAAACCGCCGGCCTGATGCCGTCACGGGAGTGGAAGCGGGCGCGCTACCGTCAAGCCTGGTATCCGGGCGAGACGCTGATTCTCGGTATCGGTCAGGGCTATATGCAGACCACACCGCTGCAACTGGCGCAGGCCACGGCGCTGATGGCCACGCGCGGCAAGTGGATTCGCCCGCACCTGGCCAAGACCATTCAGGGCCGTGTGCCGGTGGACCCCAACCCACTGCCGGATATTGTGCTGCGTGATCCAAAGTTCTGGGACTTTGGTCGTCATGGCATGGAGCAGGTCATGCATGGACCGCGCGGTACGGCGCGCAAGGTGGGCGACGCCTCGGTCTACCGGATTGCCGGCAAGAGCGGTACTGCTCAGGTGGTGGCAATCAAGCAGGGCGAGAAGTACGACCGTAACAAGGTGCAGGAGCGCCATCGCGACCACGCACTGTTCGTCGCCTTCGCCCCGGCGGACAACCCGCAGATCGCCGTGTCGGTGATGGTCGAGAATGGCGAGTCCGGCTCTGGCGTGGCTGCGCCAGTGGTCAAGCAGGTGATGGACGCCTGGTTGCTGGATGAGAACGGTCAGTTGAAAGCCGAATTTGCTCCGCCTGTGGCGGCCGAGGTCGCTGCACCATGAACAGTAGTTTCGACCGTAACCTGTCCACCGAAGACTTGCTGCGCCGCCGGGCGACCCTGCTGCAGCGCCTGCATATCGACGGCATTCTGTTGCTGCTCTTGCTGGTGCTGGCCTGCGGCAGCCTGATGATTCTCTATTCCGCCAGTGGCAAGAACGTCGATCTGCTGATGAAGCAGGCCAGTTCCTTTGGCATTGGTCTGGTCGGCATGTTCATCATCGCCCAGTTCGAACCGCGCTTTATGGAGCGCTGGGTGCCGCTGGCCTATGTGGGTGGGGTGGCTCTGCTGGTGGTGGTGGATGTCATGGGCCACAACGCCATGGGTGCTACGCGCTGGATCAATATCCCTGGGGTGATCCGCTTCCAGCCTTCAGAGTTCATGAAGATCATCATGCCGGCGAGCATCGCCTGGTATCTGTCCAATCGCAGCCTGCCGCCACGCCTGAAACACATTTGTATCAGCCTGGCGATGATCATCGTGCCTTTCGTGCTGATCCTGATGCAGCCTGACCTGGGCACCTCGCTGCTGATTCTCGCTTCGGGTGGCTTCGTACTGTTTATCGCCGGGCTGCAATGGCGTTGGGTGATCAGCGCTGTGGCGGCCGTGGTGCCGATCGCCGTCGGCATGTGGTTCTTCGTCATGCACCAGTACCAGAAGCAGCGCGTGCTGACCTTCCTCAATCCGGAAAGCGATCCGCTGGGCAGTGGCTGGAACATCATTCAGTCCAAGGCCGCCATCGGTTCAGGCGGTGTGTTGGGCAAAGGCTGGCTGCAAGGTACCCAGTCACACCTGGACTTTCTGCCGGAGAGCCACACTGACTTCATCATCGCGGTGCTGGCCGAGGAATTCGGCCTGGTCGGGGTGTGTTTGTTACTGCTGGTGTACTTGCTGTTGATCGCGCGCGGCCTGGTGATTACCGTGCAAGCGCAGACGCTGTTCGGTAAGCTGCTCGCCGGCGCGCTGACCATGACTTTCTTCGTGTATGTCTTCGTCAATATCGGCATGGTCAGCGGCCTGCTGCCGGTGGTGGGGGTGCCGTTGCCCTTTATCAGCTATGGCGGCACCTCGCTGATCACCTTGTTGGCAGGATTTGGAATTTTGATGTCGATCCACACCCACCGTAAGTGGATGACGCAGGCTTGATTGGGATTATGAATTCAATGCAAAACGCGCGTGGCTGGATGGTACGAACTGCACCTTGGCTGGCTCTGGCTGGGGTGTTCGGGGTAGCCCAGACGGCTGTTGCCGGCGATTACCAGCAGTCACCCCAGGTGGCCGAGTTTGTGGCCGAAATGACCCGTGATTACGGTTTTGCCGGTGAGCAACTGGTCGAGCTGTTTGCTCAGGTCGAACGCAAACAGGCGATTCTCGATGCCATTTCGCGCCCCGCTGAAAAGGCCAAGCCGTGGAAGGACTACCGGCCGATCTTTATCACCGACAAGCGCATCAGCAAGGGTGTCGAGTTCTGGAAGCAACATGATGCAACCCTGGCCCGTGCCGAGGCTGAGTACGGTGTACCGCCAGAGGTGATCGTCGCGATCATCGGTGTGGAAACCTTCTACGGTGGCAATACCGGTAGCTGGCGGGTGATGGACGCGCTGTCGACACTGGCCTTTGATTACCCGCCGCGCGCCCCATTCTTTCGCAAGGAGCTGCGCGAGTTCCTCTTGCTGACCCGCGAAGAGCAGGTCGAGCCGCTGAACATGACCGGCTCCTACGCTGGGGCCATGGGCTTGCCGCAGTTTATGCCGAGCAGCTTCCGCGCCTATGCCGTGGACTTTGACGGTGATGGTCATATCAATATCTGGAGCAACCCGACCGATGCCATCGGCAGCGTCGCCAGTTACTTCAAGCGCCACCACTGGCAGCAAGGCCAGCCGGTGGTCAGTGCCGCTACCGTCAACGGCGCGCAGGCCGAACAAGGCCTGACAGTGGGCCTGGACCCGGTGAAGAATGTCGCTGAGCTGCGTGCGCTGGGCTGGACCAGCGCCGACCCGCTGGCGGCCGACCTGCCGGTGACTGCCTTCCGTCTGGAAGGCGCCGAGGGCGACGAGTACTGGCTCGGCCTGCCTAACTTCTTTGTGATCACCCGCTACAATCGCAGTGTGATGTATGCCATGGCGGTCAATCAGCTGGCCGAGTTGCTGGTTGATGCACGGGGTAAGAACTGATGTCGCGTTTGCCTTTCAAATTGGCGCTGTACGGCGGTCTGGCGCTGGCTCTGGCCAGTTGCTCGTCCACCCGTGCGCCAGAGCCTGTCGCTCCTGTGCAGGCGGGTGGTGCGATTTCCGGCCCGGGAAATTACAGCCGTCCACACAAGGATGGTGCGCCCTGGTGGGATGTCGATGTCTCGCGGATTCCTGATGCCGTGCCCATGCCGCACTACGGCCCGGTCAAGGCCAGCCCCTACACCGTGTTTGGCAAACAGTACTACCCGATTCCCGATGCCCGTCGCTATCAGGCGATTGGCCCGGCGTCCTGGTATGGCACCAAGTTCCATGGCCAGGCCACTGCCAACGGTGAGACCTACGACCTGTATGGCATGACCGCAGCACACAAGACCCTGCCGCTGCCGAGCTACGTGCGCGTAACCAACCTGGAGAATGGCAAGACCGCGATTCTGCGGGTCAATGACCGCGGCCCGTTCTATTCCGATCGCATCATCGACTTGTCTTTCGCGGCCGCGAAGAAGCTCGGCTATGCCGAAAGCGGCACCGCGCGGGTCAAGGTTGAAGGTATCGACCCACACGAATGGTGGGCTCAGCAGGGCCGCCCGGTGCCGATGGTGCTGGCTGCACCGCAGCAGGTGGCTCAGGCCAAGCCGGTTGCACAGCCCGTCGCGCAGCCGATTGAACAGTATTCACCGCCCCCGCAGCAGCATGCCGCCGCGGTGCTCCCCGTGCAGATCGACGCAAAAAAAAACGCTTCAGTCGGAGCCTCTGGCCTGTATCTCCAAGTGGCCGCCTTCGCCAATCCGGACGCTGCGGAGCTGCTCCGGGCCAAGCTGAGCGAGACGGTAGCTGCGCCGGTGTTCGTCAGCTCAGTGGTGCGCAACCAGCAGATCTTGCACCGCGTGCGCCTGGGGCCGGTGAGCAGCCAAAGCGAGGCTGAGCAGCTGCAAAGCAGCGTGCGCCTGGCCAATCTCGGTGAACCAACCCTGGTCAAGGCAGACTGACCGGGCACTTCTGCTGCTTCTGCGGGACTAAACAAACAACTCCGGTCAGCCACGCCTGGCCGGGGGAATAAGCAACTTATGCCCATTGGGCCTGTTCGACCATCAGCAATCTAGAGAGACGGATGAATATCACCAGCTTTGCGCAACGCGTTTTCCTCTCACTTTTCCTGCTCAGCGCCCCGGCTGCCTGGGCCAATCAGCAAGTGGTGCCTGCCGCACCGCAGTTGGCTGCCAAATCCTATGTGCTGCTGGACGCCGCCAGCGGCAAGGTGCTGGTGGAAAACAACGGTGACCAGCGTTTGCCGCCAGCCAGCCTGACCAAGCTGATGACCGCCTACATCGCCACCCTGGAAATTCGCAAGGGCAAGATCGGCGAGCAGGATCTGGTGCCAATCAGCGAGCACGCCTGGCGTACCGGCGGTGCGGCTTCCGGCGGCTCGACCATGTTCCTGCCGCTGAACAGCCAGGCCACCGTAGACGATCTGCTGCACGGTGTGATCATTCAGTCCGGCAACGACGCCAGTATCGCCCTGGCCGAGTACATCGCCGGCAGCGAAGATGCCTTCGCTGACATGATGAACGAAACCGCTGCGCGTCTGGGCATGAACAATAGCCACTTTATGAATGCCACCGGGCTGCCGCATCCGGAGCACTACTCCAGTGCCCACGACATGGCGATTCTGGCCCGCGCCATCATCAATGAAGACCAGGAACACTATGCGATTTACGCGCAGAAGGAGTTCCTCTGGAACAACATCAAGCAGGGCAACCGCAACCTGCTGTTGTGGCGCGACAAGACTGTCGATGGTCTGAAAACCGGCCACACCCAGGAAGCGGGCTATTGCCTGGTGGCCTCGGCCGTACGTGATGGTGCGCGGATGATCACCTCGGTGTTTGGCACCGTCAGCGAATCGGCCCGCGCCGCAGAAACCCAGAAACTGCTCACCTATGGCTTCCGCTTCTTCGAGACCCGTACCTTCTACAAGCAAGGCCAGGAGCTGGCTCAGGCGCAGGTGTGGAAGGGCACTGTACGTCAGGTCAAGGCCGGTCTGGCCACTGACCTGAGCCTGACCCTGCCGAAAGGCCAGCTGGATAAACTGCAGGCCGGTATGACCCTCAACCCGCAGCTCACCGCGCCCATTGCCCAGGGCGATGTGATCGGCAAGGTCGAGGTAAAACTGGGTGAAGAAGTGGTGCACAGCGCCGATCTGATTGCCCTTGAGGCCGTCGAGGAAGGCAGCTTCTTCAGTCGCCTGTGGGATAGCATCAGCCTGTTCTTCTTTGGATTGTTCAACTGATAGCGTGACCAGCGCGCCCCTGCCGACCTGCATGGGCGCTGTTGTTGCCACGGCTTACGAGGCCGTTACTGCCATGACCGACGTCAAATCGCACAAAATCGAATTCCCCTGCGCGGACTACCCGATCAAGGTGGTCGGTGACAGTGGCGCCAACTACAAGAGCACGGTGATCGAGATCCTTAGCCAGCACGCCAAGGTCGATCTCAGCACCCTGGCCGAACGCCAGAGCAGCAACGGCAAGTACACCACCGTGCAGCTGCATATCGAAGCCACCAGCGAAGATCAGCTACGCGATATCAACAGCGCCCTGCGCGCGACCGGTATCGTCCATATGGTGCTGTGATGGAGCTGCCGCTCGGCTTTCGCGAGCTGGGCCAGGTCGACTATCAACCTACCTGGCATGCCATGCAGCGCTTCACCGATACGCGCGGCGTGGATACGCCTGACGAAATCTGGCTGCTCGAACACGCTCCGGTATTTACCCAGGGCCAAGCCGGCAAAGCCGAGCATGTGCTGTTTCCCGGGGATATTCCGGTGGTACAGGTCGACCGTGGTGGTCAGGTGACCTACCACGGCCCCGGCCAGCTGGTCGCCTACCTGCTGCTGGATGTACGCCGCAGTGGTATCGGTGTGCGTGAACTGGTGAGTCGGATCGAGCGCAGCCTGATTGATCTGCTTGCCAGCTACGGCGTCAGCGCCAATGCCAAGCCGGACGCCCCGGGTGTGTATGTGGATGGCGCGAAGATCGCCTCGCTCGGCCTGCGTATCCGCAACGGCCGCTCCTTCCATGGTTTGGCCTTGAACGTGGATATGGACCTGCAGCCGTTCCAGCGCATCAACCCCTGCGGTTATGCCGGCATGGCCATGACTCAGTTGGCCGATCTGGTAGCTGAGCCGATTGATATGTCCGAGGTCAGCGCGCGGCTGCGTGAGCAGCTGGTCAAGCACCTCAAGTACGCGCAGCAGCAGAGTCTGGCGAGCGCAATCGACTGTTAAGCGGTGTTGGGCGGATACACAAACGCCTAACCCCAGGCAAAGCCCCAGGTCAGGCGTTGTGTGGCTCAATCAGTTCAGATTGAGGGCAGGGATCAGGTTGTTGTTAAGCTCTTGGCCCGGTACGGGCACGGGCGCGGCCAGGCCCAGGTTGTTCTTCTCAAACACCTTGTCGGCGCGGTAGCTGGAACGCACCAGCGGGCCGGCGGCAACTTCCATAAAGCCTTTTTCCAGACCGATCTCGCGGAAACGATTGAACTCTTCCGGGCTGACCCAGCGCTGCACCTTCAGGTGATTGCGCGTGGGTTGCAGGTACTGGCCGAGGGTGAGGATGTCGACGTTGATAGCACGCAAGTCATCCATGGTCTGGATGATCTCTTCATCGGTCTCGCCCAGCCCCAGCATCAGGCTGGTCTTGGTCAGCACGTCCGGACGATGCTTCTTGGCGTGGGCCAGCACGTTGAGGGTCTTTTCATAGCCGGCACGCGGGTCGCGTACCACGTGAGTGAGGCGTTTGACCGTCTCAACGTTTTGCGCAAACACCTCAAGGCCGGAATCCACCACGCGCTCGATGGCCTGCAGGTCGCCGTCGAAGTCCGGGGTCAGGGCTTCCACCACCACCTGCGGGGTGTTGTCCTTGATCGCCCTTACGCAGGCGGCATAGTGGCTGGCGCCACCGTCGTCCAGATCATCGCGATCCACCGAAGTCAGCACGATATAGCGCAAGGCCATCAGCTCCACCGACTTGGCGGTGTTCTGCGGCTCTTCCAGGTCCAGCCAGCCATTGGGGTTGCCGGTGTCCACTGCGCAGAAGCGGCAGGCGCGGGTACACACCGAACCCATCAGCATGATGGTGGCGGTGCCGTTGGACCAGCATTCGCCCATATTCGGGCAGTGGGATTCCTGGCACACGGTACTCAGACGGTGTTCGCTGACATTGCGTTTGACCGCCTCGAAGCGGCTGCCGCCAGGCGCCTTGACGCGGAGCCACTTGGGTTTGGGCTCGAACACTTGAGGCTCGCTGGAGGCGCGGCGTTTCTGGCCGTCCTTGATCGCGGTGATGCCTTGGCTGGTACGGAATTTTTCGCCACTGGCGACGGTTTTCGGCGGGGAGGTATCGGACATCGGCAATCTGGGCTCCGCTAGAGGCTCCGTGAACGAGGCGGCTTGTGGCCGCCGCGCAGCTTATCACAGAAGCTGACCGTTCAGTCCGGCGTGCGCTGTGCGGTTCAGGCAGGCGCTCCGCAGGCAAGCGCGCAGGGTTACTGCTGCAACTGGTTGGCGAACTGCTCTACGGCCTGCACCACCTGCTTGGCGCCTTCCTGGATTTCCACAATGACCGTGCCTGCCTCATTCGCCAGGTCCAGGCCTTGCTCTGCCTGCTGGCGGCTGCTGGCCATGCTGCTTACGGCCTGTTGCGCCAGGCTCTGGTTTCTTTGCACCACGTCGACGATTTCCTCGGTGGCCTGACTGGTGCGTCCTGCCAGTTGCCGCACTTCGTCGGCCACTACGGCGAAACCGCGGCCCTGATCACCGGCTCGTGCGGCTTCGATGGCGGCGTTCAAGGCCAGCAGATTGGTCTGTTCGGCAATGCCGCGAATGGTCTGCATGATGGTGCTGATCAATTGCGACTGCTTGTCCAGGGCCTCGATGCCCTCGCTGGCCTCCTGCATTTGCCGGGCGATACGCTGCATGACAGCGACGGTCTGGCTGACCACGCTGGCGCCCTTGTTGGCGCTGGCGTCGGTTTGTTGCGAGATGCTGTAGGCCATGTTGGCGGCATTGGCCACGGCCTCTTCCTGATTGACCTGCTCGGTAATCACGGAGGCAAACTTGACCACCTTGTAGAGTTTGTTGTGGTTGTCGACGATGGGGTTGTAAGAGGCTTCCAGCCATACCGTGCGCCCGGCACTGTCGATGCGCTTGAAGCGCCCGGCAACATATTCGCCGCGGTTTAGGCGCGCCCAGAAGTCGTGGTAGCTCTGGGAGTTGTATTCCTCCGGCTCGCAGAACTGGCGATGATGCTTGCCTTTGATCTGTTCCAGGCGATAGCCCATGCCATCGAGAAAGCGCTGGTTGGCAGTGAGGACTTCGCCGGCCAGGTTGAATTCGATCACTGCAGTTGAGCGCAGCAACGCATCGATCAGGCCTTCATGCTCGCGGGAGGTGGTGATGGTGCGGGTCAGATCGGTGGCGAAACAGGCGAAATAGAGCAATTCGCCACGGCCATTCAGTACGGGCTGCCAGACGGCGCGGAGCCAGGCTTCCTGGCCGTTGCCGCGCAGCAAGCGAAAGGCACCATTGAGGTGTTTGCGCTGGCGCAAGGCCTGCTGCAGATTTTGGTAGTTGGGCTCGTTATGGAACGATGTGGGAATCAGCGATTCCAGGGTGCGACCCAGCAGGGTGCTGCGCTCGTAGTGCATTTCGCGGAGGAAGTCGTCGTTGGCATGGCGAATCGTGCCGTTCGGGTCGATCTCGATTACCAGCATTTCACTGTAAATCGAGTCGCGGATTTGCCGCAGGCTGGCCAGCTCTTCACGCAGTTCGGCCAGTTCCTCTTTGAGCTTGTTATTGAACATCGCAAGGCACCTTGTAAAACACCGGTTGGCTGACCCCTGAGGGAAGTAGGAGCGTCCTTGCGTGTTATCGGCAGTAGGCATCATTGCTCAAGTGTAGTTGAGCAATGATGTCAGGCTGGGGCGGTGCGGGGGCTTAGCGGAGTTTTTGCAGCAGCTCGTGGCTTGGATAGCCATCGGCGGGCAGGCCCAGGCTTTGTTGAAAGGCCCGAACAGCCTTGCGCGTGTTGGCGCCGATAATGCCGTCTGCCGGGCCTGGCTCATAGCCTTTGCTGGCCAGCAATTCCTGCAGTTCGATGCGTTCACTGCGGCCCAGTTGGCGGTCGTTGCGCGGCCAGGCGGCCTGCACGCCGGGGTTGCCATCCAGGGCATCGCTGAGCAGGCCGATGGCCAGGGCGTAGGCGGTGGAGTTGTTGTACTTGAGAATGCTGCGGAAATTGTTCAGCAGCAGAAACGCCGGGCCGCGATGGCCCGCAGGCAGAAACAGCGTGGCCTGGCTTTGCTCGTTGGTATCAATGGCTCTGATCGGGTTGATCCCGAGGATGCGCCATTGCGCCAGGCTGCGGCGTATTTCCGGGTCAGCCAGGGCGTAGTCGAAGCCTTGTGGCAGGCTGACTTCAAAACCCCAGGGTTGGCCGTTTTCCCAGCCCGAGGCTTGCAGGTAATGGGCGGCAGAGGCGAGGGCGTCAGGGGTGGAACTCCACAGATCACGCTTGCCATCGCCATCAAAATCCACGGCATGCTGGTTGAAGGTGGTCGGCATAAACTGGGTTTGCCCCATGGCGCCGGCCCATGAACCGATCAGACCCTGCGCTGGGCCGTCGCCGGCTTGCAGAATTTGCAGTGCGGCGAGCAGCTGGCTGCGCCAGAACACCTGACGGCGGCCGTCGTAGGCCAGGGTGGCCAGCGAGCGGATAACGTTATGACTGCCGATATTGCTGCCGTAGTTGCTTTCCATGCCCCAGATGGCGATCAGCACTTCATGGTCTACGGCGTAGGTACTGCGGATGGCCTTCAGGGTTGGGCGGTGTTGCGCCTTGAGCAAGCGGCCCTGGGCGATGCGCGAGACCGAGACGGCACCGTCGATGTATTCCCACACGGGGCGGGTGAATTCCGGTTGGCTGTTGTCTGCGGCGATGACCCTCGAGTCCAGGGTGATGCCGGCGAAGGTGCGATCAAACAGTTCGGCATTGATGCCGGCTGCAATCGCATCGCTGCGTAGGAGCATGCGCCATTCGTCAAAACTGAGCAGGGGGGCTGGCGCGAGCGCGGTAGCTGCCGGCTGGCTGACGGTTGCCGGAGGCGGCGTAATCGCTGCGGCGGCGAGTGGTTGAGCAGGTGCTTCTGCGCAGGCGGTCAGGAGCAGCAGGGTGCAGGCGGTGGCGCTATGGTACAGGCCACGAAGAAACAGGTCAGGCATGGTGGTCTCGGCACGTTTCGCAGGCCGTAACCTTAGCATGATTGGGCTGATGTGCGGGTGCTGGCGGGCTGCGGCGGGCTTTTCAGGCTGCCAGAAAGTATGAAGCCTCCCAGTTTTGCTGGGAGGCTTCGCGGCGGTAGCTGCCTTTGCCTTTGCCGGGTGTTTCCTGGCGTGAGCGAAACAGCGGTTGGGCGATCAGGGATTTGGCCTTGTTCGGCCGGTGTTTGCGATTTTTCGCCATGCTCGTTCCTCGGAGTGTGGCCTGCACGCTGCAGGCGCGCGCAGCATGCGCCGCACTCTGGAAAATGTCCAGATGCCGAGGTCTAGCGGTTCAGACCCAGGCGCTGGCCGCAGATGTTCAAAGTCAGCAGGCCCAGGCCGCTCCAGGCATCGCCTGGCGCTTGCCCCTTGACCTGTGCGTCGATCTGTTGAGCGTCCTGCAGCAAGGCCGCCCAGCGTGAGGCGGACAGACGTTGCAGGGCTTTGCTGACCAGTGGCCGGCGTTTGTCCCAGACGGGAGGGCGGGCCGAACTGAAGGCTTTTTCCAGGGGCATGCCCTGAGCGTACTGCTGAGCGATGGTTGCCAGCAGGCGGACTTCGCGGGCCAGGGCCCAGAGAATCACCGGTGGTTCGACGCCTTCTCCGCGCAGGCCTTCGAGCATGCGCAGGGCGTGGGCGGCTTCGCCATTCAGAGCCGCGTCGATCAGGCCGAATACATCGAAGCGTGCGCTGTCGGCGACCGAGGCGTGTACGGTGTCGACGTCGATCTGCGTTCCTTCTGCGAGCAGTTTGAGCTTTTCGATTTCCTGGGCGGCGGCGAGTAGGTTGCCTTCCACGCGTACGGCAATCATGTCCACGGCTTCGGCGCTGGCACTGAGGCCTGATTGCGCCAGGCGCTGGCGAATCCATTGCGGCAGCTGGCTGGCCTCGACCGGCCAGATTTGGACGAACTGCGTCTGCGCGCCTTCGATCAGCGCCTTGCCCCATTTGGTCTTCTGTGCGCTGCCATCGAGCTTGGGCAGGCTGATCAGCAGCACGGTGTCTTCTGCCGGGCGGGCGAGGTATTCCAGCAGCGCGGCGCCGCCCTTGTCGCCGGGTTTGCCGTTGGGCAGGCGCAGTTCCAGCAGGCGTCTGTCGGCGAACAGCGACAGGCTGGCGCCGGCCTGTAGCAGGTTGCCCCAGTCGAAGTTGTTGTCGGCGTTGAACACCTGGCGCTCGCTGAAACCCTGTTGGCGGGTCGCGGCGCGAATGGCATCGGCGGCTTCCTGGCAGAGCAGCGGTTCATCACCGCTGACCACGTAAACCGGGCTCAGGTTGCCCTGCAGGTGTTTGCCGAGTTGTGCGGAATTGAGCTTCATGGGGGCGCAGGGCTGGGCCGCAGGTGCGGCCCGGCAAGCTTACTGGGCGGGAATCGGCAGCTGAATCGGCGACTGCTGCGGTTGCGCGGCCTGTTGTTGGCGAGCGGCTTCCAAGGCGTCAGCTTCGGCTTTGGCCTTGGCTTCTGCGGCCTGTTGCAGCTGGTCGAGCTGCTCCGGGCTGACCTGTTGCAGGCGCTGAACCAGTTGCTGGACCAGTTCGCGGTTCATTTCCTGGCGCAGCTGAGCCGCCTCCTGGTCACCACCGATCAGGTTGTTGCCGTCCTGGGTGTAGTAGCTCTGCACTTCCAGCTTGTTGCTCATCAGCAGCAGGTCTTTGCTGCCCCGAATCTCGTATGTGAGGGTCTTGGTCAGTTCGTATTCGGCGGTGCGGGCTGCGCTGGTAAAGCTGGCGGCGCGCTGGTTTTCCTGCTCGTCGCTCAGCACCAGGCGGTAGGGGGCGCCCGGGTAAACGCGCACACCATTGTTCTGCAGCACGTCACGCACCTGGTTGACGGTTTCGCCATAGGCGTTGCGCGCGCTGACGTCGAGTTCCTTGAGCGCAAACTGCACGTCACCCGTGCCACGCAGCTGGAAGCCGCACGCGCTGAGCAGTACAGCCAGGCCGATTACCATCAGATTCCGTTTCATCATTCTCTTGTATCCCCTTGGAGAGTCACGGCGCCATGCAGGCATGGCGCCGAGCTTAATCAGTTGGCGACGATGTTGACCAGCTTGCCCGGTACCACGATGACCTTGCGGATGGTCACGCCTTCGGTGAAACGTTGCACGTTCTCGTTGGCGCGGGCCGCCGCCTCGACCTCTTCGCGGCTGGCACTGGCGGCAACGATGATTTCGCCGCGCAGCTTGCCGTTGACCTGAATAACCAGGGTCAGACTGTCCTGCACCAGAGCGCTCTCATCCACCTGTGGCCAGGCAGCGTCGATGATCGCTTCTTCATGGCCCAGTTCCTGCCACAGCTGGTGGCTGATGTGCGGAGTGATTGGCGCCAGCAGCAGGGCTACCGCTTCCAGGCCTTCCTGGAGCAGGGCACGATCTTGCGCGGTGGCGTGTGCGGCCTTCTCCAGCACATTCATCAGGGTCATCACCTGGGCGATGGCGGTGTTGAATTTGTGGTGCTGGCCAATATCGAAACTCGACTGTTTGATCGCCAGGTGAATTGCGCGGCGCACGGCTTTCTGCTCGTCATCCAGGCTGGTGACATCCAGCGCACCGGCAACGCCCAGATTGACGTGCTGTTGCGCCAGACGCCAGACGCGGCGCAGGAAGCGATTGGCGCCTTCAACGCCAGCGTCCGACCATTCGCAGCTCATGTCGGGCGGCGAGGCGAACATCATGAACAAGCGGCAGGTGTCAGCGCCGAACTGATCGATCATCGACTGTGGGTCGACGCCGTTGTTCTTCGACTTGGACATCTTCTCGGTGCCGCCGATTTCCACCGGCAGGCCGTCGGCTTTCAGCTTGGCGCTGATGACCTTGGCCTTGCTGTCGCGCTCCAGCACAACGTCCGCCGGGTTGAACCAGTCCTTGCCGCCGTTTTCCAGGGTGCGGTAGTAGGTGTCGGCTACCACCATGCCCTGAGTCAGCAGGTTCTTGAACGGTTCATTGGAGGACACCAGCCCTTCGTCACGCATCAGCTTGTGGAAGAAGCGTGCGTACAGCAGGTGCAGGATCGCGTGTTCGATGCCGCCAATGTATTGATCAACCGGCAGCCAGTGGTTGGCCGCTTCCGGGTCGACCATGCCGCCGCTGTAATGGGGTGAGGCGTAGCGCGCGTAATACCAGGACGACTCGACGAAGGTGTCCATGGTGTCGGTTTCACGCTTGGCCGGCGCGCCGCATTTCGGGCAGCTGCACTCGTAAAATTCAGGCATCTTCGCCAGCGGCGAGCCGGCGCCGTCCGGTACTACGTCTTCGGGCAGTACCACCGGCAACTGGTCTTCCGGCACCGGCACGTCGCCGCAGCTATCGCAGTGGATGATTGGGATCGGGCAGCCCCAGTAGCGCTGGCGGCTGATACCCCAGTCGCGCAGGCGGAACTGGGTCTTGCGCGCGCCGTGGGCGCTGGCTTCCAGGTCGGCGACTATGGAGTCAAAGGCGGCGCTGAAGTCCAGGCCGTCGTACTTGCCGGAGTTGATGGTAGTCAGACCTGCCTTGTCGCCGTACCAGTCCTGCCACTGGCTGGCGTTGTAGTCCTTGCCTTCGCCGGCATAGACCTGCTTGATCGGCAGGTCGTACTTGCCCGCGAATTCGAAGTCGCGCTCGTCATGTGCCGGCACGGCCATCACCGCGCCTTCGCCGTAGCCCCACAGTACGTAGTTGGCGACGAATACCGGCAGCTTGTCGCCGGTCAGCGGATGAGTGACGAACTGGCCGGTGGCCACGCCCTTCTTCTCCATGGTGGCCATATCGGCCTCGGCCACGGAGCCGGCCTTGCACTCGGCGATAAAGGCGGCGATGGCCGGATTGGATTCGGCAGCGCGCTGCGCCAGCGGGTGTTCGGCGGCCACGGCGACGTAGGTGGCGCCCATCAGGGTATCGGGGCGGGTCGAGTAGACCTTCAGTTGGCCATCGACACCGATGCTGGCGACGTCGTAGTCGAACACGATGTCGGCACCGAAGCTCTTGCCGATCCAGTTGCGCTGCATGGTCTTGACCTGCTCGGGCCAGCCATCCAGCTCATCCAGGCTGCTCAGCAGCTCTTCGGCGTAGGCGGTGATCTTGAAGTAGTACATCGGGATTTCGCGCTTCTCGATCAGCGCGCCGGAACGCCAGCCACGGCCGTCGATAACTTGTTCGTTGGCCAGTACGGTCTGGTCCACCGGGTCCCAGTTGACGGTGCCGTTCTTGCGGTAGATCACGCCCTTTTCGAACAGACGGGTGAACAGCCACTGCTCCCAGCGGTAGTAGTCCGGCTTGCAGGTGGTGACCTCGCGGGTCCAGTCCACTGCCAGACCCAGCGATTTCAGCTGGCTCTTCATGTATTCGATGTTTTCGTAGGTCCACTTGGCCGGTGCGACCTTGTTCTTCATTGCGGCGTTTTCCGCCGGCATGCCGAAGGCGTCCCAGCCCATCGGTTGCAGCACGTTCTTGCCTTGCATGCGCTGGTAGCGGGCGATCACGTCACCGATGGTGTAGTTGCGCACATGGCCCATGTGCAGCTTGCCGCTCGGGTAGGGGAACATCGACAGGCAATAGAAGGTCTCCTTGCCTGGCTGTTCACTCACTACAAAGGATTTCTGCGCATCCCAATGGGATTGCGCGGCGGCTTCGATTTCACGGGGCGAATACTGTTCTTGCATGGCTACCGGCGCTGGGAGTAAGGGCTTGCGGGAAACGCCGTAGCATACATGAGCCCCGCTTATTCAGGGAAACCCTGATTGCGCCGCCGCCAGCCGTGGGTTGGCCTGCGTTCACCGTTTGTCGCGAGGGGCTGCTGGTCAGGGGGCGAGCGCTAAGCTTGCAGTAGGGAGCGGTATTGTGCTCCTGGGCGAGGTGATGGATGGCAGAGTTAAGGCGTGGCGGACCGGCTGGCGGGCTCTATGAGCGACTGCTGCAGCGCCTGGCCATGGCCCTTGACGAAGCGGACAGTCTCAGTGCATTGACCGCGCAACCGCCGGTGGAGCTTGAGCTGCGTGGCCTGACAGCGGCGGAAATGGAGTTGATCCGCGCTTACCTCAACCGCGACCTGGACTGGCTGCGTGGCTGGCATGCGGCAGCGCAGGAAATGGCGCAGATCGAGCAGCTGCCGAGCTCGCGCAAGGTCGGCCGCTGCGGCCACAAGGCCACGGCAGCGCTGCCTGGCAAGGTCAAACCCCTGCTTAAACGGCGTTTGCAGCTGTGTTGCGCGCTGTGCGGCACCGTGGCTGGCTGGCAGTCCGGTAATGGCGTGCAGGCCTGCAAGGCGTGCGGTTCGCAGTTGTTTCGGGCGAGCAATCATCGCTAGGCTGCGCGCACCCAGGTGAGGTGCCCCATGCCGATTCGCTACATCCTCAAACAGTTCTTTCTACCGCCAGGCCTGTTCCTGCTCTTGCTGTTGGCCGCCTGGTGGCTGCGGCGGCGTTTTCCGCGCGTGGCGGCGGCCTGCCTGGTTGCCGGGCTGGGCGGTATGTGGCTGTTCAGTTTGCCGGTAGTGGTCGAATATTCCGCGCGCGTGCTGGAAAGCGAGCCGGCATTGCATGAGCGGCACTGGTTTGATCTGGCTCAGCAGGCGGATGTGATTGTCGTGCTGGGTGGCGGGCGTGAATTGGCTGATCCCGGCTGGGGCGCGGATCAGCCCAGCCTGCTGGCGTTGGAACGGGTGCGTTTTGCCGCACGCTTGGCCAAGGCCTCGGGTTTGCCGTTGCTCACCAGTGGCGGGTTGCACTTTGGCGCACCGCCCAGTGAAGCGGCGTTGATGGCTGAGGTGCTGGCGCGTGATTACGCCTTGCCGGTGCGTTGGCAGGAGGGCTTGAGCCGCACCACCTGGGAAAATGCGACCCATAGCGCTGAGCTGCTGAAGCAGGCGGGAATTACCCGCGTGGTGCTGGTGACTCAGGCCTGGCATATGCCCAGGTCACGCTGGAGTTTCGAACAGGCGGGTTTGCAGGTAATCAGCGCGCCGATGGGCTTTCTCGGTACGCCCAATGGCCGACCTGCTGGCGGCTGGCTGCCGGAAAGCAAGGCGGTCTGGCAGAACGGTTTGCTGCTTAACGAGGCCGTTGGCTTGCTGGGCTATCGGCTGTTCTACCGAGGCCCGGCGCAAGAATAAGCCCCGGCTGGCCAGGGCTCACATCATTTAGCTATTGATCTGCTCGGCATGGTGACACGCCACTTGCCGTGCATCGAGCAGGCGCAGCGCCGGCTGTTCAGCTTTGCAGCGTTCGCTGGCATGCGGACAGCGTTGGTGGAAGGCGCAGCCGCTGGGTGGCGATAGCGGGTTGGGCAGCTCGCCACTGATCTTGATCTTTGGTTTGCTCGGGTCGGGATGAATGGTCGGTGTCGCCGACAGCAGCGCCTGGGTATAGGGGTGCAGCGGACGACTGTAGATCAGTTCGCTAGGGCCTATTTCCACCGGGCGGCCGAGGTACATCACCAGTACATCGTCGGCGACATGGCGTACCACCGAAAGGTTGTGCGAGATAAACACATAGCCGGTATTGAACTGCTCCTGCAGGTCCATAAACAGGTTGAGCACCTGGGCCTGGATCGACACGTCCAGCGCCGAGGTCGGCTCGTCGGCCACCAGCACCTTGGGTTGCAGCATCATCGCGCGAGCCAGGGCAATGCGTTGGCGCTGGCCACCGGAAAACATATGCGGGTAGCGCTGGTAATGCTCGGGGCGCAGGCCGACCTGCTGTATCATCGCCTGCACCCGCTCACGCCGCTCCAGGCGTGACAGCGCGGTATTGATCAGCAGCGGCTCGCCGAGCTGATCACCGACCTTCTGCCGTGGATTGAGCGAGGCATAGGGGTTTTGAAAAACCATCTGCACATCACGGCGCAGTTGTTTGCGCTGGGCCTTGTTGGCGCCGGCCACTTCCTGCCCGGCGATCTGCAGCGAGCCCGAGCTGGGTTCCTCGATCAGCGTCAGCGTACGGGCCAAGGTGGATTTTCCGCAGCCGGACTCGCCGACCACCGCCAGGGTCTTGCCCGCCTGTAAGTCAAAGGACACGCCATTCAGCGCCTGCACTTGAGCGTTGGGTTTAAACAGGCCGCGGGATATTTCGTAGTGACGGGTGAGGTCGCGAGCAGTCAGGACGGCGCTCATCAGGCCACCTCCGCAGTCAGATTGAGCGGGTAGAAGCAGCGCACCGCGCCGCGGTCATGGGCATCCAGGCTTGGCCGTTGTTCACGGCAGTTGGCCTGGGCGTATGGGCAGCGTGGCGACAGCAGGCAGCCTACTGGACGGTCATAACGGCCCGGTACGATACCGGGCAGGGTGGCCAGGCGGCGCTGGCCCTGGCTGTGCTCCGGGATCGCCTTGAGCAGTGCTTCGGTGTAGGGGTGCGTTGGCGCGTCGAACAACTGCGGCACGCTGCCGATCTCCACCGCTTGCCCGGCATACATCACGCAAACCCGTTGTGCGGTTTCGGCGACCACGGCCAGGTCGTGGGTGATCAGCACCAAGCCCATGTTCTGCTCGCGTTGCAGGCCCACCAGCAGGTCCATGATCTGCGCCTGAATGGTCACATCCAGCGCCGTGGTCGGCTCGTCGGCGATCAGCAGTTTGGGCTCGGCGGCAATCGCCATGGCAATCGCTACCCGCTGGCTCATACCGCCGGACAGTTGGTGCGGGTAGGCATTCAGGCGGCTGGCTGCGGCAGGAATTTCCACCCGCTCCAGCAGTTGCAGGGCGCGCGTGCGGGCGGCCTGGCCTTTGAGGCCGAGGTGCTGGCGCAGCACTTCCTCGATTTGAAAACCCACGGTAAAGCTCGGGTTGAGCGCGGTCATCGGGTCCTGAAAGACCATCGACAGGTCCTTGCCGACGATATGCCGGCGCTGGCGGCCTTTAAGCCGCAGCATATCGGTGCCATCGAATTGCAGGCCGTCGGCACTGACGATGCCGGGCGCGTCGATCAGCCCCAGCAGCGCCATCATGGTCACCGATTTACCTGAGCCGGACTCGCCGACAATCGCCAGCACTTCGCCCTTTTCCACGGACAGGTCGAGGCCGTCGACCACCGGGATGGCCGTGGCGTCGCCGAAGCGCACGCTGAGGTTCTTGATATCTAATAGGCTCATGCGGGGTTCCTCACTGCGCATTCTTGAGTTTCGGGTCGAGTGCATCGCGCAGCCCGTCGCCCATCAGGTTGATCGCCAGCACACTGAGCAGAATGGTCAGGCCCGGCAGGCTGACCACCCACCAGGCGCGCTCGATATAGTCGCGCGCCGAGGCCAGCATGGTGCCCCACTCAGGGGTTGGCGGTTGCACGCCGAGGCCGAGAAAGCCCAGGGCAGCGGCATCGAGAATTGCCGAAGAAAAACTCAAGGTGGCCTGCACGATCAGCGGTGCCATGCAGTTGGGCAGCACGGTGATAAACATCAGTCGCGGCAGGCTGGCACCGGCCAGGCGCGCAGCGGTGACGTAGTCGCGGTTCAGCTCGCCCATCACCGCAGCGCGGGTCAGGCGCACGTAGGATGGCAGCGAGACGATGGCGATGGCGAAGATGGTGTTGATCAGCCCTGGGCCGAGGATGGCGACGATAGCCACCGCCAGCAGCAGTGAGGGCAGGGCCAGCATGATGTCCATCAGGCGCATGATCGACGGGCCGAGCAGGCGCGGAAAGAAGCCGGCAACCAGTCCGAGAAGGATGCCGGGGATCAGCGACATCAATACAGAGGCCAGACCGATCAGCAGCGACAGCCGCGCGCCATGGATTAGGCGCGACAGCAGGTCGCGGCCCACTTCATCGGTGCCCAGTAGAAATTGCAGCTGGCCACCTTCCAGCCAGGCTGGCGGGGTGAGCAGAAACTCGCGGTATTGCTCGCTGGGGGCGTGCGGGGCGATCCACGGCGCAAACAGCGCGCAGATCACCAGCAGGATCATAAACGCCAGCCCGGCGACTGCGCCCTTGTTGTGGGCAAAGGCCTGCCAGAATTCCTTGAGCGGCGAAGGGTAGAGCAGCGATTGATCAAGTGTGGCTTGCGTGGTCATTGGGCTCACCTTAGCGCTGATGGCGAATGCGTGGATTAGCCAATCCGTAGAGGATGTCCACCACGAAGTTGACCAGGATCACCAGGCAGGCGATCAGCAAAATGCCGTTCTGCACCACTGGGTAGTCACGCGCGCTGATCGACTCGATCAGCCATTTACCGATGCCCGGCCAGGAGAAGATGGTTTCGGTCAGCACCGCGCCCGCCAGCAGCGCGCCGACCTGCAGGCCGAACACGGTGAGCACCGGGATCAGTGCATTGCGCAGGCCATGCACAAACACTACGCGCGCCGGCGACAGGCCCTTGGCGCGGGCGGTGCGCACATAGTCCTCGCGCAGCACTTCGAGCATTGCCGAGCGGGTCATCCGCGCGATCACCGCCAGCGGAATGGTGCCGAGCACGATGGCCGGCAGGATCAGGTGGCGCAGGGCATCGACAAACGCGCCCTCTTCACCGGAGAGCAGGGTGTCGATCAGCATAAAGCCGGTGACCGGCGGGATGTCGTAGAGCAGGTCGATGCGCCCGGACACCGGCGTCCAGCCCAGCCACACCGAGAAGAACATGATCAGCAGCAGGCCCCACCAGAAAATCGGCATGGAATAGCCGGCCAGCGAGATGCCCATTACGCCATGGTCGAACAGCGAGCCGCGCTTGAGGGCGGCAATCACCCCAGCAATCAGGCCGAGAGTGCCGGCGAACAGCAGGGCGGCCAGGGACAGTTCCAGGGTGGCGGGGAACAAAGTGAGAAATTCGCTCCATACGCTTTCGCGGGTGCGCAGTGATTCACCCAGGTCGCCCTGGGACAGCTGGCCGATGTAGTCGAAATACTGGGCATAGAGCGGCTTGTTCAGGCCCAGGCGCTCCATGGCCTCGGCATGCATCACCGGGTCGACGCGGCGTTCGCCCATCATCACTTCCACCGGGTCGCCGGGGATCATGCGGATCAGCGCGAAGGTCAACAGGGTGACGCCGAAAAAGGTGGGGATCAGCAGCCCCAGGCGGCGGGCAATAAAGGACAGCATATAAATGGGTGCTCCCATATGCGCCCGGCTGCAATGGCCGAGCGCTGTTATGCGGGTGGTGTCCGCTTGGCAGGCCGATAAACGCCCTGCCAAGCGGAGTGCAGCGCGTGCTTACTTGACGCCGACGCCGTAGAACGAGTTCAGCGCGAACGGGCTGATCTTGAAGTCTACGACCTTCTTGCTCAGCGGCTGGTAGACCGTGGAGTGGGCGATCGGGGTGATCGGCACTTCACGCTTGAGAATCACCTGAGCCTGCTTGTAGAGCTCGGTGCGTTCTGCAGTATCGGTCACGCGCTTGGCGGCTTTTACCAGCTTGTCGTAGTCGGCATGGCACCACTTGGAGAAGTTGTTGCCGTCCACGGCATCGCAGCCATAGAGGGTGCCCAGCCAGTTGTCCGGGTCACCGTTGTCGCCGCTCCAGCCGATCAGCATGGCGTCGTGTTCGCCGGCTTTGGCGCGCTTGAGGTATTCGCCCCATTCGTAACTGACGATCTTGGCCTTGATGCCGACCTTGGCCCAGTCGCTTTGCAGCATTTCAGCCATCAGTTTGGCGTTGGGGTTGTACGGACGTTGCACCGGCATGGCCCACAGGGTGATCTCGGTGCCTTCCTTGATGCCGGCGGCCTTGAGCAGCTCTTTAGCCTTTTCAGGATCATAGGCCGGGTCCTTGATGCTCTCGTCATACGACCACTGGGTCGGCGGCATGCCGTTGACTGCCAACTGGCCGGCGCTCTGGTACACCGCGTCGATGATGCCCTGCTTGTTCACCGCCATGTCCAGGGCCTGGCGCACTTCGAGTTTGTCGAACGGTGGGTGGGTGACGTTGTAGGCGATATAGCCGACGTTGAAACCGGCCTGCTCGGGCATGTCCAGGTTCGGGTCTTTTTTCAGTGCATCCAGGTCCGCCGGGCGGGGGAACAGGGTGACCTGGCATTCGCCGGCCTTGAGCTTCTGCATGCGTACCGAGGCGTCGGTGTTGATGGCGAAGATCAGGTTGTCGATCTTCACCTCATCCGGTTGCCAATACTCCTTGTTGCCCTTGAAGCGGATCACCGCATCTTTCTGGTAGCGGCTGAATACGAAGGGGCCGGTGCCAATGGGCTTCTGGTTGATGTCGGCGGCCTTGCCGGCCTTGAGCAGGTTGCCTGCGTATTCGGCGGACTGGATCGAGGCGAAGCTCATCGCCAGGTTCTGGATAAAGGCGGCGTCGACTTCATTAAGAGTGAACTTGACGGTCATGTCGTCGAGTTTTTCGATCTTGGCGATATTCGCGTCCATGCCCATGTCGGTGAAGTAGGGGAACTCCGATGGGTAGGCTTTGCGGAACGGGTGGTCCTTGTCGAGCATGCGCTGGAAGGTGAACAGCACGTCATCGGCGTTGAAGTCGCGGCTCGGCTTGAAGTATTCGGTGGTGTGGAATTTCACCTTGGGGCGCAGGTGAAAGGTGTAGCTCAGGCCGTCTTCACTGATGTCCCACTTCTCGGCCAGGCCAGGGATTACGGCGGTGCCGCCACGCTCGAACTGGCTCAGGCGGTTGAACACGGTTTCCGCTGCGGCATCGAAGTCGGTGCCGGTGGTGTACAGGCCAGGGTCGAACCCGGCGGGGCTGCCTTCGGAGCAGAACACCAAGTTGCCGGCGGCGCTGGCAAGGGGTGTGCTGGCGATCAGCCCAGCGGCGAGTAAAGCCTGGATGACGGCGTTCTTACGCATAGTGACCTCATGGTTATTGTGGTTGTGATCCTGAGGGGCCTCTTGTGGAGGCCTTGGGTGAAGCTATGCAGGGCGTATGCCGTAGACAAGTGGTATGTCGCAGAGAGAACAGGAATGACGATGCAGCTGTACGTGGTGTCGCATTTCTATAAATGGACGAGAAAAACATGGCAAAGCGCCGCTATCGTCGGATAACGGCGCTGCTTGCCTGTGTAGCAAGATGTAGCAGATTCAGGGCATCTGCACTTCGATCACCCCATCGGCATTAATGCTGACCTGGCTGGAGCCCGCTTCGATTTCCGGTGCGGCGGCATCCATCATCGCTGCGCCCTTCATCGCTTCCATACGCATGATCGGCGGCTGGAAGCCACCACTGTTGAGGTTCAGGCTGACCAGCTTGTAACCGCTGCCGCCAAGGGCCTCAGTGGCCAGTTGCGCGCGGGCCTTGAAAGCGGCGACGGCGTCCTTGAGCAGGGCGTCTTCGTGGGTCTTGCGGGTGTCTGAAGCGATGCTGAAGTTCATTCCACCCATTTTCAGGGTGTGCAGCATTTCCCCAGTGAGCTTGGACAGCGCGCTGAAGTCAGCACTTTCCAGGCGCAGTTCGGCGCGCTCGCGCCAGGCGGTGATCTTCTGGCCCTTTTCATCGTAAACCGGGTAGCTGTTGCGGCTGCCGGAGGCGACGCTGACGCCCTTGACCTGGCGGGCCTGGGCGATGCTGGCATTCAGGGTCTTGCTGATCTGCGCGGCGAGGGCGGCCGGGTCGCTGTCCTGGGCTTCGCTGTAGAGGGTGACGTGCATCAGGTCGTGGGCGATTTCCTGGCTCACTTCGGCGCGCAGGGCAACCTGGTTGTATCGGGCCTCGTCGGCCATTGCCGTGGCGCTCAGCAGGGTGGTGGTGCTCAGCAGCAGGGCAGTGGCGAGGCGGGACAGTGGCAGCATGACGATTCCTTTATATGTTGGGCGCATGGGGTATGCGCGGCTTTCCAGAGGGTAGACGTAGCTATCTGACTGAACGGGTTAAATCGGGTTCCACTTTTTTCAACAAGCTTGCCGCTGCGGCGCGTTGCCGCAGATAGCCGCGCAGAGGCTTGGTTATACTCCTGCGGCTCGCTAAATGGGCATCTTGGAGATTCTATGCTCGCACCTGTGCAGCTACTGTCGGCGAGCCGGCAAAACCTCTGGCGTCTGACCCTGATCCGCATTCTGGTGCTGGCCGCGCAGGCCGGTTCTGTGGGCCTGGCGTACAAGTCAGGTGCGTTACCGCTGCCCTGGCTGGAACTGAGTGTAACCCTCGGCATCTCCCTGGTGCTGTGCCTGCTGACCGCGCTGCGTCTGCGCGGCCCCTGGCCGGTGACTGAGCAGGAGTATGCGGTGCAGCTGGGCTGCGACCTGATCATCCACAGCCTGCTGCTGTATTACTCAGGCGGTTCGACCAACCCCTTCGTCTCCTATTACCTGGTGCCGCTGACCATCGCCGCGGCGACCTTGCCCTGGCTTTACACCATCACCCTCTCCGGTCTGGCGCTGGGCGGTTACACCTTTCTGCTGGTCTGGTCACACCCGCTGGACCTGCCGTCCGGCCCGCGTGAGAGCCTGCTGATCTACGGCATGTGGCTGAGCTTCGCCCTGGCTGCCGGGCTGATCACCTTCTTCGTGGCGAAGATGGCCGAAGAGCTGCGCCGACAGGAGGAGCTGCGCGCCGAGCGCCGGGAAGAAGGCTTGCGCGACCAGCAACTGCTCGCCGTGGCGACCCAGGCGGCGGGGGCAGCGCACGAGTTGGGCACGCCGCTGGCGACCATGAGCGTGTTGATCAAGGAACTGCGCCGCGAGCATCAGGAGCCGACTCTGCAAGAGGATCTGGCGGTGCTGCAGGAGCAGGTCAAACTGTGCAAGGAAACTCTGCAGCATCTGGTGCGCGCCGCCGAAGCGGATCGGCGTCAGGCGGTGATCGAGCTGTCGTCAGTCGAGTGGCTGGAAACCACCCTCAACCGCTGGCACCTGATGCGCCCGGAAGCCAGCTATCGCTACCAATGCCTGGGCCGTGGCACTCCGCCCAAGATGATGCCGCCGGCTGATCTGACCCAGGCCCTGCTCAACCTGCTGAACAACGCGGCCGACGCTTGCCCGGACAAGCTGGATATTCGCCTGGACTGGGATCATCAGTGGCTGCGCCTGAGCATCCGCGACTTCGGTGCCGGCGTGCCGCTGGCGATTGCCGAACAGCTGGGGCGGCCGTTTTTCACCACCAAGGGCAAAGGCTTTGGTCTGGGCCTGTTCCTCAGTCAGGCCAGCGTCACCCGTGCCGGCGGTACGGTTAAACTGTATAACCACGAAGAAGGCGGCACGCTCACCGAGCTGAAATTGCCGCGTGCCTACGGTCGAGCTTAAGGAAAAACCCGAATGAGCGATGAAGTGCTGTTCGAAGGTGAAGAACAACCCCACCTGTTGCTGGTTGATGATGACCCGACCTTCACCCGTGTGATGGCGCGTGCCATGAGCCGTCGCGGCCTGCGCGTGTCCACCGCCGGTTCAGCCGAGGAGGGTCTGGCCCTGGCCGAGCAGGATCTGCCGGACTACGCCGTGGTTGACCTGAAAATGGAAGGCGACTCCGGCCTGGTGCTGCTGCCCAAGCTGCTGGAGCTGGACGCAGAAATGCGTGTGGTGATCCTCACCGGTTATTCGAGCATTGCCACCGCGGTGGAGGCGATCAAGCGTGGTGCCTGCAACTACCTGTGCAAACCGGCTGATGCCGACGATGTGCTGGCCGCGCTGCTGACCCAGCATGCCGATCTGGAAAGCCTGGTGCCGGACAACCCGATGTCGGTGGATCGCCTGCAATGGGAGCATATCCAGCGTGTGCTCAGCGAGCACGAAGGCAATATCTCCGCCACTGCCCGCGCCCTGGGCATGCACCGGCGCACCTTGCAACGCAAGCTGCAGAAGCGTCCGGTACGCCGCTAAAGGCTGCTGGTAAGCCTGTCTGCCAATGGCGGCCCCGCCCTGCGGGCCGTCGCTGTGCGACGTTCAAAACGCTCCCGGCGTTTTTTTTCCGCATGAAAGGCTGCTGAAAGCTTTTTGCTAGGCAGCCTTGTTACCATTAGCCGCCTATCTATCTGATCAGGGGCTGTCATGCTCGCCGTCGTTCAGCAAACCATCAGCGTCACTGCCCCGGTGTTCTCCATGCTGTTTCTCGGCGTGGCGCTCAAGCGTCTGGGGCTGATTGATGCGGCCTTTATCAACACCGCATCGGCGCTGGTGTTTCGCGGCACGCTGCCCACGCTGTTGTTTCTCGGCATCGTCCAGGCGGACCTGCGTACCGCCTTGCAGCCGGCGTTGCTGGTGTATTTCGTGTTGGCGACCCTGGGCTGCTTTCTGCTGGCCTGGGGCTGGGCGATTTTGCGTTGCCCGCAGGCGGATCGCGGCATCTACACCCAGGGCGCATTTCGCGGCAACAACGGCATTATCGGCCTGGCGCTGGCCACCAGCATGTACGGTGATTACGGCCTGTCGGTCGGCGCGGTGCTTGGCGGGGTCGTGATCCTCAGCTACAACACCCTGTCGGCGATTGTGCTGGCGATCTACAGCCCTGAGGCCAAGACCGATGCCTGGAGCCTGACCAAGAACATCCTCAGCAATCCGCTGATCATCGGTGTGCTGGCGGCCATTCCCTTTGCCGCCTGGCAGATTCCCCTGCCGGCCTGGTTACTCACCTCCGGGGAATATTTTGCGCAGATGAGCCTGCCGCTGGCGCTGATCTGCATTGGCGGCACTCTGACCCTGGAGTCGCTGCGTGAGAGCAGTGGCATGGCGATCAGCTCAAGCCTGATGAAGGTGCTCTGGCTGCCGCTGGTGGCCACCCTGGGCGCCTGGCTGTGGGGCTTTCGCGATGCTGATCTGGCGATTCTCTTTCTGTACTTCGCCAGCCCCACGGCGGCGGCCAGTTTCGTTATGGCCAAGGCGGTGGGCGGCAACCATCAGTTGGCGGCGGCGATTATCGTGCTGACTACCCTGGCCACGGTGCTGACCACCAACCTCGGGCTGTTCGTGCTGCAGTGGGCGGGCTGGATCTAGCCGTCGCGCGGGCATAAAAAAGCCGGGCAATGCCCGGCTTTTTAGTTTGTTGCGATCAGGCCTGCTGGAAGTCGTCGATCACTTCCTGGGCAGCGCGAAAAGCATCGATAGCGGCCGGTACGCCGGCATACACCGCGCAGTGCAGCAAGGTTTCGCGGATTTCTTCGACGGTGCAGCCGTTGTTCAGCGCGCCGCGCACGTGGCCCTTGAGTTCCTGCGGGCATTTCAGCGCGGTCAGTGCCGAGAGGGTGATCAGGCTGCGGGTCTTGCGATCCAGACCCTCGCGGGTCCACACGCCGCCCCAGGCGTGCTCATTGACGAAGTCCTGCAGCGGCTGGGTAAAGTCCGTGGCGTTACCCAGGGCGCGGTCGACAAAGGCGTCACCCATCACCTCACGGCGGACTTTCAGGCCTTGTGCGTGGCTATCACTCATGTGGCTTTCCTCCCGATGGGCCGTCAGGCTTTCTGCTTGTGCCAGGCGCGGCCGGCGATGATCACCAGGGTCACGGCGGTCAGTGGCAGGGCGTAGCCGAGCATGGCGTCACCAAAGACCTCGGCGAATGGCTTGCCAGTCGACGACAGCACCAGGTAGACCGTGTAGGCCACGTAATAGGCGAGGAACAGCAGGCCTTCCCAGCGGTTGATGCGATAGCCGGCGAAGAAGATCGGCAAACAGGCCACGGCCACGGCAATCATCACCGGGAAGTCGAAGGCCAGGGCGTTGGCGGCCACGTTGATCGCCTGCGGCGAAACCAGCGACGCCAGGCCCAGTACGCAGAGCAGGTTGAAGATGTTGCTGCCGACGATATTGCCCACGGCGATATCACGCTCGCCCTTGATGGCCGCCATGATCGAGGTGGCCAGCTCTGGCAGCGAGGTGCCGATGGCAACCACGGTCAGGCCGATCACCAGTTCCGAAATGCCCAGGGCGCGGGCCAGTGTCACGGCGCCTTCCACCAGGAAGTTGGAGCCGCTGACCAGCAGCACCAGGCCGGCAATGATCAGGCCCAGATTGATCGCCCAGGCGTAGGGTTTGGCCGGCTCATTGAGGCCGAATTCCTTGGCAAACTCGTCATCCTCATTGCTGCTCTTGTCGCGGCGCGAGCTGACAATCAGAAAACCGGTGTAGGCCAGCACGCCAGCAAACAGCAGGGCACCATCAAGGCGGCTGAGGCTGCCGTCCCAGGCCAGGGCATACACCACCAGGCTGGCACCGATCATGATCGGTACGTCCAGGCGGATCAGTTGGCGCGAGACGATCAGTGGCGCAACCACTGCGGTCAGGCCAAGAATCAGCAGGATGTTGGCGATATTGCTGCCGATCACGTTGCCAATCGCCAGGTCGCCGCTGTTGTTGAAGGCCGCCTGCACGCTGACCGCGGTTTCCGGCGCGCTGGTGCCGAAGGCCACCACGGTCAGGCCGATAATCAGCGGTGGAATACCAAATTGCGCCGCCAGTTTGGCCGCGCCGCGTACCAGTACTTCAGCGCCGGCCACCAGCAGCACCAGGCCGGCGATCAGATAAACAAAGGTCATCAGGGTCATTGCAGGGAGCTCCAGAAAAGTGGCGCTAGTTTAATCATCGGCTTGCGTTGCGCCAGAGGCTGATCAGGGCTGTCTAGCGCATCTTTGTAAACAGCTGTGTTCAGTCGGCCAGTTGTTCCACACGCACCGGCACCACACCGTCGCGCAGCATATCCAGCTGTTCGGCGGCTTTTTGCGAAAGGTCGATAATGCGCTTCTTGGCGTAGGGGCCGCGGTCATTGATGCGCACCACCACGCGCTTGTCGTTGCGCAGGTTGGTGACCTGCACCCGGCTGCCGAAGGGCAGGCTGCGGTGCGCGGCGGTCAGCGCATTCTGGTCGAAGCGCTCGCCGCTGGCAGTCTTGTTACCGTGGTGGCGCGCGCCGTAATAGGACGCCTGGCCCTCGGCGCGGTAACCCTGCGGGTCGATCTGGCCCTGATGGCTGGCGCAGGCGCTGAGCAGCAAGCTGGTGATGGCGATCAGTAACAGGCGCATGGTGGCTCCTGGGCAGATTGGCGGCGGACAGAACAACGCCGGGCTGACCCGGCGTTGATAGATCAAGCCATCCCTGACTTGTAAGGCGTGCCGGCCCGGCCATCCATGGTCGGTCGCCGGGCCAGCGTATGCCGTGGCGTTGCCGGCTTAGCCTTCGAGCTTTTTCTTCAGCAGTTCGTTCACCTGGCCGGGGTTGGCCTTGCCTTTCGAGGCTTTCATGGCCTGGCCGACGAAGAAGCCGAACATCTTGCCGCGCTTGGCTTCATCAGAGGCGCGGTACTGCTCGACCTGCTCGGCGTTGGCCGCCAACACTTCATCCAGCATGGCTTCGATGGCGCCGGAGTCGGTGACCTGCTTGAGGCCTTTTTTCTCGATCACTTCGTCAGCGCTGGCGCCTTCACCGGCGGCCAGGGCCTCGAAGACCATCTTGGCGATCTTGCCGCTGATGGTGTTGTCCTTGATGCGCAGGATCATGCCGCCCAGCTGTTCGGCGGAAACCGGCGATTGCTCGATCTCCAGGTTGTCCTTGTTGAGCAGGCTGGACAGCTCGCCCATCACCCAGTTGGCGGCCAGCTTGGCATCGCCGCACACGGCGTTGACTGCCTCGAAGTAGTCGGCCAGTTCGCGGCTGGCCGCCAATACGGTGGCGTCGTAGGCTGACAGGCCGAACTGCGCTTCGAAGCGTTCGCGCTTCTGCACCGGCAGTTCCGGCAGGCTGGCGCGTACTTCATCGAGAAAGCTCTGTTCGATCACCACGGGCAGCAGGTCAGGGCAGGGGAAGTAACGGTAGTCGTTGGCTTCTTCCTTGCTGCGCATGGCTTTGGTGATGTCTTTGTTCGGGTCGTACAGGCGGGTTTCCTGCACCACCTTGCCGCCGTCTTCGATCAGCTCGATCTGCCGTTGCACTTCACGGTTGATCGCCTTCTCGATAAAGCGGAACGAGTTGACGTTCTTGATCTCGGCGCGGGTGCCGAACTCGGCCTGGCCTTTCGGGCGCACCGAGACGTTGCAGTCGCACCGCAGCGAGCCTTCAGCCATGTTGCCGTCGCAGATGCCGAGGTAACGCACCAGAGCGTGGATGGCTTTAACGTAGGCCACCGCTTCCTTGGCCGAGCGGATGTCCGGCTCGGAAACGATCTCCAGCAGCGGCGTGCCGGCGCGGTTGAGGTCGATGCCGCTCATGCCGTGGAAGTCTTCGTGCAGGCTCTTGCCAGCATCTTCTTCCAGGTGCGCGCGGGTGATGCCGATGCGCTTGGTGGTGCCGTCTTCCAGGGTGATGTCGAGGAAGCCCTTGCCGACGATGGGGTGGTCCATCTGGCTGGTCTGGTAGCCCTTGGGCAGGTCCGGGTAGAAGTAGTTTTTGCGGGCGAAGACGTTGTGCGGTGCGATGTGCGCATCGATCGCCAGGCCGAACTTGCAGGCCATGCGCACGGCTTCGGCATTCAGCACCGGCAGGGTGCCGGGCATGCCGAGGTCAACCAGGCTGGCCTGAGTGTTGGGCTCGGCGCCGAAGGTGGTAGCGCTGGCCGAGAAGATCTTCGATTGGGTGCTGAGCTGAGCGTGGATTTCCAGCCCGATTACGGTTTCCCATTGCATATTCAGTCGTCCTCAGAATCCAGCCGGGGCTTGTGTGTGCCAGTCAGTAACCTGTTGGTACTGGTGGGCGACGTTGAGCAAGCGGCCTTCCTGGAAGTAAGGGGCGAGCAGTTGCACACCGACCGGCAGGCCATCGACGAAGCCGGCAGGCATCGACAAGCCGGGGATGCCGGCCAGGTTGGCGGTGATGGTGTAGATGTCTTCCAGATAGGCAGCGACCGGATCGCTGTTCTTCTCGCCAAGCTTCCAGGCCAGGTTTGGCGTGGTTGGGCCGAGGATCACGTCGACGTCATTGAACGCCGCGACAAAATCGTTCTTGATCAGCCGGCGGATCTTCTGCGCCTTCAGGTAGTAAGCGTCGTAGTAACCGGCGGACAGCGCGTAGGTGCCAACCATGATGCGACGTTTGACCTCGGCACCAAAGCCTTCGCCGCGCGAGCGCTTGTACAGGTCCTGCAGGTCTTTCGGATTCTCGCAGCGGTAGCCGAAGCGCACGCCGTCAAAGCGCGACAGGTTGCTGCTGGCTTCGGCCGGGGCGATCACGTAGTAGGCGGGAATCGCGTGCTGCATATTCGGCAGGCTGATGTCCTTGACGGTCGCGCCGAGCTTTTTCAGCGCTTCCACTACAGCCATCACTTTCTCACCGATACGGGCGTCGAGGCCGGCGCCGAAGTATTCCTTCGGCAGGCCGATGCGCAGACCAGCGAGCGGCTGGCTCAGGGTGGCGAGGTAATCGTCGACCGGCTGATCAACGCTGGTGCTGTCCCTGCTGTCAAAACCGGCCATGGCTTGCAGCATCAGCGCGCAGTCTTCTGCAGTGCGCGCCAATGGGCCGCCCTGATCGAGGCTGGAGGCGTAGGCGATCATGCCCCAGCGCGAGACGCGGCCGTAGGTCGGCTTGATCCCGGTAAGGTTGGTCAGCGCTGCTGGTTGGCGAATCGAGCCGCCGGTATCGGTACCAGTGGCCGCCGGCAATAGGCGCGCGGCGACTGCTGCTGCCGAGCCGCCGGAAGAGCCGCCGGGTACGCGAGTCAGGTCCCAGGGGTTTTTCACCGCGCCGTAGTGGCTGGATTCGTTGGCTGAGCCCATGGCGAACTCGTCCATGTTCAGCTTGCCCAGGGTCACCGCGCCGGCGCTGGCGAGTTTCTCGACCACCGTGGCGTTAAACGGGGCCTTGAAGCCGCTGAGGATTTTCGAGCCGCAGCTGGTCAGTATGTCCTGGGTGCAGAACAGATCCTTGTGGGCGATTGGTGCGCCGAGCAGGGCGCCGCTCTCGCCAGCCGCGCGGCGGGCGTCGGCGGCTTTTGCCTGGCTCAGGGCCAGGTCTTCGGTGACGCTGATAAAGCTGTTGAGCTGCGGGTCGAGCTGCTTGATGCGTGCCAGCAGGCTGCGGCTCAGCTCTTCGGCAGAAAATTGCTTGTCGGCGAGTCCGCGGGCGATCTCTGCCAGAGTCAGTTGATACATGGCTGGGCGTTTCCCTTACTCGATGACTTTCGGAACCAGGTACAGACCGTTTTCCACGGCCGGAGCGATGGCCTGATAGGCCTCGCGCTGGTTGTGTTCGGTGACCTGGTCGGCGCGCAGGCGCTGAGTGGCTTCCAGCGGGTGAGCCAGTGGCTCGATGCCGTCGGTGTTGACGGCCTGCATCTGATCGATCAGGCCGAGAATGTTATTGAGGGTCGCAGTGGTACCCGGGATATCGGCTTCATTCAGGCCCAGTCGAGCCAGATGAGCGATTTTCTCCACGTCGGAGCGGTCAAGCGCCATCAGGTTTCTTCCTATATAGAGCAGCGCAGTTGCTGGCTGCCTGTGCAAATGTGAGCGGGTCGCCATGCTGGGAAGTGCAGGGAACGGAGCATGGCAGGTGGCGGTCAAAGGCCGCGATGATGGGCCGTAAAGCCCGGAAAAACCGGCAATCTAACATATTGGTGCCTTGCTCAAAATCCCTGCCGTTGTTAGAGTTTGCCGCACTTTTTTACCCACGCGTTGCCTAGGGTCCCTATCCCATGTTCAAAAAACTGCGTGGCATGTTTTCCAGCGATCTGTCGATTGACCTGGGCACTGCCAATACCCTGATTTATGTCCGCGAGCGCGGCATCGTCCTGAACGAGCCGTCGGTTGTGGCGATCCGTACCCACGGTAACCAGAAGAGCGTGGTGGCGGTTGGTACCGAAGCCAAACGCATGCTTGGCCGTACCCCCGGCAACATTGCCGCTATCCGCCCGATGAAAGACGGCGTGATCGCTGACTTCAGCGTCTGTGAAAAGATGCTGCAGTACTTCATTAACAAGGTTCACGAAAACAGCTTTCTGCAGCCTTCGCCACGTGTGCTGATCTGCGTACCGTGCAAATCCACCCAGGTTGAGCGTCGTGCCATCCGTGAGTCGGCCCTCGGTGCCGGTGCCCGTGAAGTGTTCCTGATCGAAGAGCCAATGGCTGCTGCCATTGGTGCCGGCCTGCCGGTTGAAGAAGCCCGCGGTTCGATGGTCGTCGATATCGGTGGTGGTACCACTGAAATCGCCCTGATCTCGCTGAACGGTGTGGTGTATGCCGAGTCCGTGCGCGTCGGCGGCGACCGCTTCGACGAAGCGATCATCACCTACGTGCGCCGCAACTACGGCTCGCTGATCGGTGAATCCACCGCTGAGCGGATCAAGCAGGAAATCGGTACTGCCTACGCCGGTGGCGAACTGCGTGAAGTCGACGTGCGTGGCCGTAACCTGGCCGAAGGCGTACCGCGCAGCTTTACCCTGAACTCCAACGAAGTGCTCGAAGCGCTGCAGGAATCCCTGGCGACCATCGTCCAGGCAGTGAAGAGCGCACTGGAGCAATCGCCGCCAGAGCTGGCTTCCGACATTGCTGAGCGTGGCCTGGTGCTCACCGGCGGTGGCGCGCTGCTGCGCGATCTGGACAAGCTGCTGTCGCAGGAAACCGGCCTGCCGGTTATCGTTGCCGAAGACCCGCTGACTTGCGTGGCTCGCGGCGGCGGCAAGGCGTTGGAAATGATGGATCGCCACACCATGGACCTGCTGTCCTCGGAGTAAGGCACCACCGTTCCACGTCCTAAGCTGCAACCGGGTTCTGCCCGCTTGCAGCTTTTTGTTTGCTGCCTGACGCCGTGAGGAGCTGCCGATCAAACCGCTATTTGCCAAAGGACCTTCGCTGGGTGTGCGCCTGTTGGTGTTCACCGTGCTGTCGGCTGCGCTGATGGTGGTCGATGCGCGCTTCACCCTGTTGCAGCCGCTGCGCGCGCAGCTTGGCTTGATCGTCGAACCGGTTTACTGGGCTGGGCGCTTGCCGGTACGCCTGTGGGAAAGTGCTACGCAGGAGCTGAGCAGCCGCAGCGAGCTGACCGCCGAGAACGAAAAGCTCAAGGCTGAACAGCTGATGATGCAGCGCCGCCTGCAAAAGCTTGCCGCCCTTACCGAGCAGAACGTGCGTCTGCGCGAGCTGCTCAACTCGGCTGCGCTGGTCGACGACGACGTGCTGGCCACCGAGTTGATCGGTATTGACCCCAACCCCTTTACTCACCGCATCCTGATCGACAAAGGCGAAAAGGACGGCGTGGTGATGGGGCAGCCGGTGCTGGATGCGCGCGGCCTTATGGGGCAGGTGGTCGAGGTTATGCCGTATACCTCGCGCGTGTTGCTGCTGACGGACACCACCCACAGCATTCCGGTGCAGGTCAATCGCAATGGTCTGCGTGCCATTGCCAGCGGTACCGGTAACCCGGAACGGCTGGAGTTGCGTCATGTGGCGGACACCGCTGACATAAAAGAAGGTGATTTGCTGGTCAGCTCCGGTCTTGGTCAGCGTTTCCCGGCCGGTTACCCGGTGGCCATGGTCAGTGAAGTGATCCACGACTCGGGACAACCTTTTGCCATCGTGCGCGCGGTGCCAACCGCCATGCTCAACCGCAGCCGTTACATGCTGTTGGTGTTCACTGATCCGCGCACCCCGGAACAGCGGGCCACCGAGTCTGCGCAGGCCCAGGAAGCCCTGGACCGAGAGATTCTGCAGCAGGCACAACCCGCGACTCAGGCTGCTGAAGCGCCTGCGACCCCCGCCACTCCGCCGGAGGCAGCGCAATAATGGCCGCACGTGCGAGCAATACCTGGTTTGTCTGGCTGACCCTGGCCCTGGCACTGCTGCTCAGTGTGGCCAGCATGCCGAAGTTTATGGAGCTGGGCCGGCCGCTGTGGCTGGCGCTGTTTCTGACCTACTGGGTGCTGGCCTTGCCGCATCGGGTGGGCATGACCACGGCCTGGGCTCTGGGGCTGCTGGCGGATGTGCTGAATGGCACCCTGCTGGGGCAGAATGCCCTGATTCTGACTCTGATTACCTTCCTGGTGCTGACCCTGCACCAGCGTCTGCGCATGTTCCCGATGTGGCAGCAGAGTACCGTGTTGCTGGTGGTTTTCGGCCTGGCCCAACTGGTGCAGCTGTGGCTCAACGCCCTGACCGGTAGCCGTCCACCGACCCTGGCCTTCGTGCTGCCAGCGCTGGTCAGTGCCTTGCTCTGGCCCTGGGTCTGCGCAATCCTGCGTGAGCTGCATCAGCGCATCGGCGTCAACTGAGCAGGTCGTCTCGGCCTTGCACCATCCGACAGGGAGAAGTCTGCATGGCCACCCTCTATCTTGCCTCCGGGTCGCCACGTCGGCGTGAGTTGCTGACGCAGATTGGTGTGCCCTTTCTCACGCAAATCGCACCGATTGATGAAAATGCATTGCCAGGTGAGTCACCACTCGCCTATGTAGAGCGTCTGGCGTGTGCCAAGGGGCGCGCTGGGCTGGCTGCACTGGCCAATGCCGACGGTGCGGTGGTGCTGGGAGCCGATACGGCGGTGGTGCTGGATGGCCGCATTCTCGGTAAGCCACGCGACCGTGCAGACGCCCTGGCGACCTTGCAGGCCTTGTCCGGACGCAGCCACCAGGTGCTCACGGCGGTGGCTTTGGTCAGCCACGAACGGCAGGCCTCGCAGGTGGTCACAAGCCAGGTGACCTTCCGCCCGTTGACTCAGGCGGAAATCGAGGCGTACTGGGCCAGTGGCGAACCGCAGGACAAGGCCGGCAGCTACGGGATCCAGGGCTTGGCGGCGGTGTTTGTCAGCCAGCTGCAAGGCAGCTACTCGGCAGTGGTAGGGTTACCCCTGTGCGAGACCGCAGCGTTACTCGCAGAATTTGCTATTCCGTGCTGGCAGGCAGTGCCGGTCAACAGTTAAGAGGCTGCCGCTTCAGCCAAGGCTTCAGAGGCGGCCGTTTCATCGCGCAGAGTGGGATGCATGAGCGAAGAGATTCTGATCAATATCACGCCGATGGAATCGCGCGTGGCGGTGGTGGAAAACGGCGTGCTGCAGGAAGTGCATGTCGAGCGTACGCAAAAGCGCGGCATTGTCGGCAACATCTACAAGGGTAAGGTGGTGCGCGTGCTGCCGGGCATGCAGGCGGCATTCGTCGACATCGGCCTGGAGCGCGCGGCATTTATCCATGCTGCGGAAATTTCCAGCCGTGAAGGCCCGGCCGTGGAAAGCATCAGCGCCCTGGTGCACGAAGGCCAAAGCCTGGTGGTGCAGGTCACCAAGGACCCGATTGGCAGCAAGGGCGCACGCCTGACCACTCAGCTGTCGATCCCCTCGCGCTACCTGGTGTACATGCCACGTACCGCGCATGTCGGGATTTCGCTGAAGATCGAAGACGAAGCCGAGCGTGAGCGCCTCAAACAGGTGGTCGCCGATTGCGTGGCCGCTGAAGGAATTGAGGAATCTGGTGGTTTTATCCTGCGCACAGCGGCTGACGGCGCTGGTGCCGATGAGATCCTCGCCGATATCCGCTACCTGCGTCGGCTGTGGGAGCAGATCGCCACGCAGATGAAAGTCGGCCCAACGCCGCTGGTGATCTACGAGGATCTGTCCCTGGCGCTGCGCACTCTGCGTGACCTGGTCAACCCGAAGATCGAGAAGATTCGCGTCGACTCGCGCGAGACTTTCGGCAAGATCACCCAGTTTGTCGATGAACTGATGCCGGAGATCGCCGACCGCCTGGAGCATTACCCCGGTGAACGGCCGATCTTCGATCTGTATGGCGTCGAGGATGAAATCCAGAAGGCGTTGGAGCGCAAGGTGCCGCTCAAGTCCGGCGGCTACCTGATCATCGACCCGGCCGAGGCGATGAGCACCATCGATGTGAACACCGGCGCGTTCGTCGGTCATCGCACCCTGGAAGAAACCATCTTCAAGACCAACCTGGAGGCAGCCACGGCGATTGCCCGGCAGTTGCGCCTGCGCAATATCGGCGGGATCATCATCATCGACTTCATCGACATGGAAGATGAAGAGCATCAGCGCCAGGTGCTGCGTACCCTGGAGAAGCAACTGGAGCGCGATCACGCCAAGACCAACATCATCGGCATCACCGAGTTGGGCCTGGTGCAGATGACCCGCAAGCGCACCCGCGAAAGCCTTGAGCAAGTGCTGTGTGAACCGTGCAGCGCCTGTCAGGGACGCGGCAAGCTGAAGACGGCGGAAACCACCTGCTATGAGATCTTCCGCGAGATTCTGCGCGAGGCGCGCGCCTATCAGCCGGAAGGCTACCGGGTGCTGGCCAATCAGAAAGTGGTTGATCGCCTGCTTGATGAAGAATCAGGTAACGTCGCCGATCTCGAAGCCTTTATCGGGCGCACTATCAAGTTCCAGGTGGAAACCATGTATTCCCAGGAGCAGTACGATGTGGTGTTGCTCTGACATGCAAGCGGGCCTGAACTGAATGGAGCAGCTGGCGCGCGGATTTGCCTGGCTGGTGCGAGCCGCATTGGGGCTGTGTGCTTTGGCGCTGGTGCTGGCGGCGTTTTATGTCAGCCTGGGCCGCGAGCTGGTGCCACTGGTGGCCGAGTACCGGCTTGATGCTGAAGACAAGGCCCGTGAAGCGCTGGCGATGCCTGTGCAGATCGGCGCGTTGGAAGGGTTGTGGCAGGGCTTTTCGCCCGTACTGACCGCCCATGACGTGGCCGTCGGCGAGGGCGCAGGTGCTCTGCAGCTGGATCAGGTGCGGGTGGTGCCGGATGTGCTCGGCAGCCTGCTGGCGCGTCAGTTGCGCGTGGCGCGGCTGGAAGTCGACGGCCTGCATTTGGTGCTGGAGCAGGATGCTCAGGGGCAGTGGGCGCTCAAGGGCTTGCCGCAACGCAACCCGGCGGCACCGCTGGATCTGGCCCAGACGCTGCGTCAGCTGCAGGTGGTCAAGCGGCTGTCGCTGCTCAACAGTCAGGTCACTCTGCAGGCTTATGCACAACCGGCGCGCACGCTGACGTATGTCAACCTGAGTTTGCTCAACGGCCCTGTGCGGCAACGCCTGGATGGCCGGCTGCTGTTGCCGGATGGGCAGCCGCTGGCGTTGCAAGTGCGTACCCGCCTGCGCGCCGAACGTTGGCAGGATGCCCAGGTCGACGTCTATCTGAGCCTGCCACAGAGCGATTGGGCGGCCTGGGTGCCGGCCAGCCTGCTGGCGCAGTGGCGGCTTGAGCAGCTGCAACTGGGTGGCGAAGTCTGGCTGGCCTGGGCCAAGGGCCGCGTGCAGCGCGTGGTCAGTCGTTTGCATGCCCCGCACCTCAAGGCTGGCTATGCCGAGCGTGAATCGGTTGCCCTGCACAATCTGGCGCTGAATGCCTATTTCAGCCGCACCGAGCAGGGTTTCAAGCTGTTGCTCGATGACCTGGCCTTTAGCCGAGACGACAAGCGTTGGGGGGATGTGCGCCTGGCCCTGACCCAGCAAGCGGAGAGCGCAGAGTTGCAGGAGCAATGGCTGCTCAGTGCCGACCGCCTTGATCTGGCGCCGCTGCAGCCGCTTGTGGCAGCTCTGGCGCCGCTGCCGGATAACGCTCTGGCGTTACTGGCGCAACTCAAGCCACATGGCACGTTGCAGAATATTCAGCTCGACTACCGACCTCGTCTGACTGACAGCAAGCGCCTGCAGTTTGCCGCCAATCTGCAGCGCATCGGCTTTGCTGCCTACCTCGGCTCGCCCGCAGCAGAAAACGTCAGCGGCAGTATCAGCGGTGACCTCGGGCAGGGTGAGTTGCGGGTCGACAGTGAGGATTTCTCCCTGCACTTGGACACCCTATTTCCCTTGCCCTGGCACTACAAGACGGCCAAGGCCCGCTTGACCTGGCAGCTCGACGAGCAGGCCTTCACCCTGCGCAGCCCGTATTTGCAGGTGGTGGGTGAGGAGGGGCCGGTAGCCGGGGATTTTCTGATTCGCCTGCGCCGTGATCCCGCCGAAGAGGATTACATGGACCTGCGTGTTGGCCTGCGCAATGGCGATGCACGCTTTACCGAGAAGTACCTGCCCAGCCGCTCACCGGGCATGAGTCACGATCTGGATGCCTGGCTGAAGGCGGCGATCCGCTCTGGCGCGGTCGATGAAGGCTATTTCCAGTACCAGGGCTCGCTGAACAAGGGGGCGGAGGCGGCCGCGCGCAGCATCAGCCTGTTCTTTGCTGTGCACGATGCCGAGCTGGCGTTTCAGCCGGGTTGGCCGTCGTTGCGTGAGGGGCGTGGGCGAGTGCTGATCGAAGACAGCGGCGTGCGTGTCGAGCTGGCTCAAGGGCGGATTCTCGACAGCCAGGTGCGCAATGCCCAGGCGGTGATTGCCACTGCGCTGCCGGGTCAGCCGCCGCGCCTGTTGCTCGATGCCGAACTGGACAGCAGCGTGGTTGATGCTCTGCAGATTCTGCAGCAGGCGCCCATCGGTACCGCGCCGACCTTTGCCGGCTGGAGTGGCGATGGCGCGCTGGCGGGCAAGCTGAAGCTCGATCTGCCGCTGCGCAAAGGCTTGGCGCCTGCCGTGGTGGTGGATTTTGCCACGGCCGATGCGCAGCTCAGCCTGCCCAGTCCACCGTTGCAGTTCACCCAGCTGCAGGGCGCCTTCCGTTACAACACCGCCAGTGGCCTCAGCGCGCCGGATATTCGCGCCCAGGTATTGGGGCATGCGGTACGTGGCAAAGCCCTGGCCGAAGGGGCGCGGGGCAAGGCGCGCAGCCGCATCGAAGCCACTGGGCAGATCGCCGTCAAGGAGCTGAGTAGCTGGCTGGGCGTGACTCAGCCGCTACCGGTCAGTGGCAACCTGCCGTATCGCCTGAATCTGATTCTGGACGGTGCAGACAGTCAACTGCGCGTCAGTTCCAGCCTTAAAGGTGCTGCGGTGGCGCTGCCGGCTCCCTTCGGCAAGAGCGCTGCCGAGGAGCGCGCGACGCAGTGGCGCATGAGCCTGGGTGGGCGTGAGCAGCGCTATTGGCTGGAGTATGCCGAGCTGCTCAGCCTGTCGTTTGCTGCGAGTGCGGGGCAGTTCAACCAGGGGCGCGGCGAACTGCGCCTGGCCGATGGCCCGGCCAGCCTGCCCACCAGCCCTGGCCTGCGCGTGCGTGGACGGGTGGCCGAGCTGGATTGGTCGGCCTGGCAGCAAGCCTTGCAACCCTATGCGCAGGTGCCGAAGCAGGATGCACAGCAACTGTTCAAGGATGCCCAGCTGCGTATCGGCCGTTTCAGCGGCTTTGGTATCAGCCTGGAGGCCCTTGAGGTCGGCGTTCAGCGGGACGACGCCCGCTGGGCTGTCAGCCTCGACAGTCAGCGTCTGAAAGGCACGATAGGGTTGCCGGACGAGGCCACCCAGCCCATCGCCGTGCAACTGGACTACCTGCGCTTGCCGGCGGCGGAGCCGAAGATCGCCGATGCCCCGGAAGTGGAGAAGCCAGATCCGCTGGCCGACTTTGACCCGACAGCTTTCCCGGCACTGGATGTGCGAGTCGCTCAGGTCTTTCAGGGTGTCGAGCCGCTAGGCGGCTGGTCATTCAAGGCGCGGCCAGTCAGTACGGGCGTACATTTCAATGAGCTGGACCTCAACCTCAAAGGCTTGAACGTCGCCGGCCGGGCCACCTGGCAGCACACGGCTAACGGTGTGCGCACCGCCTATAAAGGGCGTCTGGGCGGTGCTGACCTGGCCGATGTGCTGATTGCCTGGGGCTATGCGCCCACTGCCAGCAGCCGCGATTTCCATCTGGATGTGGACGGTGACTGGCCTGGCTCGCCGGCCTGGTTCGGCATGAAACGCTTCAGCGGCAATCTGGATGCCTCTTTGCGCAAAGGTCAGTTCTCCGAAGTTGAAGGCCCGGCTTCGGCGCTGCGGGTGTTCGGCCTGCTCAACTTCAACTCGATCGGACGGCGCTTGCGTTTGGACTTCTCCGATCTGCTTGGCAAAGGCTTGAGCTACGACCGGGTCAAAGGTGTGCTGGAGGCCAAGAACGGTGTGTTTGTGACCCGCGAGCCGATCACCCTGACCGGGCCGTCGAGCAACCTGGAACTCAATGGCACCCTGGACATGGCCAATGATCGTATCGATGCCAAGTTGCTCGTCACCTTGCCGGTTACCAACAACCTGCCATTGGCTGCGCTGATCGTCGGGGCGCCGGCCATCGGCGGTGCGCTGTTTGTCGCTGACAAGTTGCTGGGTGATCGCGTGGCGCGTTTTGCCAGCGTGCAATATGACGTGACGGGTCCCTGGCAGAACCCTGATATCAGCTTCGACAAGCCCTTTGAAAAACCTCAGTAAGCCCGACTGACAAACGCCCAGCCGTGCAGTCTGCCGGCAGGGCTTGTAAGCTGATGGCATAGTCCTGTGTTGAGATACGACAGTCATGACCCTTGCGGTGATTCAGATGGTCAGTCAGGCCGACGTCCTTGCCAACCTGGCGCAGGCGCGGCAATTGCTGGAGCAGGCTGCTGCGCAAGGGGCGCGCCTGGCGGTGCTGCCGGAAAACTTTGCGGCCATGGGCCGGCGTGATCTGGCCAGCCTCGGGCATGCCGAAGCGCTGGGTACGGGGCCGATTCTGCCGTGGCTGCGGCAGGCGGCACGGGACCTGGGCTTGTGGATCGTGGCAGGCACCTTGCCTTTGCCCCCCGATGACCAGCCAGACGCTAAACCGCATGCCTGCTCACTGCTGGTCGATGCGCAGGGGCAGCGCGTGGCGCGTTATGACAAGCTGCACCTGTTCGATGTGGATGTCAGCGACAGTCATGGTCGTTATCGCGAGTCTGACGATTACGCCTTCGGCAGCCAGGTTGTAGTGGCCGATACACCGGTCGGACGTTTGGGCCTGACGGTCTGTTATGACCTGCGCTTCCCTGAGCTGTACAGCGCCCTGCGTGCCGCTGGGGCCGAGTTGATCAGCGCGCCAGCCGCGTTCACTGCAGTGACTGGCGCGGCGCATTGGCAGGTGCTGACCCGCGCCCGCGCCATCGAAACCCAGTGCTATGTGCTGGCTGCCGGGCAGGGTGGCACGCACCCGGGCGGGCGCGAGACCTTTGGTCATTCGGCGCTGGTCGATGCCTGGGGGCGCGTGCTGGCCGAGCTGCCACATGGCCCAGGTGTGCTGGTGGCCGAGCGTGATGCCGAGGAGCAGGCGGCGATCCGTCAGCGTATGCCGGTGGTCAGCCATAAACGATTTTTTGCGGCGGCCGAGTTGCGGCAGCCAGGTGTGCAACAGTCATGAACGAGATAAAGCAGCCATGAACACTATGTTGATGTCCGTCAGTGAGCATCTGCTGGGGCCAGGCGGCCTGAGCATTGAGCATTTGCCGGGGGTGTTGGCCGAGTTGGCCGGGCCGGGTATCGATGCGGCGGATCTGTATTTCCAGAGTCAGGTCTCGGAAACCTGGGCGCTGGAGGATGGCATCGTCAAGGAAGGCAGCTTCAACCTCGATCAAGGTGTCGGTGTGCGCGCCCAGTCCGGCGAGAAAACCGGGTTTGCCTACAGCAATGCGATTACCGCCGATGCCCTGAGCCAGGCGGCACGTGCCGCCCGCTCAATCGCCCGCGCCGGGCAAAATGGTCGTGTGCAAGCGTTCAGCAGTTCCTTGCTCAAGCCCCTGTATGCCCAGGACAACCCGCTGGATGTGCTCAGTCGGGCAGAGAAGGTCGAGTTGCTTAAGCGCATCGATGTCGCCACCCGTGCGCTCGATCCGCGGATCAAGCAGGTCAGCGTCAGCCTGGCCGGCGTTTGGGACCGCATTCTGGTCGCCGCCAATGATGGCAGTCTGGGCGCGGACGTTCGCCCCCTGGTGCGCTTCAACGTCAGTGTGATCGTTGAACAGAATGGCCGCCGTGAGCGTGGCGGCCATGGTGGTGGTGGGCGCACCGACTACCGCTATTTCCTGGCGCAAACCAGCAACAATGAAGAACGAGCCATGGGCTATGCCCGCGAGGCCCTGCGCCAAGCTCTGGTCAATTTGGAGGCGATTCCAGCACCGGCTGGCAGTATGCCGGTGGTTATGGGCGCTGGTTGGTCGGGGGTGCTGTTGCACGAGGCGGTTGGTCACGGCCTGGAAGGTGACTTCAACCGCAAGGGCAGTTCTGCCTACAGCGGCCGAGTGGGCGAACAAGTGGCTTCCAGCCTGTGCACCATTGTCGATGACGGCACCTTGGCCGAGCGTCGTGGTTCGCTGAGCATGGATGATGAGGGCACCCAGACCCAGTGCACCACCTTGATCGAAAACGGCGTGCTCAAGGGCTATATGCAGGACAAGCTGAATGCCCGCCTGATGGGCGTTGCGGCTACCGGCAATGGCCGGCGTGAATCCTATGCGCACCTGCCGATGCCGCGCATGACCAATACCTACATGCTGGCCGGCGAAAGCGATCCGGAAGAAATCATCCGCTCGGTGAAGAAGGGCATCTACTGCGCCAACCTCGGTGGCGGTCAGGTGGATATCACCAGTGGCAAGTTCGTGTTCTCCACCAGTGAGGCCTACCTGATCGAGGATGGCAAGATCACTGCGCCAGTCAAAGGCGCCACCCTGATCGGTAATGGTCCGGAAGCCATGAGCAAGGTGTCGATGGTCGGTAACGACCTGGCGCTGGACAGCGGTGTTGGTACCTGCGGCAAAGACGGTCAGTCGGTGCCGGTGGGCGTGGGCCAACCGACCCTGAAAATCGATGCGATTACGGTGGGCGGGACAGGCAGCTAAAGACCGTCGATTGGGTTGCATGGTGTGCAGCCCAATCGATGTGTTGTTTTAGCGCAGACCGCGCTGGGTTTCGTCCAGTTCGCGGATGTATTTGAAGATTTTGCGTGACGCGGCGGGTGCTTTGTTCTGCGCCAGTTCGTGCTGGGCCTGGCGAATCAGCTGGCGCAGGTGTTGGCGGTCGGCGTCGGCATACTCGCCGACGAAGGCTTCCAGGGTGTCGTCGTTACCGTTGATCAACCGGTCGCGCCAACGCTCCAGGTTGTGAAAGCGCTCGTTGTACTGGCGGGTCGAGGCATCGAGCTGGTCGAGCAGGGTGAGGATGGCTTCAATGTCCTGATCGCGCATCAGGCGGCCGATAAACTGCACATGGCGCTTTTTTGCCGCGTTGGCGGTGTGCTTGGGCGCTTCGGCCAGCGCGCGGCGCAGCTCGTCGGTCAGCGGCAGCTTGTTCAGCAGGTCGAGTTTCAGGGTAGTCAGGCGTTGCCCCAGATCCTGCAGCGCGTGTAGTTCGCGTTTGATCTGGCTTTTGCTCTTCTCGCCGGAGAAGTCGTCAAGGTATTCAGACATGGTGGCGGTCCAGTGGAAAACGCCGACATGATAGCAGCAAGTTTCCAGCTGTAAGCGGATGGCCTGTGTGGCGGCGCTGTACGGCTTATCGTTCAGGAGTGTTTATGAGTGCAGTAGAGAGCGTCGGGCCCCAGGCGGTGCCGCAGTTGCAGGCCCAGGTGGAGCAGATTATTGCCGAAGCCAGAAAGCAGGGCGCGAGCGCCTGTGAAGTGGCGGTGTCAGTGGAGCAGGGTTTGTCCACTACGGTGCGCCAGGGCGAAGTGGAAACGGTCGAGTTCAACCGTGATCAGGGCTTCGGCATCACCCTCTATGTCGGCCAGCGCAAAGGCTCGGCCAGTACCTCTGCCAGCGGTGAAGCGGCTATTCGCGAAACGGTTGCGGCTGCACTGGCGATTGCCAAACATGCCTCCGAGGATGAATGCGCCGGTTTGGCTGATGCGGGGTTGATGGCCCGTGAGCTGCCTCAACTGGATCTCTACCACGCCTGGTCGATCACCCCTGAGCAGGCCATTGAGCAGGCGCTCAGTTGTGAGGCCGCTGCGTTTGCGGCAGATGGTCGGATCAAGAATGCCGACGGCACCACCCTCAACACCCATCAGGGCTGCCGTGTGTATGGCAACAGCCATGGCTTTGTCAGCGGTTATGCCAGCACGCGGCACAGCCTGAGCTGTGTGATGATCGCTGAAGACGGCGGGCAGATGCAGCGTGATTACTGGTACGACGTCAATCGTCAGGGCGAGTTGCTGGCGGATGCCGGCAGCATTGGCCGGCGCGCCGCCGAGCGTGCAGTCAGTCGTTTAGGCGCGCGCCCGGTGCCCACCTGCGAAGTACCAGTGCTGTTTGCCGCAGAGCTGGCGACAGGTTTGTTTGGCAGCTTTCTGGCGGCGATTTCCGGCGGCAATCTGTACCGCAAGTCATCGTTTCTTGATGGCACGCTGGGTCAGCAGCTGTTTCCCAGCTGGATGAAGCTCGATGAGCGTCCACATATTCCGCGGGCGCTGGGCAGTGCGGCTTTCGATGGCGATGGGTTGGCGACCTATGCCAAGTCCTTTGTCGAGCGTGGTGAGTTGCTGTCCTATGTGCTGGGCACCTATTCCGGACGCAAGCTGGGCATGCCGAGTACGGCCAACGCTGGTGGTGTGCATAACTTGTTCGTCAGCCATGGCGATGAAGATCAGAAAGCCTTGCTCAAGCGCATGGGGCGTGGCCTGCTGGTGACCGAGCTGATGGGGCAAGGGTTGAATATGGTCACTGGCGACTATTCGCGCGGCGCCGGTGGTTACTGGGTGGAGAATGGCGAGATCCAGTTCCCGGTGCAGGAAGTCACCATCGCCGGCAATATGCGCGATATGTTCAAGCAGATTGTGGCCATAGGAAATGATCTGGAGCTGCGCAGCAATATTCGCACTGGCTCGGTGCTGATCGAGCGCATGACCGTCGCTGGTAGCTGATCAGGGGGGGATAAAAAAGGGGCCGAGCATTCAGATGTTCGGCCCCTTTGTTTTTGTTGAGGGCTATTCGCCTTCGTCGAAGTAGTTGTTGATCAGCTCGCTGAGGGCCTGCAGCGCTTCGGCATCCTGCTCACCTTCGGTGTGCAGGTGCACCTGCGTGCCTTTACCGGCGGCCAGCATCATCACCGCCATAATGCTTTTGCCGTCGACCAGGCTTTCCGGGCTGCGGCCAATGCGAACCTGGCAAGGAAAACGCCCGGCGACGCCAACGAACTTGGCGGCGGCACGAGCGTGCAGGCCAAGCTTGTTGATAATGGTGATTTCGCAGGCGGGCATCGCGGCAATTCCTTAACTGAGGTCGCGGTGGCGAGTCTGAACGTTTTTCAGGATGGGCTTGAGCGTTTCACCCAGGCGGTTGGCCAGATATACCGAGCGGTGATGTCCGCCGGTGCAGCCAATCGCCACCGTGACATAGGCGCGGTTGCTGGCGGCAAAGCGCGGTAGCCACTTGCTCAGGTAGGCGAGAATGTCCTGGTACATTTCTTCGACATCGGCCTGGGCGGAGAGGTACTCAACCACCGGCTGATCAAGGCCGGAGTAGTCGCGCAGATCCGGCTTCCAGTAGGGGTTGGGCAGGCAGCGCACATCGAAGACCAGGTCGGCATCCACCGGCATACCACGCTTGAAACCGAAGGACTCGATCAGAAACGCGGTGCCTGGTTCAGGCTGGTTGAGCAGGCGCAGTTTGAGGCTGTCGCGCAGCTGATACAGATTGAGGTGGGTGGTGTCGATCTTCAGGTCGGCCAGGTCGATGATGGGGCCGAGCAGCAGGCTTTCATCGGCAATGGCTTCGGCCAGTGAGCGTGTTTCGTTGGTCAGCGGATGACGCCTGCGGGTTTCCGAGAAGCGCTTGAGCAGGGTTTCTTCATCGGCATCCAGATAAAGCACATCGCACTGGATGTGTCGGCCGCGCACTTCATCGAGCAGTTCGGGGAAGCGCTTGAGCTGACTGGGCAGGTTGCGTGCATCAATGGATACAGCAACCAGAGGGTGCAACAGTTCGGTGTGCAGCAACGCGCGCTCTGCAAGCTCAGGCAAGAGGCCGGCCGGCAGGTTGTCGATGCAGTAGAAACCATTGTCCTCAAGTACATCGAGGGCGGTGCTCTTCCCGGAGCCGGAGCGACCGCTAACGATGATCAGGCGCATGCTCAGGCTCGGTTGAGTTGGCTTTGTACGTCCACTACCACCTGATACAGGGCCTCGCTGCTTTCGGCCTGACGCAGGCTGGCGCGCACGTCACTGCGGTCAAGCATGCTGGCGATCTGCCGGAGCAGTTCAAGGTGGGCGTCAGTGGCGGCTTCAGGGACCAGCAGGACAAACAGCAGGTCCACGGGGGCGCCGTCAATGGCATCGAAATCGACTGCTGCGTCCAGGCGTAGCAGAGCGCTGATCGGCGCGTTGCACCCGGCCAGGCGGCAGTGCGGAATGGCAATGCCATTGCCGAAACCGGTCGAACCGAGTTTCTCGCGGGCGATCAGGCTTTCGAAGATGTCTTGGCCGTCCAGGTCAGGCAACTCGCGCGCCACCAGGTTGGCAATCTGTTCGAGAACACGTTTTTTGCTGCCGCCCGGCACGTTCACCAGGGAACGGCCGGGGGTCAGGATGGTTTCAAGTCGGATCATAGGAGATAGACGAGGTCAGCGGGCCATCGCGCCCTGTTGACGTTCGAGCTGTTTTTCCTTGTGTTTGATGAGTTGTCGATCGAGTTTGTCAGTCAGGAGGTCGATGGCGGCGTACATGTCGTCATGCTCGGCATTGGCGACCACTTCGCCGCCGGCGATGTGCAGGGTCGCTTCGATTTTCTGCTTGAGCTTCTCGACCTCCATGATGACTTGCACGTTGGTAATCTTGTCGAAGTGGCGCTCCAATCGGCCGAGCTTTTCGGCGATGTAGTCGCGCAGGGCGTCGGTCACATCCAGCTGATGTCCACTGATGTTGACTTGCATACCGCTTTCTCCTTGTTGCCGTGTGTAAGAGACAGGCAAGAGGCCTGCCGCCGGAACACTGTGGCGTGGAAGACTCTGACAGAACGAGTCTGGCACGTGCGCTGATTGCTTAGTGGCAGTATGGCTGCTTTTGCGAAAAGGCGTGGCCGGGAGTGTTCTGTGCAGTGCGATCTGTCTTCCTTCTTTGTGCCGCCTTAGATCAATCGTTTGCGCTCGCTGGAGGGCGCTATTCCGAGGGATTCACGGTACTTGGCGACCGTGCGGCGGGCTACTTGAATGCCCTGTGCCTCCAGTAAACCAGCGATCTTGCTGTCACTCAACGGCTTTTTCGCATTTTCCGCGGCGACCAGTTTTTTGATAATGGCGCGGATCGCAGTGGACGAGCATTCGCCCCCCTCGGAGGTGCTGACGTGGCTGGAAAAGAAATATTTCAGCTCGTAAATACCGCGCGGGGTATGCATGAATTTCTGCGTGGTCACCCGCGAAATGGTCGACTCGTGCATGCCGACGGCTTCGGCAATATCGTGCAGCACCAGGGGTTTCATTGCTTCATCGCCGTAATCGAGGAAGCCGCGCTGGTGTTCGACGATCTGCGTGGCGACCTTCATCAACGTTTCGTTGCGGCTCTGCAGGCTTTTGATAAACCAGCGGGCTTCTTGCAGCTGGTTGCGCATAAAGGTGTTGTCGGCGCTGGAGTCGGCGCGTTTGACGAAGCCGGCGTATTGCGCGTTGACCCGCAGGCGCGGCATGGCTTCCTGGTTCAGCTCCACCAGCCAGCGTTCGTTGTGCTTGCGCACGATCACGTCGGGCACCACGTATTCCGGTTCGCTGGATTCGATCTGCGAACCTGGGCGCGGGTTGAGGCTCTGGATCAGTTCGATGACCTGGCGCAGCTCGTCTTCCTTGAGCTTCATGCGGCGCATCAGCTGGCTGTAGTCGCGGCTGCCAAGCAGGTCGAGGTAGTCACTGGCCAGACGCTGTGCTTCGTTCAGCCAGGGGGTTTTCGCGGGCAGCTGACGCAGTTGCAGAAGCAGGCATTCGCCCAGGTTGCGTGCAGCAATGCCAGCAGGTTCGAACTGCTGGATGCGGTGCAGTACGGCTTCGACTTCGTCGAGCTCGATATCCAGTTCCGGGTCGAAGGCCTCGACGACTTCTTCCAGGGTTTCTTCGAGATAGCCTTGGTCGTTGATGCAGTCGATCAGGGTGACGCCGATCAGTCGATCCTTGTCGGACATCACCGCCAGATTGAGTTGCCAGAGCAGGTGGCTCTGCAGACTTTCGCCGCTGGAGGTGCGGGTGGTGAAGTCCCACTCGTCGTCCTCACTGGCACTGCTGGGCAGGCTGCTGGCGCTGGTCTGGTAGATGTCTTCCCAGGCGGTATCAACCGGTAGTTCGTTGGGGATGCGTTCGCCCCAGTCACCGTCTTCCAGGTTGTCCACGGTCTGTGTGGTTTCCTGGAAGTTGCTCTCTTGGTAGGGAGTTTCCTGCTGTTCACTGGAGCTGGCGCTTTCTGCGCCATCGGCCATGGGGTCCGAATTGTCGAAATCATCGCCATCTTCCTGGCGTTCGAGCATCGGGTTGGACTCCAGCGCCTCCTGAATCTCTTGTTGCAGATCCAGGGTCGACAGTTGGAGTAGGCGGATGGCCTGTTGCAGCTGCGGCGTCATCGTCAGCTGCTGGCCCATCTTCAGGACTAGCGATGGTTTCATTGCAGACCTTATTTACCGGCGTCTATGCGCAATCCACTACAGGGCGGTTTTAAAAATCGCCACTAGGAAGCAAATTATATGCCTGAATTTAAAGGTTTTGCCTAGCCTTGGCTGCAGCCGGCCTGAGAAAAGCTGCGGTTACAGCCGGAACTCATGGCCCAGATAGACTTCTTTTACCGTCTGGTTGGACAGAATGGTTTCGGCATCGCCTTCAGCAATCAGTTGACCATCGCTGACGATATAGGCGGTCTCGCAGATGTCCAGCGTCTCGCGCACGTTGTGGTCGGTGATCAAAACACCGATACCTTTGGCCTTGAGGTGGTGGATGATCTGCTTGATGTCGCCCACGGAAATCGGGTCGACGCCGGCAAAAGGTTCGTCGAGCAGGATGAACTTGGGGTTGGTGGCCAGGGCGCGGGCGATTTCTACCCGGCGACGTTCACCACCGGACAGGCTCATGCCCAGGTTGTCGCGGATGTGGGTGATGTGGAACTCCTGCAGCAACCCCTCAAGCTCCTGCTGGCGTGCGCTGGCGCTGAGGTCTTTGCGGGTTTCCAGAATGGCCATGATGTTGTCGGCCACGCTGAGTTTGCGAAAGATCGAGGCTTCCTGCGGCAGGTAGCCGATACCGGCGCGGGCGCGGCCGTGCATGGGCTGGTGGCTGACATCCAGATCGTCAATCATCACGCGGCCCTGATCGGCCTGAACCAGGCCGACGATCATGTAGAAGCAGGTGGTTTTACCGGCACCGTTGGGGCCGAGCAGGCCGACGATCTGGCCGCTGTCGATGTTCAGGCTGACGTCGCGCACGACCTGGCGGCCTTTGTAGCTTTTAGCCAGGTGTTGGGCTTTCAATGTGGCCATTATTACTGCGCCTGCTGGTCGGCTGGTTTGTTCTTCGGCTGGATCACCATGTCGATGCGCGGGCGTGGTGCGGTGACATTGCTGCCTGTTGCGCGGCCGGCGTTGACGATCTGGCGTTGGGTGTCATAGACGATTTTCTCGCCTTCGAAGGTGTTGCCTTCCTGGATCACCTTGGCCTGATCGATCAGTACCACGCGCTCGTTGGCCATAAAGTACTGGATGGTCAGGCCGTAGGCTTTGACGATCTGCTTGTCGGCTGACGGCAGTTGTTCGTAGTAGGCCGGCTTGCCGACCGAGGTGAAGACCTCGACATCGCCCTGGGCGTTCTGGGTGATGGTCACGGTGTCGCCAGTCACTTTCATGGTGCCCTGGGTGATCACCACGTCGCCGCGATAGACCGCAACGCCCTGCTTGTCATCAAGCTCGGCACTGTCAGCCTGGATGCGGATCGGCTGTTCGCGGTCGGATGGCAGGGCCCAGGCGCTGACACTTCCGAGTGCGGCGCTGAGGCTGAGTAGTAGGGGGAGGGTGTTAACGAGCCTCATGCTGACCTCTTACGTTGGACAGCAGGAGCATCCTGCCGTCATTCATGTACGCTTTCATTCCTTGTGCCGTGGTCACCCCATTGGCCGCGTCGATTCTAACGGCTTGCTGGGTCTGCGCATATTCCTTCTCGGGGAATACGGTCAGGCGGCTGGTGGTGAGAATGGTTGGGCGGCCTTTGGCGTCGGTGCGTTCGACGCGAACCTTGTCGATCAGTTCGACTTCGGTGCCGCCCGGCGAGACCTCGCCGCGTTCGCTGCGGATCTTCCAGGGCAGCTCGCTGCCGCGAAACAGGTTCATGTTCGGGGCGGTCATCAGGGTGATGTCGCTGGTCTTGATGTGTTCGACCTTGTCGGCGGTCAACTCATAGTGCAGCTTGCCGTCGGCCTGGTACTGCACGGTATAGGTGTTGCTGGCATAGAAGTCGATGGCGTTATCGGCAGCGGCTGACTGCGGCTGCTGGTTGAAACCATCCGGGCTAAGGTTCCAGTAGCCGAGCGCCGCAACCAGCAGGGCAGCGCAGGCGAACAGCAGGGTGTTGAGTAATTTGCGGGGCATGGCTGGCCTATAGATAAGCGGCTTGAGCGGCTTCAAGGGTGCCTTGGGCGCGCATGATCAGTTCGCAGAACTCGCGTGCGGCGCCTTCGCCGCCACGTGCCTGGGTCACGCCATGGGCGTGCTGGCGGACAAAACCATCGGCGCTGGCAACGGCCATACCCAGGCCGACACGGCGCATAACGGGCAGGTCCGGCAGGTCGTCGCCCAGGTAGGCGACTTGTTCATAGTTCAGGCCAAGTTCGCCAAGCAGTTCATCCAGAACAATAAGCTTGTCTTCGCGACCTTGATACAGGTGCTGGATGCCCAGGTTCTGAGCGCGGCGCTCAACCACTGGTGTTTTGCGGCCGCTGATGATGGCGGTGCGTACCCCGGAGTTGATCAGCATCTTGATGCCGTGGCCGTCGAGGGTATTGAACGTCTTGAATTCGCTGCCGTCCACCAGGAAGTACAGCTTGCCGTCGGTCAGTACGCCGTCGACATCGAATACAGCCAGTTTGATTGCGCGGGCGCGCTGCTGCAGGTCGTTCATTACATCACTCCTGCGCGTAACAGGTCGCCAAGGTTGAATGCGCCAGTCGGGTGGTCGCGTTCATCTACTACGACCAGTGCGCTGATTTTGTGGTCTTCCATGATCTTCAGGGCTTCGGCGGCGAGCATGTCGGCGCGAGCGGTCTTGCCGTGCAGGGTCATGACGTCGTCGATGAGTGCGTCGCGTACATCGATGCCTTTATCGAGTGCGCGGCGCAGGTCGCCGTCAGTAAATATTCCGGCCAGGCGGCCATCATCCTCAGTGACTACGGTCATGCCCAGGCCTTTCTGGGTCATTTCCAGCAGTGCATCGCGCAGCGAGGTGCCGCGGCTGACGCGTGGCAGGCTGTCGCCGGTGTGCATGACGTTCTCCACCTTGAGCAGCAGGCGACGGCCCAGTGCCCCACCGGGGTGGGAGAAGGCAAAATCTTCAGCGGTAAAGCCGCGGGCTTCCAGCAGGGCAATGGCCAGGGCGTCACCCAGTACCAGGGAGGCGGTGGTCGAAGAGGTTGGCGCCAAGTTCAGCGGGCAGGCTTCCTGGGCAACGCGTGCATCCAGGTTGACTTCAGCGGCCTTGGCCAGTGGCGAGTCAGGGTTGCCAGTCATACTGATCAGGGTGATGCCAAGGCGTTTGATCAGCGGCAGCAGGGTAACGATTTCTGCGGTTGAGCCCGAATTGGAAAGCGCCAGTACGACATCGTCGCGGGTGATCATGCCCATGTCGCCGTGGCTGGCTTCTGCCGGGTGCACAAAAAAGGCCGTGGTGCCGGTGCTGGCCAGGGTGGCGGCAATCTTGTTGCCAACATGGCCGGATTTGCCCATGCCGACCACGACCACGCGGCCCTTGCTGCTGAGAATCAGCTGGCAGGCACGCACGAAATCACCGTTGATACGTTGCAACAGGTCCTGTATCGCCTCGATTTCCAGGCGAATGGTGCGCTGTGCGGACTGAATCAGGTCGGTTGGCTGGTTCATTGAAGCTCGTGGTGGTCGGCTAAAAGTTGTCGATTATAACGGTAATGCTGCGCCTGCCCAGCATTTCGACTGTGGGCTTGGAGTGGAATTGTGCGGCGCTTATCTCCCGCAACAAGTTCAATCTTGGGTGAGGGCGGGCGCGATGGTATAGTTTGCGGCCATTTTCGGTACGTTCGACGGCGTGTAGTGCCCTTTTCTCGGGAGGCTACGTCAGTCAGGCAAGCGTTGAGCAAGGAGTCCAGATGAGCGCCGAGAACCCGTATGCAGTTGAGCTGAAGAATGTCAGCTTTAAACGCGGCGAGCGGGATATTTTCAAGAATGTCGATATCCACATTCCCCGTGGCAAGGTCACTGGGATCATGGGGCCGTCCGGCTGTGGCAAAACCACGTTACTGCGTTTGATCGCCGCTGAGCTCAAGCCCAGCGAGGGCGAAGTCTGGGTTAATGGGGTGAACCTGCCAGGCTTGTCGCGCAGTGAACTGTTCGACATGCGCAAGCAGATGGGCGTGCTGTTTCAGAGCGGCGCGCTGTTTACCGACCTGGATGTTTTCGAGAACGTTGCCTTCCCGCTGCGGGTGCACACCAAGCTGCCGGAAGAGATGATTCGCGACATCGTGCTGATGAAGCTGCAGGCCGTGGGACTGCGGGGTGCGCTGGACTTGATGCCGGATGAGCTGTCGGGCGGGATGAAGCGTCGCGTGGCCCTGGCACGAGCGATCGCCCTGGATCCGCAGATTCTGATGTATGACGAACCGTTCGTCGGTCAGGACCCAATTGCCATGGGCGTGTTGGTGCGCCTTATTCGTTTGCTCAACGATGCCCTGGGTATTACCAGTATTGTGGTGTCCCATGACCTGGCAGAAACCGCCAGCATCGCTGACTACATCTATGTAGTGGGGGATACCCAGGTGCTGGGGCAGGGCACACCGGCTGAGCTGATGGCTTCGGATAATCCGCGTGTACGTCAATTTATGCAGGGCACGCCAGATGGTCCGGTGCCTTTTCACTTTCCTGCGGCCAATTACCGCGACGATCTGCTGGGGGGGCGCTGATGCGCAAGACGTCTGTGCTCGAGCGGGTACGCCTGTTCGGTCGCGCTGGAATCGACGTGGTCGCCACATTGGGTCGTTCGGGCGTTTTCCTGCTGCGCGCCTTGCTGGGGCGTGGCGCTACGGGTAACAGTTTTCAGTTATTGATCAAGCAGCTGTATTCGGTCGGGGTAATGTCCCTGGCGATCATTGTCGTTTCCGGCATCTTTATTGGCATGGTGCTGTCGCTGCAGGGCTTCAGCATTCTGGCCAAGTATGGTTCGGAGCAGGCGGTGGGGCAGATGGTTGCCTTGACGCTATTGCGTGAGCTGGGGCCGGTAGTGACGGCCTTGCTGTTTGCCGGGCGCGCCGGTTCGGCGCTGACTGCGGAAATCGGCAATATGAAGTCCACCGAGCAACTGTCCAGTCTGGCGATGATTGGCGTTGATCCGCTCAAATACATTGTCGCGCCGCGTCTCTGGGCGGGCTTTATCTCGATGCCGCTGCTGGCAATGATCTTCAGCGTGGTCGGCATCTGGGGTGGGGCCATGGTTGCCGTCGACTGGCTCGGGGTTTATGAGGGCTCGTTCTGGGCCAATATGCAGAGCAGTGTTTCGTTTCGTGAAGACGTGCTCAATGGTGTGATCAAGAGCATGGTCTTTGCGTTTGTCGTGACCTGGATCGCCGTGTTCCAGGGCTATGACTGTGAGCCGACTTCGGAAGGGATTAGTCGTGCCACCACCAAGACGGTGGTGTACGCCTCGCTCGCCGTATTGGGGCTGGACTTCATTCTGACCGCTTTGATGTTTGGAGATTTCTGATGCAGAACCGCACGCTGGAAGTGGGTGTCGGCTTGTTCCTGTTGGCCGGATTGTTGGCCTTTTTGCTACTGGCCTTGCGCGTCAGTGGCCTGACCGTTGGCAGCAGCGACAATACCTACAAGGTCTATGCGCACTTTGACAACATTGCCGGTCTTACCGTGAGGTCCAAGGTGACCATGGCGGGCGTCACGATTGGCAAGGTCACCGCCATCGATCTGGATCGCAACAGTTACATGGGGCGCGTCACCATGCAGCTGGATGATGCCGTAGACAATCTGCCGGCAGATTCCACCGCCTCGATCCTCACCGCGGGTCTGCTGGGTGAGAAATACATCGGAATTAGTGTGGGGGGTGAAGAGGAGGTGCTGCGTGAAGGCAGCACCATCCACGACACGCAGTCATCGCTGGTGCTGGAAGACCTGATTGGCAAGTTCCTGCTCAATTCGGTCAACAAAGACCAGGCTAATTAATAGAGGTACTGACTATGTTCAAAGCACTGCGTAACGGTCTGTTTATCTGTTTGGCCGCCGTATCCCTGCCATTGTTTGCGGCACCGGCCGCCCATGAGGTGGTGCAGCAGACCACCAGCACCCTGCTGGCCGACCTCAAGGCCAACAAAGAGCACTACCGCACCGACCCGGGGGCGTTCTACAGCGCGCTGGACAGCATTCTCGGTCCGGTGGTTGATGTGGATGGCATTTCTCGTGGGGTGATGACCGTGCGTTATTCGCGCCAGGCCACGCCTGAGCAGATGCAGCGCTTTCAGGAAAACTTCAAGCGCAGCCTGATGCAGTTTTATGGCAATGCTCTGCTTGAGTACAACAACCAGGATATCCGCGTGTTACCGGTCAGCGGTCAGCAAGACCCGGAGCGCACCTCGGTGAATATGGAGATCAAGGACGGCAAGGGCACGGTCTATCCGCTGTCCTACACCATGGTCAGCCAGGACGGCACCTGGAAGATGCGCAACGTGATCATCAATGGCATCAACGTCGGCAAGTTGTTCCGCGACCAGTTTGCCCAGGCCATGCAGGACAATCGCAATGACCTGGACAAGGTCATCGACAATTGGGCCGAAACTGTTGCCAAGGCGCGCCAAGGGGCCAATGCCTCGTGAGTCAGGCGAATATCACTGAGGCCGCCCCCGGTATTCTGCAACTGGTCGGCGTGCTGGATTACCTGAGTGCCCCAGCCTTGCGTGAGCAGGGCGGGAAGCTGCTCAAGGCCAGCCAGGCCGCAGCCTGCGTGATCGATTGCTGTGGTGTGGAAAAATCCAGCAGTGTCGGTGTGTCGCTGCTGCTGGCTTTTATGCGTGACGCCAGTGCCCACAACAAGACGCTGAGCGTGCGTAACCTGCCCAATGACATGCGCGAAATTGCCAGCGTATGCGGCCTGCTGGAAATTCTTCCGCTACAAGCTTGAGCAGGGCTTCGGTCGGCTGGGAATAATGCGGGGTTCGCAGGCGTGGGGCTTTTTTGTATGATGCTCGGCCCGCGAGCGTCGGCTCGGCAGTCGTTAATTCATGCAGTGATCGAGGTTGAGCATGCAAGCCTTAGAAGTAAAGAGTCTCCTTGAGGCTAAATTGCCGGATACCCAAGTGGAAGTCGAAGGCGAAGGCTGCAACTTTCAGCTGAACCTGATCAGTGACGAGCTGGCAGCCCTCAGCCCGGTCAAGCGCCAGCAACAGATCTACGCTCACCTCAATGCCTGGATTGCCGATGGCAGCATCCACGCCGTGAGTATGAAATTCTTCAGCCGTGCCGATTGGGCCGCGCGCTCCTAAACCGAGAGAATCATGGACAAACTGATTATTACCGGCGGTGTGCGCCTCGATGGCGAAATCCGCATTTCCGGGGCGAAGAACTCTGCCCTGCCGATTCTCGCCGCGACCCTGCTCGGTGACGCGCCTGTCACCATCTGCAACCTGCCGCACCTGCACGACATCACCACCATGATCGAGCTGTTCGGTCGTATGGGGATCGAGCCGATCATTGATGAAAAGCTCAGCGTTGAAGTCGACGCGCGGGCGATCAAGACCCTGGTCGCGCCGTATGAGCTGGTGAAAACCATGCGTGCTTCGATCCTGGTGCTCGGCCCGATGGTTGCGCGCTTCGGTTATGCCGAAGTGGCCCTGCCGGGTGGTTGCGCCATCGGTTCGCGTCCGGTTGATTTGCACATTCGCGGCCTGGAAGCCATGGGCGCGATCATTGATGTCGAAGCCGGTTACATCAAGGCCAAAGCGCCGGAAGGCGGCCTGCGCGGTGCGCACTTCTTCTTCGACACCGTCAGCGTGACCGGTACTGAAAACATCATGATGGCCGCGAGTCTGGCCAAAGGCCGCAGCGTGCTGGAAAACGCCGCGCGTGAGCCGGAAGTGGTCGACCTGGCCAACTGCCTGATCGCCATGGGCGCGAAAATCAGCGGCGCCGGCACCGACACCATCACCATCGATGGCGTTGAGCGTCTGCATGGCGCACGCTTCAGTGTAATGCCCGACCGTATTGAAACCGGCACCTACCTGGTGGCGGCGGCTGTTACCGGTGGCCGGGTCAAGGTCAAGGACACCGATCCGACCACCCTGGAAGCAGTGCTGTCCAAGTTGCAGGAAGCTGGTGCAGAAATCACCTGCGGCAACGACTGGATCGAGCTGAACATGCACGGCAAACGGCCGAAAGCCGTCAACCTGCGCACCGCGCCGTACCCGGCGTTCCCCACCGATATGCAGGCACAGTTTATTGCCCTCAACGCCATTGCCGAGGGCACCGGCACGGTGATCGAAACCGTGTTCGAAAACCGCTTTATGCACGTGCATGAAATGATCCGCATGGGCGCGCAGATTCAGGTCGAAGGCAACACTGCCATCGTCACTGGTGCCGACAAGCTCAAGGGCGCCCCCGTGATGGCCACCGATCTGCGTGCTTCGGCCAGTCTGGTGATTTCGGCACTGGTTGCCGAAGGCGACACCCTGATCGACCGCATCTACCACATCGACCGTGGTTACGAGTGCATCGAAGAGAAGCTGCAGCTTCTGGGTGCCAAAATTCGTCGCGTGCCGGGCTAAGACCATGCTGACCATTGCCCTTTCCAAAGGCCGGATTCTCGATGACACCCTGCCGCTGCTGGCGGCGGCGGGTATTGAGCCGACCGAGAACCCGGATAAAAGTCGCAAGCTGATCATCCCCACCACCCTGGATGATGTGCGCCTGCTGATCGTGCGCGCCACCGATGTGCCGACCTATGTCGAACATGGCGCCGCCGATCTCGGCGTGGCTGGCAAGGATGTGCTGATGGAGTACGGTGGCCAGGGTTTGTATGAGCCGCTGGATCTGCGAATTGCCCGCTGCAAGCTGATGACCGCTGGCGCCGTCGGTGCGCCCGAGCCGAAAGGCCGGCTGCGCGTCGCCACCAAGTTCGTCAACGTGGCCAAGCGTTATTACGCCGAGCAGGGTCGTCAGGTCGACATCATCAAGCTGTATGGCTCGATGGAGCTGGCCCCGCTGGTGGGCCTGGCCGACAAGATCATCGACGTGGTGGATACCGGCAACACCCTGCGTGCCAACGGCCTGGAAGCCCAGGAGCTGATCGCCACGATCAGCTCGCGACTGATCGTCAACAAGGCGTCGATGAAGATGCAGCACGCGCGCATTCAGGCGTTGATCGACACCCTGCGTGATGCGGTCGAGGCACGACACCCCCGCTAATACCCTCAACGCGGCATTACGCCGCGTCTGCCTATCCGTGTCATAGCCAATTATCTCGGGCGTCCATACGGTGGGCTTGGTAGCCTAGCGACGCCCGAGCATTTGCCAATTTAAGAGGCCCGCTATGACCGCTCCTATCGCTATTCGCCGACTCAATGCCGCTGACCAGGACTTTGCCCAGCATCTGGATCATCTGCTGAGCTGGGAAAGTGTCTCGGACGACGCGGTCAACCAGCGCGTGCTGGATATCATCAAGGCCGTGCGTGAGCGCGGCGATGCGGCACTGGTGGAATTCACCAAGCAGTTCGACGGCTTGGATGTCGCTTCGATGGCCGACCTGATTCTGCCGCGCGAGCGCCTGGAACTGGCCCTGACCCGCATCACTCCGGAGCAGCGCAGTGCCCTGGAAAAGGCCGCCGAGCGCGTGCGCCTGTACCACGAGCGCCAGCGCCAGGATTCCTGGACCTACACCGAGGCCGACGGCACCGTGCTGGGGCAGAAGGTCACTCCGCTGGATCGCGCCGGCCTGTATGTGCCCGGTGGCAAAGCGTCCTATCCGTCTTCGGTGCTGATGAACGCCATTCCGGCCAAGGTCGCCGGTGTGCCGGAAGTGGTGATGGTGGTGCCGACCCCGCGCGGCGAAATCAACGAGATCGTCCTGGCCGCCGCCTGCATCGCTGGCGTCGATCGCGTATTCACCATCGGCGGCGCCCAGGCCGTGGCCGCGCTGGCCTACGGCACCCAGAGCGTACCGCCGGTGGACAAGATCGTCGGCCCCGGCAATATCTATGTCGCTACCGCCAAGCGCCACGTGTTTGGCAAGGTTGGCATCGACATGATCGCCGGCCCGTCGGAGATTCTTGTGGTGTGTGACGGCCAGACCGATCCGGACTGGATCGCCATGGATCTGTTCTCTCAGGCCGAACACGATGAAGACGCCCAGTCGATCCTGGTCAGCCCGGATGCCGCCTTCCTTGATCGTGTGGCCGCAAGCATCGCTAAGCTGCTGCCAACCCTGGAGCGCGAAAGCATTGCGCGCACCTCCCTTGAAGGCCGCGGCGCGCTGATTCAGGTCGCCGATATGGCCCAGGCCATTGAAGTGGCCAACCGTATCGCGCCGGAGCACCTGGAATTGTCGGTGGCGAACCCTGACGAGTACCTGCCGCTGATCCGCCACGCCGGGGCGATCTTTATGGGCCGCTACACCGCTGAAGCCCTGGGCGATTACTGCGCCGGGCCCAACCATGTGCTGCCGACCTCCGGCACCGCGCGTTATTCCTCGCCGCTGGGGGTGTACGACTTCCAGAAGCGCTCGTCGATCATTCACTGTTCGGCCGAGGGCGCGTCGGAGTTGGGCAAGGTCGCCAGCGTGCTGGCCCGCGGCGAGTCGCTGACTGCCCACGCCCGCAGCGCCGAATACCGCATCAAGCCCTAAGGTGAATACCGAACCTGTAGGAGCGAGCTTGCTCGCGATGCTTTTTGGAGTGGATCGCCGGATTGCCGAACCACAGCAAGCTGGCTCCTACGCAAAGCAGATCGAATCATTTCGAGGAGAGAAGGGCAGATGAGCAAATTCTGGAGCCCCTTCGTTAAAGACCTGGTGCCTTATGTGCCGGGTGAGCAGCCGAAACTGGCCAAGCTGGTCAAGCTCAACACCAACGAAAACCCCTATGGCCCTTCGCCCAAGGCGATTGCTGCTATGCAGGCCGAGGTCAATGACAACCTGCGCCTGTACCCGGACCCGAACAGCGACCGCCTGAAACAGGCGGTGGCTGACTATTACGGTGTGCAGACCGCTCAGGTATTTGTCGGCAACGGTTCCGACGAGGTGCTGGCGCACGCCTTCCACGGTCTGTTCCAGCACGGCCAGCCGCTGCTGTTCCCGGATATCAGCTACAGCTTTTATCCGGTGTATTGCGGCCTGTATGGCATCGACTTCGTGCAGGTGCCGCTGGACGAGCAGTTCCAGATTCGTGTGGAAGACTACGCGCGCCCGAATGGCGGCATCATCTTCCCCAATCCCAACGCGCCGACCGGCTGCGTGCTGGCCTTGGAGGCGATTGAGCGCTTGCTCAAGGCCAACCCGGATACCGTGGTGCTGGTGGATGAGGCTTATATCGACTTCGGCGGTGAGACGGCGGTCAGCCTGGTGGACAAGTACCCGAACCTGCTGGTCAGCCAGACCCTGTCCAAATCGCGCTCGTTGGCTGGTTTGCGGGTCGGCATTGCGGTCGGCCATCCGGACCTGATCGAAGCGCTGGAGCGGATCAAGAACAGCTTCAACTCCTATCCGCTGGACCGTATGGCGATTGCCGGCGCGGCAGCGGCGTTCGAGGACAAGGCGTACTTCGAGCAGACGTGCCAGCGGGTTATCGATAGCCGTGAAGCGGTGGTGGCCGGGTTGGAGCAGCTGGGCTTTGAGGTGTTGCCGTCGGCAGCGAACTTCGTGTTTGCCCGCCATCCGGGGAAGGATGCCGCTACCCTGGCTGCCGGGCTGCGCGAGCAGGGGGTGATCGTGCGTCACTTCAAGCAACAGCGTATTGCTCAGTTCCTGCGCATCACCATCGGTACGCCGGAGCAGAATCAGGCGCTGCTGGATGCCCTGCAGAGTCTGTAAATCGGCCTTATAAAAAAGCCGGAGCAGTGCTCCGGCTTTTTATTGCCTGCAGGTTTACGCGCGGGTTATTCGTGGTGCGCCTGACCGAGGAAGGTCAGTGAGGTAAACAGGCCGCGCGTCTCGATGTCCTTGTCGCCTTTGACGGGCAGGTCGATGGACGCGCTGATGATATTCAGCCCTTCGTTGCGCACCAGCACCTGGGCGCGGCCGTCGGCATCGGTGGTGGCGCTGACTTGGTGCGGCGCGCCACGGTAGTCACCGACCAGCTCGACCCCTGCTGCCGGTTTTCCATCCACCAGCACGCGTACTGGTAGAGATTTGCCTGGGCCGACCTTGAGCGGATCGACTTCCGGCAGGATGACCATCTTCAACTGATCCAGCTTCGGCAACTTGGCGCCTTCCTGATAGATCGCCAGGCTGTACTTGAAGGTGTGCAGCGACTTGGTCGAGTTCGGCACCTGGCTGCGGCCCTGATTGATCCACTGCTGGTCCGGCGTCAGCGACCAAGCTCCGTTGTCCAGCGCGACGCCGAGCACCGCCGGGTTTTTCAGCGGTTGCAGGCGGGCGTGGTCCTCCAGGCGCTGAACGCTGACCGGGATCATCTTGCCGGCGCTGTCATAGGCCCAGGCGCCGCTGATTTTCTCGGCCTTGAAGGCGTTGTCCTCGGCGCCGTGGCCGTAGATGGTTTCGATATGACCGCGACGCTGTTCGGTCCACAGGCCGTGGGCCTGGACCTGTCCTGCGAGCAGGGCGGCGAATAGCGCAGTGAGCAGGGTAGGTTTGGCTATGTGCATGGTGGGTTCCTTGTTGGTTAGAGATTGAGGGTCAGGCTGAGGCTGAGGTTGCGCGGGTCGCCGGGCATCACCCAGACGTTGTTGAAGGCGCGCTCGTAGTACTCGCGGTCGAACAGGTTGTTGAGGTTCAGGCCGATGCTCAGGTCGTCACTGGCCTGATAGCGCGCCAGCAGGTCGACGGTGCTGTAGGCCGGTAACTCGAAATCGCTGCCGGCTTGCCCCGAGCGATCCCCTACATAGTTGAACGCGGCGCCGATGTCCGAACCGCGCAGGCTGCCTTGCTGAAATTGATAGACCGTCATCAGGCTGCCGCTGTGGCGGGCGACGCCGAGCAGCTTGCTGCCCACCGGCAGGCTGTTGTCTTCGGTGACTTCGGCATCGATAAAGGCGTAGGCGCCGATAATGCGCACGGCATCGCTGAGCTGGCCGCTGAACTGCATGTCCAGACCCTGACTACGGGCCTTGCCAGCGGCGATGCTGTCGCCGGGATTGGCCGGGTCGGCGGTCAGCACGTTTTCCTTGTCGATATGAAACAGCGCGATGGTCGCGCCCAGGCGGCTGTCGAGCAGGTCGAGTTTGAGCCCGGTTTCATAGCCCAGGCCCTTCTCCGGCTTGAACACCGTACCTCGGCTGCTGATGCTATTGGGCTTGAACGAGGTGGAGGCGTTGGCGAACACCCCGACCTGTGGCGTCAGCTGATACAGCAGGCCCGTGCGGGCGGTGGCGACATCCTTGTTCTGCTCATTGCTGACCCGCGTGCTGCGGTTCAGCGCGGTCTGCTCATAGCGTTCGAAGCGCGCGCCAAGCAAACCGCTCAGGCGCTCGCTGAAGCTGATCTGATCCTGCAGGTTGAGGGCATAGCTCTCGGTATGCTCGAAGAAATCGTTGGGATTGACGATGGCTGGCTTGGCCTGACCGTACTGCGGTTGGTAGATGTTCTGGCCGTAGCCCAGGGTGGTCGCGCTTTGCGGGTACTTCTGGCTGTTGCGGTAGTTTTCGTATTCCAGCCCGGCGAGGGTCTGGTGCTGCCAGCTGCCGAGGTTGAAGCTGCCATGCAGCTCGGCCTGGGTGATGCTGTCGTTCCATTCGAAGCTGCGCTGGCGATAGAAGCGCGTCAGGGTGTCGCCGACCAGGCGCGACTGCTCGGAGCTGTTGCCCCGCAGGCGGCCCTGGGCGTAGTGGTTGGCCAGGCGCAGCTTCCAGCTGTCATTGAGGTAATGCTCAAGGCTGACCTGCAGCATCTGGTTGTCGTTGCGGATGCTGCCGTCGTTCGGCTCGCCCATAAAGCTGGAGTTGTTAACCGCGCCCATGCGGTTGTTCACCGCCGGGATACCACGGTCGAATACCGATTCGGTGCGGGTGAATTCACTCTCGATCAGCAGCAGGGTATCGGGGTTAAGCTGCCAGCTCAGTGACGGGCTGACGATCTGCCGTTCACTGCCGACATGGTCGCGAAAGCTCTGGTTGTCCTCGACCGCCAGGTTGACCCGTGACAGCAGGGTGCCCTCGTCATCCAGCGGGGTGTTGACGTCCAGGCTGCTGCGGTAGCGGTCCCAGCTGCCGGCGCTGGCCTTGAGTTGGCTGAAGGCCTCGGCCTGGGGCTTCTTGCTGATGATATTGATCATGCCGCCGGGGTCGCCACGGCCATACAGGCTGGCGGCCGGGCCTTTGAGCACCTCGATGCGTTCGATGCCGGAGGCGTCCGGCGAGCTGTAGCTGCCGCGGTTGATGGCGAAGCCGTTCTTGTACAGCTCGCCAGTGGTGAAGCCGCGCACGCTGTAATTGAGGAAGGTCAGGCCGCCGAAGTTGTTCTGCCGGGATACGCCGCCGGCAAAGTCCAGGGCGCGGTCGATACGCGTGGTGCCCAGGTCATCGAGCACCTGCGCGGGCACCACGTTGATGCTCTGGGCGATCTGCTCAATTGGCGTATCGGTGCGCGTCGCGCTGGCCGAGCGGGTGGCGCGATAACCCTGAACCGGACCATCTGCGCGCTCCTGTCGGGCGGTGACGGTAGTGGCAGAGAGCTCAACGGGGTTATCTGCTGCAGCGGCAACAGCGCTGGGAACCAGCAGGCTGGCAAGTAAGGCGTGGACGGCGCGCAAGGGGAAACATCCTTCTACTGTGTTTAATGTAATAACATAACATTAAAGTTGAGAAGGTTTATCGATTGCGTTGTGCAAATTGAAAATTTTGCGGGTTAGCTGCCGTTGGCGGGCGGTCTGACGCCGATTTCTGCGGTCAGTTGCAGCGGTTTGCCGTTGCGCAGGATGTCGATGCGGATCTTCTCGCCCGGCTTGGCGCGCGCCACCTGATTCATCGAGCGGCGGCCATCACCGGCGGCTTCACCGTCGATGCTGAGAATCAGGTCGCCGGGCTGCAGGCCGGCTTTCTGCGCGGGGCCATTACGGTAGATGCCGGCTACGACGATGCCGGGGCGTCCGTCCAGGCCGAAGGATTCCGCCAGCTCCGGAGTCAGTGGTTGTACTTCGATGCCCAGCCAGCCGCGAATAACCTGGCCGTGCTCGATAATCGCCTGCATCACATCCATCGCCAGTTTCACCGGGATGGCAAAGCCGATGCCTTGTGAACCGCCCGATTTGGAGAAGATCGCGGTGTTGATGCCCACCAGGTTGCCGTAGGCATCCACCAGCGCGCCGCCGGAGTTGCCGGGGTTGATCGCCGCGTCAGTCTGGATGAAGTCTTCGTAGGTGTTGAGGCCCAGCTGGTTGCGCCCAGTGGCGCTGATGATGCCCATAGTCACGGTCTGGCCGACGCCGAAGGGGTTGCCGATGGCCAGGGTCACGTCACCGATGCGGATATTGTCGGAGCGCCCGAGGGTGATAAACGGCAGGTCTGGCAGGTCGATCTTCAGCACCGCGAGGTCGGTTTCCGGATCGCTGCCAATGATGCGAGCCAGGGTTTCGCGGCCATCCTTCAAGGCCACGACGATCTGATCAGCACCGGCGACTACATGGTTGTTGGTCAGCAGATAGCCTTCCGGGCTCATGATCACCGCCGAGCCGAGGCTCGACTCCATGCGCCGCTGCTTGGGCAGGTTGTCGCCGAAGAACTTGCGGAACTGCGGGTCCTCGAACAGAGGGTGCGCAGGTTTGTTAACGAACTTGGTGGTGTACAGGTTGGCGACGGCTGGCGAGGCAAGATTCACCGCATCGGCGTAGGACACCGGGCCTTCCTGCATGCGGCTGTAGAACGGTGCCTGGCGCACGTGCACATCCTGTCCCGGCAAACCGACCCACTGGGGGAAATACTGCATGATCAGCAGTGCCGACAGCACGCCGACCAGCAGGGGCCAGCCGAGGAAACGCAGGGCCTTGAACATCGATCCAATCCTGAGGGTTGCCGGGGGCAGGTGCGCCCCTTAAGGTGCGCCATTATAGAGAGGTGGCTGCGAATAAAGCAGCGCCCGCACACCTGTTGATAAGGAAACACGATGGCCATAGCTCTGGCGACCCTGGTGGAAGAAGCCGACCGCTACCTCAACGCGGCGCGAATCAGTGATTACTGCCCCAATGGCCTGCAAGTCGAGGGTCGGCCGCAGGTGCGACGCATCGTCAGTGGGGTGACCGCCAGCCAGGCGCTGATCGAGGCCGCCGTGGACGCCAACGCCGATGTACTGCTGGTGCACCATGGTTACTTCTGGAAGGGCGAAAACCCCTGTGTCACCGGGATGAAGCGTCGTCGCCTGCAAACCCTGCTGGCCAACGACATCAGCCTGCTGGCCTATCACCTGCCACTGGATGTGCATGCCGAGGTGGGCAACAACGTGCAACTGGCCGCGCAGCTGGGCATTACCGTGGAAGGTCCGCTGGAGCCGGAAAATCCTCGCACCGTTGGCCTGATCGGCTCGCTGGCCGAGGCCATGAGCCCGCGCGACTTCGCCCACCATGTGCATCAGGTGCTGGGCCGTGAACCACTGCTGGTCGAAGGCGACGAGATGATTCGTCGAGTCGGTTGGTGCACAGGCGGCGGCCAGGGTTATATCGATCAGGCGATTGCCGCTGGGGTCGATCTGTACCTGACCGGTGAAGCGTCCGAGCAGACCTTCCACAGTGCCCGGGAAAATGGCATCAGCTTTATCGCCGCTGGTCATCACGCCACCGAGCGTTATGGTGTACAGGCTTTAGGCGATTACCTGGCGCGGCGTTTTGCCATTGAACATCTATTTATCGATTGCCCCAATCCAATCTGAGGCGCTATTTCCGCCTTCCCGGCAGGTATAAAGCTAGATCGTTTCGATCTAACTGGGCTCCTGATTAGAAGTGGGTGCTGTGCTAGAGTGCGCCCTCGTCCACGGCCCGCCGGCCCAAACACATCGCATTTCGTGAGTAGCCATGCTCGATAAACTGACCCACCTGAAGCAACTGGAGGCGGAAAGTATCCACATCATTCGTGAAGTGGCCGCCGAATTCGACAACCCGGTAATGCTCTATTCCATCGGTAAAGACTCCGCCGTGATGCTGCACCTGGCACGCAAGGCGTTCTTTCCGGGCAAGCTGCCGTTCCCGGTGATGCACGTCGATACGCGCTGGAAGTTCCAGGAGATGTACGCCTTCCGCGAAAAGATGGTCAACGAGTATGGTCTGGACCTGATCACTCACATCAACCCCGATGGCGTGGCACAGGACATGAATCCCTTCACCTACGGCAGTGCCAAGCACACCGACGTGATGAAGACTGAGGGGCTCAAGCAAGCGCTGGACAAGTACGGCTTCGATGCCGCCTTCGGCGGCGCACGCCGCGACGAAGAGAAATCCCGCGCCAAGGAGCGTGTCTACTCGTTCCGCGACAGCAAGCACCGCTGGGACCCGAAGAACCAGCGTCCCGAGCTGTGGAATGTGTACAACGGCAACGTCAAGAAAGGCGAGTCGATCCGTGTGTTCCCGCTGTCCAACTGGACCGAGCTGGACATCTGGCAGTACATCTATCTGGAACAGATCCCGATCGTGCCGCTGTACTTCGCTGCCGAACGTGAAGTGATCGAGAAGAACGGCACGTTGATCATGATCGACGACGATCGCATCCTCGAGCACCTTTCCGATGAAGAGAAAGCCCGTATCACCAAGAAGATGGTGCGTTTCCGTACCCTCGGCTGCTACCCGCTGACCGGTGCGGTGGAGTCCACGGCAACCAGTCTCACTGACATCATCCAGGAAATGCTCCTGACTCGTACTTCCGAGCGTCAGGGCCGCGTCATCGACCACGATGCTGCCGGTTCCATGGAAGAGAAAAAACGTCAGGGGTACTTTTAATATGTCGCACCAATCCGATCTGATCAGCGAAGACATCCTCGCTTACCTGGCCCAGCACGAGCGTAAAGAACTGCTGCGCTTCCTTACCTGCGGCAACGTCGACGACGGCAAAAGCACTCTGATTGGCCGCCTGCTGCACGACTCCAAGATGATCTACGAAGACCATCTGGAAGCCATCAGCAAGGACTCGAAGAAAGTCGGCACCACCGGCGATGACATCGACCTGGCACTGCTGGTCGACGGCCTGCAGGCCGAGCGCGAGCAGGGCATCACCATCGACGTGGCCTACCGCTATTTCTCGACCTCCAAGCGCAAGTTCATCATCGCCGACACCCCCGGCCATGAGCAGTACACCCGTAACATGGCCACTGGCGCCTCCACCTGCGACCTGGCGATCATCCTGATCGACGCGCGCTATGGTGTGCAAACCCAGACCAAACGCCACAGCTTTATCGCCAGCCTGCTGGGCATCAAGCACATCGTCGTGGCCATCAACAAGATGGACCTCAAGGGCTTCGATCAAGGCGTATTCGAGCAGATCAAGGCTGACTACCTGAAGTTCGCCGAAGGTATTGCGCTCAAGCCGACCTCGCTGCACTTCGTGCCGATGTCCGCGCTGAAAGGCGACAACGTGGTGAACAAGAGCGAGCAATCGCCCTGGTACACCGGTCAGTCGCTGATGGAAATTCTCGAAACTGTTGAAGTCGCCGGCGATCGCAACTTCACCGACCTGCGTTTCCCGGTGCAGTACGTCAACCGCCCGAATCTGAACTTCCGTGGTTTCGCCGGCACCCTGGCCAGCGGCATCGTGCGCAAAGGCGACGAAATCATTGCGCTGCCGTCGGGCAAGGGCAGCAAGGTCAAGTCCATTGTCACCTTCGAAGGTGAGCTGGAGCAGGCCGGTCCGGGTCAGGCGATCACCATCACCCTGGAAGACGAAATCGACGTCTCCCGTGGCGACATGCTGGTGCATGCCGACAACCGTCCGCAGGTGGTCGACAGCTTCGACGCCATGCTGGTGTGGATGGCTGAAGAGCCAATGCTGCCGGGCAAGAAATACGACATCAAACGCGCCACCAGCTATGTGCCGGGTTCGATTGCCAGCATCACCCATCGGGTCGATGTGAACACTCTGGAACATGGCGCGGCGAGCAGCCTGCAGCTCAATGAAATCGGCCAGGTGCGTATTGCTCTGGATGCGCCGATTGCGCTCGACGGCTATGCGCACAACCGCACCACCGGTTCGTTTATCGTCATCGACCGCCTGACCAACGGCACCGTGGGTGCCGGCATGATCATCGCCGATCCGGTTGGCGCTGGTGGTGGCAGCCACCACGGCGAGCTGGCGCATGTCTCCACCGAAGAGCGTGCCGTGCGCTTCGGCCAGCAGCCGGCTACTGTGCTGTTCAGCGGTCTGTCTGGCGCGGGCAAGAGCACCCTGGCCTACGCCGTGGAGCGCAAGTTGTTCGACTCTGGTCGTGCGGTCTATGTGCTGGATGGCCAGAACCTGCGCCATGACCTGAACAAGGGGCTGCCGCAGGATCGCGCCGGGCGCACCGAGAACTGGCGCCGTGCCGCCCACGTGGCGCGTCAGTTCAACGAAGCCGGTCTGTTGACCCTGGCCGCCTTCGTCGCCCCGGATGCTGAAGGCCGCGAACAGGCCAAGGCGCTGATCGGTGCCGAGCGCCTGATCACCGTCTACGTGCAGGCGTCTCCGCAGGTCTGCGCCGAACGTGATCCGCAGGGTCTGTACGCAGCCGGTGGTGACAATATCCCGGGCGAGTCCTTCCCGTACGACATTCCGCTGAATGCCGATCTGGTGATCGATACGCAGTCGGTGTCGGTGGAAGAGGGCGTCAAGCAGGTGTTGGCATTGCTGCGCGAACGTGGCGCGATCTAACGCCACCGCCCAATAAAAAGCCCCGCCCAGTGCGGGGCTTTTTATTGGGCGCGGGTTCTTGCCTGTGATAGCTGTTTTGCGTGCATGAACGAGGCGTCCCCGCCACTCCTGCAATCCCGACTCCAACAAAAAAGCCCCGGTTGTTTAGACCAGGGCTTTATGGGCGGACGATTATTACTTGTTCTTCAAACCGTAGTTTTCATCGAGCATGCCCGGTACATCGGCGCTTTTCGGCGCGTAATCCTTGGGCATTTCGTTGTTCTTCGGTGGCGTCAGGCGTTCGCGTTTTTCACTGGCATCTTCGGCATGCAGGGTGGCCAGCAGACGTTGGCGCGTCAGCTCGTCGAGGGCCAGGCGGTTGGCTCCGTCGGACAGGTGTTCCTGCACATCCTGATAGCTCTGGGTGAGTTTCTTCACCATGCTGGCGGTGGTGTTGAAGTGGCTGACCACTTCACTCTGGTAAGCGTCGAAACGCTCCTGCATTTCATCCAGCTGGCGCTGGGTGCGGCTGGGGGCTGCGTTGGGTGCCAGGCGAGCAATCAGGAAGCCAATGGCAATGCCTGCTACCAGGGTAATGGCGGGTAGCAACCAGGCGGTAAGCGTCTGTTCCACGAGTCCTTCCTCTCTAAACGGCTTTGCTTTACGTTAACGGCTCGAACCTGCGCTGTATACCGCAATGCAATGCCGAAATGTTTGCGGTGTTGTCTATGGCGCAGGCTGTCAGCTAGACGAGTCGACCCACTGCGAGGTCACGGAGTTCCCTGTTGCTCACCCGCGAAACCCCTCTGATGATTGCCGGCCCCAGCGGCCAACTCGAAGCCCTGTGGCTGGATACCCCTGACGCCCGTGGCGTGGCGCTGATCTGCCACCCCAACCCGGTGCAGGGTGGCACCATGCTCAATAAGGTGGTTTCCACCCTGCAACGCACGGCCCGCGACTGTGGCCTGGCCACGTTGCGTTTCAATTACCGCGGTGTCGGCGCCAGCGCCGGCAGCCACGATATGGCCAGCGGTGAGGTGGATGATGCCGAGGCCATAGCCAGCTGGCTGCGTGCGCAGCACCCCGAGTTACCGCTGACTTTGCTGGGTTTTTCCTTTGGTGGCTTTGTCGCCGCTGCGCTTGGCGCCCGCCTGGAAGCCCAGGGTGTGAAACTCGACAAGCTGTTTATGGTGGCCCCGGCCGTGCATCGCCTGACCGCAGAAACGCCACCGGCCAGCCATTGCCCGCTGATCCTGATCCAGCCCGAAGACGATGAAGTGATCGACCCGCAGGTGGTGTACCAGTGGTCGGCGGCACTCGGGCGTGCCCATGAGCTGCTGAAAGTGGCAGAATGCGGCCACTTTTTTCACGGCAAGCTGACCGATCTCAAAGATTTGCTGCTACCGCGACTCTGAACTGATTGAGCCTCAATAAGCGAACGTTATGACCACTCGTATCCTTACCGGCATCACCACCACCGGCACGCCGCACCTGGGCAACTACGCGGGCGCGATTCGCCCGGCCATCGTCGCCAGCCGCGCCGCCGATGCGGATTCGTTCTACTTCCTGGCCGACTATCACGCGCTGATCAAGTGCGATGAGCCGGCGCGCATCCAGCGTTCCCGTCTGGAAATCGCCGCGACCTGGCTGGCGCTGGGCCTGGATACCGACAAGGCAACCTTCTACCGCCAGTCGGATATCCCCGAGATTCCCGAGCTGTGCTGGTTGCTCACCTGCGTCGCTGGCAAGGGCCTGCTTAATCGTGCCCACGCCTACAAGGCTTCGGTGGACAAGAACGTCGAGCAAGGCGAAGACCCGGATGCCGGTATCACCATGGGCCTGTTCAGTTACCCGGTGCTGATGGCTGCGGACATTCTGATGTTCAACGCGCACAAGGTGCCGGTCGGCCGCGACCAGATTCAGCACGTGGAAATGGCCCGCGATATCGGTCAGCGCTTCAACCATCTGTTTGGTAATGGCAAGGAGCTGTTCACCCTGCCCGAAGCGGTGATCGAGGAAGACGTAGCGACCTTGCCAGGCCTTGATGGTCGCAAGATGAGCAAGAGCTACGACAACACCATTCCGTTGTTCGGCAGCGCCAAGCAGCTCAAGGATGCCGTTGCACGAGTGGTGACCGATTCCAAACTGCCGGGCGAGCCAAAAGACCCGGACAGCTCGCACCTGTTCACCCTATACCAGGCCTTTGCCGCACCGACCCAGCAGGCGGATTTCCGCGCTGCGCTGGAAGGCGGCCTGGCCTGGGGCGAAGCCAAGCAGGCGCTGTGCAACCTGCTGGAAGCCGAGCTGGGCGAAGCACGCGAGCGTTATCACGCGCTGATCAGCAAACCGGCTGATCTGGAAGATATTCTGCTGGCCGGCGCCACCAAGGCGCGCAAGATCGCCACACCGTTTCTCGGCGAGCTGCGTGAGGCTGTGGGCCTGCGCTCGTTCCGCAGCGAGGCTATCAGCACGGCTGGCGAGAAGAAAAAAGCCGGCAAGAGCGCACGCTTTGTCAGCTTCCGCGATGACGACGGCAGCTTCCGTTTCCGCCTGCTGGATGCCGCTGGCGAGCAGTTGTTGCTGTCCAAATCCTTTGCTGATGGCAAGGCTGCTGGCATGGTCAACAAACGTCTGCAATCCGGTGAGGCATTGGATGTGCGCGAGCAGGACGGCGGTTTTGCCGTCTGGCTGGACGATGAGTGCGTGGCACAAAGCCCGTCATTCGCCGACAGCAGTGCCTGTCAGGCGGCGATTCAGCGCCTGCGTGAGGCCTTGGCACCGCAGGATTAAGGTGTAGGTTGGGTTGAGGAGCAACGCGACGAAGCCCAACATTGCGTTTTTGTTGGGCTTCGCTGCGCTCAACGCCAACCTACCCGATTGCCAATCAACGGGGGCGTCGCTAAAGTGACGCCCCCGTTTTACTTGCCCGGCCAAGAGCCTGCTCAAGGCTCGCGAGCTAGAGGCATGCAAGGCAGAAACAGGCGAGGTAGCGGAATGTACTGGTGTACATGAGCATTCCGAACCTGTTTCTAACGCAGCAGGCCCGACGCGCAGCAGACTTTGAACAGGCTCTTACGAATTATGACGCCCCTAGAACGTTACCAGGCTGACCTTAAACGCCCTGATTTCTTCCACGATGCTGCCCAGGAAACAGCGGTGCGTCATTTGCAGCGTTTGTATGACGAGCTGATCGCCGCCGACAAGGGCAGCGCCGGCGTATTCGGCAAGCTGTTCGGCAAAAAGCCCCAGGGGCCGGTCAAGGGCCTGTACTTCTGGGGCGGCGTTGGTCGCGGCAAGACCTACCTGGTTGACACCTTCTTCGATGCGCTGCCGTTCGAGAAGAAGATGCGCACGCACTTCCACCGCTTTATGAAGCGCGTGCATGAAGAAATGCGCACCCTCAAGGGCGAGAAAAACCCGCTGACCATTATCGCCAAGCGCTTCGCCGACGAAGCCAAGGTCATCTGCTTCGACGAGTTCTTCGTCAGTGACATTACCGACGCCATGATCCTCGCCACCCTCATGGAAGAGCTGTTCAAGAACGGTGTGAGCCTGGTTGCCACCTCCAATATCGTGCCAGACGGCCTGTACAAGGACGGCCTGCAGCGCGCGCGCTTCCTGCCAGCCATCGCCCTGCTCAAGCAGCACACCGAGATCGTCAACGTCGACAGCGGTATCGATTACCGCCTGCGCGCGCTCGAGCAGGCCGAGTTGTTCCACTGGCCACTGGGCGCTGCCGCCGAGGAGAGCCTGCAGAAGAGCTTTGTCAGCCTGCTGCCCGAGCACTGCGTGGTGCAAGAAAACGAGGCGCTGATGATCGAGAACCGCGCCATTGTGGCGCGCAAGATCGGTGATGACGTGGCCTGGTTTGACTTCCGCGAGCTGTGTGATGGCCCGCGCAGCCAAAACGACTACATCGAACTGGGCAAGATCTTCCATGCCGTGCTGTTGGCCAACGTCGAGCAGATGAGCACCGCCAAGGACGACATGGCCCGGCGCTTTATCAACCTGGTGGACGAGTTCTACGACCGCAACGTCAAGCTGATCATCTCCGCCGAAGTGGAGCTGAAAGACCTCTACACCGGCGGTCGCCTGACCTTCGAGTTCCAGCGCACGCTCAGCCGTTTGCTGGAAATGCAGTCGCACGAGTTTCTCGCACGGCCGCACAAGCCCTAATCTACGTGCTTATGTTTGCTGCCAAAGCCCGGATCATTCCGGGCTTTGTAGTTGATGGCCTGCTGAAGACAGCCAGGCCGTCTGCACCCAAGCAGGATAAACTCTGCGCCATCGACTTATTTCTGCGGTTAGCCCTATGACCTTTGCTTCCCTCGGCCTGATCGAACCTCTGTTGCGCACCCTCGACAGCCTCGACTACAAAACCCCCACCGCCGTGCAGGCCCAGGCCATCGTGCCGGTGCTCAAGGGGCGTGACCTGATGGCCGCCGCGCAAACCGGCACCGGCAAGACCGCTGGCTTTGCCTTGCCGGTGCTACAGCGGTTGATGATGGAAGGGCCGCAGGTGGCCAGTAATTCGGTGCGTGCGCTGGTGCTGGTGCCGACTCGCGAGCTGGCCGAACAGGTGCTGCAGAGCTTTATCACCTATGGCCAGCATCTGCCGCTGCGCAGTTATGCGGTGTATGGCGGGGTCAGCATCAACCCGCAGATGATGAAGCTGCGCAAAGGCGTGGACGTGCTGGTGGCCACACCGGGTCGTTTGCTCGACCTGTACCGGCAGAACGCGGTGAAATTCAACCAGGTGCAGACCCTGGTGCTGGATGAAGCCGACCGCATGCTCGACCTGGGCTTTGCCAACGAGCTGGAAAGTGTGTTCGCGGCGCTGCCGAAAAAGCGCCAGACCCTGCTGTTTTCCGCGACCTTCTCCGACGCAATTCGCGCCATGGCCGGGCAGATGCTCAAAGACCCGCTGAGCATCGAAGTCAGCCCGCGCAACGCCGCTGCCAAGTCGGTCAAGCAGTGGCTGATTCCGGTGGACAAGAAGCGCAAGGGCGAGCTGTTTCTGCACCTTTATCAAAGCAAGCGCTGGAGCCAGGCCCTGGTGTTTGTGAAAACCCGCAAGGGCGTGGATGAGCTGGAAGCCGAGCTGCAGCGCCATGGCATCAGCGCCGATTCGATCCACGGCGACAAACCTCAGGCCACCCGTCAGCGGGCCTTGCAGCGTTTCAAGGATGGTGATGTCAAGGTGCTGGTGGCTACCGATGTGGCGGCCCGTGGCCTGGATATCGACGATATGCCGCTGGTGGTCAACTTCGATCTGCCCATCGTCGCCGAAGATTATGTGCATCGCATTGGTCGTACCGGCCGCGCGGGTACCACCGGTCAGGCGGTATCACTGGTTTGCGCTGACGAAGTACAGCTGCTCTCGGCCATCGAAACCCTGACCCAGCAGGTGCTGCAACGCATCGACGAGCCGGACTTTATCCCTGATCACCGCGTGCCGCAGACGTTACCTGGCGGCCAGGTGGTGAAAAAGCCGAAGAAACCGAAGAAGCCGAAAGTGGTCGGCGGCGGCAAAGGCGGCAGCCTTGGGCGCTGGATGGAGGCCGATGAGCCGGCTGCACCGTCGGTCAAGGCGGTGCGCAAGGTGCCGAGTTTTGGCGGCAAACCCAAGGGCGGTAGAAAGCCGTAGCTCGCGCTGTAGTTCAAATAAAGCAAAACTCGCGGGCAAGCCCGCTTCTACACAGGCTACGTCGATCTTGTAGGAGCGGGCTTGCCCGCGATCAGTATCGGCGGTGCGCCGGTATTATTCGGTCGGGCGCTCGGTGTTCTGCGCAATCCGCCAGAGCACGCCGCTGGGGTCGATTACCACGAAATCGCGCATGCCCCAGGGCTGATCCTGCGGCGGGATCAGGCGCACGCCGAAGCGCTCGCCCAGCTGCTCATCCAGCACCTTCTGCCACCAGGCGTCGACGTCTTCCACCAGCAGGTGCATAACGAAGTTTTCCGCCTGCTCCCTGACGTAGAAGTCCTGCAGCAAAAAGGCACAGTGATCGCCGTGGCTGAAATAGGCCAGGCCATCGCCGACCCAGCCCGGCTTGAAGCCCAGGGCTTGATAGAACGCCTGGCTCAGGGCGAAGTCGCGGGCCGGTACGAAGGTTTTCAGTTCAATGCTGTGCAACATCGGGTGGTTCCTGCGCGAGTGATGTCGGACAGGCTATTACGGTTGTACCGGCTCTCTGGCGGAGCCTGGCGAGCAGAGATTAACGGCTGGCCTGCGCCGCTTCCAGCTGCTTCTTGTGGGTGGCGGCGGCCGTCATGTCGTAAATCACCACGCAGATATGTTCCACCGCATCGCCCGCACCGCCCAGTGGCAGCAGGGTGACGTTCTGATACATGAAGTCTTCCTGGCCGGTGATCGGCTGGTAGTTCTTAAAGTGCATCAGGTAGGGGTGCTGTTCCCACAGGCTGAAGGCGCGGGTGCCCAGTGCCACGACGGTATCGACCTTGCGCCGCAGCCAGGCTTCGTCGATCTCACTGAACAGGCTGAACAGGGTTTTGCCGTGCACCTCATCCGGACCCAGGCCGGAATGGTTTTCCATAAAGCTGTTCCACACCTCAACCCGGTATTGGCGGTCGAGCACGATCACCCCGACATCGATGCACTGCACGATATCGAGCAGCCAGTGAACCTCTTTGATATCTATCTGTGCAGGCATGGCTTAACTCATCAGGTAGTTGAGCTTGTTGGTCAGGCGTTTGATCGAGTCTTCGGTAAACAGCAGCAACAGGTCGAAGTGGATGCTGTGGGCTTCCAGGCTGTAGCTCACTTCAATGGCCAGGGTCTTGCGCCAGCGCCGCTGGTTGAGGTGGATCAGCCGCTCGATGGACGAATGCTGGCCCAGCAGTTGCGGGTGGCCCTGAGAGAAACGCACGTCAATCTGCTCGGCAATCCCGGCCAGACAGGCGCCGGTCAGAATGCTGGCCAGATCCAGCAGCATTTCCGAGGTCTGGGTGTCGTCCTTGGGCTGCCAGCCCAGCAGCTTGGCCATGTCGGCCACTTCCGAATCATGGAACAGCAGCAGCGCTTCACCGGCGATGCCATCGCCGATAAAGCCCTGGCACACCGCGCTCAGGCGTTCACCGCGCATGGCATCGGTGAGGGTCATGTGCAGTTCACTGACCTCGAAGATATTCACCTGCGGCACCGGCAGCTGCACAAACACGTGCAGCACCTTGGCCAGTAGCGCGGCTGCGCGGCCCATGGCGACGTTGGTCACCTCGCGCAGGGCGTCGCGGAAGTTGACCTTCAGCTCATCCAGCACGGCGGCCTGGGCGAGGGCGGTGGGCGTAGCCTTGGGGTCGAACAGGCCGAGTTCGAGCAGGGTGCTGCGCAGCGTATCGGGGTCGGCGGGTTTCTTGATAAAGGCCAGGGCGCCGAGTTCCTTGACCCGGCGTACGGCTTCGTCCTGAACGTCGCCGGAGACCACCACCACTTTGCAGGCCAGGCCCTCGGCGCGCATGGCCGCGAGGGTTTCATAGCCATCGAGCACCGGCATGGTCAGGTCCAGCAGCATCACCTGGCCGAGGCCCTGGCGTAGGGCGGCCAGGGCTTCCTGGCCATTGGCAGCCTGGCTGATGGTCACTGGCCATTCGGGCGGCAGGGCGCGGATCAACTGCTTGCGCGCCATATTCGAGTCGTCGCAGACCACTAATGGAATCACGGCGGTAGGGTACCTATGCGCGTGGAAGATCACCGCTCTCGGGCGGTTTTCTTCAAGCATAGCCGCTAGCGATTGCTCGCGGTGTTCTTATTCGACAGAGCGTTGCAGCCAGTGCAGCATGCCCTGGGCGGCGCGGCGGCCGCTGGCAAAGCAGGCGGTCAGCAGATAGCCGCCAGTCGGCGCTTCCCAGTCGAGCATTTCCCCTGCGCAGAAGGTGCCGGGCAGCGCCTTGAGCATCAGTTGCCCGTCCAGCTGCTCGAACGGCACACCGCCAGCCGTGCTGATGGCTTCATCCAGGGGCCGTGGCCGCACTAGGGTGATCGGCAGGGCCTTGATTGCACTGGCCAGCAGCGCCGGATCATTGAAGGTTGCTGCGCTGGCCAGCTCGCGCAGCAGAGCGGCTTTGACCCCGTCGATCCCCGCCTGGCGATGCAGGTGTTTGGCCATGGACTGCGAGCCGCGCGGTTTGCTCAGGGCTGTCTGCAATTTAGCCAGCGGCGTTTGCGGCAGCAGATCGAGGTGCACGCTGGCGCTGCCATGCTGGTTGATCGTTTCGCGAATAGCGGCTGACAGGGCATACACCAGGCTGCCTTCGAGGCCGCTGGCGGTGAGCACACATTCACCCAGGCGAGGTGTTACTCCGGGCAGGCTGAGGCTGACGTTTTTCAGTGGCGCGCCGGCGAACTTGTCCCGCAGAAACGGGCTCCAGGCGCTGACATCAAAGCCGCAGTTACTCGCCTGCAAGGGCGCGATGGTTACGCCGCGCGCCTGCAGCAGCCTGACCCAGGCGCCATCTGAACCCAGTCGTGCCCAGCTGGCACCGCCCAGGGCCAGCAGTGTGGCGTCGGCGGTCACGGTCTGTTCGCCAGCGGGCGAGGTGATCCGTAGTGCACCTTCGCTATTCCAGCCCAGCCAACGATGACGGGTATGAATCTGCACACCCAGCTCGCGCAGGCGCTTGAGCCAGGCGCGCAGCAGCGGTGCGGCTTTCATATCGGTGGGGAAGACCCGGCCGGAAGTGCCGACAAAGGTGTCGATGCCCAGGTCATGAATCCAGGCGCGCAGGGCGTCGGCATCGAAATCCTGCAGCAGTTCGGCTACTTCTGTCTGGCGCGTGCCATAACGCGCGACAAACGCCGGCTTGGCTTCGGAATGGGTGATATTCATCCCGCCGACCCCAGCCAGCAGGAACTTGCGCCCCACCGAAGGCATGCCGTCGTAAAGATCGACCTGCACACCGCCCTGGGCCAGCACTTCGGCCGCCATCAGCCCGGCGGGGCCGCCGCCGATAATGGCAACGCGAGAGGCTGGATGTTGAGTGCGATTGGTCATGGCGGTGTCGGGCAGGAACGAAGGGGGTGCATTCTAGCCGAGGCGGCGTCCGCCTTGTCATTTGCCCCGGCTTCGGGCAGGGTCGTGAGGTGAATTTCTGACTGGAGCCCCCTATGTCTGACCTCTACCCCAGCATCGACCCCGACGGCCTGATCGAATACTCGGTGGTCTACACCGACCGCTCCCTCAACCATATGTCGCAGTCGTTCCAGGGCGTGATGAAGGATATCTCCAGCACCCTGAAACAGGTCTACAACGCCCATGCCATGGCCATCGTGCCCGGTAGCGGCACTTACGGCATGGAGGCGGTAGCGCGCCAGCTGGCCACCGGGCAGAAGTGCCTGGTGCTGCGCAACGGCTGGTTCAGCTATCGCTGGACGCAGATTTTCGAGATGGGCCAGATCCCTTCGGAGGCGATTGTGCTCAAGGCGCGCCCTGTCAGCGACGGCAGCCAGGCCGCTTACGCCCCGCCACGGCTGGCGGATGTGCTGGCGGTAATCGCCTTGGAAAAACCCCAGGTGGTGTTTGCCCCGCATGTAGAAACGTCCTCGGGGATGATTCTGCCGGATGATTACCTGCGCGCCGTGGCGGATGCCGTGCATGCGGTGGGCGGTCTGTTTGTGCTCGACTGCATCGCCTCCGGCACCCTTTGGGTGGACATGCAGGCCTGCGGCATCGATGTGTTGATCAGCGCGCCGCAAAAGGGCTGGAGTGCCTCACCCTGCTGCGCCCTGGTGATGCTCAGCGAAGCTGCCCAGGCCCGCGTCGAAGCCACACAAAGCACCAGCTTCGCCTGCGATCTGAAGAAGTGGCTGCAGATCATGCAGGCCTACGAACAGGGCGGCCACGCCTACCATGCCACCATGCCCAGCGACGCCCTGGCGCGTTTCCGCGATGCCATGCGCGAGGCCGAAGCCATTGGTTTCGCTAAAGTGCGTGGGCAGCAGCAGGAGCTCGGTGAGCGGGTGCGTGCCTTGCTCGCCAGCAAAGGTTTCAAGAGCGTCGCCGCCGAAGGCTTCGAAGCCCCCGGGGTGGTGGTGTGCTACACCACCGACGCGAGCATCAAGAACGGCAGCAAATTTGCCGCCCAGGGCCTGCAGATCGCTGCCGGCGTACCCTTGCAGTGCGATGAGCCGGCGGATTTCCAGACCTTCCGCCTGGGCCTGTTCGGCTTGGACAAGCTAGGCAATATCGAGCGCACCGTGGCGACCCTGGAGCAGGCGCTGGATAAGGTTTTGGCGGAGTAGTGGGGTGTCGCAGGTGGACAGCCCCACTGTCCACCTGCGAGTTAGTCGACCTTGACCGCCTGCAGCGTGTAGCTCAGCGGCAGCCTTTCCGGCTGATTGTTCAACCGCCATTCACCATCCTCACCCAGGCTCATCTGACCCGGTAGCGCTTCCCAGGGCAGGCTGGTGTGTTCTTCCAGCGCCGTAAGGCGCATGCCATGGCGCAGCAGCGCGGTGATGATTTCGCCCAGGCCGTGGTTCCATTCGTGGGTGATGCTGGCGTTCAACCGGGTGTCGGTCTCGACATAGGTGTACTCGCTATCCCAGACGGTGGGTTGGCGGTGTTCGAAATAAGGATGGGCAATCTGCAGGGCGTCCTCGCAGTCCTCGTCGAGCGCCATCAGCACTGGATGGGCTTCGCGCAGAAACAGGCGGCCGCCAGGCTTGAGCAGAGCTGCGACATTGCGCGCCCAGTCGTCAATCTGCGGTAGCCAGTTCAGCGCGCCGATGCCCGTATAAACCAGGTCAAATGACTCAACGCCGAGCACCTTGGCGGCGTCGTAGACCGAGGCCTCGACAAACGTGATGTGCTCGCCGCAGGCATTGGCCAGCATACGGGCCTGTTCCAGTGAGGCGGTTGAGAAGTCCAACCCACTTATCTGCGCACCCAGGCGGGCCAGCGACAGGGTGTCGGTGCCGATATGGCACTGCAGGTGCACCGCGCGCAGGCCACGGATATCGCCGAGGCGCGGCAGATCAAAGCGCACCACTTCGGATAAGTGCGTGGGCGAGGCGATAAACAGCTGAACCTGGTAATCGGGCGACGCCGCATGCAAGGCGGCGCGCTCATTCCAGTTGGCTTGGTTCAGGGCAAACGAGTCATCCATGACGGAGTTCCATTCAATGTGTGGGGGAATGCTTATCCAGCGCGCTCAATATGGCATAGGCAGCTTCGATTCGAGCTGCGTTGGGGTAGTTCTTGTTGGCCAGCATGACCAGGCCGAAATTCTGACTGGGGACAAACATCGCGTAGGCACCGAAGCCGCCGGTTGAGCCGGTTTTATTGAACAGGCTGTCGCCTGGCTCGGTTTCCGGTGGTGCGAGGCGTGTAGCGGGTTGCGATTCCAGGGCCATGGCCGGGGAATTGCCGGCCTGCAGACGCTCCAGGCTGATCGGGTAGGGGTAGCGCTCCCAGCCGAGGCCCTGGGTCATCTCGCCGACGCGGTAATAACCCGTGTGGGTGATGGCGATGGCGCGCTGCAGGTCTTTATTCAGGCCAGCAGGATTCAGGTTGGCCTGGACAAAACGCAGCATGTCCTTGGTGTTGGTTTTCACCCCATAGGCTTCGGCGTCGAGCATCCCCGGGTTGACGCGCAGTGGCTGGTTGTCCTTGCTGTAGCCGAAGGCGTAGCGCGGCATCTGCTGCGCGGGCACCTGGATATAGCTGTGCGACATGCCGAGGGCGGGGAACAGTGTGCCCTCTATCAGCGTGGGGAACGGCTGGCCCATGCTGCGTGCGGCGAGGTAGCCGAGCAGGCCGATGCTGGGGTTGGAATAGCGCCGGTGTGTGCCGGCCGTGTATTCAGGCTGCCACTGGCGGTAATAGGCGAGCATGCTGGCTGGGTCGGTCACGTTGTCGGGGAACTGCAGTGGCAGCCCGCCGGCGGTGTAGGTGCCGAGGTTGAGCAGGCTGGCGTGTTCCAGCTGGCTGCCTTGCAGTTCGGGCCAATGCTGGCCGGCGCTGTCGGCGAGGGTCAGCTTGCCGGTAGCCTGGGCCAGTGCGGCGAGGGTGGCGGTAAGCGGTTTACTCAACGAGCCGATTTCAAACAGGGTGTCGCTGCTCACTGGCTGCTGGTCGTCCAGGCGCGCCACGCCGTAATTGAAGTAGTGCGCCTGGCCGTTGCGGGTGATCGCCACGGCCATGCCGGCAATATCGTGTTCCGCCATCAGCGGGCGAATGGTTTCATCTACCAGCGACTGCAGTGTGTCGTCGGCCTGTGCGGCAGTGGCGAATGCCAGTGCGGCCAGCAGGGTGCTGAGTTTTGCGTACATGCTGTGTGAGAGTCCTTGGCAGTAGAGGTGGGCGATATGACAGCGCGTGTGCTGGTTTTATCCCAGCCCGCGCGTTTGCCAGACCTTGGCTGCACTGTGATGCAGTATGCCGTGGCGGCGGGCCAGGGCCAGGCGGTCCTTGTCGTAGCCGCCGCCGATCAGCCCGACCACGGGAATGTCACGGCTCAGGCAGTGGTTGAGTACCGCTTCGTCACGGGCTGCGATACCGGCATCCGTCAGGTTGAGATAGCCGAGGGCATCGTCTTGGTGCACATCGACCCCGGCGTCGTAGAGCACGATATCCGGCTGGTACAGCGGCAGCAGGTAGTTGAGGCTGTCGTTGACCACCTTGAGGTAATCGTCATCGGCCATGCCGTTGGGCAGGGGAATGTCCCAGTCGCTGGCGGCCTTGCGCGCCGGGTAATTCTTCTCGCAGTGCAGCGACACGGTGATCGCTTCCGGGGTGTTTTCCAGTAGTCGCGCGGTGCCATCGCCCTGGTGCACGTCGCAGTCGAAGATCAGCACACGCTGGGCCTTGCCGCTGGCCAGTAGGTAGTGGCTGATCACCGCCAGGTCATTGAAGATGCAGAACCCGGCCGGATGATCGTAATGCGCATGGTGGGTGCCGCCGGCCAGGTGGCAGGCCAGGCCGTGTTGCAGCGCCTGCTCAGCGGCCAGCAGCGAGCCGCCCACTGCGCGAATGGTGCGCTGCGCCAGGGCGGCGCTCCAGGGCAGGCCGAGGCGGCGTTGTTCCTCATATGTCAGTTCGCCACTGGCAAAACGTTGGATATAGGCCGGGCAGTGCGTCAGGGCGAGTACGTCGGTAGGGCACAGCTCGGGGCGCAGCAGTTCGGCATCGGTGCTCAGGCCGCTGTCCACCAGGTGGTCGCGCAGCAGGCGAAACTTCTCCATGGGGAAGCGGTGGTTGGCCGGGAAGGGCGGGCTGTAGTCGTCGTGGTAGACCAGCGGCAGGCGCATGCGGACAGGCTCGAGCAATAGGGCTGGAAGTATGGCGAGCGCCCTGGCCTGGCTCAAGTCCGGCGCTCGATTGGCTAGAATGCTGCCATTATTGTCCACATCCATCTTTCAGTCGGGCCGACAAACTTCGGCGAAGTCTTTACCATCTCGCCCCCAGCCAGATGCGTTAACAGGAGAGCATGCATGAGTCAGGTGTTGAATGAGTTGGTCGCCCTGCTGACCCTGGAAACCATCGAAGAGAATCTGTTTCGCGGGGTCAGCCAGGACCTCGGCTTTCGCCAGCTGTATGGCGGTCAGGTGCTCGGTCAATGTGTATCGGCGGCCAGTCAGACGGTCGAGGCCGCGCGCCATGTGCATTCCATGCACGGCTACTTTCTGCGTCCCGGCGATGCCACGTTGCCGGTGGTGTATCAGGTCGAGCGCGTACGTGATGGCGGCAGTTTCAGCACGCGGCGGGTGACGGCGATCCAGAAGGGCAAGCCGATCTTTACCTGCAGCGCGTCGTTCCAGTTTGATGAAGAGGGCTTTCATCACCAGAACAGCATGCCGGACGTGCCAGGGCCCGAAGGCCTGAAATCGGAAACCGAGCTGGCGCGCCTGGTGGTAGATGCCTTGCCGGAGCGTATGCGGGAGCGCGCGGTAAGCGACAAACCGATCGAGATTCGCCCGGTCACCCTGAGCAACCCGTTTGCGCCCAAACCCAGCGATCCGGTCAAGCATGTATGGTTTCGTGCCGCTGGCGAGCTGCCGGACGAGCCGCAACTGCACAAGCTGCTGCTGGCTTACGCCAGCGACTTCAACCTGCTGACCACTTCGATGCTGCCGCACGGTGTGTCGGTGTGGCAGAAATTCATGCAGGTCGCCAGCCTCGACCACTCGCTATGGTTCCACGGCAACCTGCGTATGGATGACTGGCTGCTCTACAGCATGGACAGCCCCTGGGCCGGCAACGCCCGTGGTTTCTCCCGTGGCAGCATCTTCAACCGCCAGGGCCAGCTGGTCGCCTCGGTCGCCCAGGAAGGGCTTACCCGCGTGCGTGAGGACTGGAAGTGAGTCTGAGCGCTGCCCGCCATTGGGTGTTTGATATGGACGGCACCCTGACCCAGGCGGTGCATGATTTTGAGGCGATCAAACGGGCATTGGATATTCCGCTGGCGGACGACATTCTTGGTCATCTGGCGTCGCTGCCTGAGGCGGTGGCCGCCGCCAAGCATGCCTGGCTGCTGGAGCATGAGCGCGAACTGGCGCTGACCGCCGAGCCGGCACCTGGGGCGATTGAGCTGGTGCGCGAGCTGCACGGGCGTGGCTGTCGCCTCGGTATTCTCACCCGCAATGCCCATGAACTGGCGCTGCTGACCTTGCGCGCCATCGGCCTGGATGACTGTTTTGCCGTGGCGGACGTGATCGGCCGTGACGAAGCGCCGCCCAAGCCCGATCCGGGCGGGCTGCTGCATTTCGCCCGCACCTGGCAGGTGGCGCCGAGCGAGCTGGTGATGGTGGGCGATTACCGCTTTGACCTGGAATGCGCCCGCGCCGCAGGAGCGCGCAGTGTGCTGGTCAACCTGGCGGAAAACCCCTGGCCGCAGTTGGCCGATCATTTCGCCGTGGATTGTCGGGCGTTGCAGCGTGCCTTATAGGGCAGGTGCAGTTGAGTAGCCTGGATAAGCGCAGCGCAATCCGGGACGGCGGGTGTACGTATCTGGCAATGCCCCGGATTGCATCCGGGCTACGGCTAGTCGCTGCGTCGTTTAATGACAGCAACCGGACTCCAGATCCTTGAGGATCGGGCAATCCGGGCGGTCATTGCCCTGGCAACTGTCCATCAACTCCTTGAGGGTGTCGCGCAGGCTGCTGAGTTCGTTGATCTTGCGTTCCAGTTCGCTGATATGCGCGGCAGCCAGGGCTTTTACGTCGGCGCTGGCGCGTTGACGGTCCTGCCACAGGGCCAGCAGCTGACTGACTTCGGCCAGGGAAAAGCCCAGGTCGCGTGAGCGCTTGATAAACGCCAGACGGTGCAGGTCCTGCTGGCTGTACTGGCGGTAGCCGCTGTCGCTGCGGCCGGCGGCGGGCAGCAGGTCGATGCTTTCGTAGTAGCGAATCATCTTCGCGCTCAGGCCGGTTTGCTTGGCGGCTTGGCCGATATTCATCAGGTTCTCCCACGGGTTATTTGTGTTGTGGCGGTTTCCAGGTTTTCAACAGCAAGGCATTGCTCACCACGCTGACGCTGCTTAGCGCCATGGCCGCACCAGCGAGCATCGGATTGAGCAGGCCGGCGGCGGCCAGGGGAATGCCGACCAGGTTATAGGCAAAGGCCCAGAACAGGTTCTGGCGGATCTTGTTGTAGGTACGCCGGCTGATATCCAGGGCGTCGGCCACCAGACGCGGGTCACCGCGCATCAGGGTGATGCCGGCGGCGTGCATGGCCACGTCGGTGCCGCTGCCCATGGCGATGCCGACATCGGCCGCCGCCAGTGCTGGGGCATCGTTGATGCCGTCGCCGACCATGGCCACCACCGCGTGTTTTTTCAGTTCGCTGATGATCGCAGCCTTGTCCGCCGGCAGCACTTCGGCGTGTGCGGCGCTGATGCCTAGGGCAGCAGCCACGGCCTTGACGCTGCCAGGGTTGTCGCCGCTGATCAGGTGGCTGGCAATGCCTTGCGCGGTCAGCGCAGCGATGGCCTCGGCTGCGCCGGGTTTAAGTGTGTCGCCAAAGGCAAACAGACCGAGCACCTGCGGTTGCGGTGCCAACTCCAGCAGCCAGGACAGGGTACGGCCTTCGGCCTCCCAGGCCAGGGCGTCGATTGCCAGTTCGTCGTGGTGCAGAAAGTGTTCTTCCAGTAAGCGCTGGTTACCCAAGGCCAGCTGCCGCTCGCCGATCTGCCCGGCGATACCGCGCCCGGCCAGGGTCTTGCTGGCGCTGACGTCGGCGAGGCTCAGCTGTTGTTCTGTGCACTGATCCAGCACGGCCTTGGCCAGCGGGTGTTCGCTGCCGCGCTGCAGGGCGCCGGCCAGTTGCAGCAGTTGTGTGGTATTGCCGTCTACTGCACGCAGATGGGCGATACGCGGGCTGCCTGCGGTCAGGGTGCCGGTTTTATCGAAGGCCACCAGGATCACCGAATGGGCGACTTCCAGGGCTTCGGCGTCCTTGATCAGGATGCCGTGGCGCGCCGCCACGCCGGTGCCGGCCATGATCGCCGTGGGTGTGGCCAGGCCGAGGGCACAAGGGCAGGCAATCACCAGCACGGCCACGGCATTGAGCAATGCGGTTTCAATCGAACTGCCCGCCAGCAGCCAGCCGAGCAGGGTGGCCAGGGCGATGAGCAGTACGCTGGGTACGAAGACCTGGCTGACTTTATCCACCAGCTTCTGGATCGGCGCTTTCGCGGCCTGGGCATCTTCGACCAGGCGAATAATCCGCGACAGCACGGTTTCCGCACCGAGGGCGGTGGTTTCCACCAGCAGCCGACCTTCGCCGTTGATGGCTCCGGCGGTGACGCGATCACCCGGCTGTTTGGGCTGTGGCAGGCTTTCGCCGCTGATCAGCGCTTCATCGGCGTGGCTTTGGCCTTCGCGAACCAGGCCATCGACCGGGAAGCGTTCACCGGGTTTGACGACGATGGTGTCGCCCAGCTGCAGCTCAGCCAGCGCCACCCATTGCTCAACGCCAGCCTGCAGGCGCAAGGCGCGCTCCGGGCGCAGCGCCTGCAGGGCGCGGATGGCGCTGCTGGTCTGGCGCTTGGCGCGGCTTTCCAGGTATTTGCCGAGCAGGATCAGGGTGATGATCACCGCTGAGGCTTCGAAATACAGATGCGGCATGCTCCCCGCCGGGCTAGTCAGCCATTGATACAGGCTCAGGCCGTAGGCGGCGCTGGTGCCGATGGCCACCAACTGGTCCATATTCCCGGCACGGGCGCGCAGGGCGCTCCAGGCCGCGCGGTAGAAGCGCGCGCCGAAGATAAATTGCACCGGCGTGGCCAGGGCGAGTTGCAGCCAGGCTGGCAGCATCCAGTGCAGGCCAAAGGGGTCGGCAAACATGGGAATCACCAGCGGCAGTGTCAGCAGCATGGCCAGCAGCAGTGCCCAGCGTTCGCGTTGCAACTCGGTGCTTGGTGTGGCCAGGGCTGCTTGTGAATCGCTCATGACGCTGGCGTGGTAACCGGCGCGGCTGACGGCCTGCAGCAGTACCTGGTGATCAGTGCCGCGCAGCACCTGCAGCTGCGCTCGTTCGCTGGCCAGGTTGACGCTAACCGAGAGTACCCCTGGTTGCTGCGTCAGGGCGCGTTCGATACGGCCCGCGCAACTGGCGCAGCTCATGCCGGAAAGGCTCAGCTCCAGGCGCTCGCTGGGTACTTGATAACCGGCCGCGCTGACGGCATTGACCAGTTGCTCCAGGCTGCCAGAGGGCGCTTCGACGCGCGCCTGTTCACTGGCCAGGTTGATACTGATGCTGGCGACATCGGCCACCTGGGCCAGGGCGCGCTCGACCCGTCCGGCGCAGCTGGCACAGGTCATGCCGGCAATCGGCAGATCGAAGCGGATGAGGTTGGACATGCGCAATCCTCCGGGGCAATTCCCTACAGGATCAACCTTGCCACCTTGGCAAGGTCAAGCGCCAATGCATTCACCTGTAATCCCGTCTGTACCTCTGCGGTGCGTTGCCGCACAGCCTGTACCCTGCACTTTTTATGGCTTGACCTTCCCCCGTGGGCAAGGGGGACACTGTGCGTCTATTCCAGATGAGTAAGGTGATAAACGATGTCAGCAGCAAGCGTTCATACATTCCGGGTTGAAGGCATGACCTGTGATCATTGCGTCAAGGCTGTGACCGAGGCTGTGCTGGCGCGTGATGCTGCCGCCGAGGTGAAGGTGAAATTGCAGGGCGGTGAAGTACGGGTCAGCAGCAGCCTGCCCAGCGACCAGTTGATCATCGCCATTGCCGAAGCCGGTTACGGGGTCGGTTTGGCATGATTCTCTAGTGCGGCGCTTGGCCAGTCGCGAATCAGCCCGCGAAAGCAGGCGTCGACCATCGGTTCGGTGTCGCTGAGCGGGTCGAACAGATTGGGATCGCGCAGCCAGTCGTGAAACAGTCCGACCAGCAGCGCATGCACGGCCCGCGCTGCCAGGCGCGGACTGAGCCCGCTTTGCAGGCGCGGCCTGACCTGCGGGCTGTCGAACTGCTGCTCGCACAGCTCGATAAACAGGTTGATAAAGGCCTCGTGGCGTTCTTCGGCCTCGCGCAATTCTTCGGTGAACTCACAGCGGCGCAACAGGATGGTGAAAATCCGCCGTTTCTGCGCGTTGTGCACCAGGTTGGTAATGGCGTCGATACACAGCTCGCGCAGGGTCTGCAGCGGATCGTGCTCGGCGCAGCCGTGCATGCGTTCGGCCAGTTGTTCCGGCGGCAGGCGCACCTGATTGAGCATGGCGTTGAACAGATCAGCCTTGTTGGCAAAGTGCCAATACACCGCACCGCGCGTCACCCCAGCCTGCCGGGCGATGTGCTCCAGGCTGGTGTGTGCCACACCTTTTTCCAGAAACAGCGTCTCGGCGGCTTCAAGGATGGCGATGCGGGTTTTCTCGGCGTCTTCTTTGGTTCGGCGCATGGCAGCGGGCTGATTTCTGGCTAGGCTCAAGCTCGAAGTGTAATGAAGTTAGGGGCATTGTTCTATTTACAAACACTTGTGTATGTAACTAGCATTGCCGGTCTCACATGTTGTGCCCTGCGTGTTCTCGGAGACATTCATGCTTTTTGCCCGCCATCTGCCGGTCGCTGCCGGTTCCCTGTTGCTCGCTGTTTTGGCTTCCCCGCTGCATGCTGCTGATGCCCCGCCTGCCCCCGAGGTGGTGGTGGAAACCGTCAAGGCCGAATCGCTGCCGCTGGAACTGGAGTATTCCGCGCGTACGGCGGGCTTCCGTGAGGTGCAGGTGCGCGCTCAGGTCAGCGGCATCCTGCAGGAACGTACCTATCTGGAAGGCAGCCAGGTCAAGAAGGGCCAGGTGATGTTCCGCATCGACTCGCGCACCTATCAGGCCGCGTTGAGTCGGGCCAAGGGCGCGCTGGCGCAGGAGCAGGCGCGCTACCGGCAGACCGAGCGTGACCTCAAGCGCATCCGCGAGTTGCAGAAAAAGGGCTTTGCCAGCGAGAGCGAGCTGGACAACGCGGTCTCCAACTTCGAGCAGAGCAAGGCGAACATCCAGGCGGCCGAGGCCGAGGTGCAGTCCAAGCAGATCGACCTCGACTACACCACGGTGAAGGCGCCGATTTCCGGGATCACCAGCAAGGAAACCGTGTCCGAAGGCAGCTTGGTGGTGGCTGGCGACCCCAATGCCAGCCTGCTGAGCAACATCACCCAGCTGGACCCGATCTACGTCAACTTTGCCGCCCCGGATTCCGATGTGGAAAGCGTGCGTAGTGGCCTGCAAAACGGCAGCCTGGTGCTGCCGGAAGACGGCAAGATGAGCGTGCAGATCAAACTCGGTGACGGCAGCGTTTACCCGCTGGAAGGCAAGGTCGATTTCACCGACAGCCTGGTCGACCGTGGCACCGGCACCGTGAGTGCCCGCGCCGTGGTGCCTAATCCGGATCAGAAGTTGCTGCCAGGCCAGTTTGTGCGTGTGCAGGTCAAGGGCCTGAGCATTCCCAACGCCATGACCCTGCCGGAGCGCGCGATTGCTCAGGGGCCGGGCGGTACCTTCGTCTACGTGGTGGATGAGGGCGGCGTGGCGCGCATGCGCCAGGTCACCACCGGGCACACCGCCAAGGGCCGTTGGGTGATTGTTTCCGGAATCAGTGCCGGTGATCGGGTGATCGTAGAGGGCTTGCCCAAAGTGCGCCCGGACACGCCGGTCAAAGTTGCCGCCCCAGCCGCCAGCCAATCCTAAGGAGCGCCTCCGGTGATCTCACGCTTCTTTATCGACCGCCCGGTCTTTGCCGCGGTCATCTCGATCATCATCGTGCTGGCGGGCCTGATGGCCATGCGCACGCTGCCGATCGCCCAGTACCCGCAGATTCTTCCGCCGCAGGTGTCGGTCAGCGCCAGCTATGCCGGTGCCAGTGCCCAGGTGATTGCCGAAACGGTGGCCGCGCCATTGGAGCAGTCGATCAACGGCGTGGAAGGGATGATCTACCAGCAGTCCAACTCCGGCGGCAACGCCATGAGCCTGTCGGTGTATTTCGAGGTGGGTCGCGACCCTGATCAGGCCACCATCGACGTCAACAACCGCGTCCAGGCTGCCCTGGCCAAACTGCCGGAAGAAGTGCGCCGGCAGGGCGTCAAGGTGCAGAAGAAGTCCTCGGACATTCTTCAGGTGGTCACCCTGTACTCGCCGGATGGCTCGCGCGATCCGGTGTATATCAGCAACTACGCGCTGATCAACGTGATCGACGAGCTCAAGCGCCTGCCAGGCGTGGGTGATGTCAGCCAGTTCGGTTCGAAAGACTATTCCATGCGCATCTGGCTGCGCCCGGACAAGCTGGCGCAGTACAACCTGACGCCGACCGATGTGGTCAATTCGATCCGTGAGCAGAACTCGCAGTTTGCCGCCGGCAGCTTCGGTCAGCAGCCGCTCAAGCAGGAGCAGGACTTCACCTACACGGTCACCACTCAGGGCCGCTTTACTGACCCGAAAGAATTCGAGAACGTGATTCTGCGCACCGATGAAACCGGTGCCAGCCTGTTGCTCAAGGATGTCGCGCGGATCGAACTGGGTGCCCAGGACTACTCGCTGATGACCTCGCTCAACGGTCAGCAGAACGCCGCCTTCGGGGTCTATCTGCAGCCCGGCGCGAATGCCCTGGACACCGCCGAGGCGGTGAGCAAAACGCTGGAGCGGCTGTCGAAGAACTTCCCCAGCGGCATGACCTACAAGGTGCCGTACGACACCACCAAATTCGTTCAGGTGTCGATTGAAGAGGTGATCCATACCTTCTTCGAAGCCCTGGTGCTGGTGGTGCTGGTGGTGTTTATCTTCCTGCAGAACTGGCGCGCCACGCTGATTCCGGTGCTGGCCATTCCGGTCTCGCTGGTTGGTACTTTCGCCGGGATGTACATGCTCGGCTTTTCGATCAACCTGCTGACCCTGTTCGGCATGGTGCTGGCCATCGGTATCGTGGTGGACGATGCGATTGTGGTGATCGAGAACGTCGAGCGGGTCATGGCCACCGACAAGATCGGCCCGCGTGAGGCGACCATCAAGGCCATGGAGGAAGTGACCGGGCCGATCATCGCCATCGTCCTGGTGCTCTGTGCGGTGTTCGTGCCGGTGGGCTTCCTCGGCGGCCTGGCGGGGGAGATGTATAGACAGTTCGCCATCACCATTGCCGTGTCGGTGGTGATCTCCGGCATCGTTGCGCTGACCCTGAGCCCGGCGCTCTGCGCCTTGCTGCTCAAGCCTGGGCACCACGCACCGGCGGCGCCGTTCCGCGCCTTCAACCGGGTTTTCGATAGATTCACCAGCGGCTACACCGCCGGTGTGCGCTTCTTCCTCAAGCGTTCGGCGGTCGGCCTGCTGCTGTTCGGCGCGATGATTGCGCTGATGGTGGTGCTGTTCAACCGTGTACCCAGCTCCCTGGTGCCCAATGAAGACCAGGGTTATGTGATCAACGCCTATTTCCTGCCGCCTGCGGCTTCGCTGACCCGCACCGAGAAGCTCACCGGTGATGTGACCCAGCAACTGATGGCGCACCCTGCGGTGCAGGATGTGGTGACCTTCGCCGGCTTCGACGTGCTGACTTTCGGTACCCGCAGCAACGCCGGGGTATCGTTTGTACCTTTGAAAGACTGGAGCGAGCGCACCACCCCTGAACTGGATGCGCGCAACCTTACCGGCCAGTTCATGGGCATGGGCGCTGCGCAGAAAGATGGCGTGGTTCTCAGCTTCAACCCGCCGCCCATTACCGGCATGAGCACCACGGGTGGTTTTGAGGGCTTTATTCAGGATCGCAGCGGCGGCACGACCGCACAGTTGGCGGCCAAGGTTCAGGCCTTCCTCGCGGCTGCGGCGAAACGTCCGGAACTGGCAGGCGTGCAGAGCACCTTCAGCGCCAACGTGCCGCAGTACTTTATCGACCTGGACCGCACTAAGGCGCGCGCCCTCGGGGTGCCGGTGAACGATGTGTTCACCGCCATGCAGGCCACCTTCGGCAGTTACTACGTCAACGATTTCAGCCTGTATGGGCGCACCTTCCAGGTCAGCCTGCAGGCCGAAGCGGAGTTCCGTAGCAAGCCGGAAGACCTGTCTCAGGTCTATGTGCGCGCCGCCAGTGGTGAGTTGGTGTCGCTGGCCAGCCTGGTCAAGGTCGAGCGGATTCTCGGGCCGGACACCTATGCCCGCTTCAACGTCTACCCGGCAGCGAAGATCCTTGGCGGGCCGGCACCCGGCTACAGCTCCGGTCAGGCCCTGAGTGCGATTCAGCAGGTGGCGGACGAAGTGCTGGGCAGTGATTACAGCATCGGCTGGACCGGCTCGGCCTTCCAGGAAGTGGCGTCGCAAGGTTCGGGCAGCAGTGCCTTTATCTTCGGCCTGATCATGGTGTTCCTGATCCTCGCTGCCCAGTATGAACGCTGGACCCTGCCGCTGGCCGTGGTCACCGCCGTGCCGTTTGCGGTGTTCGGAGCGATTCTCGCGGTGTGGCTGCGCGGCATCGAGAACGATCTGTACTTCCAGGTCGGTCTGGTCACCCTGATCGGTCTGGCGGCGAAGAACGCCATTCTGATCGTCGAGTTCGCCGTGCTCTGCCGCCAGCAAGGCATGGGCATTTTCGAGTCGGCACTAGAGGCGGCGCGCCTGCGCTTCCGTCCGATCATCATGACCTCGCTGGCCTTTATCCTGGGGGTTGTGCCGTTGGCGATCAGCTCCGGTGCCGGTTCGGCCAGTCGTCACTCGATTGGTACTGGGGTGATCGGCGGCATGCTGGCAGCGACCTTCCTGGCGATCTTCATGATTCCGATGTTCTACCTGCTGGTGGAGTCGCTGGCGGCCAAACTCGGCAAAGGCCGCAAACAGGCCGACCACGCGGCTTGATCTTTGCCCTTTGACGGGCGTGCCGCGCGAGCCCCGACCAGGTGTCGGGCTCGCGCGGCCAAGCCGTGAGTCGCCGCGTGCATGCACGGGCACACAGGGCTCTGCTGTTCTGACCTATCTGGATACCCATGCCTTTACGAATTCTGTTGATCCTCGGCGCCCTGAGCGCCTTTGCGCCGTTGGCGATCGATTTCTACCTGCCGAGCTTTCCGACCCTGGCGCGGGTGTTTGCCACGGATGTCGAGCATGTGCAGTTATCGCTTGCGGCCTACTTTGTCGGCCTGGCCATCGGCCAACTGGCGTACGGTCCGCTGGCTGATCGCTTTGGTCGGCGTAAACCGCTGTTGGTCGGGGTCACGCTGTTCAGCCTGGCGTCCTTGGCTTGCGCCCTGGCGCCGAGCCTGGAATGGCTGATTGCTGCGCGCTTTGTCCAGGCGCTGGGCGGCTGCGCCGGAATGGTGATTTCGCGTGCCGTGGTGCGTGATCTGTGCGACCCGATCCGCTCGGCCAAGGTGTTTTCCCAACTGATGTTGGTGATGGGCCTGGCGCCGATTCTCGCGCCGCTGGGCGGTGGGCTGCTGCTCAGTACCCTGGGCTGGCCATCGATCTTTATCAGCCTGACGCTGTTCAGCTTTGTCTGCCTGCTGGCAGTGGCCCTGTGGCTGCCGGAAACCCTGGCCAAGGATGCGCCGCCAGCGCCCCTGCGCGGCGCATTGGGTGAGTACAAACGCTTGTTGGCTGATTTGCCGTTTCTCGGTTATGCCCTGACGGGCGGTTGCGCGATTGCCGGGATGTTTGCCTATATCGCCGGCTCACCCTTCGTATTCATCGAGCTGTATGGCATACCGGCTGAGCATTACGGCTGGTTGTTCGGCAGCAATGCCCTGGGCTTTATTCTGGTGGCGCAGCTCAATGCCTGGCTGGTAGCGCGGCACGGCCCGGCGTACTGGTTGGGCAAGACCGTGTGGTTCTACCTGGCCTGTGGCCTGGCTCTGCTGCTGGTGGCGTTGGCCAAGCCACAGGCCTTGTGGCCGCTGCTGATTCCGCTGTTTGGCTGCATTGCCAGCCTGGGCATCCTGCTGCCCAATGCCTCGGCCTGCGCCATGGCCGGGCAGGGCAGCCATGCCGGCAGTGCCTCGGCGCTGCTGGGCAGTTTGCAGTTCGTCATCGCCGCCAGTGCTGCGGCCATGGTTGGTGTGCTGCATGACGGCACGGCCTGGCCGGTGGCGGTGGTGATATTCAGCTGCGGCCTGTTGGTGGTGGGCTTCTCCCTGTTCACCCGTTGGGCCGAAGCTGCCGCCAAGGGTTAACCCGCCGCGCGCTGGCGCATTGTCGGCAGCGCATGCGGGGCGTTGAGGCGTGCCTGCAGGGTGCTGACAAACTGGTGTGCCTCGCTTTCACTGCGGAAGGTGACGCTCTGCTTGCCCAGGCAGACCTGCCAGCCTCGACCTGCGGCGGTTTTTACCGGTTTGATCATGACGTCCATAGCCAATCTCCTCTGCAAGAGAAGGCAGTCTAGTCGCTCACTATGAACTTTCATTGACCTGTAACAATTCAATGACGGCTGCCGCGCCGTTGGTCTGATCAGCTCACCGTGGCGGCACTGAACTGCACGGCCAGGCCGGCCAGGCGGGTGAATTCGGTGACCAGGGCAATGTCGGCGGCGCTCGGGCGTGTCGGTTGCGGGTAGTAGATGCCAAAGGTGCCCAGCACCTGGCCGCTGTCATCCTTGAACGGCAGCGACCAGCAGGCGCGCAAGCCCGCATGCAGTGCCAGTGCCTGGTAATTTTTCCAGTAGGGATGTCGGCTGAGGTCTTCGGCGATCACCAGTTCGCCACTGCTGGCAGCATGCCCGCAGGAGCCGACTTCCAGCTCGGCCGGGATGCCGTCGATGGCCTGGCTGTAGGTTTCCGGCAGGCTCGGCGCAGCACCGATATGCAGACGTTGATGTTCGTCGAGCAGCATGATGGACACGCGCATCTGCGGTTGCAGGCTTTCCAGGCGGCGGGTGATGCCGGCCAGGATGCTGTGCAGTGGATGCAGTCCCAGCAGTTCATCAAGCACGGCGTTGCGTGCCTGTTGCAGCTGTTGCGCCTGGTGGCGCTCATGCACATCGCGCAGGCTGCCGTGCAGGCTCTGTTCCAGCGCACTGAAGTTGAGCTGCAACTCGACCCTGCGCACCTGGCCGCCCTGTGTCAGCAGCTGACATTCCAGGCGCAGGTTATCCAGTTCGCCTTTGCGTAGCGCCTGCAGTTGCTGGTTCAGCGGTACCTGACCCAGCTCCGGCATAAAACGCTGCAGTGGGCTGCCCAGGCTTTCATGGATGGGGTAGCCACTGACCTGTTCCCAGGCCGGGTTGAGGAAGCTCAGTTGCTCAGCCGCATTGGTGATAAAAATCGCGTCGCCCAGGTGTTCCACTAGCGAGCGGTAGCGGGTCTCGCTGACCTGCAGTTCGTTGTCGATTTTCTTCTGTTCGGTCAGGTCGATATCGACGCAGTACAGCTCCAGCTGATCGAGGCTGTTGCGCAGCATCAGGTGGCTGGAATAGACCCAGACCAGACTACCGTCCTTGCGCTGCAACTGGATTTCCGCCGCTGGTATGGGCTGCCCACCCAGTTGCCACTGGGTGATGCCACTGATGACCTTGCGGCGTGCCTGGGGTGGCACGATCAGCTCTTCCAGGCGGCGACCCATGACCTCGTGCACGGCATAGCCGTAGAGCTGGGTGCTGGCCTGGTTCCAATAGATCACCCGGCGTTCGCGGTCGTAGCCCTGCACGGCAATGCGCGGGGTCTGTTCGAACAGTTGGCGAAAGCGCTGCTCACTCTCGCGCAGGGCGCTTTCATCACGTTTCTGCGTGCTGATGTTCTGCACGGTGCCGAGGATCTTGCCGCTGCTGTCAAACTCGCCGCGCAGCATCAGCCAGGTGCTCTGTTGCTGGTTGGGCTGCAGCAGGCGGGCGCTGATACTCAGGCTGATCTGCTCCTGTAGCAGGGCTTGTACGGCGCGCTGGGCCGTGGCGCGTTCGGCTGGATGCAGCCAGCTCAGCAGTTGTTCCAGGCTACTCTGCGCATCCTCGGCACTACGTCCGAGCAGACTCAGGGCCTCAGCGCTCCAGTGAAAACCATCGCAGTATTCCCAACTGCCGAGTGCGGCATTGCGTTGGGCCTGTTTGAGGAGCTGGCTGCTGTGCGTGAGTTCGGCCAGCAGCTGGTTCTGCGCCTGGCGGTCACGGTAGCTGACGAGAAAAATCAGCGCGGTACTGAGCAGCACAAACACCAGACCTTTGGCGGTTTGTAGCTCAGCCAGCAACGTCTCGTCGCTGACCAGCGCATGCAGCAGGTAATCGCTGCCAAGGATCCACAGTGTGCTGAACAGGATATATACGCCGGCCAGGCGCAGTGGGCCTTGAAGATCGGGTCGCATCCCTTACCGCCAATGGCTAAATAAATCGAGGAGATTGGGGCCAGCACACTGCAGCAGGCGCTGCTGTGAGTCTAGCTGGCCCTTGGTCTAGTGCAGGCCGCGCAGTGAAAAAGCTGCGCGGTAAAACGCAGCGCTGGTGGAGCGTTGGCAGGTAGTTTTTCAACAACCTGTTAGAACCCTTCGAGAACGATCTTGCCCTTGGCCGTGCCACTCTCCAGCAGGGCATGGGCGCGGCGCAGGTTGGCCGCGCTGATGTTGCCGAAATGCTCACCCAGGGTGGTGCGCAGGGTGCCGGCATCCACCAGTTCAGCGACCCGATCGAGCAGACGATGCTGCTCGATCATATCGGCGGTTTCGAACAGCGAGCGGGTAAACATCAGTTCCCAGTGCAGTGACAGGCTTTTGCGCTTGAGCTGCATGATGTCCAGTGGCTGCTCCGGGTCATCAATCAGTGCCAGGCGACCCTGTGGCGCCAGGGTTTCGACCAGTTGGGCGAAGTGCTGGTCGGTCTGGGTCAGGCTGGCGACGTGGGTCACCTGATCGATACCAATGCGTTTCAGCTCTTCACTCAGCGGCTGGCGATGGTCGATTACATGGTGGGCGCCCAGTTCGCGAACCCAGGCCTGGGTTTCCGCACGCGAGGCAGTGCCGATCACGGTCAGACCAGTGAGTTGGCGGGCCAGCTGCACCAGCACCGAACCGACGCCACCGGCAGCGCCGACGATCAGCAGGCTCTGGCCCTGATCGGCGTTGCCCTGGGTGATCTGCAAACGCTCGAAGAGCAATTCCCAGGCGGTGATCGCGGTCAGCGGCAGGGCAGCGGCTTCGGCAAAAGGCAGGCTGTTGGGCATGTGCCCGACGATGCGCTCATCCACCACGTGCAGTTCGCTGTTGGCCCCGGCACGGTTGATCGCCCCGGCGTAATACACCCGGTCGCCGGGCTGGAACAGGCTGACTTCGCTGCCCACCGCCTTGACGATGCCGCTGGCATCCCAGCCCAGCACCTTGGCGTCACCATCGGATGGGGCGACATTGCGGCGGATCTTGGTGTCCACCGGGTTGACCGAAATGGCCTTGACCTCAACCAGCAGGTCGCGCGGGCCGGGCGTTGGCGTCGGCAGTTCGACATCCAGCAGCGCGTCAGCGTGGTCGGCGGGCAGGGAGTGGTAATAGGCGACAGCTTTCATAAAGGGCTCCTTAGACAATACGTTGCATCAGTTGATGATCGACCTGTTCCAGCAGGTTGCCGCAGGTTTCGCCGAAGTGCAGAAAGTGCGCGGTCTGCTGGTGCGCGCTGAGGGCGGCGGCGTCTTGCCACTGCTCAACCATGGTGAAGCGGTTGGGCTGCTGTTGATGGCGGTGCAGGTTGTATTGCAGGCAACCGGCTTCGGCCTGGCTGGGCGGCACCAGTTGGCGCAGACCGGCTTCAACCGCCTCGGCATGACCGGGGAGGGCAGTGAGGGTGGCAATCAAGGTCAATGGCGTGGTCATGATGGACTCCGGTTCAAGTGCTGCACATGCTCGGTTATTTGATTGACGAGAAAAACCGGCGGCTACTAGAGTCTCTTTCAATACTTTTTTGATAATGAGCCGCCATGCTGCGCTTCGATGACTTGCAGTTGTTTGTCACCACCGCTGACCTGGGCAACCTCTCGGCCGCCGCGCGGCGTCTGGATATTTCCCCGGCGGTGGCCAGCGCCGCACTCAAACGCCTGGAGCAGCAGCTGGAAGCGCGCCTGTTCAGCCGCTCTACCCGCAGCTTGCGCCTGACCCCCGAGGGCGAGCTGTTTCTCGGCCATGCGCGCCTGGCCTTGCAGAGTCTGGATGACGGCCGGCAGCAGCTGGCCGGTAGCAAGGTTGGTATCAGCGGGCCGTTGCAGCTCTCTGCCCCCTCGGATTTCGGCCGCAATACCTTGCTGCCCTGGCTGGATGAATTTCAGCAGGCGCATCCGCAGGTGCAGCTGCGTCTGCTGCTCGGTGATCGCGTGGCCGATCTGTTTCGCGAGCCGGTGGACATCGCCCTGCGCTACGGTGCACCGGAGGACTCCAGCCTGGTCGCCTTGCCGGTGGCGGCAGCCAACCGCCGCGTGCTGTGCGCTGCACCGCTGTACCTGCAGCGGCACGGTATACCGCAATCGGTAGAGGCGCTGGCCGAACACAACTGCCTGCTCTATATGCTCGGCGGGAGACTGCATGACCGCTGGCGCTTCAGCGATGGCAAGCGTGAGCAGGGCATCAGCGTCAAAGGCGACCGGGTCAGTGACGATGCCGACGTGGTGCGGCGCTGGGCAGTCAGCGGTGCCGGGCTGGTCTACAAATCCTGGCTGGATGTGGCCGGCGATGTGCGTGCTGGGCGACTCCAGGTGCTGCTACCGGAGCTGCGCGGTGAGCCGACACCGCTCAACCTGATCTGCGCGCACCGCGCACAACTGAGCAAACCGGTGCTCTTGCTACGCGAGTTTGTGCAGGCACGCTGTGCGGAGTTGTTGGCGCAAGCATCCTGGTCGAACTAAGATTGCCGCCAGCGCGCTGCGGCAATCCATCGCAGTGCGGCTTTGTCACATGCGCCCCGGAGCAATGCTAGAGTCGCGCCCCATGAAAATGACCCGTACTGACCGTCGCCTGCTGGCCTGGATGCTGTATTTCAGCGTTCTGTTCAGTGCGTTCGCCTGCAGTATCGGTCACGGCCAGATGGCTGGTCTGCAACTCAGCGGGCTGGGCAGCCAGTACTGCTCCTTCGAGGGCAACTTCGGCGCTGGTGCTAATCTGGAAGGCTCCGGTGTGGTGGCACCCAATCCTGCCACCGGTTCCGGCTGTTCCCTGAGTTCCACCTTCAGCGCGATTATCCTGGCGGCGTTCTTTGGTCTGCTGGGCCTGCTGGCGCCCAGTCGCGCGCCCCTGCTGACGTTCTTCTTCACCCCGCGACCTGTCCGCTACCTCTGGCCCTCGGCCAACCCCCGCGCATCCCCTGTTCTGGCTTGAGTCGCAGTTGCTGCGGCCGCATTTGCGGCCGCGCAGATCACTTGAAACCAGATAAAAAACCGCGTCTGTCGGTGCTTGAAGAGCGCCCGATGGACCGAAGTTGGGGAAGTCCATGCGTCAGATATCCGTATTCAGCCTGCTGGCTGTCAGCATCAGCCTGGCCAGTTCCGCCTATGCCGAACAGCTCAAACTAGAAGACAGCACCATTGTCGGTAAACAGCAGGGCGATGCCACTGCGCCGACAATTGCCGAGAAGCGCGCCGAGTTTGCGCGGATTCCCGGGGGTGCCAGTGTCGTCGATGCCGAAACCTACAAGACCGGCCGCGCCAGCTCGCCGCAGGATGCCCTGGGCCAGGCCACCGGGGTGTATATCCAGTCGCGCTCCGGCGCCGAGGAGTCGCGCCTGTCGATCCGTGGCTCGGGCCTGCAGCGCACCTTCCACCAGCGCGGCATCCTGTTGATGCAGGACGGCGCGCCACTGAACCTGGCGGATGGCAGTGGTGACTTCCAGAGCATCGAGCCGATTGCCCTGGACCATATTGAGGTCATGCGCGGCGCCAACGCCTGGCGCTACGGCGCCGCCAACCTGGGCGGGGCGATCAACTTTGTCACACCCACCGGCAAGACCGCGCCCAAGGTGCAGCTGCGCGCCGAGGCCGGCAGCTTTGATTACCAGCGCATCTTCGGTGCGGTGGCTGAAGACTTTGGCGACTGGGATGCCTACCTGAGCTTCTCCGATTATTCCCAGGACGGTTTCCGCGATCACGCGCGCCAGGAAAATCAGCGCTACTTCGCCAATATCGGTGGGCGGATCAACGAGCGGCTGTCGACCCGCTTCTATATCAGCCACGTGGAAACCGATTCGGAAATCCCCGGCAGCCTGACCAAGGCGCAGCTGCGGCGTAACCCTGAGCAGGCTGCGCTGAGCACGGTGACCGGCGATAACAAGCGCGATTTCACCCTTAACCGCATCGGCAATATCACCACCCTGCAACTGGACGGCGGGCACAGCCTGGAGCTGTCGAGTTTCTACAGCGAGAAATCGCTGTGGCACCCGATTTTCCAAGTGCTGGAAGTCGACAGTGAAGATGTCGGGGTACGCCTGACCCACAAGTGGCAGAACACCGATGGCTGGCGCTGGAGCGGTGGCGTGGAAGCGCTGCAAGGCCGTAACCAGGCAGAGAACTACGTCAACGTCGCCGGCAAGCGCGGCAACCTGGTGGACCGTCAGGTGCAGACGGCGCGCAGCCTGAATGCCTTTACCGAGCTGGAAGTACCGCTGGCCGAAGACTGGGCGCTGATCGGCGGCCTGACCTGGCTGCACAGCGAGCGCGATATCGATGACAAGCTGAAAAGCAGCTTCAATTTCGTCGGTCTTCCGACCGGCTTTCGTGATGACTCCTTTACCAAGAGCTATAGCGCACGCATCGGTCGTATCGGCCTGCGCCACGACTTGGCTGACGGCGTGCAACTGTTTACCAACCTCAGCCAGAGCTACGAGCCACCGACCTTTAGCGAGCTGACCGGTGGCGCTATCGTCACTGAAAACGAGGCGCAGAAGGCCACCACCCTGGAGGCCGGTATGCGCTTCACCCAGGGCAATCTGGACCTTGACCTGGCGGTTTACCGCAGCGAGATCCGCGACGAGCTGCTGGGTTACGTCAACCCGCTGGCCCCAACTCAGGTGATCACCACCAACGCCGACCGCACCGTGCACCAGGGCATCGAGTTCGGTGGTGCCTGGCAGCTGGGTGAGGTGGTGCTGCGCGGTCAGTACCTGCTCAATGACTTCCGCTTCGACAACGATCCTGCCTATGGCAACAACCGCATTGCGGGCGTGCCGAGCCAGTTCCTCAAGGGCGAGGCGCTGTGGCAGCGTGATGGCTGGTATGCCGGCCCGACGGTCGAGTGGGTGCCGGTGCACTATGCCGCTGACCATGCCGAGACGCTGTATGCCGAAGCCTATGCAATCTGGGGGCTGAAGGGCGGTTATCGTCCACGTGAAGGCCTGGGCTTCTTCGTCGAAGGGCGCAACCTCTCCGACAAGACCTACATCTCTACCACGGGCGTTGTGGCCAATGCCCGTGGCCAGGATGCCGCGCTGTTTATGCCTGGTGACGGTCGCAGCCTGTATGTCGGCCTGGAGTGGAAGCTTTGACGGCGGCCCTGCAAGCACAAGAGCTGCCGCGCCTGACCTGGCGCCAGCGCCTGCTGCGGTTGATGCCGTGGCACAAGCGCCTGGCGCTGCTGGCCTGCCTGGGCATCTTCAGCTGGGCGGGCAGCGGCATGCTGCACCCGCTGATGGGCTACCTGCAGCCGCGTCCGCAAACCATGGCCATACCACAGCAGGTGTTGCCGCTGGATAACCTGCGCAGTCCTGCGCAGGTGCTCGGCGCGGCGGGTGTTGCCCAGGTGCAAGGCTTGCGCCTGCTGGTGCTGGCCGGTGAGCCGTATTACCAGGCGCGTCTGGCTGGCGAACTGCAGCCGCGTTACTGGCATGCACGCAGTGGTCAGGCAGTCGAGCTGGCCGGCGCTCATGCCGAAAGCCTGGCGCGGCACTACCTGGGCCGCGACGAGCCACTGGCCTATGCCGGTAGCATCGAGCGCTTTACCAGCGAATACGCCTTTATCAACCGCCTGCTGCCGGTGGCGCGGGTCGACACCCAGCGTGATAACCAGTTACGCCTGTATGTCGACCTGTTCCATGACCGCCTCGGCACCCTGGTGGATGAACGCAAGGCCTGGTTCAGCGCGTTCTTCCAGACGATGCACAGCTTTCGCTGGTTGGATGCGGCGGGCCCGTTGCGGCCGGTGCTGATGCTGGTACTGCTGGCCTCGATTGTCTCGGCGACGCTGTTTGGTGTGGCGCTGTTTATCGCCCGTCGGCGTGCCCGTACCTTCAACCGGCGGCTGCATGGCTGGTGGGGGCTGGGGCTCGCTTTAGCGACGTTGAGCTTTGCCAGCAGCGGTGCCTGGCACCTGTTGCACAAGCAGGGCGCGCAGCCCTGGCCAGCGTCCTTTGTGCCGAGCTTTAACGTGGCCGAGTTGGACACGGCACCAGCGACCGATTGGCTGCTGAGTGGTGAAGAGCTGTACATGCTTAGCCTGCTTGAACTCGACGGCAAGCCGGTCTGGCGTGCCCAAGGGCAGCAGTTTTCGAGTATGACCAGCCTGCATTATCTGGATGCTCAGGGCCGTGAACTGGGCAATGACACGCCGCGCCGTTATGCCCAGCAGCGTCTCGATCATTACGCCAAGTCTCTGGGGTTGGGTGAGGCGCAGGCGCTCACGCTGCAGCACAGCTTTGACCACGAATACGGCTTCGTCTTCAAACGCCTGCCAGTGTTCAAGGCCAGCTATGCCGATGCGCACAACACCGCGCTGTTTATCGACCCGCTGGACGGTGCCCTGGCCAGCCGCGTGCAGGATGCCGACCGTGCGGAAGGTTGGGGGTTTGCCTACCTGCACAAGTGGGAATTTCTCGCCGGCCTGGGCAATGGCTACAAGCACCTGCTGCTGGGTATCGTCGCGTTGGCCCATGTGCTGTTGGCGCTGGTGGGGCTGAGCCTGCTGCGCTGCGGGCAGCACCGATGAACCGCTGCCGATCCATCACTGATTATGGCCATGCCTGGAGCTGACTATGCAGAAGCCGACGACGCCGAACATCTCGTTCTACAACCTGGCCTGGCGCTGGCATTTCTATGCCGGGCTGTTTGTGATTCCGTTTCTGATCCTGCTCTCGGTCACCGGCATCATCTACCTGTTCAAGCCGCAACTTGACCAATTGATGTATGCCGAGCTTCTGCAGGTCACGCCTGCCGAGCAGGCCATCTCGGCGGATCAGCAGCTGACGTTGGTGCGCCAGGCGTATCCCGAGGCGAGCATCAGCCAGTATCTGCCGCCGCTGAACGCCGAGCGCAGTGCGCAGTTTGTCCTGGAGGCTGAGGGCCAGAGCCTGAATGTGTTTGTTGACCCTTACAGCGCCAGGATTCTCGGCAGCCAGGACGCGCAGCTCAATCTGCAGGCCATCGCCCGCCAGCTGCATGGTGATCTGATGGTCGGCACCCTGGGCGATCGCCTGATCGAGCTGGCCGCCGGTTGGGGCATTGTGCTGGTGGTGTCTGGCCTCTACCTGTGGTGGCCGCGTGGGCGTTCCGGCGCCGGTGTGCTGTGGCCAAGGCTGAGTGCCCGTGGGCGGTTGCTGTTGCGTGACTTGCACGCGGTGACAGGCTTTTGGGGCTCGCTGCTGTTGCTGTTTATGCTGCTCACCGGCATGACCTGGACCGGCTTCTGGGGCGCCCAGTTTGCCGGTGCCTGGAACCACTTCCCGGCGGCGATGTGGGACGACGTACCGCAGTCCGGCAAGCTCGCTGGCAGCCTCAACACCAGCAGTCAGCAGACCGTGGCCTGGGCGGTGGAAACCACGCCGCTGCCGGCTTCCGATCCACATGCTGCGCATAACGGCCATGCCACTGCCGAGACGCCGGCCGCCCCGGCCAACCTGCTGCAGTACGTGGTCGATACCGCCGCTGAGCGCGGCGTACAGCCGGGTTACAGCATCACCCTGCCGAAAGGTGAAACCGGGGTGTACAGCATCGCCCTGTTCGCCGACGACCCGCGTAACGACGCCACTCTGCATATCGACCAGTACAGCGGTGCAGTGCTCGCCGACGTGCGCTGGAAGGATTACGGCGTGGTGGCGAAAACCGTGGAAACCGGGGTCATGCTGCATGAGGGCAAGCTGTTCGGCCTGGCCAACCAGTTGCTGATGCTCGCGGTCTGCCTGCTGGTGCTGCTGAGTGCGATCAGCGGCCTGATCATGTGGTGGCAGCGCCGGCCGAGCGGCAAGCTCGGCGTACCACCACTGCGCCACGACCTGCCGCGCTGGAAAACCGCGATAGTGATCATGGGCCTGCTGGGCGCGGCATTTCCGCTGGTGGGCGCATCCCTGTTGCTGATCTGGGCGTTGGACTGGCTGCTACTCTCGCGCCTGCCTAAGCAGCGCCTGGCCAACGGCTGAATGGATTAACCGGCGCGGGCTTGGCCCGCGCCAAGGCTTCGCGTTACAACACGTGTTATGGACAGTCAGTCCACTTTTGGAGGAATACCATGCTGCTGAAAAAGACTCTGCTGATTGCCGCTCTGCTGAGCCCGAGCCTGTTCGCCAGTGCCCACGATTACACCGCTGGCGAGCTGCACATCGAACACCCCTGGTCGCGGGAAATGCCGGCCGTAGCACCCACCGCTGCGGCCTATTTCGTGGTGCACAACAAGGGCAGCGAAGCCGACCGCCTGCTCAGTGCCAGCACCCCGGTGGCCGGCAAGGCCGAGTTGCACGAGCATATTCACGCCGATGGCCTGATGAAGATGCAGCAGGTGCAGAACGTGGCGATTCCTGCCGGTAGTGAAGTGAAGTTCGAACCGATGGGCTACCACGTCATGCTGTTCAACCTGAAGCAGCAGGCCAAGGATGGCGAGCGCTTCCCGCTGACCCTGACCTTCGAGAAGGCCGGCAATGTCGACGTGGAAATTGCCGTACACAAGGACGCCCCTGCCGGTGAGAAATCCCATGGCGAAGGCCACGCGCACTGATCTGTACGCCCAGCCCCGCTGCGTTGTAGCGGGGTTGCTGTTGTTCGGTGATGTTCCCCCTCATTGATTTGCATCAGCCGTCCTGCTCAGGCCGTTAGTCATACTCGGCGCAGGATTCTTGAGTTGTCGTGATGCCCCGCAATCGCTTCTTCACCGCCGATTACCGCGCGAGCTGGCTGGCCCTGTTGGCCATGCTGTTGCTCAGTGTCGGGCCGTTGCTGTCGCAGCTCACTGCGCCAGCTGCACCAGCCTGGCTGACGGAGCTGGCTTGCGGGGAGCATGCCGGTAGCCATGACAACCCGCTGGATCACGACGCGCTGTGGGCCAAATGCGGCTATTGCACCCTGTTGCTCAACAGCCCGGCCACCGGCTGCGCCAGCCCGACCCTGGCGCTGGCCGCCGCGATACCCGCTGACCGGCATGCCGCGCCCGTGCGCAGCGGCGTTGTCCGCTCGGCCATCTTCCCCGGTTCGCGCAGCCGCGCACCGCCTGCCTATTCCTGATCGCCATTGCCCTGTTGCCTGTGCTGGTGCCGTTGAGCGGTGCCGGCCGTTTCCTGGTTCTGTCTCGATTCTGGAATACCCATGTCTACTCGTTCGCTTTTGATCAGCGCTGCACCTTTTCGACTGGCGCCGCTGTGCGTCGGCCTGCTGTTGGCTACTCAGGCGCATGCCGCGCAAACCACTGAACACGACCCGGAGCAGCATGCGCTGCAATTGCCGCCCTCGGTCGTCACCGCCGTGCAGCAAAGCTCGCCGCTGACTGTGGTGGCCGACCCCAAGGACCCGCGCCAGCCGGTGCCGGCCAGTGATGCCGCGGATTATCTGAAGACCATCCCCGGTTTCTCCGCGATTCGCAGCGGCGGCAGCAACAGTGATCCGGTGCTGCGCGGCATGTTCGGCTCGCGCCTGTTGCTGCTCACCGACGGTGCGCAGATGCTCGGTGCCTGTCCGGGCCGGATGGATGCACCCAGCTCCTATATCTCGCCGGAAACCTTTGACCTGCTGACCGTCAGCAAAGGCCCGCAAACGGTGATCTGGGGCCCAGGTGCCTCGGCCGGTGTGGTGCGTTTTGATCGCGAGCCGGAGCGCTTCGGCGAGCTGGGCGCGCGCCTGCATGCCAGCGTGCTGGCGGGCTCCAACGGCCGTTTCGACCAGACCCTGGATGGTGCTGTGGGCGGTGAGCAAGGCTATCTGCGGGTGACCGGTAACCGCTCGCACTCGGACGATTACGACAACGGTAACGGCGACACCATCCCCTCGCGCTGGGATAAGTGGAACGGTGACGTGGCCCTGGGTTGGACGCCGGATGCCGACACCCTTATCGAACTCACCGCCGGCCGTGGTGATGGCGAAGCACGCTATGGCGGCCGCAGCATGGACGGTACCCAGTTCCAGCGTGAAAGCCTGGGCCTGCGCGTGGAGCGCAGCAACCTCGGCGGTGTGCTGGATAAGGTCGAGGCCAAGGTTTACTACAACTACGCCGACCACATCATGGACAACTTCCGCCTGCGCATGCCCGATCCAAACAGCATGATGCCTGGCCCGATGGCCGCGCAGGTTGATCGCCGTACCTTGGGCGCGCGCCTGGCCGCCACCTGGAAGTGGCAGGATGTCGAGCTGATCACCGGCGTCGATGCACAGCGCAGCGAGCACCGCCAGCGCGTTTCCGACGGAGGCATGATGGGCATGCCCTATGTCGATGCTGATCGCTTCCCGTGGGACAAGGACGCGCTGATGCACAACTACGGTGTGTTTGCCGAAGCCACCTGGAGTCTGGCCGAGCGTGATCGACTGATCTCCGGTGCCCGTCTGGATCGTGCGTCGGCCAAGGATTACCGACCAAACTTCAGCGACATGATGGGCATGACCACGCCCAACCCGACGGCGGGCGAAACCCGCGCTGACACCCTGCCGAGCGGCTTCGTGCGCTACGAGCATGATTTGTCCGGCTCGCCGACTACCGTCTATGCCGGCATCGGCCATGTGCAGCGTTTCCCCGATTACTGGGAGCTGTTCTCCGCCGGGCTCAACGGGCCGGCTGGCGCAGACAACGCCTTCGACGGCATCAAACCGGAGAAGACCACCCAGCTTGATGTCGGCATTCAGTACAAGGGTGACGCTCTGCAGGCCTGGGCCTCGGCGTATGTCGGCCAGGTGCGTGACTACATTCTGTTCGACTATCGCGGTATGAGCACCCAGGCCGACAACGTCGATGCGCGCATCATGGGTGGCGAGTTGGGTGTGGCCTATGACCTGACGAGCAACTGGAAAACCGATGCCACCTTGGCCTATGCCTGGGGCAAGAACAGCAGCGACGGCGAAGCACTGCCGCAGATGCCGCCGCTGGAAGCACGCCTGGGCCTGACCTATCAGCGTGATGACTGGAGCGTCGGCGCCCTGTGGCGAGTGGTGGATGGCCAGGGCCGCATTGCAGATGGGCGCGGTAACGTGGTGGGGCAGGACTTTGGCGACAGCGCCGGTTTCGGCGTGCTCTCGCTCAATGGCGCCTACCGCGTCAGCGAGCAGGTCAAACTCAGCGCCGGGGTGGATAACCTGCTCGACAAGCAATACGCCGAGCACCTGAATCTGGGTGGTGATTCCGGTTTCGGCTTCCCGGCTGATACCCGGATCGATGAGCCCGGCCGCACCCTCTGGGCCAAGGTCGATTTCGACTTCTGATGTGTCCAGTTGTGGGAGGGGTTGGGCGGCATTCCGCTTTAGCCGCGAGCTTTTTGAGTCTCGGTTAAAGCCCCTCCCACATCCGCGCGATGAATTTTTGCGGGCTAATACAGCCTTAAGGTTCAAGCGCGAAAGTAGTCCTCGCAGACACACAACTTCCCCTGCATTACGAGGACTTCATCATGCGCAAACTGCTTCTGTTGTCTCTGGTTCTGGCCAGCCCGCTGACCTTCGCCGCCACCCAATGCACCACCGCCGACAAGGCGCAGTGGCAGGATCAGGACAAATTCCAGGCCGACCTCAAAGCCCAGGGCTACGAGGTCAAGAAGTTCAAGGTCACCGGCGGCAACTGCTACGAAATCTACGGCTTCAACAAAGAAGGCCAGAAGGTCGAAATCTACTTCGATCCGGTCACTGGCAAGGCCATCAAAGGCGGCGTTGAAGGCTGATGAACGCTCCCACCACACGCCTCTGGGACCCGCTGGTCAGGTTGTTCCATTGGTCTCTGGCGAGCGCTTTCCTGGCCAATTACTTTTTCACCGAAGAGGGTGAGAACTGGCACCGCTGGTTCGGTTACTACGCCGTGGCCTGGTTGGCGATTCGCCTGGTGTGGGGTTTTATCGGTACACCGGCAGCGCGCTGGGCGGACTTCTGGCCGACCCGGACGCGCCTGGCCGAACACCTGCGGGCATTATTCAGCGGGCGTGATTACCACCGTATGGGGCATTCCCCGCTGGGTGGCCTGGTGATGATCGGCATGATGCTGCTGATGCTCGGCCTGGGTGTGACCGGCTTTCTGATGGAGGAGGTCGATTACTTCTGGGGCGCTGATCTGCCGTTGCAGATTCATGAATTCTGCGCCGATGGGCTGATGGCCCTGGTGGGCCTGCATATCGCGGCGGCGCTGTTTGAAAGCTACCGCCTGAAGGAAAACCTGCCGCTGTCGATGGTCACCGGCAAGCGGCGCAAGTCGGATCACTGAGGTTTATCTCTGTCGCGGCTAAAGCCCCTCCCACAATTCACACGCTCAGTGGGAGGGGCTTTAGCCGCGACGCTTTTGCCTAAACCAGCCGCGCATCCAGGCTGTTTTGCGCCAGCCGTTTGGCCTGTTCCTGGGTCATGCCCAGGCTGTCATGCAGGGCCGCGAAGTTTTCGGTGACGTAGCCGCCGAAGTAGGCCGGGTCATCCGAGTTCACCGTCACCTTCACGCCGCGCTCGAGCATCTGCAGGATGTTGTGCTGGCGCATGTCGTCGAACACGCAGAGCTTGGTATTGGACAGCGGGCAGACGGTCAGCGGGATCTGCTCGTCGATGATGCGCTGCATCAGGCGCTCGTCTTCGATGGCGCGCACGCCGTGGTCGATGCGCTCGATCTTCAGCAGGTCCAGGGCTTCCCAAATGTACTCGGGTGGGCCTTCCTCGCCGGCGTGGGCGACGGTCAGGTAGCCCTCGCTGCGCGCCTTGTCGAACACACGCTGGAACTTGCTCGGCGGGTGGCCCATCTCCGAGCTGTCCAGGCCGACGGCGATAAAGGCATCGCGGAATGGCCTAGCCTGCTCCAGGGTCTTGAAGGCTTCTTCCTCGGGCAGATGGCGCAGAAAGCTCAGGATCAAACCGTGGCTGATGCCCAACTGCTTCTCGCCATCGACCAGCGCCTGTTTGATGCCGCGCAGCACCACTTCAAAGGGAATGCCGCGGTCGGTGTGGGTCTGCGGGTCGAAGAACGGTTCGGTGTGGATGACGTTCTGCGCCTTGCACTTTTGCAGGTAGGCCCAGGTCAGGTCGTAGAAGTCCTGCTCGGTGCGCAGCACATCGGCACCGGCGTAATACAGGTCGAGAAATTCCTGCAGGTTGTTGAAGGCATAGGCGCTGCGCAGCGCTGCAACATCATTCCAGGGCAGTTTGATCCTGTTGCGCTCGGCCAGGGCAAACAGCAACTCGGGTTCCAGCGAGCCCTCAATGTGCAGGTGCAGTTCGGCCTTGGGCAGGGCATTGAGCCAGTCGTACATGGTCAGATCTCGTTATCAGGCGTGGTCGCGACAAAGTTTAACCGCTAGGACAGGATTTCGCCGAATCGGCCGGCGCTAAATCGCCTTGGCCGCGCAATGCTTTCGCGGCCAAGGCCGCTCCTACGTGGAGCGGGCGGTGTTATGCGTCCGCCTGTTCTTCACGCCGATACGCATAGGTATCAGCAAAGCGTGACAGCAGGTAGTCGGCGCTGGTGACGGATGGATATTTCGGCGGATTGGCGGCGTTCGAGCAGTTGGGCAGGCAGCTGATCTCAGTGTCCGGGTGCGGTTCGGCGAAGAACGGCATGGAGTAGCGGTCCACCCCCAGCGGGCTGATCACCCGGTGCGGGGTTGAGGTATAACGGTCGTTGCTCCAGCGCGCGAGCATGTCGCCGATGTTCACCACAAAGCTGCCGGCAATCGGCGGCGCATCGATCCACTCACCGTCACGGTTACGCACCTGCAGACCGCCGGCGTCGTCCTGATAAAGCAGGGTGATACAGCCGTAGTCGGTGTGTTCACCCGCGCCTTGCTGTTCGATGCTGCTGGCGGTGTGGCGCGGCGGGTAGTGGATCATGCGCAGCACGCTGATTGGCTCATGAAAGCGCGTGTCGAAAAAATCGCGGTCGATATTCAGGGCAATGGTCATAGCGCGCAGCAGGGTTTGCGCCAGCGCCTGCATATCGGCGTAGTGCTGTTCCATCAGGGTGGCCCAGCCCGGCAGATCCGGGTGGCGATTGGCGCCACGCAGCGGTTTGCCGGCCAGCACCTCAGGGTTGTTGAGGTCCATATGGAAACCCATGTCGAAGGTTTCCTTGAGATCGCTCGGTTTGCTCGGGTCGAGCTGCTCGGTGGCAATCGCGCCGTAGCCACGGTGATGGGTGGTTTGGGTGATATCGATCTTGAGCTTTTCTGCAGCCGGCAGGGCGAAGAAAGTCTTGGCGGCGCTCAGCAGTTCGGCGATGCGCGCCGGGCTGATCGGGTGGCCAGTGATATAGAAGAAACCCCATTCGCGGCAGGCGTGGTCAATTTGCTTAGCCACGGCAGGCCAGGCGGTTTGGTCGTCACTGTAGAGCGGGGCGATATCGATAATCGGTAGGCGGTTCATAAAAAGCTCCGGGATGTTGCTGCGAGTCTTCTCGTACCCAGGGCAGCGAATTAGAGCGCCCGTATACAGGGCACCCTTTTGATGCGGTTCTGCCGGTGGGCAGGGACGGCATCGATGTTATATGTGGGAGGGGCAGTTGTTCGCGGCTAAAGCGGATCGCCACCTGGCCCCTCCCACAAGGTTTGGCGAATGCCTTACTTCGGCAGTTCAGCCTTTACGTTTTCCACGTAGTAGTTCATCGACGCCAGTTCGGCGTTGGTTGCGGCGACGCCTGCCGGGATTTTTTCTACGCCGCTCTGGTCCTTGATCGGGCCGGTGAACGGGTGGAATGCGCCGCTCTTGATGTCGGCGATGATTTTCTCAGCTTCGGCTTTCACGTCTGCTGGCACCAGATCGCTGATCGGCAGTTTGATGGTGTCTTCCGCCAGGCCACCCCAGAAGTCTTCAGATTTCCAGTTGCCGTCGATCACAGCTTGGGTGGATTTGACGTAGTGCGGGCCCCAGTCGTTGACGATCGAGGTCAGTACGGCCTTCGGCCCGAAGTGCGCCATGTCCGAGGCGTAGCCCACGGAATAGACGCCGCGACGTTCGGCGGTCTGGATCGGCGCAGGGCTGTCAGTGTGCTGGAACACCACGTCGACACCCTGGTCGATCAGCGCGTTGGCCGCATCGGATTCCTTGCCCGGATCGAACCAGGAGTTAACCCACACCACCTTGATTTCGGTGCCGGGGTTGTACTTGTCCAGGGCCAGCTGGATGGCGTTGATATCGCGGATTACTTCCGGGATCGGGAAGGAGGCGACGTAGCCGACTTTCTTGGTCTTGGTCATCTTCGCCGCGAGGAAGCCGCCGACATAACGGCCCTCATAGGAACGCGACAGGTAGGTGCCGAGGTTTTTGTCCTGCTTGTAGCCGGTGGCGTGCTCGAAGGTCAGCTTGGGGAACTGCTTGGCCACTTTCAGCGTCGGGTTCATATAGCCGAAGGAGGTGGTGAAGATCAGGTCATAACCACCCTTGGCCATGTTGCGAATCACCCGCTCGGCGTCCGCACCTTCAGGGACGTTTTCCACGTAGCTGGTTTCAACCTTGTCGCCGAGCTGTTTGATCACCGCCTGACGGCCCTGCTCATGCTGGTAAGTCCAGCCGTGGTCGCCAATCGGGCCAATGTAGACAAAACCGACCTTTAACGGATCGGCGGCGGAAGCGCCCAATGTGGCGCTAAAGCCAAGGGCGGCAACGAGGGTGCGCAGCAGCGGTTTTTTGCTCTTCTCGAACATGGTTGGTGGAACTCCGATGTGTGTGGGTACGTTGTGGTTAAACAGCTGCCTGTTCGATTGCAAAAAGCTGACCAACTGGACAATTAGCGCTGCGCGCCGCGTAAAAACGCAGAACCCCGCCGTGGCGGGGTTCTGCGGTGGTGCGTAACAGGATTGCTGTGCTTCCTGCTGGTGCGGTGTTGCTCTTGGGGTGTCGCGGCTAAAGCCCCTCCCACGGAGTGCCGCAATTTGGGGATGGGGCTTTTCTGGAGGGGCTTTAGCCGCGAACAAAGTAAAAACTCAGTGCCCTGGCTGCCACGGCTTGCCCAGTGATACCGGGGCAAACAGACGGGTCTTAATCGCGTCGCGCGACAGCAGGACCAGCACCAAGATGGTCGCCACATAAGGCAGCATTGCCAGCAGGTTGGAAGGGATCGACAGGCCGATGCCCTGTGCCACCAGATGGATGATGCTGGCCAGGCCGAACAGGTAGGCGCCGAGCAGCACGCGAAATACTCGCCAACTGGCAAACACCACCAGCGCCAGGGCAATCCAGCCGCGCCCGGCGGTCATGTTTTCCGCCCACATCGGCGTATAGGCCAGCGACAGGTAACCGCCCGCCAAGCCGGCCATGGCACCACCAAACAGCACCGCCAGGGTGCGCACACGCAGCACTGGCAAGCCCATGGCGCTGGCCGCGTCAGGGTTTTCACCGACTGCCTGGATGATCAAACCGATGCGGCTTTTCAGCAGCACCCAAGCGACTAAACCGAACAGGGCGAAGGACAGGTAAACCAGAATGTCCTGGGCAAACAGCATGCGCCCGATCAGTGGGATCTCGCTCAGCAGCGGAATGGCGATGGGCTCGAAACCAGCCAGCGGTTTGCCGACCCAGGCCGCGCCGACAAAGGTGGACAGGCCAACGCCGAAGATGGTCAATGCCAGGCCGGTGGCCACCTGGTTGGCGTTAAAGCCCAGGGCCACTGCGGCGAACAGCATCGACAGCAGCATGCCGGCGCTCATTGCCAGCAGCACGCCGAGCCACAGGTTGCCGGTACTCAGGGCGACGATAAAGCCGATCACCGCGCCGAACAGCATCATGCCTTCCTGACCGAGGTTGAGTACGCCGCTCTTCTCGCAGATCAGTTCACCCAATGCCACCAGCAGCAGCGGCGTACCGGTGCGCACCATGGCGTAGAAGATATTGCTTAACAGGTCGAGATCCATCGGGAGTTCCTATGTTTATGCCTTGTGTAGGAGCGAGCTTGCTCGCGATCGGTGTCGCTGCGGATCGCGAGCAAGCTCGCTCCTACAGGTTGTTTGTCAGGCCATGGCCTCGGTGTTGGTTTTGGCTTTGCGCTGCGCCCACTGTAATTTCAGCCGTGGCCGATAAAGGATCAGCACGTCGCAGGCGAGCAGGAAGAACAGCATCATTCCCTGGAACAGCTGGGTGATCGCCTGGGGCAGGTTCATGGTCATCTGCGCGTTCTCGCCGCCCAGGTAGAGCAAGGCCATCAACAGGCTGGCGCAGACAATGCCGAGCGGATTCAGGCGGCCGAGAAAGGCCACGGTGATCGCCGCGTAGCCGTAGCCCGGCGATACCTGCGGCACCAGTTGGCCAATCGGCCCAGCCACTTCCCCCACACCCGCCAGCCCGGCCAGGCCGCCGCTGACCAGCAAGGCAAACCACACCAGGCGCTTCTCGCGAAAACCGACAAAACCGGCGGCGCGGCGGTCGAGGCCGAGCACTTTGATCTGAAATCCGAGAAAGCTCTTGTGCAGCAGCACCCACACCGCCACCAGGGCCAGCAGGGCGAAGTACAGGCCGGCATGCAGGCGACCGTCTTCACTCACCAGCGGCAGGCGGCTGGCATCGCCGAACATTGCCGACTCGGGGAAGTTGAAGCCGGCCGGGTCTTTCAACGGGCCGTGCACAAAGAACAGCAGCAGGTTCAGTGCGATGTAGTTGAGCATGATGCTGGTGAGGATTTCGTTGGCATTGAACTGCGTGCGCAACCAGGCGGTCAGGCCGCCCCAGGCTGCACCCGCCGCCACGCCGGCGAGCACCACCCAGACCAGTGCCCAGCGGCTGTCCCAGTCGATGAGCTGAATCGCCATGGCGCTGCCGGCCAATGCGCCGAGCAGCAACTGACCTTCTGCGCCGATATTCCAGATGCGCGCCTGATAGGCCACGGCCAGGCCAAGTGCGCAGAGCAGAATCGGCAGCGCCTTGACCAGCAGTTCGGAGATGCCATACCAGTCGGCCAGCGGCGCAATCAGCAGGGTGTGCAGGGTGTCCAGCGGGTCGTGGCCGAGCAGGGCGAATAACAGCGCGCCGCTGCACAGGGTCAGCACGGCGGCGAGCAGTGGCGACAACCAGAGCATGGCGCGTGATTGCTGGCCACGCGGTTCGAGGGATAACAGCATGGATAACTCCGTCAGCTCTGGCTGGCAGCAGCGGCTGCCGGCGTGCTTGTGATAGGGGGAAGCGGGGCGAATTCACCAGCCATCCAGCGACCGACTTCAACCGCTTCGGTTGCTGCGGTGGCGGCCAGGGGCGAGAGCTTGCCGCTGCACAGCGCGCCAATGCGGTCGCTGATCTGGAACAGCTCGTCGAGGTCTTCGGAAATCACCAGGATCGCAGCACCGGCATCGCGCAGGGCAATCAGCGCGCGATGAATCGCCGCCGCCGCGCCGACGTCCACGCCCCAGGTCGGGTGCGCGGCCACCAGCAGTTTCGGGTTCTGCAGAATCTCGCGGCCGAGGATAAATTTCTGCAGGTTGCCGCCGGACAGGCTGCGCGCAGGCGCATCGGCATTCGGCGTCTTTACCGCGAAACGCTGGATGATTTCATCGGCCAGGGCGCGCACCTTGCCGCGCTGAACCAGTCCCTTGCTCAGTAAGCCCTGCTGGAAAGCGGTGAGCAGAGCGTTATCACTCAGGCTCATGTCCGGCACTGCGCCATGCCCCAGGCGTTCGGCCGGAACAAAGGCCAGGCCCAGCTTGCGCCGCGCATCCGGGTGCAAATCTGCAACCGGCTGAGTGTCCAGGCTAATGCGTTCACGTTCGCTACGCGGCAGGCGGGTTTCGCCGCTGAGCAGGGCGAGTAATTCGTCCTGACCGTTGCCGGCGACCCCGGCGATACCGACGATTTCGCCGCTGCGTACTTCCAGACGGATCTGGCTGAGGGTGCAGCCGAACGGGTCGGCGTTGTGCCAGCTGAGGTCATCCACACGCAGACGCGGCAGGCCGCCCGTGACTTTCGGGTAACTGCTTTCCAGTCCCTCGGCGTCGCCGACCATCAGCCGCGCCAGTTGCAGGTCGCTGCATTCGGCGGGCACGCAATGCCCCGACACTTTGCCGCCGCGCAGCACCGTGGCGCTCTGGCACAGGGCACGCACTTCGCCGAGCTTGTGGCTGATAAACAGGATGCTGCAGCCCTCGGCCGCCAGACGGCGCAGGGTGACGAACAGCTCATCGGCCTCTTGCGGGGTGAGCACCGAGGTTGGCTCATCGAGGATCAAGAGTTTGATGTCCTGCATCAGGCAGCGGACGATCTCCACCCGCTGCCGCTCACCAATGGACAGGCTGTGCACCAGCCGGCCAGGTTCCAGGGCCATGCAGTAACGCTGGGAGACTTCGCGGATTTTCGGTTCCAGCTGCTTCGGCGTACCGGCCACTGCGCCCATAGCCAGGGCAATGTTCTCCGCCACGCTCAAAGTCTCGAACAGCGAGAAATGCTGGAACACCATGCCCACGCCCAGGCTGCGCGCCATAGCCGGGTCGCGCATTTTCAGCGGTTCGCCCTGCCAGCGAATCTCGCCGCTATCGGGTTGGGTGACGCCGTAGATGATCTTCATCAGCGTGCTTTTGCCGGCACCGTTCTCGCCGAGCAGCGCATGGATTTCCCCAGGGGCGATGCTCAGATCGATACGGTCATTGGCCAGGCAGCCGGGGTAGCGCTTGCTGATACCGCTCAGCTGCAAGCGTGGAACAGAAGGGGAACTGGACATGGACAGAGGCTCGGGAATGACAACTGCCCTGGCTAAAGCAAAAAGCTGGCCAGTGAGTCAGAAAAGCCGATGTGCAGGGCTGCCCGATGACTCGGTGAGAAACCATGCAACTAGGCTGCGTCAGCATGGTGCGTGCGGTCGGTGGTTGGTACGTTTTGGCGCATCGCGGCCAAGCCCGCTCCTACAGAGGACCGCAGCCGAGCCTGCGATTCTCCGTAACGCCTCTATCCCTTGTAGGAGCGGCCTTGGCCGCGATCATTCGTTAGGCCAGCTGCAGGCTCACAGCCACACCGCATCCCACAACGGGTAATCACCAATGCGCTTTACCAGGCCGGCTCGCAGCGGATTGGCGACGATATAACGAGCGGCTGATTGCAGGTCTTCATCCTGGCGCAGTGCCCGGTCGTGGTAACCCGGCTGCCAGATCGGGCCCTGTGCACCAAGGTGTTGATTGATCTGCCGTGCGCTGTTGCTTTTGATACGCCGCATCAGTTCATCAAGCGAGCCTGCTTGCAGTTGTACAAGCCAATGCAGGTGATCGGGCATTACTACCCAGGCCAGAGACGCGACCTGTTGTTGCTCATGGACTATGCGCAATTCTCTGATTAGCAAGCGGGCTAGGGTGAAGTCGCTGAATAGCGGACGGCGTTGCAGCAGGGTGGTGGTTAGCAGGTAAATGCGTTCGGGTTCTGAATGGCGGCCACGTCGTAGGTTGCTGCCATGGGGTTTTGCAGGCATTCCATTGCCTCTTGTGGTGTATCCGAGATTGATCGCGGGCAAGCCCGCTCCTACAAAAGCGTGTAGCGACTACTGTCCCGGTCACGCCGCACCCCTGTAGGAGCGGGCTTGCCCGCGATAATTCGTGAAGTTATCTGCAGGCTCACAGCCACAATGAGAAGCGTAGCGCAGTGCTCTTACTGCGGCCGCAACTCAATCCGCCCACGGCTGATATCCGCCAGCAGCCGCTGCAGTTCGGCAACCCGTGGCGCGGGGATGGCTAGCTGTAGTTCGGCTCCACTGGCGTCGTAGCTTTCGTTCTCCAGCAGGCAGTCGAGTTCCGTTAGGCGCGCCTTGAGCAGCGGCAGTTCGGCAAACAGGCAGTGGCAGCGATAGGAGTCGCGGGCTACCAATTCGATGCGCGGCGCGGCTTGCAGGCATTTATTGGCGCTGCCGCCGTAGGCGCGGGCCAGGCCGCCGGTGCCGAGCTGGATGCCACCGTAGAAGCGAATCACCAGCACCGCCACCTGATCCATTTCCTGGGCGTCGATGGCAGCGAGGATTGGCCGGCCGGCGGTGCCACCCGGCTCGCCGTCATCACTGAAACGGTACTGAGCACCCACCTTCCAGGCCCAGCAGTTGTGGCTGGCGCTGGCATCGCTGTGCGCGGTGATAAACGCCTGCGCCTCGACCGCGCTGGCAACCGGCGCGGCGAGGGCGATAAAGCGGCTTTTGCGAATCTCCTCGCGGTACTCGCAAGGGCCGAGCAGGGTGAAGGGCATCAGGCGCCTTTGGTTGGCGGGGTCAGGCCGCAGCCCTTGAGGATGATGGCGATCAGCTGGTCGGCGGCTTCTTCGTAATCGGCTTTCACCAGGCGCGAGCGACCGGTGACGCGGCAGATCTGCGAGGCAAAGTCGGCGTAATGCTGGGTGCTGCCCCACAGCAGGAAGATAAGGTGCACCGGATCCACCGGGTCCATCTTGCCGGCGGCGCTCCAGGCTTCGAACACCGCGGCGCGGCCACGGAACCAGGCCTGGTAATCCTGATTGAGCATCTGCGAGAGGTGCTCGCCACCGCTGATCACTTCCATGGCATAGATGCGCGAAGCTTTCGGGTGACGGCGGGAGAATTCCATCTTGGCGCGGATATACGCCGCCAGCGCCTCGGCTGGGTCGTCATCGACAGTCAGGTTGTTGAAAGTGTTGTCCCATAGCTCGAGGATGTTCACCAGCACCGCCTGATAAAGCCCCAGCTTGTTGCTGAAGTAGTAGTGCAGGTTGGCCTTGGGCAGGCCAACGTTCTGCGCGATGGTGTTCATGCTGGTGCCTTTGAAGCCGTGGCGGGCGAACTCTTCCTCGGCGGCCTTGATGATCGCCTCTTCGTTTTTCTGCCGAATCCGGCCGGCAGGTTTGTTGTTCGGATCGGCTCGGTGCGCAAGTACTTCAACAGTCATGGGCGGTTCCGCAGTGGTCAGGTTTTCGGACGCCTGCACTGATACCCCAGCGCCGCCGAGGTGACAAGCGCAAGGGACAGAAAAAGCGTTACAAGCCCTATTTAAGCGGGCTTTGCACCGTCATTGTGCGTATTTGGCGCTGTTTTGATCTGGCTCTCAGGCCTCAGCCAGAGCTTGCAGAAAGCTCTCCAGCACCAGATGCGGGCGGCGGCCCTTGCGCGTCACCGAGGCCAGGCTGATGTCGTAGAAGCGGCTGGCCGGTTTGAGTACGCGCAGGCGGCCCTGCTGCACCCAGGCCTGGGCGTAGTGGTCGGGCAGATAGCCGATATAGCGCCCGGTGAGGATCAGAAAGGCCATGCCTTCACGGTCCGAGGCGCTGGCGGTGCAGTTGAGCGCCTGGTAGTGGCTCTGCACTTCGGGCGGCAGGCGGAAGGTTGGGGCGATGGCCTCCTGAGCGTTTAGCCGCGCGTCCTCCAGTTGCTGATCATCGACATAGAACAGCGGGTGGCCGACCGCGCAGTAGAGCAGCGAACGCTCGTCGTACAGCGCCTGGTAGTCCAGCCCGGACAACGCCACGGTCTGCGGCACCACGCCGATATGCAGGCGGCCGTCGAGCACGCCTTGTTCGACTTCACTGGGCGGGGTCATGCGGATGTGGATATGCACGTCCGGGCCACGCTCCTTCAACCGCGCCAGGGCGTTGGTGATGCGCATATGCGGAACCGTCACCAGGTTGTCGGTCAGGCCGATATTCAGCTCGCCGCGCAGGTGCTGGTGCAGGCCGTTGACCTCAGTGCGAAAACTCTCCAGCGCCGCCAGCAGTTGCTGGGTGCTCTGGTAAACCTCACGGCCTTCTTCGGTCAGGGCAAAGCCGGCGCGGCCGCGCTGGCACAGACGCAGGCCGAGGCGTTGTTCCAGGTCGCTCATCTGTTGGCTGATTGCCGAGCGGCCAATCCCCAGGGCGCTTTCGGCGGCGGAGAAACCACCGCATTCCACCACGCTGCGAAACAGCTTGAGCAGGCGAATATCAAAGTCACTGACCTGGGCCAGCGGGTCGGGGCGGCGGGTGCTCATTGTTTAGTAACCGGTTAACTAAAGATATGAAGAGTCATGTTTTCCTGACTCTAAGCCCGTGGCACCTTTGCTGGCAACTGCTTCTCCTTATAAGAACACCGCCCTTCCTTGCGAGGCCGCACCATGAACATGCCGCAGACCGAAGTCCCGTCCCTGGCCAGCCAGCTCAAGCTGGATGCGCACTGGATGCCGTTTTCCGCCAACCGCAACTTCAAGCGCGACCCGCGTCTGATCGTCGGTGCCGACGGCAATTACTTCATCGATGACAAAGGCCGCCGCGTGTTCGACAGCCTGTCCGGGCTGTGGACCTGTGGTGCCGGGCACAACCGCAAAGAAATTCAGGAAGCCGTAGCCAAGCAGCTGGGCACCCTGGATTACGCACCGGGCTTCCAGTACGGCCACCCGCTGTCCTATCAGCTGGCCGAGAAAATCACCGAGCTGACCCCGGCCGGCCTCGATCACGTGTTCTACACCGACTCCGGCTCCGAGTGCGCCGACACCTCGGTGAAGATGGCCCGTGCCTACTGGCGCCTGAAAGGCCAGCCGAGCAAGACCAAATTTATCGGCCGTGCCCGTGGTTATCACGGCGTAAACATCGCCGGCACCTCGCTGGGCGGCATCGGCGGTAACCGCAAGATGTTCGGCCAGATGATGGACGCCGACCACCTGCCGCACACCCTGCAGTCGCACCTGGCCTTCACCAAGGGCATGGCGGCTACTGGCGGCGTAGAGCTGGCCAACGAGCTGCTGAAACTGATCGAACTGCACGACGCTTCGAACATCGCCGCGGTGATCGTCGAGCCAATGTCCGGTTCCGCCGGCGTGATCGTGCCGCCAGTCGGCTACCTGCAGCGCCTGCGTGAGATCTGCACCCAGCACAACATCCTGCTGATCTTTGACGAAGTGATCACTGCCTACGGTCGTATGGGCAAGTGGACCGGTGCCGAGTTCTTCGGCGTGGTGCCGGACCTGATGAACACCGCCAAGCAGATCACCAACGGCGCGATTCCCCTGGGCGCAGTGATCGCCACCAGCGAGATCTACAACACCTTTATGAACCAGGCGATCCCCGAGCACATGGTCGAGTTCGGCCACGGCTACACCTACTCGGGTCACCCGGTCGCCTGCGCCGCCGGCCTGGCCACCCTGGAACTGCTCAAGCGTGACAACCTGATTGAGCAATCGGCTGCCCTGGCGCCGATCTTCGAAGACAAGCTGCACAGCCTCAAGGGCAGCAAGAACGTCATCGACATCCGCAACTGCGGCCTGGCCGGCGCGATCCAGATCGCCCCGCGTGACGGCGACCCGGTGATCCGCCCATTCGAGGCCGGCATCAAGCTGTGGAACGCCGGCTTCTACGTGCGCTTCGGTGGCGACACCCTGCAGTTCGGGCCAACCTTCAACACCACGCCCGAGCAGCTGGACTCCGTGTTCAACGCCGTTGGCGATGTGCTGAATAGCCTCGACTAAGCCAAACACTATTCCCTGTAGGAGCCAGCTTGCTGGCGATGCTTTTAAGGCTGATCGCCAGCAAGCTGGCTCCTACAAAAACAAGATCCGTTATTAAGGAATTGCCATGACCATCGTTAACCACCTAATCCACGGCGGACTGACTGCCGGCACCGGCCGCAGCGCTGACGTGTTCAACCCGTCCACCGGTGCAGCCACCAAGAAAGTTGCCCTGGCCGACCGCGCCACCATGCAACTGGCCATCGACTCGGCCAAGAGCGCCTACCCGGCCTGGCGCAACACCCCGCCAGCCAAGCGCGCCCAGGTGATGTTCCGCTTCAAGCAGCTGCTGGAGCAGCACGAAGCGACCATCTCCAAGCTGATCAGCGAAGAGCACGGCAAAACCCTGGAAGACGCCGCCGGTGAACTCAAGCGCGGCATCGAGAACGTCGAATTTGCCTGCGCCGCCCCGGAAATCCTCAAGGGCGAGTACAGCCGCAACGTCGGCCCGAATATCGACGCCTGGAGCGACATGCAGCCGATTGGCGTCGTCGCCGGCATCACCCCGTTCAACTTCCCGGCCATGGTGCCGTTGTGGATGTACCCGCTGGCCATCGTCTGCGGCAACTGCTTTATCTTGAAACCGTCCGAGCGTGACCCAAGCTCCACCCTGTATATCGCCCAACTCCTGCAAGAGGCCGGTCTGCCGAAAGGCGTACTCAACGTGGTGAATGGCGACAAGGAAGCGGTGGATGCACTGATCGAAGCGCCGGAAGTCAAAGCCCTGAGCTTTGTCGGCTCCACGCCAATTGCCGAATACATCTACAGCGAAGGCACCAAGCGCGGTAAGCGCGTTCAGGCTCTGGGCGGCGCGAAGAACCACGCCGTACTGATGCCCGATGCCGACCTGGACAACGCCGTCAGCGCCCTGATGGGCGCGGCCTACGGCTCCTGCGGCGAGCGCTGCATGGCCATCTCGGTGGCCGTGTGCGTAGGCGATCAGATCGCCGATGCCCTGGTCGAGAAGATCGTCCCGCAGATCAAGGCGCTGAAAATCGGTGCCGGCACCTCCTGCGGTCTGGACATGGGCCCGCTGGTTACCGGCGCGGCGCGTGACAAGGTCAAAGGCTATATCGACGCCGGCGTGGCCCAGGGCGCTAGCCTGGTGGTCGACGGTCGTGACCTGGTGGTGGCCGGCAACGAGAACGGCTTCTTCGTCGGCGGCACCCTGTTCGACAAGGTGACCCCGGAGATGACCATCTATACCGACGAAATCTTCGGCCCGGTGCTGTGCATCGTTCGCGTCGGCAGCCTGGAAGCGGCCATGCAGCTGATCAACGACCACGAATACGGCAACGGCACCTGCATCTTCACCCGCGATGGTGAAGCCGCGCGGCTGTTCTGCGACGAAATCGAAGTCGGCATGGTCGGCGTTAACGTACCGCTGCCGGTGCCGGTGGCCTACCACAGCTTCGGCGGCTGGAAGCGCTCGCTGTTCGGTGACCTGCACGCCTACGGCCCGGACGGTGTGCGCTTCTACACCCGCAAAAAAGCCATCACCCAGCGCTGGCCGCAGCGCGCCTCGCATGAGGCGGCGCAGTTCGCTTTCCCTAGCAATGGCTAAGTAACACCCAGGGGGCTGATCGCAAGATCAGCCCCCTTTTTTGATGCAACTGCGGCCTGTGGGAGGGGCTTTAGCCGCGATAGCACGTCGCGGCTAAAGCCCCTCCCACAAGAGCCTGCAGATCATGCAGCGCTCTAGGATGGGGCGGGCCGAGCAGGTTGAGCGCAGCGATACCCATCAAGCAACAACAGCTTTACGCAACAAACCAGCCGCGCGGGCGCGGCGTTGGTGCAGTGACCGCAGGTTACGGCACCCCTTGGGTGAGCGGGTTCAGGGTTTCCTGGCCCGCAAGCCCGCTCTCCCAAGGGCAGCCCACTTCAATGACTAATGAAGAGGACTCCTTGCAATGAGCAAACCCATGATTGGCCTTCCCCTGTGCCGTTGGCAGCTGACCAGCCGTGATATCGGCTGGTTTCACCTGGTCGGCGAGAAGTACATCCACGCCGTCACCGGCTTCGGTGCCTTCCCGTTGATGATCCCGGCCTTCGGCGATGATCTGGACATGGACACGGTGCTGGATAACGTCAGCGGCATCATGTTCGGCGGCTCACTCTCCAACGTGCACCCCAGCTTCTACGGCGACGACCATCCCGGCCTCGGCCTGGCCGACAAACCCCGTGATGAAACCGTGCTGCGCTTGCTGCGCGCCTGTATTGATCGCGGCATTCCCTTCCTCGGCATCTGCCGCGGCATGCAGGAAATGAACGTGCTGTTTGGCGGCACCCTGCACCGCGAGGTGCATGAAGTTGAAGGTCGTCTTGATCACCGTGAGGTGAAGGATGTGCCGGATGACGTGGCCTACGGCCCGATGCACAACGTGGCCCTGACCGAGGGCGGTGTGTTGCATTCGCTGTTCGGCGAGCGGCAGATCAAGGTCAACTCATTGCATGGTCAGGGGGTTGATCGACTTGGCGAGGGCTTGCAGGTTGAAGCCGTGGCTGAGGATGGGCAGATTGAGGCGGTTAGCGTGATTGGCGCCAAGGCGTTTGCCGTTGGGGTGCAGTGGCATCCTGAGTATCGCTATTGGGAGAAGGCGGATTACAACGCGCTGTTGGCGGCGTTTCATCAGGCGGCGAGGGAATATCAGGCGAAAAGGTTGGAAGGAAGTAGGGTGCAGTATTGATTTAGTAGTAGTGCCCGGCCTAGTAAAAGAAAATGCCCACATGATAGTGGGCATTTTCTTTTTTAATAACTAATGCGAAGAAATTGGTAGGTGTGCTCCGCAGTAACCGATCACTATTTTTGATAGTTCAGCGTCCCAGTAGAAATGTACTCTGATGGTTTTTCTTACATCATCAGCTACGCCGATTTTAAGGTGCCTAAACATTTCTACATCGGAGTCTTTGTACTTGAATATCCGATATTGCCTCAGGGTGTTGCTATTCATTACGGTTTCAGATTCATTTGCAGAATATTCTGCGTTTGTAAATGTGGCTCTGGCTCTGTTATCTCCTCCAGCTTTAAAGGCTTCATAGAATTCATTTGTTAACCTTTTCAGCATGTCAAGAAGCCTTCTTCCGTTCTCGAATGAGTCTGATCCTCTAGCGCTTATAGTTGCGCTGGATAGTATTTCGCAGCGATCGTTGTATAATGTTTCGACGATTTCTAAGCACTCTTCAGGGGTTGGTTGAGTTGAAGAGCAAGCTTGTTGTAGGAGAGTGTTTACTATTGGTGATTTCGATATTTCGCTTTTCTCTATGTTGCCTTGTAGAGTGTATTTTAGAGAGCTTAGTTTGTATTCGATTTCGGTTTTTTCATCTTCTATTTGCATTCTGAGTAGTTCAGATTTGTCTCTTTCATCTTCGGTGGTCTGCAGCCTTTCGTTAAGTGTGTCTATTTCTGCCCATAGAAGGTCAAGTTCGTCTTTGCTGATCGACTCTCCTGTAGCAGAGAATTTTTCCCTTGCTTTTTCAAGGCGTCTTTTTATGACAAGCTGTGATACGCCTTCAGGTCTTATTCTATGTTTTAGTCTTGAGATATTTGTGTTATGGGTTACCCTGGCAAGAATATAGCTAATTTTCTGCCATTCATTTTCCCCTATGTCGTCAATTTCATTTGATCTAAGTAGAGTGGTTCGTATGCTTACTTTGTGTATGGGTGGGTGGATAATGTTAATTGCGCCATCCCAAGCAGACCACCTGCGGCCCAGAGCCTCTTCCATGTCATAACTGTTAAAGTCTCGATCTATTTCGACTACTTGGGCTAAACCGAAAAGGGATTCTTGTAGTTTCGTTCTGTCGAATAAATAGTCACCTGCGTGTGTCGGGCTCACAAGTACTATGGGGTGATCTCTGTTTTCTCTTTCTATTTCTGCTTTAAAAGATAAATAGCTATCTGTAGAGTCTCCAATTCTGCGAACGGATCTGCCAGGTACTGTGTTTGAAATGGATGAGTTGCTTGTGGATATATTTTCTAATATGAATTTTATTATTTTTGGTCTTGATGCGATTACTGGTGCTGTTACTAGTGTGCTTTGGTCATCTGTTTGTACAGTGCATGAAAATTCTACGAAATTTTGCTCGGATTTCAAACCTAACTCAATGATCCATTGTCTGCCTCGTATATCTGCGTCATTATGTTTCATTCTCCAAGCATGAAGAGACTGGCTATCACCAAGGCAGCTATACGATCTAAGCCAAGTGCTTAATCCTCTTGATTTTCCGTTAAATTCTCCATCTCGTGTTATTTCAGCTAGGCTTATATCTTTCCCGATTTTTTCTTTTAACCATCCATGAATTGATCTTAGGCATACATCGTATGCATCACTGCCATCTAGTTTTATATAATTTGCATATACATTCATCTTTCTGGCTCCAGTTTGTTTGGGAAGATATTGAACGATGAGTTACGGAGTTTTCCTTAGTTGTGTGCGCTAGCACTGTTGGTGTTAGCAAGTAGCAAGTAGCAAGTAGCAAGTAGCGAGTAGCGAGCAGGATGGATGACGATTTTTTTCCGCCATTTGGTGCGCTATTAATCTGGGCTGTGTGCTTTGGATTCGCCGTAGATAAGTTTGACGCTGGCGACGCCGTATTTGGCGATTTCCTCGAACAGGCCTTCAACGATTGCAGCGGAGGCGTTGTCGGCGTCGATCAATACGGCGAGGTGTTTCTGTTGCCGAGCGGGGCTGGGTTTGGCGGCCATGCTTCTTCCTTGAATAGGGTTGGCTCGACCTTACTGCGAATGGATGGCAATGCGCCATAGTTTGCGCATTGGCTTTTGGTCTTGGGCCGGTGTGTATCCGCCGCTTTTGTGTTGGTTGGTCTACCGGTTCCGCCCTTACGGCGGCTTACTTTTGGCAAACGCCCCAAAAGTAAGCAAAAGGTCTTGCCCCTTGCATCCGGGTCTCGCTGCGCTCGACTTCCCTCATTCCATCATTGCTCCAGGGGCAAGCCGCGAAGGGCCATCCCTGGCCCATCGCGGCTCTCGCGGCATCCATGCCGCTCAACCCCTTCCACAACGATTCCACTCGGCCTTCTGATGGGGCGTTTGGCGTCGTCTGTGAGATTGGTGTTTTTAGAAGCACAGCAAACTGTAGGAGCGGGCTTGCCCGCGATGCTTTTGCTTTGGCCTTTTCGCTCTGCCTTCCAGAAACCGCCTATGCGACGCGGTCCCCGAATCCCGTCAGGAGGCTGAGCGTAGGTGCTGTGGAGAGGGGCGTTTGGCATGGATGCCAAACGAGGAACGATGGGCCAGGGATGGCCCACCGTGACGACCCTCGGAACAGTGCCGGAGCGAGGGAAGTCTGGCGGAGCCAGACCCGGATGCAGGGTGTGCTTTCTCTTTGGTTACTTTCTCTTTCGCGCGAGCATACGGAGCGAAGCGCAGTAACAGCCGAAGGCTGGCCCGAAGGGCGAGCGTAGCGAGTAAAGAGAAAGTGACTCGGCGTAAAGCCGAAACCAGTAAGTAGCGGCAATACACCTGCGGCGGATGTCATTGAACGCCAAGCCACTACAGCCCATGCCGTCAGCAAGTAGGGTGGATGACGCTTTATCCATCCACCACTGCGGTTGTTGCCCGAACGACGGGCTTACTTCTGGGCCAGATTCAGCTGGTTATAGTCCTGAATAAACTCGCGCAGGATGTCGTCCAGGGCCAGTTTGGTGGATTGCTGGATGGCGTTTTTCATGGCGAAGGAGCCGCCCCAGAACATTTTGCCGCCCTGGCTTTTGCCCTCGACCTTGTAGGTTTTGGAGAACAGCTGCTGGTTGTCGGCGCTGACGTTCACCTTCAAGGTGATGTAGGCGCGGAAGTCGGCGAAGCGGTATTCCTGTAGCTCGAAGCTCAGCAGCGGCAGATCACCACTCTGGCGCGCTTCCAGGCGGCCGAAGGCTTGTTGTACGTCCGCCGATTGCAGGGTGTTGTCGAGCATCTGGCCGAAGTTGACGATCCACAGGTTGGCATGGCCCACCACGGCGGAGCGGAATTCGTAATGGTGGCTGCTGGTGGCCGGGCTCAGGGCGTAGGCGGCAGGGCCGCTGGCGCTGGGCAGTTGGCTGTCCCCGATGTTGTTGCTCAGGTAGGCGGGGTAGTCCTCGGCAATCGGGTGCTTGATGGTGCAACCGGTCAGGGTGGCGAGCAGGGTCAGGGCCAGCAGGTAGGCAATATTTTTCATGGCGAATCCTTGTCGATACAGCGGGTTAGTGCGCAAGGAACGGCCATTGGCTATCGCCCGTCCCTGGGCGGCGCACAGGCTAATGACAATGTGCGGTGATGGCAAATTGGCATTGATGATGTTGAGCAGCGTTTACTGCCAGGTGACGTTCAGCTGTTTGGCCCGACGCTGGCGCTGTCATACGCCTTAACTATCCTCAACAAGCGCCGATAGAGCGTATTACTGGCCAGCTAGAAGGCGATGTCCCATGCGTATCAAATCCAAACTGTTGCTGAGCTTTCTGGTGGCAACCCTGATTCCGGTTCTGGTGGTGGCGCTGCTGACGATTCGCAATGTCACACAGCAGGCCAAAGAGAACTTCCTGGTCTCCAGCAGCCTGGATATGAAGCTGGTGAACAACAGCTTCGCCACCTTCTTTGATTCGGTGGGCTACACCGTTTCCGCCCTGGCGGAATACCCTGCCGTGCAGGATGCCGATAACGGTGAGCTGACCACCTACTTCGGTGAGGCGCGCAAGCCGGGCGCGGTGGCCACTGCCAATGGTGGGCGCGAGAAGCAGATCTTCGATTACTTCTCCAGCATCGGTAAGAACAACCCCACCTTTGGCTACGTGTATATGAGCGATACCAAGGGCGGCTATGTGGAGTGGCCGGGCACCGGGGATTACGGTGACTGGGACCCGCGCAACCGCGAGTGGTACCCCATTGGCAAAGACGCCAACTTCACCCTGGCCCGCCGCGACGGTTATTACTGGGAGCCGGATGACGCGGTGTATGTCTCGGTGCTCAAGGGTTTCAAGAACAATGCCGGGCAGTTCGCCGGGGTGGTGGCGGTGGATGTGTCGCTCAAGGCGCTCACCGATATGGCGCAGAAGGTGCGCTTCGGTGAAACCGGTTTTCTGATGCTGGCCGAGGGCAGCGGCACCTTGCTGGTGGATGGCCTGAAGCCGGACAACAACTTCAAGAAGATCAGCGAGCTGCCCGGCGAGTACTTTGCCACCATCGGCAAGACTGAGAACGGTCTGGTGGAGGTGGAGATCGACGGGGTGGCGTATATGGCCAACGTCTACACCTCGCCGGAGCTGGGCTGGAAGTTTGTCGGCTTCAAGCAGGCAGACGAGATTTACGCCAGCGCCCGTGAGCTGACCTGGATCACCCTGGTGGTGTGCATCGTGCTGGTGCTGGTATTCGGCACGGCCGGGGTGGTGATCGCCAACCGTATCGTCAACCCGATCAATCTGGTGAAGGACGGGCTGCGCACCATCGCTCAGGGTGAGGGTGATCTGACCCGTCGGCTGGACCTGTTCAGCAGTGATGAAACCGGCGAGCTGGCCAAGTGGTTCAATCAGTTTATCGAGTCGATCCAGGGCATGATCCGGGTGATCAAGGAAAACGCCATCAGCATGGATGGGGTGTCCAGCGACACCAACCAGCGCACCACGGCGATGTCCGCCACGTTGCAACGCCAGTTGAGTTCGGTGGAGCAGATCGTCACGGCGGTGACCGAGATGTCGTCGGCGGCCAATGAGGTGGCCAAGACCTGTGTGCAGACCGCCGATGTCTCGGAACAGGGGCTGGTGGCCACGCGCAATGGCAAAGAGGTGATTGGCCGCAGTACGTCGGGGGTCAACAAGCTCGGCGCCAGTATCCAGAACTCCAGCAAGGTGCTGCAGGAACTGGAGAAGGAAACGGTCAATATCAACAACATTCTCTCGACCATTCAGCAGATCGCCGAGCAGACCAACCTGCTGGCCTTGAACGCCGCCATCGAAGCCGCCCGCGCGGGCGAGCAGGGGCGCGGCTTTGCGGTGGTGGCCGATGAGGTGCGCAACCTGGCCAAACGCACCCAGGACTCCACCGAGCAGATCAACAACATCCTCAACCTGCTGGTCAACCGCATCAAGGAAGTGACGGTGAGCATGGATCAGAGCCTGGTCGAATCGGGCAAGGCCATCGTCCTGTCCGATGAGGTGATGGCCGCTTTCGAGAGCATCGAAGGCAAGGTGCAGATGATCCGCGACATGACTATGCAGATCGCCACGGCGACCGAAGAGCAGCACCTGGTGACCGAGGAAATCAACCAGAACATCGTCGCCATCAACGACGCGGTGACGCAGATATCCGCACAAGCCGCCGAGGTGGAAAGCTACGCCCAGGAACAAAGCAGCCTGAGCAGTCAACTGAAGCAACTGGTGGTGCGCTTCCGCACGGAGTAAGGCCGGCTGCGTTGTACCGGTTAATCCGTAGAAAGCCCCACAGATGGCTTGACGCGTTCACGTGGGCCGCGCAATTTTCGCGGCCCTGGTTTCAGGGGTATCTTGGTGTGCTGGCAATGCGCCATGCCATCATCAATAATCGCCAAGCCTGCCGGCTACCCCCATCCAAGGAGATCTGCATTGCGCCATTCCTACCTCGCAGCACTCAGCCTTTTCAGTGCTGCCAACCTGCTTCCCGCCCTGGCTTATGCCGATTCTGCCCGCGACTGGTCCGGGGCTTACTTCGGCGGCAGCCTGGGCGCTGCCGAAGGTAAGGGCGAGACGTCAACTCGAGCTTCTGCTGGCGGCCCTAACGATTACTTCACCACTACTGACCCGCAGCAAATACGCGACGCGGGTAATGGCAGTGTTGCGCAATGGCAGGCGTCGGCTGGCCTGTTTGGTGGATACGGCATGCAGCAGGGCAATTTGTACTGGGGCGTTGAGGCCAGTCTCAATAGCTTGAGCTTCGATGAAGCGCGCAGTGAGTCAGCGGTATACCTGAGCGCCCCAGCAGATTCGTTTACTCTCCGGCAGTCAGTCGAAGCCGATTGGCAAGGTACTTTGCGCGGTCGACTGGGGCTGGCACAGGAGCAGTGGCTGGCTTATCTGACGGCGGGTATCGCGGTGACCCGGCTCAAGCTGGACTCTCAGTACAGCGATACATTTCTCGACGATGGTCGCGGCCAAGGTTCCAGTGAAGAGACCAAGACCGGCTGGGTTGTGGGGGCTGGCGGTGAATATGCGTTGAGCGAGCATCTATCCCTGCGGGGCGAGTACCTGTATGCCGACTACGGTTCGGTGGATACCTCGTATGCCGTTACCAACCCGGGCAACCCCGGTCTGAGCAGCACTATCAGGGATAAGGTGGGCTTCAAGACCCAGACCGTGACACTGGGCTTGGCGTACCGCTTCTAAGCTATATCTGGCCCGTTGTTCTGGCGGGCCTTCTATTTCCTTCTTGTTCCATCTGCCTTCTGCTCTGGTCGCGCACAAGCCTATCGCTAAGAGTTGGGCGAGTTATCAGGGCACATCTATTGCGCATGACGTTGCTCTATCCCACCCCGTATGATCGCCGGCTTGTTTACTGCGCTGGCCAGAGAGGGCCTTACGGATGAAGCGATATTTGCATCAATGGAAGTTCTGGGTGCTCTGTGTGCTGCTGGGTTGTGTGCTGGGATGCTCTTCGCGTGGCGGAGATTATCTGGGTGAGGCGGCTGCTTCCGCCGAGGCTGTGGTGCCGGGTACGCAGTTGCAAGGCAAGGCAGCGGGGCGACTGTTGGTGTGGACCGCCAGTTTTACCCTGGAGGTTGTTGATCTCGACAAGGCCAAGGCGCAGCTCACCGAGCGCATGCTGGCGCTGGGTGGTTATGTCGAGGAAACCAGTGATTACGGTTACGACAGCCAGAGCCTGGTTTACCGTGTGCCCAAGGATGCCTTCGAGACGGCTTTGGGGAGTGTTGAACAGAGCGGTAAAGTGCTGAGACGGCATGTCAAAGGTGAGGATGTCACCGAGCAGTATGTCGATGTGGAGACACGCCTGAACAATAACCGTGCACTGCGTGATCGCCTCAAGGACCTACTTGCTAAGGCCCGAGATGTGAAAGACATCCTGCAGATCGAGAGTGAACTCAACCGCGTGCAGTCGGAGATCGATTCGATGGACGCGCGCATGCGCATCCTCAAGGATCAGATCCAGATGTCCACTCTGACTGTTGAGTTGCGCCAGAAGGCGCCGGCCAAGCCCGCCACTATCTACGGCCCGCTTGGCTATCTCTATAAAGGTGCTGAGTGGTTTGTCACCAAGCTGTTCATCATCCGCGAATAACCTGCGCAAAGGCTTTCTGGTGATTGCTTGCGTGCTGAATTTTACAAGGGGTTACCATCGGTCAAAGCGATGGCAGCCCCTGACCTGCACAAGGAAGCGGATCATGAATACTCCAAGTTGTGCCGTCGATAATGTCGACAATTACGAGTTCCTTTTCGAGCAGCTCTACGATTGATGGTCGCTTTCCTACGTTGCAGATGCTGCTGGAGCAGCGGGCAACTTGTGTAGTGGCATTACGGGTAATAGCTAAGGCAAGTGGTATGTGCTGGCCTTACCCTTTTTCCACAAAAAAAGCCCCGCTCTGGCGGGGCTTTTTGTTACCAGCGGCGGCCATAGCCGTCGTGGTGGCGGCGGTGTTGATGGCCATGCCAACGGTGGCGGCGGGGTGGTTCGGGGACGTAATACACCGGGCCGGGGGTGTAGTAGACCGGGCGCGGCTCGTAATACACCACTGGCGGCGGGTAGTAGGCGGCTGGCGGTGGTGGGTAGTACGCCGGTGGTGGCGGTTCATACACCTGCACCGGGCGGCTCTGGCTCATGATGACACCGCCAATCACCGCCCCCACCACCGCGCCGGCAATGGCCGCGTCGCGGTTGGAGGCCTGTGCCGGGGCCTGGCCAAGCAGCGCAAGGCTGGTCACCAGGCCTGTGATAAGGGGGATACGCGACAGCATGATGGAAACTCCTCTGCAAACCGGTCTTTCCCGGCTGCCTGTTTCGACACTGCGCGGGGCTCGGCATTGCAGCGGCCAATGTAAAGGCTGTGTAAAAGCGCTGAACGGTATTCAGCCGCGTTTGCTGTGTTCGCCAGAAGCGCGTTGCAGCGAGCGGCACTGGCCCCGGTCGAGAGGGCCGACATAGGGGTTGCTGTGGCCCATCACGCAGCCAACCTGCTGGTTGCGCCAGCGCTCCCATTCGCTGACCGGGTATTGGCGGTTCCAGGCTTCGTAGGTGCGGCGGTCGAGTGTGGACAGGCGCAGTTGGTAGCGTTCGGCCATGTACAGGTAGATGCGCGCCGCTGCACCGCGTGCCTGCGGCGGTGGCATGGCGGTCTTGGCCTTGAAGTTGACCACCATCGGGCAGCTTCCGTACTGCGTGGGTTTGTCGCTGAGCATGCCAAGGGCGTAGTTGGAGCGGTCGCCATTTACTTCGCCAACGCTCGGCACCAGGTTGTGCAGGTCGGCTTCGGCGGCCTTGAAGCGTGCATCGTTGCGCGCGCAATTCTTGCGCCCGCCCTGTTGCCAGCACTGGCGTTGGTGGCCGATCACCCAGGCCGGCACCACGTGTTCCCATTCCACGCGCTGGGCGCGGCGCTGTTGTTTGCGCGGGTGGTAGCCGCAGCTGTCGAGATCGACGCGGTTACCGCTGTAGTGACACTGGCAATAGAAGGTGGTGGGACGTGCGGCGTAGATTTGCCAGGCGATTTTCTTGGCAGCGTTGAAGCTTTGTGGGGCTTCGGCGAAGGCGGGCAGGGCGAACAGCAGGCAAAACAGGACAAGCAGGTGCGGCATGGGCTTCTCGGCGGCAAAAAGCTGCGGATCATACCGTTAAAACCGCTCTGCAACGGGGTGTTCGTCGGGTATGCGGGTGGTGGTGTTCAACTTTTTGCGGCAGCGGTGGTCTGTTCGGACACAACCTGAGCTTGTATCGCTAGGTGCTTGATTGTGCTGCAAGTCATGCCTTTGGGCAGAAAAACTGGCCAATCTGGATTTTGTTGCTAGCGTTACCCCCATCACACCGCAGCGGATGACCTCCACTGATGAGTACTGTGCAGCGTTTACCCAGGCTGGAACAACGCGCCGACGGCATGCCCACCATGGCCCTGTCGCGGCGCTGCGGGGCTGTGGTCGGGCTGGCACTGGTCACGCTGCTGGCGTTGGGCGGTTGTGCTTCGCGGCAGGATCATCAGAGCATCATCAGTAACAGCAGCCCGATCAAACCCACCGAATTCTTCCAGAGCCACGCCGACCGCATGGCCACCCTGGGCATGCGCAATAACCTCAACAGCCTCTATCGCTTGATGGACAAGCTGTACCTGCGTAACCCACGCGAATGGCGCAAGACCGGCCTGCCTGATGCCGAGGCCGCCAAGCGTGCGGTGCACCGCGCCATTGAGCTGGATCAGCCGTTGCCGCAGTTGGGTGGCCGCACCGACATTGCCGCGCTGAGCTATGCCCTGAGCGCCGAGTACCAGGGGGACCGGGTTGGCGCGTTTATCTATTCACTGGCCAGCATGCTGATCACCGCCCATGGCGGCCGCACCGAGTACTACCTGAGCGATACGCTGGACCCGCAATTCGTGCATAACGCTGCGCGCAATGTGGAGAAGGCCAGTTGGATGCTGGCCCGGCGCACCGATGCCGAGGGCAAGCCGTGGCTGCTGTCCAATGAGATTTCTGCGGATGGACACAACCTCAGCTACGCCGTGGAGTTCGGCAAGATCGTCGCGCGTCTGGATCTGCTCACCGATGTGCTGGATGAGCGTTACCGGCGTATGGGGGTGAACTATGCCCAGGGCCTGCTGTTTATGAACTTCCTGCCGGTGCAATAGCACCAGAGTCTGCGCCGAAACGGCGTTCGTCGCTCACCCCTGTGTGCTTCAGTAGCTTTCTTCCAGGCGTTTGTTGTTCTGCGCGTTGGCCGCTTCGATCTGTTGCTTGAGTTGTTCGGTCTGCTGTTGCAGCTGCGCTGCCTGTTCGGCTTGCAGGCTGGCGGTGGCGGCGGTTTCACCCAGGCCGCAGGCGCTGAGCAGCAAGGTGGTGGCGAGCAGAGGAAGGATATGGCGCATGGAGGCTCCGGAGTCAGGGTCAGTGCCAGCGTTTATAGATGGCATCCAGGCTACCAGCCTGGCGCAAACGCTCAAGGGCTGCTGCGAACTGCTCGGCACGGGCGCGGTCACCCTTGGCAAAGGCCACATAGCGCGGCATTTCCACCAGCGGGCGCAGCAGTATGCGCACGTCCTGTTCGGCGCGCTGCTCGCGGACGAAATACATCAGTTGCACGCGGTCCCCGACGATGATGTCGATGCGTCCGGCCAGCAGCATCGACACCAGCTGGCGTGGGTTCTGCGCGCTGGTATCACGGCGCAGCTCGGCTTTGTCGAAGTCGGATTGATAGGCATAACCACGCACCTGGCCAAGTACGTAGGGCAGCAGGTCGTCCAGGTTCTGCCAGTCATGGATGGCCGTCTTGCCGGTGGTCATAAATACCGTGGAACCGGTGCGGATCGGCCCGACCAGTTCATATTGCTGCATACGTTCGGGTGTGCCGGCGAACTGAAAGGCCATGGCCACTTCGCTGCGGTCGAGCATGCGCTTGACCCGCTCCCAAGGGTACAGCCGCAGGTTGTAGGGGATTTTGGCTTCCTGCAGCACCGCTTCCACCAACTCGACATCCAGCCCGCGCGGCTGATCATCTTCAACGGTGACAAAGCTGTAGGGGGCAAACTGCTCATCGCCCACCACCTTCCAGTCCTCGGCCTGCAGCGCCCAGGGCATCAGCAACAACAGACACAGCGCAGCAATACGCATGGCGTCCTCCGTGGAGCTTCAGCGAGCGGAGTGCTCGTTATTGATGCTAGGCCAATTGCGCGGCACGTGCGGCGGTTGCGCCGCAGTTTTTCACTGCAGCTGACCGAGCCACTGCTGGTGCGGAGGGGGCAGCCGAGTTTGGCGATAAAGCGGTCGACAGCCTGGAGCAGGTCTTCATAGGAGGTGGAGTTCATGACGAACTCGAAAGACCTTTCGATTTCTTGCTGGGCATCGGCAGCGGCGTTTCAGTGGCGCTGGCGACCAGGGTGGTGTGCAGCGTCAGCATGGTGATAACACCGATACAACCAATAATAGATCGGGTCTGCATTGTTGAATCTGCCTTGGTATCAAGCGCCAGTAATAATGTAGGTAACTTTTATAGTTCTATTTTTCTTCTACTTGAGCCTTACCGCCGATAAACGCCTTGTCCTGCGTTTGGCTGTAGATGGCCAGCAATTGTAGCCAGAAGGGTAGCCCAGGATTGCAAACCCGGTAGTTCGATTAGGGGCTCGGTAATACTCCGCAGCTGTCTGCTCGGTAGTTTTACCGATCCATGCCAGCAGGCTGATTGGGTGTGTTTGGCCCAAGAAAAAGCCCCGGTTGCAGGCCGGGGCTTGGGCGTGATGCGGGCTGGATCAGACCTTGCGCACGAACTCGGATTTCAGCTTCATGGCGCCAATGCCATCGATCTTGCAGTCGATGTCGTGGTCACCCTCGCACAGGCGGATGCCCTTGACCTTGGTGCCAACCTTGACCACCAGGGACGAGCCTTTGACTTTCAGGTCCTTGATCACGGTGATGGTGTCGCCATCTTGCAGCACATTGCCCACCGAATCCTTGATCACACGCGCGTCATCGGCTGCGTCGCCTGGGCCCGTGGCTGACCACTCATGGGCGCACTCCGGACAGACCAGCTGAGCGCCGTCTTCGTAGGTGTATTCGGAGTTGCATTTGGGGCAGGGTGGCAGAGTGCTCACGGCGGGTCCTTGGGGTTTTGGTAAATAAAGGCCGCATATTATATAGGGTTTTGTTGCTGTTGTTTCAGTGCCGATCCTGGGGTGGCCAGTTGAGGGGGCAAACCCGCCGACGCATAAGGATGGGTATAACCGGGCTTCCCGTTCTGAGTTGCAGAAGTAGAAGACCCATTCAGTCTGAGATGACTCCGCAATCAGCGCACTGTGTTGGCAGGGGCAGGAACACCGCGCCCGCGTCAGTGACGACGGCTGGCGCGGTGTGTTGCTGGATCAGAAATGCACTTTTACCAGCAGGCTGGCGGTGTTCTGGTCGGTCGGGCCGACAAAGTTGTCGCTGACGAAACCGCTGTCCTTGATGCCGTATTTGTCTTTCCAATAGTCGTACTCGATCCCCACATAGAGCTGCTTCTCGCCCCAGCTCATGGCTTTGCCCAGGTCGTACTTGATCTGCGGGTTGAAGTGCAGGTTGGCGTGGTAGCTCTTGTCGTTGTCCACCACCCAGTCCATGAACCCGTCGATGACGATGTCGGATTTGCCCACTGGAATGGTGTAGCTCCATACCGGGGTGATCTGCCAGACGTTATCGCCATCGCGTTTGCCATCGGTCGTGCGGTTATAGAAGTTCAGCGAGAAGTAGTCGAAACCGGGGATCGCCAGATCAAAGCCCGGGCCGATCAGGTAGGACTCGACGTCGTCTTCACCGAACTCGTAGGTGGTGGCCAGCAGCACATCCTTGATCGGACCGAACTCCAGTTTGCTGTTGAACAGCTTGCCGAACGACAGGCGTGGCGAGAACTCACCGTAGAAGGTGTGACCGTCGCCTGCGCCGTTGGTGGCGTTGGTGTTGTACTTGATGGTGTCGACGAAGAAAAACAGGTCACCGAAGCTCCAGCCGCTGACGTGTTCAAAGGTCACTGTCTGCTGGATTTCCGGATCGATCTTGTAATCCTGGCCATACAGGTAGGTCAGGCTGTTGTTCTGCCAGTGCAGCAGGTCACCTGCCATGGCCTGGCTGCCCGCCAGCAGCCCAGCGGCCAGGGCCAGAGAAGAAAGAGTGCGGTTCATCGAGTGGTGCTCCCCAAGTGCTGAATCATCGTTTTAAACCTGTCTGAGTGGTCAGGCTGGCGGTGCTGGAGCAAGAACAAGGCCAAGTCCTGTATTTGCTCACCTGCACGCCACGCAGGGCCTACAGTGGCAGTGCGGGCGCGCACTTTAGTGGCTTTGGCGAGGATGTAAATCCCTGGCGTGCACCGATAACTGACCGGCTGGACAGTTTCGGCTTTATCTTGGTGCGTGCAGTGCGTTGTTGGGGCGTTGTGCGGGGTATGGTATTAACCCTGTAGCGCGCTATTTTCCGGCACGATGTTCGCATCTACCCTACATTTCGCCTCAGTAACTGGCTGATTGTTCGCCTGTTGGCCCTCAACGCAGCCATCGAGGCGGTGCGGGCGGGCGATGCCGGGCATGGTTTTGCTGTGGTGGCGGATGAGGTGCATAGCCAATGCCCCGCGCCACGGAGTCGATTAGCGGCCTGATCGACCTGGCCTGGTGGCGGGTCAGTGTTCGTCGCTGACCGGCTCCAGGCTCTGCAGAACCACCTGCTCCAGGCTGTTGCCGGGTTCTGTCGGGGTGCCGACCAGTTCGCCGACCAGCTGCCACTGCCGATCCAGCTCGGTGTTGATGGCCAGCATGCGCTCGATCATCTTGTGGGCGGTGGCGTGTACGGCGCTGTCCTGGGTATTCAGCAACTCGAACGACATGGCCGTGATGGCCGCGCTCAAATGCGTAAGGGTGCGGGTCGACAGACTGAGCAATTCAGTCAATTGCGCTTCCTTGGCGGTCATGGCCATCTCCTGATGATTCCCGCACTGAGCTTAGCCTGAGACTGGCCTGCTCGGCTATTCACTCCATCGCCTGGGTTGTACCGCCAGGCGCGCCGGTTGCTGGCGCGCACTCCGTCGGCTGTTGTGCGCAATGCGGGTGGTTGTGCTTTGCTCAAATAGGCGGGTTAAGTAATTGGGTGCAACCATGTTGTGTGTATGAGTTGTACCTGTCGTCGGAAGGTGCAGGCTTTTTTAAAACAGCCGTTTTACCTCGGCAGATCGCGTTTTCCCTGCGGGCAGCGCCAGGCTTGAGGGTTGCCGCAGAGAGATGGAGTCATGGGGTGGCTGGTGGGTTGCTTAAGGTGGGCCTTTGTTTGGTTGCACCTAGTTGCACCTTGCGCCTCTGGAGGTTTAATCTCTCGCCAGTTTTTTGTGCCCCGCTCGCGGTCATCGTCACTTTTCAGGGCCATGACGGGCGCGGTCAACATTGCTCCCGGTGCTTCTTTGCCGTGCTTCAGCTCATAACAGGACAAACCAATGGCTACCACTACCCTTGGCGTAAAGCTCGATGATGCAACCCGTGATCGCCTCAAACAGGCTGCGCAGTCGATTGACCGCACGCCGCATTGGCTGATCAAGCAGGCGATCTTCAATTATCTCGAGCAGATCGAGGGTGGCCTGACTCCGGCCGAACACTCCGGCCTGGCTGCGGTGGCGGGCGAAGAAGTGGTGGAAAACCTGACCGAGCAGGGCCTGCAGGTGTTCCTCGACTTCGCTGAAAGCATCCTCCCGCAATCGGTGCTGCGTGCGGCGATTACTGCCGCTTATCGCCGTCCGGAAACCGAGGCGGTACCGATGCTGCTGGAGCAGGCCCGTCTGCCCAAGGACATGGCCGAGGCGAGCAACAAGCTGGCCATGGGCATTGCCGAGAAGCTGCGCAACCAGAAGAACGCCGGCGGCCGTCAGGGCCTGGTGCAGGGTTTGCTGCAGGAGTTCTCGCTGTCCTCGCAGGAAGGTGTGGCGCTGATGTGCCTGGCCGAAGCGCTGCTGCGTATTCCGGACAAGGCCACCCGTGACGCGCTGATCCGCGACAAGATCAGCAACGGCAACTGGAGCCAGCACCTCGGCAACAGCCCGTCGATGTTCGTCAACGCCGCCAGCTGGGGCCTGTTGATCACCGGCAAACTGGTGTCGACCCACAACGAAGCCGGCCTGGTGACGTCGCTCAACCGCATTATCGGCAAGGGCGGCGAGCCGCTGATCCGCAAGGGCGTGGATATGTCCATGCGCCTGATGGGCGAGCAGTTCGTCACCGGCGAAACCATCGCCGAAGCCCTGGCCAACGCCAGCAACATGGAAAGCAAAGGCTTCCGCTATTCCTACGACATGCTCGGCGAAGCCGCGCTGACCGACGAGGATGCCAAGCGCTACCTGGCCTCCTACGAGCAGGCTATTCATGCCATCGGCAAGGCCTCCCATGGTCGTGGCATCTACGAAGGTCCGGGCATTTCGATCAAGCTCTCCGCCCTGCATCCGCGTTACAGCCGCGCGCAATACGACCGGGTGATGGACGAGCTGTACCCGATCCTGCTGGGCCTGACCAAGCTGGCCAAGCAGTACGACATCGGCCTGAACATCGATGCCGAAGAAGCCGACCGCCTGGAAATCTCCCTCGATCTGCTGGAGCGTCTGTGCTTCGACCCGGCCCTGACCGGCTGGAACGGTATCGGTTTCGTTATCCAGGCTTACCAGAAGCGCTGCCCGTACGTGATCGATTACGTGATCGACCTGGCCAAGCGCAGCCGTCATCGCCTGATGATCCGCCTGGTAAAAGGCGCCTACTGGGACAGCGAGATCAAGCGTGCCCAGGTCGAAGGCCTGGAAGGTTACCCGGTGTACACCCGCAAGCCGTACACCGACATTTCCTACATCGCCTGCGCGCGCAAGCTGCTGGCTGTGCCGGAAGCCATCTACCCGCAGTTCGCCACCCACAACGCCCACTCGCTGTCGGCCATTTACCAGCTGGCCGGGCAGAACTACTACCCCGGTCAGTACGAGTTCCAATGCCTGCATGGCATGGGTGAGCCGCTGTACGAGCAGGTGGTGGGCAAGGTCGCCGATGGCAAGCTGAACCGTCCGTGCCGCATCTACGCACCGGTGGGCAGCCATGAAACCCTGCTGGCTTACCTGGTGCGTCGTCTGCTGGAAAACGGCGCGAACACCTCGTTCGTCAACCGCATCGCCGACCACAGCATCTCGATCAAGGATCTGGTGCTCGACCCGGTGCAACAGGTCGAGCAGATGGCCACGCAGGAAGGCGGCCTCGGTCTGCCGCACCCGCGTATCGCTCTGCCGCGCGCCCTGTATGGCGATGCACGGGTCAACTCCGAAGGCATCGACCTGGCCAACGAACACCGCCTGGGTTCGCTGTCTTCGGCGTTGCTGAGCAGCACCAACACGGTTTACAAGGCCATGCCGCTGCTCGGTTGTGACGCTCCTGAGCTGGGCGAAGCGCAGCCGGTGCGCAACCCGGCCGATCACCGCGACATCGTCGGCCATGTGTACGAGGCCAGCGAGCAGGATGTGCGCAATGCCGTGCTCTGCGCCGTGTCCAGTGGGCAGATCTGGCAGTCGACCCTGCCGGCCGAGCGCGCTGCCGTGCTGGATCGCGCCGCCGACCAGATGGAAGCGGAAATGCAGCAACTGATGGGCTTGCTGGTGCGTGAAGCGGGCAAGACCTTCGCCAACGCCATCGCCGAAGTGCGTGAAGCCGTGGACTTCCTGCGTTATTACGCGGCGCAGGCACGTACTCATTTCAGCAATGACAGCCACCGCCCGCTGGGCCCGGTGGTGTGCATCAGCCCGTGGAACTTCCCGCTGGCGATCTTCAGTGGTCAGGTCGCCGCAGCCCTGGCGGCCGGTAACACCGTGCTGGCCAAGCCGGCCGAGCAGACTCCGCTGATCGCCGCGCAAGCCGTGCGCATTCTGCTCGAAGCCGGTGTGCCGAGCGGCGCCGTGCAACTGCTGCCGGGCCGTGGTGAAACCGTCGGTGCCGGCCTGATCGGCAACGAGCGCGTGCGTGGCGTGATGTTTACCGGTTCCACCGAAGTGGCTGGGATCATCCAGCGCAACCTCGCCGGTCGTCTGGACGCCCAGGGGCGTACTCTGCCGCTAATCGCTGAAACCGGCGGCCTCAACACCATGATCGTCGACTCCTCGGCGCTCACCGAGCAGGTGGTGGTCGATGTGGTGGCCTCGGCCTTCGACAGCGCCGGTCAGCGTTGCTCGGCTCTGCGCGTGCTGTGTGTGCAGGAAGACGTGGCGGATCGGGTGATCAACATGCTCAAGGGCGCCATGGCCGAATACAGCCTGGGCAACCCGGAGCGGCTGAGCACCGATATCGGTCCGGTGATCGACGCGGAAGCCAAGGGCAATATCGACCAGCACATCGAGAAGATGCGCGAGAAGGGCCGCAAGGTATTCCAGACCGCCCGCGCCGTGGCTGACGACATCAAGCGTGGCACCTATGTCATGCCGACGCTGATCGAGCTGGACAGCTTTGACGAACTGCAGCGCGAGATCTTCGGCCCGGTGCTGCACGTGGTGCGCTACCCGCGCGCTGAGCTGGGCAAGCTGCTGCAGCAGATCAACGACAGCGGTTATGGCCTGACCCTCGGTGTGCACACGCGTATCGACGAAACCATCGCTCAGGTGGTCAACACCGCCAAGGTCGGCAACCTGTATGTGAACCGCAACATGGTTGGCGCGGTAGTTGGCGTGCAGCCGTTCGGCGGTGAAGGCCTGTCTGGTACTGGCCCGAAAGCCGGTGGCCCGCTGTATATGTACCGTTTGCTGGCAACCCGTCCGCAGGATGCCGTGGCCAAGCAGCTGCAGCAGGAAGGTGGCGAAAGCCAGCGCCCGGCCGAGCAGGCCAAGGTGATCCAGGCGCTGCAGGAGTGGGCGGCCAAGCATGAGCCGAGCCTGAGCGCACTAAGCGCGCAATACGTCGAACTGGCGCAGAGTGGCATCGTGCAGATGCTCAACGGCCCGACTGGCGAGCGCAACAGCTACAGCCTGCTGCCGCGTGAGCATGTGCTGTGCCTGGCGGACGAGCGCAGCGACCTGCTGGTGCAACTGGCAGCGGCCCTGGCCGTGGGTTGCCAGGTGCTGTGGCAGGAAGGTGAGCTGACCCGCGAGCTGTTTGCCGCGCTGCCCAAGGCCGTGCAGCAACGTATCAGCCTGCTCAGCCAGTGGAGCGAGAGCGAAACGGTGTTCGACGCCATTCTCCATCACGGTGACTCCGATCAGCTGCGCGAAGTCTGCCAGCTGGCGGCTCAGCGTCCTGGCGCAATCATCGGTGTGCATGGTCTGCACAAAGGCGAAACCGATATCCCGCTGGAGCGTCTGCTGATCGAACACGCCCTGAGCATCAACACTGCAGCCGCTGGCGGCAACGCCAGCCTGATGACCATCGGCTAACAGGTTCTACGAGCATCCCACCTCGACTGGTTCGCCGGCCGGGGTGGTTGGCAACACCGGCTTCACCCTCAGGCACCTTGCCCAGGTGCCTGATGCTGCTCTGCAGCGCCCGTCGTACATCCGGCAACGGAGGGTTACCCACCCGGTACGATGCGTTCTTCCCCTCTGGCATTTCGATGCGCTGCGCTCGCCTACCCGGCGGCGCAGGAACGGAGCTACCCGCTCCGTTCCACATCGGCCGCCTGCTGTTTCTCCTCGCTGGTTCTAGCCTGATCTACCACTGCCCTTTGAGCACCTCGCGGGTGACGTTGCGAACGGCCACCGGGTAATCATGTTGCATGTACCACAGCGCCGGATGATCGCCGGGCGATAGCGCGCGGGCCTGTGGGCTGAGGTTGGTGCGCAGCAGCAGGATCACATCACTGCTGACCCAGGGGTGGCGATACCAGTAGTGATGGCCGACGATATCGAACCCGCGCTCGGCATAGTGGCCCGACACATCCAGCAGGTTGACGTTGTCCAGGTGCTGACGCTGGGTGAAGCGATGCAGGCTGGCCTCGGCCTGACTGCTGCCAATCCGTGGGCCACCGGGCATCAGCAGGTGGGCGTATTGCAGGGCATCGTCCTGGTCGGAAACGGTGATCATCACCTGTTCGGCGATCCTGCTGATACCGGGCAGGCGTTGCTCGAACAGCTCTTCCGGCACATCGGCAGCGGCGAAGATCACCGCGCCAATGCGGTAGCGCGTTTGCAGCTGGGTTCGGCTCAGCTCGACGTGTCGGGCTGCCAGTTCCTGCAGGGCCAACGAGGTGACGCGTCCGCCTGCGCTGTAGGCCACCAGATTGATGCGCTCGGCATGGCTATGCTGGGCCAGCAGTTCCAGCAGCTGACTGAGTGCATGGCTGGACTGGCGCGCACGCTCGACATCGACGCCGAGCAGGTAACTCAGGATGTTCTGGTGCGAAGGCCAGGCAAACGCCAGGCCGACGAAGTCGCGCCCGGCAAAGTGCACCAGCTCACCGGTGAGCTGGTTGGCGTTGGCGAAGTCCACCTTCGCCCCGTGCACATAAAGGATGATTTCCTTGTCGCGCGCCTTGCTCAGCTGCAGGTTGAGCGCATCCATATACGCCTGCACGTCTGCTGGCAGTGCCCCAGCGTCAGCGCTGTGCAGTGGCAGGTGGGCGTCTTCCCGAGCTTGCAGCAGGCTCAGCGGTAGCTCACGCGGGCGGGTTTCACTGAGCGATGCGTTGCGCAATTGCGGCCACAGGTCGTCGCTGCCGCCCAGGCGAACGCTGGCGCTGCCCAGGTGCAGCCGCTCGCTGACCTGATTGCCATAACCGCTGCTACTGGGCGCGCGGTTGGTGGCGTAGAACACCGATACCTCTGGCACGCGCTCCGTCTCAGGCAAGTGCGCGAAAGGGTCGATGGCCGCCTGGTAGTAGATCACTGGCGTGGACATCAGTGTCAGCGGTTTGGCTGCACCGCAGCCGGCCAGCAAGGCAATCAGGGCGGTGGCAAAGAGCAAAGGCCAAGGTTGCACGGCAGTGTTCTCATGGAGTGAATGGGTTCAGGCTAGCGCGCCCTGTCGCGCAAAGGCTAGTCAGGGCGAAAGCGCGGTGTTTGCTGTGGCTTTATTTTTCCGTTGAGTAATCGGCTAATTCATGCGCAAATATACCCGTGGGGGTATATTTTCTATGGAGGCGCTATGCGACTGATTACGGCTGTTCTTTTGGGTTCACTGAGCGCTGCAACCTCTGCTGAGACGCTGCCTGCGCTGACTGCGGAAGGCGCGGCGCTGGTTCCCGCTTTTCAGCAGCATCTGTTGGCGACGGTCAAGTCGGCGATGCAGGCTGGCGGGCCGACCAAGGCGGTTGAGGCGTGTCAGCTGCTGGCGCCGCAAATCGCGGCAGAGCACAGTAAAAGTCCGTGGAAAGTCGGGCGAACGGCGCTCAAGGTGCGCAACCCTGAGAATTCCGCCGATACCTGGGAGCGACTGGTGCTGGAGCAGTTTGCCGTGCGCGCCGCCGCAGGTGAGCCGGTGGCCGAGTTGCAGCACGCCGAGATGGTTCAGGGCGAGTTCCGCATGATGAAGGCGATTGCCACCGGCGAGCCTTGCCTGGCATGCCATGGCAAGCAGATTGAACCCGCGCTCGCGGCGCTGATTGATGTACGCTACCCGGACGATCAGGCCCGTGGTTTTGCTCTCGGCGAGCTGCGTGGAGCCTTTACATTGCGGCGTCAGGTAGAAGTTGGAAATGATTGATCCGGAACGAGTGCAACACCGTGATGCGCTGCTCAAGCGCCTGGCCCGTGTCGAGGGACAGGTGCGCGGTATTCAGGCCATGATCAAGCGCGGTGATGAATGTGAGGCGATCGCCCAGCAGTTCAGTGCCGCGCGCAAGGCTCTGGATAAGGCCTATCAGGAGATGCTGATATGCCTGGCCGAGGATGCCATCCTCAATCCCGAGCAGAGTAATCAGGACAAGCTGGCCCAGGTAAGAACCATCTTCACCAAATACACCTGAGTGCGCTGCCCGTCGGGCAGCGCAGCGCCGGCAGACTGCGGCACTGACCTCAGAGTGTTTGTGCCCGCCACAAGATGGTGTAGCCCAGTGTCATCAGCAGCCATCCGGCCACAGGGTGGAACAGGGTTTTCCAAAGCCTGCTGATGGGATCGAAACCTACCCCGTGAATAAAACCACTGGATATACCCAGCATGGTCAGCATGATCAGGCGATGGTTGTAGTGACCATCGTCGGTGAGCATCGCAGCGGGGTGAATCAGGAATATAAGCGTCAGCGGGGTTGCCAGCAGCAGCGATACAGCGTGGCTGCCGCCGCGCTGCAGCCAGGGCCGCGTGTCACTCGTCACCCTGCACCTCTTCGTCGAGGTTCTGCGTTGTTTCCAGCCACAGCGCATTGATGATGCCGAAGCTGCAGGCCAGCAACACACCCAAGATCCACGTGAAGTACCACATAGCATTCTCCTTTGTCTGGGTAGGCGGCGCCGCCCGCTATCAGGCCGCGCCGCCGCGGTTCAATACAACCCGTGCGGGTTGGCTTCGATGGTCTGATCGGTCAGGCGGCCCCACATGCGCGTGTAACACCACAGGGTGTAGCCAAGGATCAGCGGCACAAAGATGCAGGCGACCACGAACATGATGCCCAGGGTCTTCTGACTCGACACCGCATCCCACATGGTCAGGCTCGACGCCGGATCAATGCTCGATGGAAAGACGAATGGAAACAGGGCAAAGCCGGCCGTACAGAGGGTGCCGATAATGGCCAGGCTGCTGCCGACAAACGCCAGGGCGCCCCGATTGATCTGGGCGCCGAGTAGCGCCAGCAGGCCGCCGGCAAAACCCAGCAGGGGGGCAGTCATGGTCAGCGGATAGCGTGTGTAGTTGGCCATCCAGCCGGGGTTATTGGCGCTTACCTGTTTGGCCAGAGGGTTGATGGCACCACCCAGGTCAACTCCGCCGTTGAGTGTCATACCGGCAATGCCGCTCGCCAGCCACATGCCAGCGGCCGCAAAGGTCGCCATGTACACCAGTGCACACAGGCGGGTTGCTACGCGGGAGCGGGCATGCAGTGAGGCGTCGGTGCGCATCATCAGCCAGGCACCGCCATGCGCGCTGAGTATGCTCAGGCTGACCACCCCCGCCAGCAGGGCGAAAGGATGCAGCAGGTCGAAGAACGAGCCTTCATAGCTGGAGCGCATCAATTCATCGAGGCGGAAGGGCAGGCCGAGAAACAGATTGCCGAAGGCTACGCCAAACAGCAGGGCCGGTGCGGCGCCGCCGACAAACAAGGCCCAGTCCCAGGCCGTGCGCCACCGCGTATTCTCCAGCTTGCTGCGGTAATCAAAACCGACCGGCCGACAGAACAAGGCAAACAGGACTGCCAGCATGGCCCAGTACAAGCCGGAGAAGGCGACGGCATAGACCATCGGCCAGGCGGCAAATAGTGCGCCACCGGCAGTGATAAACCAGACCTGGTTGCCATCCCAGTGTGGGGCAATGGTGTTGATCGCGACCCGGCGTTCGTTGTCGGTTTTACCGACGAAGGGCATTAGGGCCATGGCGCCCATGTCAAAACCATCTGTCAGGGCGAAGCCAATCAGCAGTACGCCAACCAGCACCCACCAGGTCAGTTTCAGGGTTTCATAATCAAACATGCTGGGCTCCCGAGGTGTTCATGACAGTGGCGTGGTTACCACGTTCAAAGTGATAACGGCCGGTGTGCAGGCTCGATGGCCCGAGGCGCGCGAACTTGATCATCAGGTACATCTCGATCACCAGCAGCACGCTGTAAAAGGCAATCAACGCCGCCAGCGAGCCCCAGACATCGGCCGCTGAGAGCGACGAGGCGGACAGGTGCACTGGCAGCACCTCGGCAATCGACCAGGGCTGGCGGCCATGTTCGGCCACAATCCAGCCTGTCTGGGCGGCTATCCACGGCAATGGCAAGCTGAACAGGGCGAACTTGAGTAACCAGGGTTTGTTCTCTGCGTTGCGTTTGACCGAGGCCCAGGCGGCAAGGATGAACAGCAACAGCATGAGAAAACCCGAGGCAACCATGGCACGGAAGCTCCAGAACATGGTGCCTACGTGCGGGATTGTATCCAGCGCGGCCAGGCGGATCTGTTCATCAGTGGCGTCGACAACGGCTGGGGTGTATTTCTTCAGTAGCAGGCCATAGCCCAGGTCGTGTTTAACCGCGTTGAAGGCGGCAATGCGGTCCGCGTCTTTATTTCCAGCGCGCAACGCCTCGAGTTGGGCGTAGGCCAGCATGCCGTTGCGGATGCGCACCTCATGCTGGGCAATCAGGTCCTTGATGCCGGTGACTTCCTTATCCAGCGAGCGGGTCGCGATAATGCCCATCACATATGGAATCTTCACGGCATAGTCGGTGCGCTGCTGCTCCTGATTGGGCAGGCCGAACAGGGTGAATGCTGCAGGGGCTTCTTCGGTTTCCCACTCGGCCTCGATGGCGGCCAGTTTGGTTTTCTGCACATCACCGATTTCATAGCCGGATTCATCGCCGAGGATGATCACCGACAACGTGGACGCCAGGCCGAAGACGGCGGCAATGGCGAACGAGCGGCGGGCAAACGCCATGTCGCGTTTTTTCAGCAGGTAGTAGCTGGAAATGGCCAGCACGAAGATCGCCCCGGTGACATAACCGGCCGATACGGTGTGCACGAACTTCACCTGAGCGACAGGGTTGAACAGCAGGGCGCCGAAGTCGGTCAATTCCATGCGCATGGTTTCGAAGTTGAACTCTGCGCCTACCGGGTTCTGCATCCAGCCGTTGGCGATCAGAATCCACAGCGCGGACATGTTCGAGCCGATGGCCACCAGCCAGGTCACCGCCAGGTGCTGCACCTTGGTCAGACGATCCCAGCCAAAGAAGAACAGGCCGATAAACGTCGACTCGAGGAAAAACGCCATCAGCCCTTCGATGGCCAGTGGGGCGCCGAAGATGTCACCGACATAGTGGCTGTAGTAGGCCCAGTTGGTGCCGAACTGAAACTCCATGGTCAGCCCGGTGGTAACGCCCAGCGCAAAGTTGATGCCGAACAGTTTGCCCCAGAACTTCACCATGTCCTTGTAGACCTGTTTGCCGGTCATGACATAGACCGACTCCATGATCGCCAGCAGAAAGGCCAGCCCCAGGGTGAGCGGCACGAAGATGAAGTGGTACATCGCGGTGATGGCAAATTGCAGCCGCGAGAGATCAACGACGGATTCCGAGATCATCTCGGTTTCTCCTCAGCAGATGGTGATGAGTGGGGGGCAGGTGTGTTGAACAGATGAGCATCCAGACGCGCTGTGCCGTTTGCCGGTACCACCGGCTCGGTGAACCAGATCGCCTTGATGCTGAAGAGAATCACCAGTTTGAGCAGCAGAATGACGCTGATCTCCCGAACCAGCGGGATCTGCCAGGGTGACTTGGGGTCTTTGGCGGTCATCTCGGCACTCCGTGCGCCTGAAACGGGCGGCAGTTAGGTGGTGCTCAATAGTACCCGTAGGGGTATCCGGCTCTGATTGATGTAAGTCAGCCGAACGTTAAATGTTCAGCAAACACAGCCTTGTTGGAGTTGTCTGGTGAATGCCCCGGAACCCAGGGCTGATGCATCGGTGGCCTGCAGGCGTCGTTGTTGGAAACCACGCTGCCCAGTGACACCTGCACTGCGACGCTGCTGTGCAGCGCGGAGCTCATAAGGCTCACTACGCCGCTAACTGTGCTCAGTCGAAGCTGGGCAGGCTGGGGCTGGAAACTGGCTTTTCAGCGGCAACCCAGGCTTCGAAACCGCCCGCTATGGACAGCACCTGCAAGTAACCCATGGCTTGCAGCGACTGTGCGGCGAGGGCTGAGCGGCCACTGTTTTTGCAATAGAGCACCAGTTTGCGCTCACGTGCGGCCAATTCAGGGTCATTGCTCAGCTTGAACTCCAGTAGACCGCGAGGAATGTTGATGGCGCCTGGTAGATGGCCGGCATGAAATTCATCGGCTTCACGCACATCGATCACCACATCTGCGGCTTGCATGGCCGCGTCGGCAGCCGTTATCTCGATCTCATGAATACAGGCTTTGGCAGCCATCACCAGGTCGTGGGCAGTTTTCATCAGGGCTTCCTGTTCAGTTGGGCGACAGCAGACGTTGTTTGCAGCGTTTCCGGGGCGAGGGTTTGCAAGGCAGCAAACTGGCTGATAAATACCTGGCCGGAGAGCACATCGAGAAAGCTGGAGCGGCGTAGCTGATCCATGACCGGGCCTTTGATCTCAGACAAATGCAGCTGTACGCCAGCCATCTGCAAGCGCTCGACAATCGCTTCCAGTGAGTCCAGTGCGCTGGCATCAATCAGATTGACCCCCGAACACATCAACACCAGATGACGCACCTGAGGGCGGCTCGCAATCAGCTCGCCAATGCGGTCTTCCAGATAGCGTGCATTGGGGAAGTACAAGCTTTCGTCAACGCGCAACGACAACACGCTGGGCGACTCGATCACGGCGAAGCGCTCGACATTGCGAAAGTGTTCGCTACCCGGCACCTGGCCGACGACTGCCATATGCGGCTTGCTGGTGCGCCAGAGAAACAGCAGCAGCGACAGGCCCACGCCCAGCAGAATGCCGGTTTCGACGCCAATCAGCAGAACACCGAAGAGGGTTGCCAGCTGGGCGGCACCGTCCTGGCGGGAAAAGCGCCAGGTCCGTTTGAGCGAAGCGAGATCGACCAGGCTGAGCACGGCGACGATGATGGTGGCAGCCAGTACGGCATGTGGCAGGTTGTGCAGCAGTGGCGTCAGCAGCAGCACGCTGAGGGCAATACCCAATGCGGTGAATACACCTGCCATGGGCGTTTGTGCCCCGGCGTCGTAGTTGACTACCGAGCGCGCGAAACCACCGGTAACGGGGAAGCCGCCACTGAATGCCGATGCCAGGTTAGCTGTACCGAGGCCGAGCAGTTCGTTATCTGGCTGGATGCGCTGACGGCGTTTGGCTGCCAGGGTCTGGCCGACTGAGACCGACTCGACAAACCCGACCAGACTGATCAGCAAGGCCGCAGGCAATAACTGCATGGCCAGGTCGAGATTCAGCGTTGGCAGGGTCAGCCCTGGCAAGCCTTGGGGAATGTTGCCGACCACTTTTACGCCAGCCTGATCCAGGTTGAACCCTGTTACGCCAACAATCGCGACAATGATCGCCAGCACCGGCCCGGCTTTGGCGAGGTTGCCGGCGGCCGTGGCAGTCAGCCCCAGGCGTTGCAGCAGCGGTTTCAGCTGTGCCCGAGCCCACCAGAGCCAGGCCAGGCTGAGCAGGCCGATCAGCAGGGTGGGCGCGTGAACGGCAGGTAACCCCAGCCAGAGCTGCGGGATCAGTTGCAGCAGGCTGTCGCCCGAGGCCGAGATGCCGAACAGGTGCTTGAGTTGGCCAATGGCAATCAGGATGCCGGAGGCACTGATAAAGCCAGAAACCACTGGATGACTGAGAAAATTGGCCAGGAAACCCAGGCGCAAGAGCGCCATGGCACTGAGCAGTAAGCCAGACAGCAGCGCCAGCAGCATGGCTGCGCCGATGTAGGCTGCACTGCCGATGGGAAATAAGGGCTCCAGTGCTGCTGCGGTCATCAGCGAGACCACGGCCACCGGTCCTACCGCCAGGGTGCGACTGGAGCCGAACAGGGCATAAGCCAGCAGCGGCAGGATGCTGGCGTACAGGCCCATAACTGGCGGCAGCCCGGCCAGCATGGCGTAGGCCAGGCTCTGTGGGATCAGCATCAGGGTGACGATGACGGCTGCCAATGAGTCCTGGGCGGCGCTGCTGCGGTTATAGCGGCGCCCCCAGTCAATGCATGGCAGCCAGTGGCTCAGTTTCATTTACCCGGTTCCTTGCCGAAATCGCAGGCTGCTGGCGCTTCCACGGCGGCCGGCTCATGCGGCAGGCGCTTGGGTTCGGCCAACCATTCGCGGCCACGTAGCATCATGTCGAAGTAGATGCTGGGCATCATCTTCACTTTGAGGTCCCAGGCCAGTCGCCGTGGGATGGCCGGGTCCAGGGGGAAGGTCGGCAGCAGCTTGCCGCCATAGCCAAATTCGGCCAGCAGCACTTTGCCGCGCTCAACCGTCAGTGGGCAGGAGCCATAGCCATCGTAGAGTGCGCGAGGACCTTTACCTGTGAGTACCGAGATCACGTTTTCCGCGACTACCGGTGCCTGTTTGCGCACGGCTGCTGCGGTTTTGGCGTTAGGCGCGGCGCAGATATCGCCGAGACTGAAGATGTTGCCAAAGCGTGGGTGACGCAGCGTTTCCGGGTCGGCCTCGACCCAGCCATCGGCATTGGCCAGTGGGCTGTTGCGGATGAAGTCAGGCGCGCATTGAGGCGGTACGGCATGCAGGAAGTCGAAGTCCTTTTCGATCACCTGAGCGTTGCCGGCAGCATCGACTTGCTTGAACCAGGCTTTGTGCGCAGGGCCGTCTACCGCTGTCAGGGTGGTGTTGAAATTCAGCTTGGCGTTGTAGCGCTCGACATATTTCATCAGCGGTGGGACGAAGGTGGGTACGCCAAACAGTACCGCGCCCGCCGAGCAGAATTCGACATCAATGGCGGGTAGCACACCTTCCTTTTGCCACCAGTCGCAGGACAGGTATAGGGCTTTTTGCGGCGCGCCAGCGCACTTGATAGGCATTGGCGGCTGGGTAAACAGCGCACGTCCCTGGCGCAGGTTCTGCACCAGTTGCCAGGTGTAAGGCGCCAGTTCGAACTGGTAGTTGGAGGTCACGCCATGTTTGCCCAGCGTCGACTTGAGCCCTTCAATGGCATCCCAGTTCAGCTTCAGGCCGGGGCAAACCACCAGTGCGCGGTAACCGATACGGTTGCCATCTTCCAGCACCGCAGATTGCTGTTCGGGTTCAAAGCCAGCCACTGCGGCGCGAATCCATTGCGCACCATGCGGGACGCAGCGGGACATGGGGCGTTCGGTACGGTTGCGGTCGAAGATGCCCGCTCCCACCAAGGTCCAGCCGGGCTGGTAGTAATGCTGCTCACGGGGTTCAACAACGGCAACGCGCAACTGCGGCGAGCGCCTGAGCAGGCTGGCAGTGACCGCACAGCCCGCCGCGCCACCGCCTACAACCAGCACGTCGTAACGCTGCGTAGGCGTGGGCGCGCGTTGCGGCGCCGCTTGCGGGGCATGTTGCCAGCGCTGTTCCAGACGAGGTGCCAGACCGCTGAGGTCATAGCCGCAGCTGCGGGCGGTTTCAAGCAGCGCCAATGGATCCAGATGATGGGCTTCGCTTAGCGCCCACAGGCTGGTCGAGCGGGTGCCGGTACGACAGAACGCCAGCACCGGCCCCCGTACTTGGTTGAGCAGTTCGGCAAACGCGCTGACGTTCTCATCGCTGATTTGTCCCGAGATCACGGGCAGGTAATGGTATTCCAGGCCGCTGGCCTGGGCGGCAGCCTGCATGTCGGCCGAGCTGGGCTGGCCTTCGCCTTCATTGTCTGGACGGTTGTTGATGACGCTGCGAAAACCGGCCGCTGCCAGTGCGCCCATGTCTGCCGGTTGCAGTTGGGCAGCAACAGCGATAAAGGGGCTCAGGTGTTTTAGCGTGTCCATGGACAGTTCCTCAGAGCACGTCGAGGGGGATTTTCAGGTAGCGGGTTCCGTTGTCCTCGGCGGGGGGCAACTGGCCGGCGCGCATGTTTACCTGTACCGACGGCAGGATCAGTGTCGGCATGCCCAGGGTGGCGTCACGGGCACTGCGCATGGCAACAAAATCGTCCTCACTGACACCTTCGTGCACATGCACGTTGTGTGCACGCTCTTCAGCCACGCTGGTCTGGTTGCGGAAGTCTTCGCGTCCTGGTGCCTTGTAGTCGTGGCACATGAACAGGCGCGTTTCGCCAGGCAGGGCAAACAGTTTACGGATCGACTGATACAGCGTGCGTGCATCGCCGCCAGGGAAATCGCAGCGGGCTGTGCCGTAGTCCGGCATGAAAAGCGTATCGCCAACAAACCCGGCGTCGCCTATCAGGTACGTCATGCAGGCCGGTGTATGGCCTGGGGTGTGGATGGCGCGTGCTTGAATATTGCCCACTTGGAAGGTATCGCCATCCCTGAACAAGCGGTCGAACTGACGGCCATCGGTAGCGAACTCAGTGCCGGCATTGAACAGCTTGCCGAAGGTGTTCTGCACGATGGTGATATTTTCGCCAATAGCCAACTGGCCACCCAGTTCACGCTTCAGGTATGGCGCGGCGGACAGGTGATCGGCATGCACGTGGGTTTCCAGCAGCCAGTCGACCTGCAGGCGCTGATCTTTCACGAATTTGATCAGCCGGTCGGCACTGCTATGCGATGTACAGCCGGACGCGGGGTTGTAGTCCAGCACTGAGTCGATAATCGCACAGCGTTGGGTGCTGGGGTCGGTGACCACATAGCTGTAGGTGAAGGTGGCAGGGTCAAAGAATGTTTCGACGACGGGTTGCATGGCTGTGCTCCTCCTGTATACCCCGTGGGGTATTTAGGTTGAGCGTATCTTCTTTTTTGTTCTATGCATAGATTTTTTAGGAATAAGCGCGTCCGCTCTTGTTAAGCTGCGCAATATCATGGCCCGGGTATTCGAGAAGGATGAAGTGATGTGCTGTTCGACCGGCGCAGTCTGCGTGGTGCATGGCCACTTGCAGGTCGCACTCGGCCTAGGCCAGCAAGTTGTGAGCGTGGTGTATCGGTGTGGCGGCGGTGTCGGTAGGTGAGAGGCGGTTGATCAGTGAAAAGCAGCCCCCGCAGGCATTGCACCTGCGGGGGCTGATGTTTACGCGAGGTCGAAGCGATCTGCGTTCATCACTTTGCTCCAGGCCGCGACGAAGTCATGCACAAACTTCTCGCGACTGTCGTCCTGGGCATACACCTCGGCATAGGCACGCAGGATCGAGTTGGAGCCGAACACCAGATCGACGCGGGTGGCCGTCCATTTGGTGGCACCGCTCTTGCGCTCGACGATGGCATAGCTGTTACGCCCGGTAGGCTTCCAGTTGTAGGCCATGTCCGTCAGGTTGACGAAGAAGTCGTTGCTCAGCACACCGACCCGATCGGTGAACACGCCGTGCTGGCTGGCACCGTGGTTGGTACCCAATACGCGCATACCGCCGATCAGCACGGTCATTTCTGGCGCAGTCAGGCCCATCAGTTGCGCGCGGTCGAGCAACATTTCCTCCGGTTGCACCACGTAGTGCTGCTTCTGCCAGTTGCGGAAGCCATCGTGCAGCGGCTCCAGCACCTCGAACGACTCAACATCGGTGTGCTCCTGGCTGGCGTCGCCACGTCCGGCGGCAAACGGCACCTTAACGGTCACGCCGGCGGCTTTAGCGGCTTCTTCGATGGCCAGGTTGCCACCCAGCACAATCACGTCAGCGACGCTGGCACCGGTTTCGCTGGCGATTTTTTCGTACACCGCCAGCACCTTGGCAAGACGGGCCGGCTCGTTGCCTTCCCAGTCCTTCTGCGGGGCCAGACGAATGCGCGCACCGTTGGCACCACCACGTTTGTCCGAGTTACGGAAGGTACGGGCGCTGTCCCATGCTGTGCTGACGCGTTCGCTGACCGACAGACCGCTGGCCGCGATTTTCGCCGCCACGGCAGCCACGTCGTAATCACTGCGGCCGGCGGGCACCGGGTCTTGCCAGATAAGGTCTTCAGCCGGCACATCCGGGCCGATATAGCGGGCTTTCGGGCCCATGTCACGGTGCGTCAGCTTGAACCAGGCGCGGGCGAACACATCCGAGAAGTAGGCCGGATCCTTGTAGAAGCGCTCGGAGATTTTGCGGTACTCCGGGTCCATCTTCATCGCCATATCGGCGTCGGTCATGATCGGATTGCGGCGGATGCTCGGGTCGTCCACATCCACCGGCTTGTCTTCTTCCTTGATGTTGATCGGTTCCCACTGCGAGGCGCCGGCCGGGCTCTTTTTCAGTTCCCAGTCGTAGTTGAGCAGCAGGTGGAAGTAACCGTTGTCCCACTGGGTCGGGTTGGTGGTCCAGGCGCCTTCAATACCGCTGGTCACGGTTTCGCCGCCTACACCGCGGCTGACATGGTTGTTCCAGCCCAGGCCTTGCTCTTCAATATCCGCCCCCTCGGGCTCGGGGCCGAGGTTCTTCGCATTACCGTTGCCGTGTGCCTTACCCACGGTGTGACCACCAGCAGTCAGGGCTACGGTTTCTTCGTCATTCATGGCCATGCGGGCGAATGTCACGCGCACATCATGGGCGGTTTTCAGCGGGTCGGACTTTCCGTCCACACCTTCCGGGTTGACGTAAATCAGGCCCATCATCACTGCCGCCAGCGGGTTGGCCAGGTCGCGCTCGCCGGAATAGCGGCTGCCTTCGCTGCCGGTTGGGGCCAGCCATTGTTTTTCCGAACCCCAGTAGATGTCTTTTTCCGGGTGCCAGATGTCTTCACGGCCAAAGGCGAAGCCGAAGGTCTTCAGGCCCATGGACTCGTAAGCGATGGTGCCAGCCAGGGCCAGCAGGTCAGCCCAGCTGACGCGGTTGCCGTACTTTTTCTTGATCGGCCAGAGCAGGCGACGGGCTTTATCCAGGTTGGCGTTATCCGGCCAGGAGTTGAGCGGGGCAAAGCGTTGGTTGCCGGTACCGGCACCGCCACGGCCGTCGGCGATACGGTACGTACCGGCGGCGTGCCAGGTCAGGCGAATCATCAGGCCGCCGTAGTGGCCCCAGTCTGCAGGCCACCAGTCCTGGCTGTTGGTCATCAGGACGGTGAGGTCGCGCTTGAGCGCAGCGGCGTCCAGTTTTTTCAACTCTTCGCGGTAATTGAAGCCCTGACCGAGCGGATTGGACTTGCTGTCGTGCTGATGCAGGATGTCGAGGTTCAGCGCATTGGGCCACCAGGCGACGCTCGATTGATCATTGGCCGTGTTGGCACCGTGCATAACGGGGCATTGGCCGGCAGTGCTTTGGCTTTTCGGGTCCATATCAAGCTCCTCAGGTTTTGATGCTCGGCTCAGAAGCGGGTTGCTGAAAGGCTGAGCATGTTGTCGACTGCGCCATGGATCATCAGGCCAGTCGTCTATCAATTCGCCATTGAGGTTAGCAGCTAGTGTTTTACAAATGAGCGCTAAGGGGATTCGTATTCTCTATGGGTTCGTTAGCCAAAATTATTAGTCTGCCGTTTCGTTAAAAAGTCAGGCCGTTTCTGGCAGCGCATTCGCGAGTTGATGTGAGCTGTTGACGCCAATGAGGTTGTGAACGCTTTATCGAGAGCGGCGGCGCTTGAGCGGTTTTACCTGGCTGGCGCCAGCGAGATGGAACTCATCACGCTCTCGATTCCAGGCGCTCGGCCATGTTGCTGAGCGGTGGTGACAAGACTGGCGATGGTCGTAGGTATGGAGTTCAACGTGCCGTTGCCTGGCGGTTTAGAAGACGATCGGAAGCAGTGAGCTGACTTCGTACACCTGAATCTCGCTAGATCGCTGCGTAAGGCGTCTGGCCGGTGCCAGGCTGCCTTTGATTTTGAGCGGATTGAGAGAGTCGATGACCTTCGGCGCTGAGTCAGCATCCTTGAGACTTTCCGACACCCAAAGAAAAACCCCTGACTTTCTCTAGGAAAATCAGGGGTTTATTTGGTGGAGTCGGGGGGATTTGAACCCATTCCAACCACCTCGCAATACGCCGCTATTGTCCGCTAAACCAAGCAAATCAGGTGGTTACGATTTTTGCTATCTCGCATTGGTCGGCTTTGTCTTGCTGTGACTGTGACACTTTCGGGACGCTACTCCCACAGCAGTTCTTCTCTGAGGATGGATATTGAATCAGGCGCATCGATGCTGATGATTGCTCTTGAGTCCCTTATCTCGCCCAGCTTGATCTCAATTCCTGTAGTGGAGAGAATTTCCAATAATTCATCAATATCCGAGTTTGGCTTCAGGTGCAAATAAATACATTCGCCGACACGGCGTCTTAGCGCAAGTGACATAGCCAACCCTCCCTGGTTTCGACTTCTGGCGATCATCCTAGCTCATATACAGAGCTTTTCTTTTTTCGCTCATGTATGTCTTTGTTAAATTTTTTTCTATGCCTTTCTCAGTTCCATTCTTTCATTTTGTATCTCCTTTACGCCTTTCCTAGGCTTGCTCAATTACTATAGAGCTCTCTTCGGCAAGCAATGTCAACTTTGTTGCATATTTATATCCGTAAACATTTTCGTAACCTTCAAGGAACTCTGTTGTTTCCCTGAACTCTCGGAAAAGTGGCCAGTCATGATATGCCATTTCCCTAATTAACTCGCCATCGCTGCCAATTTTGCTCATAAGTATTTTAGCATTTTGATAATCTTCGGTTAGTACCGCGTATGCCAATCGGAAGTCATACGATACTGCCCCCCAATCTTTTCTATCCAAAATGCTTTTTGCTGCTTTAGTTTCGCCTATCGATTTAAGTGCAATAGCATAGTTTACATGAAGCATTCTTAATATTTGGTCTCCAGAATGTTCTGGAAGGTTCAGCGCGAATTTGCTTAATGGAATTGCTTTTCTCCATTGCTCCATGTGCAGGAAGTCAAATATTAATGAGTTTAGATGCGAGTCTGCTTTGTTTATATTCTTAGGGTTTGTTTTGCGCCAAAGTGTCTGGCCTAGCATTACAGCGACTTCTGTAATTGTTTCGCATGAAGAAAATAAATATGCAGGTCCAATTGAAAGTTGGTCGCCAACTTTAAGCTGCTCATCGAGTTTGTAGTTATTTTCTGTGCATACGTCGATATACTGCTTGCTGACTACGCCATCACAGTGTGTAAAGAGGTTTCTTCTCTGCGACGACTCTACAAATGCAGGCCATTTATCAAATTTAGTAAGCTTAATGGAGAAGCGTTTTTCCAGATCAGAGAATTGTTCTGTGTAACTTTTTCTACGGAGCGTCTCTATTTCTTTATCAAGTACGGAGTTTTTTAAGCTTTCAATTGAGTCGAATTTCAATATTTCTGATAAGGGTACTTCTCTGTTTATATTTTTGTATAAGTCGGTATTTTCAAAATATAAAGCATTAACTAAGTCGCCAACGAACTTGTCAAAAGAAGCAAATAGGCTGACAAATAAACTCCTTTCTATTGTGTTGACTATTGAGGATTTATTATGTCTTTCTGCTTCTCTGATGAGTTTTCTTAATTCGCGAATTGCCGCTGAGGAATTGTCTGGTTTGCCCCCGCTGTTAATGATTTCTTGGCACTGTCTTATATCGTTTACGAGCCTGTGTCCATTCTGGTTGTATTTATCAACAGACTGTCGAATAAATTCTTCTGCGCAGTCTTCAATATCAAGAACGCGATGCAGGAAACAATCAATTACGCTTCCTATTGAATTTTCCGGTGATTCTTCAATTTCAACCTCATCTTGCTCTTGCTCAGATGCTGGTTCGACTTCTTGTTGTTCATGAGCTTTAGGGCTGACAAAGTCGTTCATTATTCACAATATTCCTTTTGTCTGAGTACTTTCATTGGCACTTGTTACTGAACCAGTGTCTAGCAATTTTCCGGCGAAGTGCGATACCGTTTTTTGTTTTGCTTACGCCGAGCGAACTGTTTCGTCATAGTCCGGGCTGGTTTGTCCTATCTCTGGGGCGATCTGCCCGCTTGCCAGCCATAGGGCGTATTGCGGATAGACCTTCACCAGTACATCTATTTCATCAGTGCTGACTCTTACCGCGCCTTTGCTCACGCTTTTCCAGCGATCGTGATCGCCATTCCCTATTTCGCTGGCTTTCTTCGGCCCCAGCTTCTTAATCAATAAGCGTGCTCTATCGGCTGAGCTTGTCATATAGAAAACAATTTCACTTTGTCTGGGGGCAACTGTTGCCCTGTGGATCGTCGTGGGGATATATTTGCCCCGAGAGAAAATATTGCTCCGAATGGTTCCCGGATTAATGCTGAATATAGTGGATTAAAGCTTATGGATACGGAAGGTCTCGACCCTCAAAAGCTGCACGGTGCGCCACCCCTGATGCCCTGGCCAAAGTTCGCCGAGTGGATCGGTATGGGCGATGAGCCAATCGTCGTCCGCACCTGGGTGGAACGCGGCTACCTGCCTTCAAAGAAGGTCGGCAAACGCACCATGGTTAACGTCGCGCGGCTGGTGCAACAGCTGCTGGATGAGGAGTAGGGCGCATGAGCCGAACTGACCCGCAATTCAAGCTGCGCGTGCCTGCCGCACTGCGCCTTCAGATCGAACAAGCCGCCCACGCTTCACGTCGCTCGATGAACGCTGAAATGGTCGTGCGCTTGGAAGCCAGCTTCGCCAAGGAACAGCCCCAGCAGGAGAAACAACCATGAGCAAGGCCGACGACAGCCTGGACCTGTGCAGCGTGAAGACCTTCGCCGAGATGAGCGGCATATCCATCGAAGAGGCCATCGACTGGGTGGACAACGGCACCGTTCCCAGCATGCGTTTAGCTGATTTCCGCATGGTCAATCTGGCCCGCCTGCGTGCGGATCTGCTCAAGGGCAAAACCGAATTCAAAGCGGGGGACTACAGCCATGCATAAGTCACCAGTCCAGTTTGATACCGCCATCGCCGTATCTGCGTTCGGTCTACAACGAACTGCGCGGACTGGGTGTCATCACCTACGCCAACCCGTTGGCCCTGGTGAAGCCATTGAAGATCCAGGAACGTGAGTTGTCCTGGCTGACCACCGAGCAGATCCGCGAGCTGTTACAGGTCATCCGTGATCGCTGCGATAACCCACACGTTGAGATCATCACGCTTATTTGTCTGGCTACCGGCGCTTGATGGTCAGAAGCCGAAAAGCTCAAGCCGACCGGGCTGCGTAATGGGGTGATCACGTTCAGCGGAACCAAGAGCGGGAAGGTGCGTTCTGTGCCGATCACTGCAGATCTTGAAGCCAAGATCCGCCGACACTGGAAACAGCATGGCCAGCCCAACGTGGCCATTACCTCATTCCGCCGTGCACTGGCCAAGACCACTATCCAGTTACCAAAAGGCCAAGCCGCCCACGCCCTGCGGCACACCTTCGCAAGCCACTTCATCCAGAACGGCGGCAACATCCTGACTCTGCAAAAGATCCTGGGGCACTCCAGCTTGGCCATGACCATGCGCTATGCGCACTTGGCGCCGGATCATCTGCAGGATGCGGTTAGGTTTGGGCCACTTAATGAGATTTACGCCGAGGCATAAATGAAGAAGGCCAGCAAAAGCTGACCTTCAATTACCGCATGGCCACATCCTGGCCTACAGGGGTAGGGGACGCTCTAGCATCTCCCTTTCTTGGCTTGTCCCGGTGGGCAGTGGGGTGGGCCGCCGCCATCGCCAATATCAATGCCTACTCCGGGAAGCCTCAGGCTACAGCCTGATATAAGAATGGCAGCCATGATCAAGGCAAAAATTCGAGTAGTCATTTAGCAGTTTCCTTTCATACGATGCCCGGGAGGGCAAAAATTTCCGCCGCGATGATCACCGATATCTAGGTGAATGGCATCTGCATCACCGATGCGAGCATGAACGCCTGGGGCGCTGATGCTGCAGCCTGTAAGTGCCAGAACCGACACAAGCGTTATCAATGTTATGCATTTCATCGTAGTACTCCTCAACTCAAGCGCACGGGGCGCAACGATCCGTATATGGAGTTCGCAGCTACTTCAGTCTTTAGACGTTTGGATTTGGGTGCCGTTCCGTGCAGGCCTTTGAGGGTGATAAACGGTTCGACCATTTTCCGACACCCAAAGAAAAACCCCTGATTTTCTCTAGGAAAATCAGGGGTTTATTTGGTGGAGTCGGGGGGATTTGAACCCCCGTCCGCCAGTTCTCCACTGTCGGTACTACATGCTTAGCCGTGTCTATTGAGTTAATCCGCAGCCGCCCGACGGGCAGGGTGCTTTGGACGAGTTGTGTAAGTTTTAGCCACTTCGTCCACAACGTACTACGCGGCGATCCTGTTCTGCATGACAATCACTTCAGGTTTACAGGCATCCCCTAGTGATCGCTGGAGCCGAAGCTACCAGAAGGACTAGTCGCGCCGCTTACGCAGCGAGAGCGTAGCCCTCGTAGTTTTCGTCATTGGCAACTATAGAAAGTTGCAACAGTGGATTTACGACTTCTGTTACCAAGTCGGCATGCACCTCGAGCTTCGCTACCGGCGTCGAATCCTAATCGACCCCAAAGCTTTTGCTGCTGGTACTGGGACGCGAGTTTACGCCAAAGGTTCCACAGCGTCGACCCGGCATTTGTCTGCGGACGCTCTAGGTCGTTGCCGGCTATGATTGCCACCTGCATAACCGACTGTTCTGAATGAGATTGCCGTATGCCGCGTGCACCGCGTTATCCCCTGCGTCAATGGATCTGGCGCGCGTTTGTGCAGAGTGCCCTGATCCCGCTGATTCTGGTCGAGTCGGTGTTGATCACGGTGTATCTGCTGAGCAACGCCGCCATTCGTGATGCGCAGATCGAGCATTTGCAGGAGAGCGCGTTGGATGACCTGTCGGCTGCGGTGATGCGTGAAGGTCAGGTGATCGATGGGCGTTTGCGTTCGGTGGAAGCGCAGGTGCAGATTTTTCGTGATGCGGCGCTGAATGCCTTGCTCAATCAGCGCTTCCAGCCAGATGAATTGGAGCGCCAGCGTCATGCGTTGACGGACAACGGGGTGTTCTATACCCGCAGTGACGATGGTCGTGCGGCATCCTTTTATGCCAACAGCACGCCTGTGGCGCAGCAGGACCATGCCAAGGCGTTGCGTCTGTCGCAACTCGATCCGTTGATGCGCTCGATCCAGGCGGCCAACCCACGGGTGGCGGCGGCCTATTTCAATACCTGGGACAGCTACAACCGCATTTATCCCTTCTTTATGACGCCCGAGCAGTATCCCCATGACATGGTGATACCGGATTACAACTTCTATTACCTGGCGGATGCCAAGCACAACCCCGAGCGCAAAGTGGCCTGGACCGATGTGTATCTGGATCCGGCGGGGCTGGGTTGGATGATGTCGGCGGTGGCGCCGGTGTATCGCGATGATTTCCTCGAAGGTGTGGTGGGGTTGGATATCACGGTTGGGCAAATGCTCACGGAAATCGGTGAGTTGGATGTGCCCTGGAACGGTTACGCCATGCTGGTCAGTCGTGATCACAACATCATGGCCTTGCCCAGTGCAGGTGAGGAGGACTTCGGTCTGCGCGAGCTGACTGAGTACTCCTATGCCGAGGCGGTGCGTCGTGAGGTGCTCAAGCCTGAGGACTTCAGCCTGGCCAAGCGCGCCGAGATGCAGCCGTTGTTAAAAGCCATGGCGACCGGCCAGGGCAATGTGCAAGAAGTCGAGCTGGGTGGACGCAAGCAGTTGATCGCCTGGAGCGAGATCCCGCAGACCGGCTGGCAGCTGCTGCTGGTGGTGGATGAAGCCAATATCTTCAGCGAGACCAACCGCCTGGCTGAGCGTTACCTGCACATCGGCTATCTGCTGATTTTGGGGCTGGTGCTGTTCTACCTGCTGTTCTTCGCCCTGATGTGGCTGCGTTCGCGGCAGCTCAGCCAGCAACTGGTGCAGCCTATTGATGGGGTTGTCGGCATGATGCGCGAGCTGGGCCAGGGCAACTACCAGCCGGCGGCGCCGAATAGCCAGATTGATGAGTTGACGAGTATGGCCACGGCCGTGCAGCAGACCGGCGAGCAATTGCAGGCCAGTGAGGTGCAGCGGGTTGAGGCGCAGCGGATTCTCCAGTTGGTGCTGGAAAGCACCACTGAAAGCCTCTGGGAGGTCGACGCGCAAAGCATGAGCATCAGCCTTAGCGAGCGTTTCCTCAAACGCTTCGGGCTGACGCAGGCGCGCATGACCTTCAGCGAGTTCAACCAGCGCGTGCACCCCAATGACCTGGAACGCATCCGTCACTTGCGCCAGCTGTTTGCCAGCAGTGGCGAGGATCGTTTCGAGGCTGAGTACCGCTACGCCGATGCGCAGGGTGACTATGTGTGGCTGCTCAGCCGCGGCAAGGTATTGGAGCGTGATGCTGACGGGCGTGCCTTGCGCGCGGCCGGTACGCATGTCGATATCACCCGTCTCAAGCAGGTGCAGGAAGACCTGCGCCGCACGAGCCTGGAGGCCCAGGCAGCCAGCCAGGCCAAGAGCCGTTTCCTCTCGAGCATGAGCCACGAGCTGCGCACGCCACTCAACGCGATCTACGGTTTTGGTCAGTTGATCGAGCTGGAGGCTCAGGACAAGCCCGATGCCAAGCAGGAGGCCGACTATGCCCGTGAGATCGTTAATGCCAGCCGCCACCTGACCTCTCTGGTGGACGATATTCTCGACCTGTCGAGCATCGAGAGCCGCCGCCAGCAGCTCAAGTTGCAACCGGTGGAAGTTGGCGCGCTGCTGCATGGCTGCGCTGAGCTGGTGCTGCCGGATGTGCAGCAGCGGCAATTACAGTTGCAGGTACTGGCCGAGCCGAATGCGGGGCTGTATGTGCAGGCGGATATGCGTCGGGTGCGTCAGGTGATGCTTAACCTGCTGTCCAACGCGATCAAGTACAACAGCCCACAGGGGTTGATTCGTCTGGGTTACGAGGTGCGCTCGGATTGCGTGCGGCTGTGGGTCGAAGACAACGGCGCGGGGCTGAGCATTGAACAGCAGGCGGGGTTGTTCCAGCCGTTTCAGCGTCTGGGGCGGGAAAATTCCAGCATTCCCGGTACCGGGATTGGCCTGGTGCTGTGCCGTGAACTGGCCACCCTGATGTCCGGCGAGATGGGCTTTAGCAGCAGTGCCGGCACGGGTAGCCGTTTCTGGATCGACCTGCCTGGCGCGGCGGCACCGACCGCGCAGGCGGTTGCCGATGTGCAGCCCATATCGGCGCAGCCCAAGCAGCTGGCCGAGGTGCTGTGTGTGGAGGATCACCCGGCCTGTCTCAAGGTGGTTCAGGAGGCCTTGCGTGAATTTGCCGAGGTGCGTGGCGCCGGCTCGGTGCAGCGGGCGCTGGCTGAGCTGGAGCAATGCACGCCGACTCTGCTGTTGCTCGATCTGGATCTGCCCGATGGCGACGGTATGCAGGTGCTGGATGCCATGCGCCTTAACCCACGGCTGCAGGCGGTGCCGGTGTTGGTGATCAGTGCGGCGGCGGATGAGGCAGTGTTTGCCGAAGCGCGTCGGCGCGGCGCCCAGGCCTGCCTGGCCAAGCCGATTGACTTGGCGCAGGTGCGCCGCGTGGCGCTCAGCCTGTTAGGGCAGGCGATCTAACCAACGCCTGCTCTGCCGCTGTTAGGGTTATTCGCTGGCCTCGAGCAGTTGCAGCGCTTCGCCCAGTACTTTTACCGATTCGCTGTGGTTACCGGCTTTATGCAGGGCTTCGCCTTCGGCGCGTAGCTGCTGCACTTGCGCGAGTACCGTGGCGTCGCTTGGTGGGTCGGTTTTCAGCAGGCCATCGATCTTGGCCATATCCGCTGGGCAGTGCATGGCCCAGAGCGACGTGCTGAGGAGTGCGGTTGCAAGGAACGTGGCAAGACGGCGCATGACAAGGCTCCAGCGATAGGTAGGGCTTTCAGTATAGAAAGCCCTCGCTCGGCGACCGGGCCGTTGGTCACTCAAGGCCTGGCGTGGCTGACCCGATCCAGCAGATAGACCAGCCCGTGATAATCGATATCGCCGTGCTGGCTCAGGCCGATTTCGCAGGTGCGGCTGGTGCTGATGCCTTCTTCGCAATATTGCACGGCGGACTTCAGGCTGCGCAGGGCGTGATCGTTCAGCTCGGGCGTAGTGAAGCCCTTGTCGCCGGCAAAGCCGCAGCAGTGAATGCCTTCGGGAATCACCACCTCTGAGGTGCAGCGCCTAACGATATCGATCAGGCCCTGCGCCTCCCCAAGATGCTGGGTGCTGCAGGTGACATGCACCGCTACGGGTTTGTTCTGCGGGGTGATATGCAGGCGGTCGAGCAGATGTTCGCGGATAAATTTCACCGGATCGTGCAGTTTCAGCCGGGCGTCCAAGCCATCCTGCAGCAGCCGCAGGGTGCAAGGGCTGGTGTCGCAGTAGATCGGGTCGAGGCCGCCCCGGCTGGCCTTTAGCAGGGCGTCGATCAGCTCCTGCTTCTTGTGCTCGGCTTGTTCGGCATAACCCTTGGAGGCAAACGGCTGGCCACAGCAGAGGCTGTCCAGCTCCGCCGGGAACACCACCTGAAAGCCGCCTTTTTCCAGCAGGGCGCGGGTTTTGTCGAGTAGCGGCATCTGTTCGCTGTCACCGGCCGCCGGGCCCATGGCGCGGGATACACAGGCGGCCAGATAGACCACCCGTGGTCGGGCATCCGCCATTACGGCAGGCACTTGCAGGCGCTGTACCGCTTGCGGCATCGCTGGCGTCCACTGCGGCACGCGGCCCTGGCTGGCCTTGCTCAGCGCCGCCGAAGTGCGGCTAAGCAGCGGTGCGCCCATGACCCTGCGTGCGCCGTTGGCCACATGCAGCATCAGCCGCGCACCCTGCATGGCGCGGTGGAAGTTATTCGCCAGCCAGTCGGCGCTGCGCGGGCTGTTGGCGTCGCGGGCGCGTAGCTGGCGCACCAGGTCGCCGGTGTTGATGCCCACCGGGCAACGCTGGGCACACAGGCCGGTGGCGGCGCAGGTGTCGACGCCTTGGTACTGATAGGCCGTCTCCAACTCGCGGGTGTCGATGCCGGCGCGTTTCTTGGCCTGGATATCGCGCCAGATCACGATGCGCTGGCGTGGGCTCAGGGTCAGCCCTTTCGACGGACACACCGGCTCACAGAAACCGCACTCGATGCACTTGTCGATGATCGCGTCGGCAGCCGGCAGTGGCTTGAGGTTCTTCAGATGAATGTCGCGATCTTCGGAAAGAATCACGTCAGGGTTGAGGATGCCCTGGGGATCAAGCAGGCGCTTGATTTGCCACATCAGCTGGTAGGCGTCTGTACCCCATTCCAGCTCGACAAAGGGTGCCATATTGCGCCCGGTGCCGTGCTCGGCTTTCAGCGAGCCGCCGAACTCCACCGCCACCAGTTGCGCGACGTCCTGCATAAAGGCTTCGTAGCGGGTCTTTTCCGCCTCGCTGTCAAAACCCTGGGTGAAGACGAAATGCAGGTTGCCTTCCAGGGCGTGGCCGAAAATGATCGCCTCGTCGTAGCCATGTTTATCGAACAGCGCGAGCAGGCGGTTGACGCCTTCGGCCAGCTGTTCGATGGGGAAGGTGACGTCCTCGATGATTACCGTGGTGCCGGTCTGACGCACCGCGCCGACGGCGGGGAAGGTGTCTTTACGGATCTTCCACAGCAGGTTGTAAACGCTCGGGTCTTCGCTGAAATCCACCTGCTTTTCCAGGGGGAAGTCGGCGATGGAGGCCATGATCAGCTGCAGCTGCTCGTGCAACAGGCTCTGGCTGGCAGCGCGCGATTCAATCAACAACGCGCAGGCGCTATCCGACAAGCCCTTGACCCATTCCGGCATGCCAGGCTTGTTCTGCACCGAGCGCAGGCTGCGCCGGTCGAGCAGTTCAACGGCGGATACCGGCTGCTGCTTGAGCAGCGTCACCGCGCGGCAGCAACTCTCTACATCGG